>ERZ833963.426-NODE-426-length-62889-cov-8.225929_pt1 | contig 62889 bp, 70 predicted proteins | sample MGYA00519693_ERZ833963 | MGnify/ENA primary metagenome ERZ833963 (study PRJEB31850, sample SAMEA3708748) | human gut metagenome | biome: human gut; feature: human-associated habitat; material: faeces | place: China | collected 2014 ...
AGTGCAGTATGCGTCGTTTTCAAGCATTGAGCGAACGCCGCGCACCTGCCCCTCTATGCGGTTAAGGCGGTTTATAAGCAGCTTATATTCCTTTTCTTCCCGGTGTTTTTTCTTTTTGCAGCATTCACATTCGCTCACAGCTTTTTACCTCTCAATCTTAAAGCGTTCCCTACCACGAATACCGAGCTTAAGGACATTGCAAGCCCCGCCAACATCGGGCTTAAAAGCGTGCCGCCGAAAACATAAAGCAACCCCGCCGCTATGGGTATGCAGATTGCGTTATAGCAAAACGCCCAGAAAAGATTTTCCTTTATATTGGTTATTGTAAGTCGGCTGAGTCTGATTGCGCGCGGCACATCGAGCGGGTCGTTTTTCATAAGCACAATGTCCGCCGCTTCAATTGCAATATCACTGCCGCCGCCGACTGCGCAGCCAATATCCGCCTCGGTCAAAGCGGGCGCGTCGTTAATGCCGTCGCCCACCATCATAACAACGCCGTATTTCTGCTTTATTTCGGAAATTATTTTTGCTTTTTCTTCGGGCAGGACCTCGGAATATACCTCATCAGCACCTACTGCCGCGCCTATATACTCGGCGCAGGCTTTATTATCGCCCGATAAAATAACGGTTTTAATGCCTCATTAAGGCGGGCAAAAGCATCCTTTGATGTTTCTCTTACTTGGTCGGCAACGGCTGTAAGACCTATGCACTCGCCGTTTACGGCAGCATAAATAAGCGATTTACCCTCACTCGCAAGCCTTTTGCCAATTTCACGGTATTTTGATATATCAGCGCCGCCCTCTGCAAGCAGTGCGGTATTACCGAGCAGAATATTTTCGCCGTTTATAAGGCATTTAAGCCCTTTGCCCGAAATATATTCGCTTTTTTCGGCTCTCCCTGCTACGGTAATTCCGTTTTCGGCGGTGTATGTTACAACCGCCTGCGCCAGCGGATGAGCGGAGTCCGCCTCGGCAGCCGCCGCAATCTTCAAAAGCCGTTCTTTATCATCGGCAAAAACATCGGTGACAGTTGCCTTGCCAACGGTCACGGTGCCTGTTTTATCAAAGACCGCCGCCTTTACAGTGTGGGTTATTTCAAGTATTTCTCCGTTGCGAATTAAAATTCCGTTTTCGGCGCCGAGCCCCGTGCCCACCATTACCGCTGTGGGCGTTGCAAGCCCCAAAGCGCAGGGGCAGGCGATAACAAGCACGCTGGTGAATACCCTAAGCGCAAAGGAAATATCCTTACCCGCAATCAGCCACGCCGCCGCGGCAATGACCGCGATTGTAATCACTGCCGGCACAAACACGCCGGCAACCTTGTCCGCAGTTTTTGAAATGGGGGCTTTTTTATTCTGCGCGTCCTCAACAAATTTTATTATTTTTGCAAGCGCGGTATCTTCCCCTATATTTGTTACCTTAACGTAAATAACTCCGCTTATGTTTATGCTGCCGCCTATTACCCTGCTGCCTGTGCTTTTCTCAACGGGTATGCTTTCTCCCGTAAGCATGGCTTCGTTTACGCTGCTTATACCGTCTGTTACAACGCCGTCAAGCGGTACCTTAGCGCCCGGCTTTACAATAATCGTTTCGCCGACGGCTACCTCTCCGGTAGGAACGGTAAGCTCCTTGCCGTCTCTTAAAACCACCGCGGTATCCGGCGAAAGCTCCATAAGCTTTTTAATTGCGGATTCGGTTTTTTTCTGGCTTCTTAGCTCTAACTGTTTGCCGAGAGACACAAGCGTTATAACCACCGCAACGCTTTCATAATAAAGATTATGTACAGCGTGGTGATAATAGGGAATGGCATAGGTCATTACAACGCTGTATATAAACGAAGCCCCCGCGCCTATGGCTACAAGCGAGTCCATATTCGGGTTGCCGCGAAACAGCAGCGGTATTCCCGTGGTGAAAAACCTTTTGCCTATAAACATTACGGGTATTGTAAGCAAAAGCTGCGTAAGCGCAAAGCCGTAGGGGTCCTTAGTCATATCCGCAAAAAACGGTACGGGTAGATTTTTCACCATCATTTGCCCCATTGAAACATAAAGCAGCACCGCCGATAATACTGCGGATATTATAAGCCCCGAAAAGCCGCTTTTTACTTTTTTTTCGGGCCGCTTTTCAGCCGCCTTTTCCTGCGCTTCGGGCGATATGCCGAAGCCCGCGCGTTCAACCGCCCTTTTAAAATCGGCAGGACCTGTTTTTGCTTCATCGTAGCTTACCGTCATTTTTTCGGTCACAAGGTTAACCTCGCAGCTTTCAACGCCGTCGAGCTTTGAAACCACGCGCTGAACCGAGGCGGAGCAGGCGGCACAGGACATACCGCTTATATTATATCTTTCTTCCTTCATAGGCATTTCCTTTCCAAATACCCCATACGGGTATATGACAGTAATTATATACCCCCATACGGTATTTGTCAATAGTATGCCCGAATTTTTTTAATTCACTCCGTAATACCCCCTTAATATTTCAAGTCCCCTCAGCAAAAGTCCGTGCACCGATTGCCTTGAAATACAAAGCCTGTCCGCAGTTTCGGCGTCTGAAAAGCCGTAAACGTAACGGCTTATAATAACAAATTTTTGTTTTTCCGATAACAGCTTAAGCCCTTCGGTTAAGGCTATTCTTGTATCAAATTCGTAAGCTTCGGCTCCCGAATTATCAAAAAGCTCCTCGCATTCGGCGCGGTATTTACTGTTTCTTTTTGATAGGTTTATGTACTGGTTTCGCAGCGATACCGCCAGATACCTTTTAAGCGTGTCTGAGCCGTCGGCTTTAAATTTTTTTATATCTATCTCGTAAATAAGCTCTAACAAAAATACCGTAAGCTCCTGTGCGGCGTCCTCATATCCGAGCTTTTTTGCGTAAAATGAAATAAGCCTGTCGCAAACCCCGTAAAGCTCCCCGAAACGGGACATATCCTGCCCTTTAATTTCCTTAATAATTGCCGATAATTCTTTATTGCACATTTTATTTGCCTGCCTTTCTGCTATTTAGAAACGAAAAAAGCAGGTGTTTTGTAAACATACAAAAAAATTAAATTTTAATTTGCTTTTGCCGCTTTTTAAACTCTGCCTTCTCATTCGTGAAATTTTATATAAATAATTTTCAAATTTTCACATTTTTGGAGTAAAAGGCTGTTTTTATAGAGTAAAAGCAATTTTTTTGCTATTTTGGGTCAGAAAAAGTTAAATATTGACATTTAATGGCTAATGTTGTATAATATTGTCGAAATATGTCAAATAAGGGCGGTGCCGAATATTAAAAATGAAAATAGCAATTTGCGACAATGATATTAAGAGCCTGAAAAAGAGCAAAAAAACGGTGTACGAATATTTAAACAGACGTAACATTGACTCGGTGGTAGACGAATTTACATCGGGCGTCGCACTGCTTAAGAGCAACTGTAATTATTTGGTTGTAATACTTGAATACCATATAGGGGATATTAACGGGCTTGAAACCGCCGCGCTTATTCACAAGCGCAATCCTAAATGCGCAATTATTTTTTTAAGCGAATGCAGCGAGTTTGTATTTGATTCGTTCAAGGTAAATCCGTACAGATTTCTTTTAAAGCCGCTTGAGCGCAACGCGCTTTTCAACGCGCTCGACGATTATTTCGGCACCCGCATAAGCGACAGACCCGTTTGGGTAAAATGCGGCGACGACATCGTTTGCTTTAATACGGGGGATATTTATTATCTTGAAGCGGATAATAAAAACTGTCTTATCCGTCTTGAGGACGAGAGCGTGCGCTGCAACAAAACAATGGCAAGGGTATACGGCGTACTGCCTAAAAATCATTTTTGCAAAATAAACAGGGCGTTTGTGGTAAACTTTAATTACATTTCGGCTTACAGCAGCGACAGCATATGCCTTAATAACGGCGAAATTCTGCCGCTCAGCCGAAATTACTGTAAAAGCTTTAAGGAGGAATACTTAAGCTACGCCAATCCGTGCGTACTGTAAAAAAAGTGTATAAAAGGTTGATTTTAGGTTTAAAAAAAGGTATTATATAAGTATTAAGTAAATTTCGGAGGAAAAAATGTTAGAGCTGAAAAACATTTCCTTCAGCGCCGGTGACGGCGAAGGGGAAAAAGAGATATTAAAAAACGTAAGCCTTAAAATAGATGAAAGCTTTACGGTGATAACAGGACCTAACGGCGGCGGAAAATCAACGCTTGCAAAAATAATAGCGGGTATAATAAAGCCGACAGACGGCGCTATATTGCTTGACGGGGAGGATATAACCGGTCTTTCGATAACCGAGCGCGCAAACAAGGGTATAAGCTTTGCCTTTCAGCAGCCGGTGCATTTTAAGGGCATACGCGTGCACGATCTGTTAAGCCTTGCAGCCGGTAAGGATTTAAGCCTTAACGACGCCTGCGATTATCTTTCGCAGGTAGGTCTTTGCGCGCGCGATTATATTGAGCGCGAGGTAAACGCCTCGCTTTCGGGCGGCGAGCTTAAAAGAATAGAAATTGCAACCGTTTTGGCGCGTTCGACTAAGGTTTCGCTGTTTGACGAGCCTGAGGCGGGCATAGACCTTTGGAGCTTCGGAAACCTAATTAACGTGTTTGAAAAAATGCACGGCAGTCTCGGCGGCTCGATAATAATAATCTCCCATCAGGAGCGTATTCTTAATATAGCCGATAAAATAGTTGTTATAGACGGCGGAAGCATTAAAGCCACCGGCACAAAGGAAGAGGTTTTGCCGGAGCTTTTAGGCACTGTTGAAAGCGGCTGCAGGGCGATCTCCTGCAAGGAAGGGGAGGCTTAACAATGAACAACACCGAGCTTGAGCTTTTAAAGATAATAGCCGATATGGGCGCAACGACCGAGGGCGCTTACAATATCCGCGCCAACGGTCAGCTTGCAGACCGTAAGGTAACGGAAAATATAAATATAAAAACAAAGACCGATAACCCCGGAATAGATATAATAATAAAGCCGGATACAAAGGGCGAAACCGTTCATATTCCGGTTATTATCAGCGAAACGGGACTTACCGATCTTGTATATAACGATTTTTATATAGGCGATAACTGCGATGTAACAATAGTGGCGGGCTGCGGCATACACAACTGCGGCGAAAGCCTGTCGCGGCACGACGGTATTCACACCTTTTACATCGGCAAAAACGCAAAGGTTAAATATATTGAAAAGCATTACGGCGAGGGCGACGGCAACGGCGAAAACGTTATGAACCCCACCACAATAGTCAATATCGAAGACGGCGGCTATATGGAAATGGAAACCGCGCAGATAAAGGGTATAGACTCAACAAACCGCGTTACAAAGGCGCGCCTTAAGGATAATGCAACAATAGTTATACACGAAAAAATTATGACACACGGAAAACAGAGAGCGCAAACCGATTTTACCGTTGATCTTGACGGTGAAAATTCGGGAGCGAACGTGATCTCGCGTTCGGTTGCAAAGGGCAGCTCGTTCCAGAAGTTTTTATCAAAAATCAACGGCAACAACGTCTGTAACGGTCATACCGAGTGCGACGCCATAATTATGGACTCCGGCCGTGTTACCGCAATACCCGAGCTTACGGCGAATAATATAGACGCCTCGCTTATTCACGAGGCGGCAATAGGCAAAATAGCCGGCGATCAGCTTATAAAGCTTATGACCTTGGGCCTGACCGAGGCGCAGGCGGAGGAGCAGATTATAAACGGATTTTTAAAATAAGCCCGTTTTGTTAATATCGTTATCGTGTATAACGGTGACGTATTTAACAGAGGATAATTCGCAGATCATCGTGCTGCAGCCTCTGTACAGCTTAAGTATCAGGTAATCGGCGCCTACCTCTAACAGGGTTCCCACTCTGCTTTCAAGTCTGCCGCCTATAAGCGACTCCACCCGCACAAGCTTGCCTACGCATTTTTTTAAAATATCCGTAATGCGGCAGGGGGCGGAGGAAACGGCGGGCGGCGCAGCTTTTACCTTTGCTTCACCGCATTTTTTAAGATAGCTTTCGTAATAATTCAGGTCCTTTTCACTTACAATAGGGCAGGGAAAGTTTTTTTCCATAGCTTATCAGCTCCAAATATTATTATTTACTATATGATATGAAACGAACGCCTACGGCGTTATTAAAAGAGGAGGAAAAGTATGTCTACACCGCATATAGCAGCCGAAAAAGGCGATTTTGCAAAAACCGTGCTTATGCCGGGCGATCCGTACCGTTCGGCGCTCATTGCCGAAAGCTTTTTAAGCGAAGCCCGCCTTGTGAACGACGTGCGCGGGGTGCGCGGCTATACGGGGCTTTATAAGGGCGTTCCCGTTTCGGTTATGGCAAGCGGTATGGGTATGCCGTCTATCGGTATTTATTCTTACGAGCTTTATAATTTTTTCGGCGTTGAAAATATTATACGGGTAGGCTCGGCGGGCTCTTACAGCCGAAACGTTAAGGTGCGCGATATTGTAATTGCTATGGGGGCTTGCACCGATTCGGCATATGCCTCGCAGTTTAACCTGCCCGGCACGTTTGCGCCCGTGGCGGATTTTAATTTGCTTGAAACGGCGGTTAAAAAGGCGCGCGAATTGAAATTTAATTTTCACGTCGGTAATGTGATTTCAAGCGACCGCTTTTACGGCGACAGTGCCGATCTGCCTATAGCGGAGCAGCCGCCGAGCCTTTGGGGTAAAATGGGCGTGCTTGCGGTTGAAATGGAAGCGGCGGCGCTTTATATGAACGCGGCAAGGGCGGGCAAAAAAGCGCTTGCTGTCTGCACGGTATCGGATTCGCTTATTACCGGCGAGGCGCTTTCTTCCAAAGAGCGCCAAAATTCCTTTACCGATATGATAAGGCTCTCCCTTGAGACCGCGGCGGAGCTTTGAAATATGACGGTTAAGGAAAGACTTTTGCCGCTGCTGAGCGAAAACAGGTTTATATCGGGCGAGCAGGCGGCTAAGGAGCTTAACGTAAGCCGTGCGGCTGTTTGGAAGGCAGTGGAGCAGTTAAGGCGCGAGGGCTGTAAAATAGAAGCGGTTACAAACAAGGGCTACCGCTTGAGGTACGATAACGATATTTTGCAGGCAGGCAAAATAAACGAGCTTTTAGGGCCGCTTTCGAACGCCCTTTACATAAACGTTGAACGCACCGTAACGTCAACGAATATATTGCTTAAGGAAAAGGCGGCTTTGGGCGCGCCGGAGGGCACCGTGCTTATAGCGTCAAGCCAAACATCGGGCAGAGGCAGATTTGCGCGCAAATTTTATTCCCCCGAAAACAGCGGAATTTATATGAGCATACTTTTGCGGCCGCGTATGCCTGCGGAGAACGCCGTGCTTATAACAACCGCCGCAGCTGCCGCGGTTGCCGTTGCCGCAGAAAATTTAAGCGGTAAAAAAACCGAGATCAAATGGGTAAACGACGTGCTTATAAACGGCAAAAAGATTTGCGGAATTTTAACCGAGGCGGCGCTTGATGTGGAAAGCGGCAGTCTTGATTACGCGGTGTTGGGTATAGGAATTAACGCATATACCCCAAGCGGCGGCTTTCCCGAAGAAATAAAGAATATCGCCGGAGCGGTATTTGAGCAAAAGGCGGCGGACCTTCGCAGCCGCCTTGCAGCCGAGGTGCTTAAAAGCTTTTACGGTTTTTATTCAACGCTTGAAGGCCGCGGCTTTCTTGAAGAATACCGCCGCCGCAGCGCGGTTATAGGAAAAAGAATATCCGTTATTTCGCGGGACGGAGCCGTTTTTGCAACCGCACTCGGAATAGACGATAATTGCAGGCTGCAGGTGAAATACGACGACGGCAGAACAGCCGCTCTTTCCTCAGGTGAGATAAGTACAAAAATAATGTAAAATAAAAATCTTACCACTTGAAAAATACAGGATAATGTGATAATATTGTCGTATATTAGAGTTTACGGGAGAAAAAAATGTCTGAAGACAACAGTATAAATAGCAAGCTTAATTTTAAAGATATATTTTTTACGGCGCTTAATAAATGGTATATTCTGTTCATAGCGCTGCTGCTTTGTATTTCTGCGTCACTTATTTATTCGTATTTTATTGTGACGCCGCTTTACAGATCAACCGGCAAAATTTATTTAACCAATAAAGACGCGGGTAAAATTAGCACAAGCGAGATTGCTATTTCATCTTATCTTACAAAGGATTACGAAAATCTAATAACAGACCGCGCGGTGCTTGACGAGGTATCCTCAAGGCTCGGCGGTAAGTATTCCTATGCGGAGCTTAAGCGTGCGGTTTACATTGAAAATCCGGAGGATACGCGCTTTCTTGAAATAACGGTTACCACCGCAAGCCCGAACGATTCAAAAAAAATCGTGGATACGGTGTGCAGCGTTGCACAGGAGAAAATTATCGAGCTTTTGGGAATAGACAGGGTTACCATTATACGCGGCGGCAATGTTCCGCAGTCGCCCGCGGTACCGAACGTAAGCCTTAACATAATAAAATCGGCGATTATCGCAATACTTATTTTTGCGGCGGCTGTTTTGGCAATGGTAATGTTCAACGATAAGATAAACGGTCCCGAAGACGTTGAAAAATACCTCGGTATAAGCGTGCTCGGTAATATACCGTATCAAAACCGCAACAAAGCGAAAAGATAAAAAAGATACTTAACTTAATAGATTTGACGTTATTTGTCGGAAAGGCAGTTTATGTTAACCGAAAACGAAGAGCTTTATAACAGCGGTATGTTGGAATACGCCGGAAAGGTGAATTTTAACGCCGCGTCTCAAAACGGATATCTTACAAACGAAAATTATAAAACACTCAGAACAAACATACTTTTTTGCGGAACGGATATAAAAACAATAGTTTTAACAAGCGCCAGAGAAAACGAGGGCAAAAGCACAGTTTCGGCAGAGCTTGCAAAAAGCCTTGCGGAGGCGGACAAAAAAACCGTTTTTATAGACGCCGATATGAGAAAATCCGTGCTTATGCGGCGCAGCGCCGCGTCGCGCGGCTTTTGCGGACTTTCGGAATATCTTTCCGGTCAGGCAGAGCTTTCCGATGTGCTTTATAACACCCAAATACAGAATTTCGATGTCATTTTCAGCGGCAGGTTTCCGCCTAATCCGGTTGAGCTTTTAGGCTCGCAAAGCTTTGTAAAGCTTATAGATATGCTTAAATCCGTTTACGATTATGTTATAATCGATTCACCGCCGCTCGGCGCTATTATAGACGCCGCGGTTATCGCTTCTTATTGCGACGGGGCAATTATTGTAATAACCCCCGGAAAGATACCGTATACCGAGTGTCTTGAGGTAAAGGAGCAGCTTTCAAAAAGCGGCTGTAAAATACTCGGCGCGGTGCTTAACGATATATACGGCAAGCGCACCAAATATTATAAAAAGTATTACAGACAGCGCGAGTATTCAAAAGAGGCCAAAAAAATCAAGTACAGATAGGCAATACAATCAGGACGCACCGTAAACACAAAAACTTGACAAATGCCAGAAAAAGCCTTATAATTCAATTAGATTTAACTTTTGGAGGAATTGTAAAATATGATTAGTGCCGGCGATTTCAGAAACGGAGTGACCTTTGAAGAGGACGGAAACGTTCTTCAGGTAATAGAATTTCAGCATGTAAAGCCCGGAAAAGGCGCTGCCTTTGTAAGAACTAAGGTTAAAAACGTAATTACCGGTTCGGTTGTTGAAAAAAGCTATAACCCTTCCGCTAAGTTCCCCACCGCTTTTGTTGAAAGAAAAGATATGGAATATTCTTATTCGGACGGGGATCTTTATTACTTTATGGATCAGGAAACCTATGAGCTTGTTCCGATCAACAGCAGCGAGCTTGGCGATAACTTTAAGTTTGTAAAAGAAAATATGGTTTGCAAGATACTTTCCTATAAGGGTAAGGTGTTCGGCGTAGAGCCGCCTACATTCGTAGAGCTTCAGGTAACGGCAACCGATCCCGGCTTTAAGGGCGATACCGCTACTAACGCCACAAAACCCGCAACGCTTGAAACAGGCGCGGAGATCCGCGTTCCGCTCTTTATTAACGAGGGCGATATGATAAGAATAGATACCCGCACGGGCGAATATATGGAACGTGCTTAAAACGGAGGTTAAGTTAATGGATATTTGTGAAAAGATTGCTTATATTAAAGGTCTTGCCGAGGGCTTAAAGCTCGACGAAAACACCAACGAGGGCAAAATACTTGCCGCTGTTATCGATCTTCTCGGAGATATAACAAGCGAGATATGCGATATTGAGGACGGCTGCGACGCAATGCTCGAACAGATCGACGCGGTAGACGAGGATCTTTCCGCTGTTGAGGATTTTGTTTACGGCGACGAAGACGGCTGCTGCGACTGCGGCGACGATTGCGAAGACGATGACCTTTATGAAATAGAGTGCCCGGCTTGCCATGATACAATTTATCTTGACGAGGATATGCTTGAGGACGAGGGTATGACCTGCCCTAACTGCGGCACAAAGCTTGAATTCGACTTTGACGATTGCTGCTCCGGCGATTGCTGCGACTGCGATCACGACGAAGACGAGGAATAATTAAAATAAATCAAAGGCCGTGCCTGCCCGTTTAACGCGGCGGCACGGCTTTGTTTTTAAACGGGGTGTTGAATTTGGAGCTTACCGCACCTAAGCTTGAGTATACCGTGAATAAGGCGGACGAAGGCGCAATTCCGGTAATTATAGTAGCCGCCGGCTCGTCTTCCCGTATGGGCGGAATAAATAAGCTTACCGTACCTGTTTCGGGCGTGCCGGTGCTTGCGCGTACCTTGGCGGCTTTTGAAAACTGCCCTATGATTTCGGGTATTATACTTGCAGTGCGCTCGCAGGATATCTTAAATTCACAGCTTATGGCAGAGCAATACGGTATTTCAAAGCTTACCGATGTAATCTGCGGCGGAAATACGCGTGCCGAAACGGTGGCGCGCGGTATTGCAAGGCTCGGAAAAAACGATGAGTACGTGCTTATCCACGACGGGGCAAGACCGCTTGTAACCGATGAGATCATAACCGAAACGGCGGCGGCTTTGAAAAGCTTTTCGGCGGTTGCCTGCGCCGTTCCCGTAAAGGATACCGTAAAGTGCGTTGATAAAAACGGCGTTGTTATAAAAACCTTGGACCGTTCGGGGCTTTTTGCCGTTCAAACTCCGCAGGGCGTTAATGTAAGGGATTATAAGGCCGCCGCAGAAAAGGCGGGGGAAGGGCTTAAGGAATTTACGGATGACGCGTCTGTAATGGAGGCGGCGGGCTATACCGTTCACATAACGCGCGGAAGCTACGCCAATATAAAAATTACCACACGCGAGGATATTGCGCTTGCAGAGTATTTATTAAACGGAGAAAATAAGGAATGAGAATAGGGCACGGGTACGACGTTCATAAGCTGACAGAGGGAAGACCGCTTATATTGGGCGGCGTTAAAATACCGTACGAAAAGGGGCTTTTAGGTCATTCAGACGCCGACGTGCTGCTCCACGCCGTATGCGACGCGCTTTTGGGCGCGGCGGCGCTCGGAGATATAGGCAGGCATTTCCCCGACAGCGATAACGCCTACAAAAATATAAACAGCCGTATTTTACTTAAAAAAACGGCGTCCCTTATTAAGGAAAAAGGCTTTAAGGCGGTTAATATAGACGCCACCGTAATAGCGCAAAGGCCTAAGCTTGCCCCCTTTATACCGGATATGGCAAAAAACATTGCAGAGGATTGCTGCCTGCCGCTTTCGGCGGTAAACGTTAAGGCAACAACCGAGGAGGGGCTTGGATTTACCGGCGCGCTTGAGGGGATAAGCGCCCATGCGGTGTGCCTTATAGAGTAATATTAAATTTGGGTTTTGCATATTATTATTTCGGTGATATGCTTGAAACTGTTTGTAACCGTAACCAAAAAAGCCTTGGCTGTTATGCTTGCCGCAGCAATAGCGGCGCTTGTGCTTATAAGCCGCGTGTCTTCCCTTAACGGTAATGTTAAGGACGGCTCAACCAACGCAAAACGCGTGCAGTTTATCGAAGACTTAGGCTACAGCGTTAACAAAACGCCCTGCGTTAAGGAAACCGTAATACCCGAAAGCTTTACAAACGTTTACGAAAAATACAACGCCTTACAAAAGCAAGCGGGCTTTGACCTTACGCGCTTTAAGGGGAAAAGGGCTGAAGTGTACGGTTATACCGTTTTAAACGGTGAAAAAACCGTAACGCTTATAGTTGTAAACGGCGAGATCGCGGGCGGAGACATAGCCTCTGCCGCGCTTAACGGCGAGATGCTGCCGCTTATACATATCGAATGAAAGGAATCATATGCCTTTGCAAAGACTTGACAGATTTATTTCAAATCAGCTTAACCTTTCAAGAAAAGAGGTTAAGGAGGGAATAAAAAGGGGCTTTGCCGATGTAAACGGTAAAACGGTAACACGCCCCGAACATACGGTTGATACGCTTGGCGACAGGGTTTGCTTTAACGGACAGGCCGTTTCGTTTAAGGAGCATATTTATATCGTAATGAATAAGCCCGCGGGGGTTCTTTCCGCAAGCGATGATAAAAGCCGCAAAACGGTGGTGGATATTATTCCGGATAATATAAGAAGAAAAGGTCTTTTCCCAGTAGGCAGGCTTGATAAGGATACAACGGGTCTTCTTATTATTACCGACGACGGCGATTTTGCACACAGGGTATTATCGCCGAAAAAAGAGATATACAAAACGTATATTGCAGGGCTTGACGGGGTCGTTAATGAAGATACGGTAAAGAAATTTTTAAGCGGCGTGGTTTTGGCGGACGGCACCGTTTGCAGAAAAGCGTTTTTAAAACCGCTCGGTGAAAAAACGGCGGAAATTAAAATTTGCGAAGGAAAATTTCACCAAATAAAGCGTATGTTCGGCACCGCAGGTCTCGGAGTAAATTCACTTAAACGCGTGGCGATAGGCGAATACAAGCTGCCGGACGAGCTGTCGGAAGGAATGTGCAAAGAAACCACAAAATTCCAATTAAATGCGCTGTTTATCGGCAAATAGCGCGCGAATATGCATATTAAACAAAACATTCTTTTTAAGATTGGATATATTTCGTATAGCAATTTTTAAAATATTTTGATATAATACAATTACATTGAAGCGATTATTTTTAGGAGGCTTATTTTTATGGCAAGTTTGTCATTACGTCATGTTTACAAAAGATACCCGGGCGGAGTAACTGCCGTATCTGATTTTAACCTTGAAATTAAAGACAAGGAATTTATTATTTTGGTAGGTCCTTCGGGCTGCGGTAAATCTACTACTTTGCGTATGGTTGCCGGACTTGAAGAAATTTCAGACGGCGAAATTTATATAGGCGATAAGCTTGTTAACGACGTTGCCCCTAAGGATCGCGATATTGCAATGGTTTTCCAGAACTATGCGCTTTATCCGCATATGACGGTTTTCGATAATATGGCGTTCGGACTTAAGCTCCGCAAAACTCCGAAGGATGAGATTAAGCGCCGTGTTGAAGAGGCCGCCCGTATTCTTGATATTTCTCACCTGCTTGAGCGCAAGCCGAAGGCTTTGTCCGGCGGTCAGCGTCAGCGTGTTGCGCTCGGTCGTGCAATAGTACGTGAGCCTAAGGTATTCTTACTTGACGAGCCGCTTTCCAACTTGGACGCTAAGCTTCGTGCACAGATGCGTACCGAAATTTCAAAGCTTCACCAGAGACTGGGCACAACCTTCATTTACGTTACCCACGACCAGACCGAGGCTATGACAATGGGTACCCGTATCGTTGTTATGAAGAGCGGTCTTATACAGCAGGTTGATACGCCTAATAACCTTTATCTCTATCCCTGCAACCTCTTCGTTGCCGGATTTATCGGTTCACCTCAGATGAACTTTATAGAGGCAAAGCTTCTTAAAGAGGGCGAAAATTATTTGGTTGAGTTCGGTTCTGAAGATACTAAGACCCGTGCGGGCGTTAAGTATAAAATTCAGCTTCCGGCTTCTAAAAACAAGGATAACTGCCTTGAGGCATATGCCGGTAAAGAGGTTATTATGGGTATACGCCCCGAAAACGTTCACAACGAGGAAGATCTTATTGAAATTCATAAGGACGGTATCGTTGAGGCAGACGTTGAGGTTACCGAGCTTATGGGTGCAGAGACATATCTGTATATGAACTGCGAGGGTCAGTCGATTAACGCACGCGTTAGCCCGACTAATACCGCGCGTCCCGGCGATAAGATTAAAATTGCATTTGAAACTGCAAAAATTCATCTTTTTGATAAGGAAACCGAGCTTACAATCTGCAACTGATATTTTAAAAGGTTATCGGGGTCGCCCGCAAAGCGACCCCGATTTTTTACTTAGAGCTATCTGATTTTTTGTTTTGCCTGTCTGTTTTCATAATTTTACGGTTATAGCCCTGCGCCACCGCAGGATATGCGTTTTCGGTTTCGGCGGTAGACTGTATATTATAGGTGCCGTAGCGGTTGACCATATCAAAAGCCGTTTCGGGCATACCCATAACCGGAACGGAGGAAACGTCCGTAACAGGCTTATTTTTTTCTTTTTTCACTTTTTTTCACCCTTTTTTATTATATACGTTTAATTATAATATAACCGTTTGACAGAAAAAGGCATATGTGCTATACTGTAAAAAGACTATCGCATTGACGGAGGAATAATAATGCTGGATATTAAATTTATTTGTGAAAATCCGGAAATAGTAAAAGAAAACATTAAGAAAAAATTTGAAGATAAAAAACTTCCGCTTGTAGACGAGGTTATTTCACTTTACGGTGAAAAATGCGCCGCAAACAACCGCGCTAACGATCTGCGTGCCAACCGAAATAAGGTAAGCAAGCAGATAGGCGCGCTTATGGCGCAGGGCAAACGAGACGAAGCCGAGGATATGAAACGCCTTGTAAACGAGCAGGCAGAGGAGCTTAAGGCGCTTGAGGAAAAGGAAGCCGAGCTTCAGAAAAAAGTAACCGAAATTCAAATGAAAATCCCGAATATCGTGGACGGCAGCGTGCCGATAGGTAAGGACGATACCGAAAATGTGGAGGTTAAGCAGTTCGGCGAACAGTCTCACCCCGATTTTGAAATTCCCTACCATACCGATATTATGCAGCTTTTCGACGGTATTGATAAAGACGCCGCGGGCAAGGTTGCGGGCGAGGGCTTTTATTACCTTATGGGCGATATCGCGCGCCTTCATTCCGCAGTGTTGGCTTACGCGCGCGATTTTATGATAAATAAGGGATTTACCTATTGCATTCCGCCTTATATGATAAGAAGTAAGGTTGTAACCGGCGTTATGAGCTTTGAAGAAATGGACGCTATGATGTATAAAATAGAGGGCGAGGACCTTTATCTTATAGGTACATCGGAGCATTCTATGATAGGTAAGTTTATAGACAGCATAACGCCCGAAGAAAAGCTGCCGCTTACCCTCACCAGCTATTCGCCCTGCTTCCGTAAGGAAAAGGGCGCGCACGGTATTGAAGAACGCGGAATATACCGTATACATCAGTTTGAAAAGCAGGAAATGATAGTTATTTGCCGTCCCGAAGAAAGTATGGATTGGTTTAATAAAATGTGGAGCTACTCGGTAGAGCTTTTCCGCAGTATGGATATTCCCGTAAGAACGCTTGAATGCTGCACCGGCGATCTTGCAGATCTAAAGGTTAAGTCTTACGACGTAGAGGCATGGTCTCCGAAGCAACAGAAGTATTTTGAGGTATGCTCCTGCTCGAACCTCGGCGACGCGCAGGCAAGAAGACTGGGCATAAGGGTTAAGGGAGTCGACGGTAAAAAATACCTTGCGCATACTCTTAATAATACCGTTGTTGCACCGCCGCGTATGCTTATAGCCTTCCTTGAAAACAACCTTCGCTTTGACGGCGAGCATTACAGTGTGCTCATACCCGAAGCGCTGCGCCCGTATATGGGCGGCAAGACCGTGCTTACAAGCGATAAAAAGCTTTGATTTGCCGTAATAAAGGCCTTTTGCCGCGGTGTAACGTGAAATTTCAAAAAAACCCTTGACAATAAACACAATATGCATTATAATCTTAATGTTGCAATCCAAAGACAGCAGGTGGCTGTATCAGCCGTAAGCATTACGCCTGCCGAGGTATGCGTTTAAATAATTATGTTTATTTAAGCCCGTCCTTTGTCTTTGGACGGGCTTTATCTTATATAATTCGGAGGTGAAAATATGCCTAACGCATTAGTTTTAGAGAAAAAGCAACAGCAGGTAGCCGAGCTTAAAGAGAAGATCGCCGCTTCCGTTACGGGTGTTATCGTTGATTATAAGGGTATCACCGTTGCGGACGATACAGCGCTCCGTAAGGAATTACGCGAAAACGGCGTTGAATATTTTGTTGTAAAAAACACTATTTTAAGCCGCGCTGTTGAGGGTACCGAGCTTGAGGGGATAAAATCCGTTCTTGAAGGAACCACAGCGATTGCTCTTTCTAAAGAGGATTATACGGCTGCTGCAAGAATTCTTTGCAAATTTGCCGATGATCATGAGAATTTTAAGGTTAAATCCGGATTCTTAGACGGAAAGGTAGCCGATGTTGCTACTATTACCGCTATTGCAAAGCTTCCCAGCAAGGAGGTTCTGCTTGCAACCGTATGCAACGTGCTTCAGGCGCCTATCGCCGCATTTGCACGCGTATTACAGGCTGTTGTAGATAAAAACGGCTCCGCAGACGCGGAATAATTAAAAACATTTAAAATTAAACGGAGGAATAAAAAATGGCATCTGAGAAAATCACAGCTATGATCGAAGAAATTAAAACTCTTTCGGTTCTTGAGCTTTCTGAGCTCGTTAAAGCAGTAGAAGAGGAGTTTGACGTATCCGCAGCGGCTGCAGTTACAGTAGCGGCTCCGGCAGCAGGCGGCGCAGCAGCAGCTGAAGAGAAGACCGAGTTCGACGTTGTACTTAAGGAAGTAGGCGCCGAGAAGATTAAGGTTATTAAGGCTGTTCGCGAGATCACCGGTCTTGGCCTTGCTGAAGCTAAGGCTATTGTAGACGGCGCTCCGAAGACCCTTAAGGAAGCTGTAGCTAAGGACGAGGCTGAAGCTATGAAGGCTAAGCTTACCGAGGTTGGCGCTACTGTTGAGCTTGCTTAATTTAAAGCAAAATTAACATTAAACCAAACAAAAAGACCGGCGTGTTTTGCGTCGGTCTTTTTTTGTAACAGATAATAAACCGGCAGGCTCGGTGTAAAGAGCCTGCCGGTTTTTAAAATAGGATTTCATTCAAGGTATTTAATAAGAAGCGGTATTTGAGCCTCAAAGCGTACGCCATAGCGTGGATCGGTTTTATCCTCCATGGTTTTTTTAATGCACGCGGCGGTAAAATTTGCGGCTATCTGGGCGGAGGCTTTAAGACTTCTGCCGTTCATAAGCGCCGCTGTAAGCGTGCTTGCGAATATATCGCCTGTTCCGTGATAGGCGCCGTTCATTTTTTCGGAAAAAACATAAGCCCTGTTTTCGCCGTCGTAAACGGCGGCGCCGATTTTTTTTTCGTCAAAGCAAACGCCTGTAAGCACAATTTTCGAATGCGTTTTAACAAAAAGCCCTTCAAGCAGCGCGTTTATATAGTCGCTGTCGTAGGGTCCTTCACGGTATTTAACGCCGAGCATAAGCGCCGCCTCGGTGATATTGGGGGTTATAATATCGGCGGCGGCGCAAAGCTTCAGCATAAAGTCGGGGTAATCGGGCGTAAAGCCGCTGTAAAGCCTTCCGTTATCCGCCATTACGGGATCGGTTATAATAACCGTATCCTTTCGGCTTATAAGCCGCGCCGCCTCCATAGCAAGATATATCTGCTCCTTAGAGCAAAGGTAGCCTGTGTAAACTGCGTCGGCTATTATACTCTCGCTTTTCCAGTGCCTTGCAATGGGTACAATATCCTCCGATAAATCTCTCACCGTATAATTTTTAAAGCCGCCCGTGTGCGTTGACAAAACGGCGGTGGGTATAACGGCGGTCTCAATTCCGGCGGCAGATATTATAGGCAGCGCCACCGTAAGCGAGCATTTGCCGAAACAAGAAATATCGTGTATGGCAACTACTCTTTTTTGCATCATTTTGTAACCTTCCTTTTAGGGCATATACCGTTTAATATGCAGGCGCCGCATTTCGGGTTTCTTGCAGTACATACGTCGCGGCCGAAAAGCACCGTTCTGTGGCAAAAGGCGTTGGAGTCCTCCGGTTTAAGCAGCTTTCGCATTTCATTCTCAACCTTAAGCGGGTTGGTTGTGTCGGTAAGCCCCAGTCTTCCGCAAATTCGTATAAAATGAGTATCGGTTACAACCGCGGGCTTGCCGTAAATGTCTCCGCAAACCAAGTTTGCGGTTTTCCTGCCAACGCCCGGCAGGGTTGTAAGCTCTTCGATAGTATCGGGCACCCTGCCGCTGAAGCGCTCTGTAATCTGTTTTGCTATGCCAACAAGGTCCTTTGCCTTTGTTTTATAAAGACCGCAGGTTTTAATAAGCTCTTCTACCCGCGCAATGTCAGCGTTTGCCATACTCTGTGCGGTGGGAAATTCCTTAAACAGTGCGGGGGTTACCATATTAACGCGTTTATCTGTGCATTGTGCGGAAAGCCGCGTTGCTATAAGCAACTGAAAGGCGTCCCGGTATTCAAGCGAGCATACGGCGTTAGGGTAAAGCTCTGAAAGCAATTTTACCGCGGCGGCGGCGCGTTCCTTTTTACGCATCGGCGCTTTCAAGCTTTAGATCGCCCGGCTTTATAAGCTTAAGTTTTCTCATAGCCTCGGATATGCCAAGGCATATAACCGCCGGAAGAATAAAATGCATAACAATTATTTCTATTACGGTAACAACGGGTGAAAAGCCTGCGGCTACCATACTGTCGTAAGACATAAACTGACCTACAAGCCCCGATGTTCCCATTCCCGAACCTACGGGATTGCTTACCATTTTAAGCACTGCGGACGATATGGGGCCCAAAACGGCGCTTGAAATAATTGCGGGCAGCCATATAAGCGGATTGCGTACTATATTGGGAACCTGAAGCATTGAGGTTCCGAGCCCCTGCGCTATAAGACCGCCGAATTTGTTTTCGCGGTAGCTTATAACCGCAAAGCCTATCATATTGCAGCAGCAGCCTATGGTTGCGGCGCCTGCCGCAAGACCTGTAAGACCCATTGAAATACCGATGGCGGCAGAGGATATGGGTAACGTTAATATTATACCCATAAGAACAGACACTGCTATACCGCCGATAATCGGGCTTTTATCAACGTTTATATTAACAAGCTGACCTACCCACTTCATAGCGGCGGAAATATAAGGCCCTAAAAAATAGCCCGCGGTAGCTCCCGATAAAATACAGCAAACGGGGGTTACTATTATATCAACCTTGGTTTTACCTGCTACAAGCGCGCCTATTTCAATTGCAATATAGGCGGCTATAAACGCGCCGAGCGGCTCGCCGGGAGCGCCGATTTTATAGGCTTCGTTCGCCATATTCGGGAAAGCGCCCACCATACCCGCAACAGCCGCGGCAACCGTTGTTAAAGGGCTTGATTTCAGCTTGCAGGCAACGCCTACGCCTATGCCGGCACCCGTAACGGTTTTCGCAACGTTTCCCATTGCGGTAAGATATGTTCCTACAATGTTTCCTCCTACAAGCTTGCCTATCTGGCAAATAATGGTTCCGATAATGAGCGTGGAGAACAGGCCGTAAGCCATACCGGAAAGCCCGTCTATAAACAGGCGGTTAAAATATTTTTTCATTGTGTTTGCCCCCTTAGTAAAATTTATTTTATTATACAAAATTTTGTTAAATTGCACAATGGCGTATATAACGATTTTTTGCGACAATACTAATACTAATTTTAGACACAGTGGCACAATCGGGGGTAATTAAGTGAAAACCATTGCTTTTTTTGACGCAAAATCATATGACAGAGAGAGCTTTTCGCGCTTTCGCGGTGAGGAGCTTAATATAAGATTTTTTGAAAACAAGCTTAATTCGGACACGGTAAGTATGGCGGCGTGCTGCGACGGCGTGTGCGCTTTTGTAAACGATACGATAGACCGTGCGGTTATAGATAAATTAGAGGAATACGGCGTTGGGATAATTGCAATGCGCTGCGCAGGGTATAATAATGTTGACCTTAAAGCGGCTGCGGGCAGAATACGCGTTGTAAGGGTGCCGGCATATTCGCCTTACGCCGTAGCCGAGCACGGAATAGGACTTCTTTTGACCCTGAACCGTAAAATACACCGTGCATATATAAGAACGCGCGATCATAACTTTTCATTAGAGGGGCTTATCGGCTTTGATATGCACGGAAAAACCGTAGGAATTATAGGAACGGGTAAAATAGGGCGCAGCCTTGCCGATATATGCGAGGGCTTCGGTATGAATATAATAGGCTACGACCCGTATGAAAGCCCTGAATTTTCGGGAAAGTATGTAACCCTTGAGGAGCTGTTAAGGGAAAGCGATATAATATCGCTGCACTGCCCGCTTACGCGTGAAAATAAGCACCTGATAAACGAAGAAACAATAGAAAAAATGAAAAACGGCGTATATATTATAAATACCTCGCGCGGCCAGCTTATTGATACCATAGCGCTTATGAACGGGCTTAAATCGGGTAAGATAGGCGCGGCAGGTCTTGACGTATACGAGGAGGAAACCTCGCTGTTTTTTGAGGACTATTCCGATGAAATTATATGGGACGATAAGCTTTCAACCCTTATTTCAATGCCTAACGTAATTGTTACGTCGCACCAGGCGTTTTTAACGCGCGAGGCTTTAAGCTCCATTGCGGAAACCACGGTAAACAATTTTTTAAGCTATTTTGCCGGAGAAAAGCTTGAAAATGAAATAACGGTATAAAATACGCTCCGAAAAGACAATGTTTTGCTTGACAGCGGTATTCGTTTGTGATAAAATTACGTTATTATTCGAGGGAGTAGTGGCGCGCAGGCGTTACAAGTCAACACAATGGTCTTTTTGACCTGGCTTGTATTAAAAAACGAGACTCGGGTGGCTGTTGCGGCGCCCGGGTCTTTTATTTTTTATTAACCTGAGACAGGAGAGAAAAAATGGGAATTTTTGAATTGTTTTTAATTGCGGTGGGTCTTTCTATGGACGCGTTTGCCGTGTCGGTCTGTAAGGGGCTTTCAACGCGCGAGCTTAAATTTAAGCACTATATGATAATCGGCGCGTGGTTCGGCGGTTTTCAGGCGTTAATGCCGACGCTTGGCTATCTGTTAGGTTCGACATTTGAAAAATACATAACAAATTACGACCACTGGGTAGCGTTTGTGCTGCTATCGTTTATCGGCGGAAATATGCTGCGCGAGGGCTTTTCAAAGGAAACGGAGGAGACAAACAGCTCGTTTTCCGCAGGAACTATGGCGCTGCTTGCGGTTGCAACAAGCATAGACGCGTTAGCGGTGGGAATTACCTTTGCGCTGCTGCCCGACGTTAATATAATAGCCGCGGTGCTGTTTATTGGCACAATAACCTTTGTGATTTCAGGTATTGGCTTAAAGGTGGGCAATGTATTCGGTCTTAAATACAAAAATAAAGCCGAAATTGCGGGCGGTATAATACTTATACTTATAGGCGTTAAAATACTGCTTGAGCATTTGGGCGTAATAAGCTTTTAAAATAAAAATGCTGTATCCGAAAATCGGGGACAGCATTTTTTAATAACAATTTATTTTGGGTTTTAAAGCCTTTTCAGTATTTCATTGTTTTGCGATATAAGATGACCGATTGCATATATAAGAAAAAGTGAGATTACAGAAAGTATAATTCCTAATATAAACACCGCAACCGCAACTATCGCAAATATTTTGTCAAGCATAATAAGCACTGCGCCCGCCGCAGCGAAAACAAGCAGAATACCTATTGATACAATAAACGAAATAGCCTTGATTATTTTATCAAGATGCCTGAAAACGCCGTTGCCGTAATTTTCGGTTACGGCCTTAATACTGCTTTTGGTGTGCGGAACGGTTGAGGAGCTGATGTCCTCAAAGCCTTCGTTTGTGTAAAAATCATCTTTCATTTAATGGGTACTCCTTTCGGTTTATACCTTTTCTACGCCTATTGTAACCTTTTCGCCGTTAATATCCCAATCCTTGGTATATCCGGCAGGCTTGGCGGCAGTAATGCCGTCGGCAAGGGTATCGCCCGCAATATCCGCTTTCTTTGAAAGGGCAATATCGGTAACCTTTTTACTGCCTTCAACCGTTACGTTTATATGGTCGGTAACATTAAAGCCCGCCTCTTTGCGCATGGTCTGAATTTTGCTTATCAGCTCGCGCACAAAGCCCTCCTCAACAAGCTCTTTTGTGAGTGTGGTATCTATCGCAACCGTTATTCCGCGGTCGCTCACGGTGTAAAAACCGTCCTTTTGCTTGGCTTCGATCAACAGGTCTTCGGTTTCAAGTGTAACCTCGCCCGACGGGAGCGATAAAACAAGCTTTCCGTTTTCGTCAAGCTCCTTTTTAGCCTTGGTGCCGTCAAGCTCTGAGAGCGCCGTTCTTATCTCGTTTAACTGCTTGCCGAACTTAGGACCTACGGTTTTAAGCTGCGGCTTAAAGCCATAGGTTACGAAATCGTCTACCTTATTGGTAAAGCTTACGTTCTTTATATTAAGCTCATCGCGGATAATATCGATGTAGAAGCTGTCTAATTCTCCGTCAAGCTTAACATACATGGTAGCAAGGGGCTGGCGGTTCTTAAGCGCCGAGCCGTTTCTTGCAGCTCTGCCCAAAACAACTATTTCAAGCACCTTATCCATTTTATCCTCAAGCTCTTTATCAATCGCCTTTTCGTCAACTTCAGGGAAAGCGCAGAGGTGTATGCTTTCGGGAGCGGATTTATCAACGCTGCGAACAAGGTTCTGATAAATGCTCTCGGTCATAAACGGAATCATAGGCGCCGCCGCCTTGGCGGTGGTAACAAGCGCGGTGTAAAGGATCATATACGCCGCAATCTTGTCTTCGGGCAAGCCCTGAACCCAATATCTTTCTCTGCCGCGGCGAACGTACCAGTTACTCATATCGTCCGTAAATTCCTGCAGGGCTCTTGCCGCCTCAGGTATACGGTAGTTATCTAAGTTTTCGTCAACCGCCTTTACCATTGAATTAAGCTTTGATAAAAGCCATTTATCCATAACGGTAAGCTTGCAGTCTTTAAGCGAATACTTTGTTGGGTCAAATTCGTCAATATTGGCGTAAAGCACATAGAAGGCGTAGGTGTTCCAAAGAGTGCCCATAAATTTGCGCTGACCCTCTGTTACCGCCTTATCGTGGAAACGGTTAGGCAGCCACGGGGCTGAATTGGTATAGAAGTACCAACGGATAGCGTCCGCACCAAATTTTTCAAGCGCCTCAAACGGGTCTACCGCGTTGCCCTTTGATTTACTCATTTTCTGGCCGTTTTCGTCCTGCACGTGACCTAAAACTATAACGTTTTTATAAGGCGCTTTGTTGAAAATAAGGGTGGAAATTGCAAGCAGGGAATAGAACCAGCCTCTTGTTTGGTCTACCGCCTCGGAAATAAAGTCCGCGGGGAACTGAGATTCAAACAGCCCCTTATTTTCAAACGGATAATGGTGCTGTGCAAACGGCATTGAGCCTGAATCAAACCAGCAGTCTATAACCTCCGGCACCCTGTGCATCTGCTTGCCGCAGTGGGGGCATTTAATAGTTACCGCGTCGATATACGGGCGGTGCAGCTCGATATTATCGGGGCAGTTATCGGACATTTCCTTTAATTCCGCAATACTGCCGACAGAGTGCATATGCCCGCACTCGCACTGCCAAATATTTAGCGGAGTACCCCAATAACGGTTGCGCGAAATACCCCAATCCTGAACGTTTTTAAGCCAATCGCCGAAGCGGCCCTTGCCTATGCTTTCGGGTATCCAGTTGATAGTGTCGTTATTGCGGATAAGATCGTCGCGCACGTCTGTCATTTTTATAAACCACGATTCGCGCGCATAGTAGATAAGCGGTGTATCGCAGCGCCAGCAATAGGGGTAATCGTGCTCGAATTTCGGCGCGTCGAAAAGCAAGCCCTTTTCGTCTAAATCCTTTAAAACAAGCGGATCGGCTTTCTTTACGAATATGCCGGCATAGGGGGTTTCTTCGGTAAGATTTCCCTTGCCGTCAACAAACTGAACAAACGGCAGATCGTAACGTCTGCCCACCTTTGCGTCGTCCTCACCGAATGCAGGCGCTATATGAACTATGCCCGTACCGTCTGTCATGGTAACATAGGTATCGCAGACAATGTAATGACCTTTTTTATTCTGCTTTTCGCAAACAGGCTTTACGCAATCAAAAAGCGGCTCATATTCTTTATATTCAAGCTCGCTGCCCTTATATTCCTCAATAACTTCATAAGCGGCAGTATCCTCAGAAGCTAACTTGCCGAGCACCTTATCAAGCAGTGCCTTTGCCATATAGTAGGTGTAGCCGTCCGCCGCCTTTACCTTGCAGTAGGTTTCTTCGGGGTTTACGCAAAGCGCCACGTTTGAGGGAAGCGTCCACGGGGTGGTGGTCCATGCAAGGAAATACGCGTCCTCGCCCACAACCTTAAAGCGAACTACCGCACTGCGCTCCTTAACGTTTTTATAGCCCTGCGCTACCTCGTGAGAAGAAAGGGGAGTGCCGCAGCGGGGGCAGTAAGGCACAATTTTAAAGCCTTTATATAAAAGACCTTTTTCGTATATCTTTTTAAGCGCCCACCATTCCGACTCTATAAAATTATTATCATAGGTAACGTAAGGGTGCTCCATATCCGCCCAAAAGCCGACGGTTCTTGAGAAATCCTCCCACATACCCTTGTATTTCCAAACGCTTTCCTTGCAGTGCTCGATAAAGGGTTCAAGACCGTATTGCTCGATCTGTTCCTTGCCGTCAAGCCCCAAAAGCTTTTCAACCTCAAGCTCAACGGGCAAACCGTGGGTATCCCAGCCAGCTTTTCTCGGCACCATATAGCCCTTCATAGTGCGGTAACGCGGAATCATATCCTTTATAACGCGGGTAAGCACGTGACCTATGTGCGGCTTGCCGTTAGCGGTAGGCGGACCGTCGTAAAATACGTAAGGCTTATCGCCCTCGCGCTCGGCTATGCTTTTTTCAAATATATTTTCGTCTTCCCAAAATTTTTCAACCTTTTTTTCTTCCTCCACGAAGTTAAGGTTCGGGGATATGCTTTTATACACTGCTTTTTTCTCCTTTCAAAATAAAAAGACTTCGCCCATAACAGGACGAAGCCCAATAACTTCAACCACCCATTACGGCAGACAGAAAATCTGCGTTCCCTCTAACGGCGGAATACCGGAGCGGCTTACTTTAAGAAATTTCAGCCGTCGGCTCAGGAGTGATACCGGTTTTTTACGTTTTCCGAGCTTGCACCGCCCTCGGATCGCTGAAGCAAAACCGACAAACCGAAAAATTCCAAAATTACTTTGTTTTAGGCAGGTTTGAACTTGTTGGTTTTGCTTAATAACGTTTTTTAAAAACCGCAGTCTCCGTCTTAGCTTTTTAAGTGTTTTTTTATTAACTTAATTTTCTTTTGCAGAGGGTATTTGCTGCTTTAATGCGGCGCGGGTTTTTCTTACCTCGCCTAAGTTGGCGGTAAGCCCTTCGTCTGCACGGCGCATAATATCGTCCACAAAATCCTGCGCGGCTTTGCGCATTTCGCGGCTCTTCTGCTGCGAGGTAGCAATTATCTCCGCTGCCTTCTGCTGTGCCAGCTTTACAATTTCTTCCTGTGCGGTCATAGCCTTTGCGCGCTCTTCGGCACTGCGGATAATACCGTCCGCCTCGCGCTTTGCGTTGGTAATGATATCTGCACGGTCTGCAACAATGCCCTTTGCCTGCTTAATTTCAGCCGGAATGTTAAGGCGAATGTCGTCTACTACCGCGCGGAGCTTTTCAACATCTACCACGGTTTTTCTACCGGGGATCTTGATTCCGCTGTCTAAAACCTCGTCAAACTGTTCAAGTAATTCGTCAAGTGTCATTTTTTATTCCTCCGTAGTATCCTTTTTTACAAATATCCTGTTCATTATGTCTGCCCTTATAACGTCGGGAACAAAGCTTGATATATCTCCGCCCATACTGGCAATCTGCTTTACCATGCTTGAGCTTAGGTACATATTTTTTGTTGCCGTTGTTAAAAACAGGGTTTCAACCTGCGGGTTCAGCTTTTTATTGGTAAGCGCCATCTGAAATTCGTATTCAAAATCAGACATAGCGCGAAGACCCTTGATTATTGCGTTTGCACCCTTGCTTGCCGCATAATCCGCAAGCAGACCGTCGTAATGCTCAACCTCTACGTTTTGAAGATCGGGAATGCATTTTTTAATCATATCCACGCGTTCTTCGGGTGTGAAGGAGCAGTGCTTTGCACCGTTGGACGCCACCACAACTATAAGCTTGTCGAACATTTTGGCGGCGCGGGTTATAATATCAAGATGGCCGTAGGTTACGGGGTCAAAGCTGCCGGGGCAAACGGCGATGCGCTTGTTCATAGGCTTTCCCCTTTCCGGTAAACGGTTATAAGCACCTTGCCGTAGCGATAGGTTTTTGATTTTTTAAAGCCGCCCGCTTCTTCATCTAACACGGTTTCGGGCGGATGCTCGCAAACTATCGTGCCGTGCTCGCTCATAAGCGGCAGAACGGCCTTTAGCGCCGGCATTAACAGCCCTGCTGAGTATGGCGGATCAAGAAACGCAATATCAAACGTATCGCGGCAGGCGGCGGCAAACGCCGCATAATCCGAGCGGACGACGCGGGCTTTATTTGAAAGACCCGTGCCCTCAAGGTTTTTTCTTACAAGGGCTAACGAGGTTTCGGACATATCCACAAAGGTGCAGCTGTCAGCTCCGCGGCTTAATGCCTCAAGCCCTAACTGACCCGATCCCGCAAACAGATCCAGCACGCGCCTGCCCTCAATATCAAACTGTAAAGCGCTGAAAATACCTTCCTTTACGCGCTCAGGCGTTGGGCGTACATCGCGCCCCTCCGGTGCAAAAAGGCGCTTGCCCTTTGCGGTGCCTGTTATAATTCGCATTTGTATCACCGATAATAATAGTAAACTTAACCTTATATATTATCACACTAAAGGGTATGTTTTGTCAACACTTTTTTATTGCGAAAATGTGTTTTCTCTGTTTTTAATACACTTTTTATCCGTATTTTTCCTTTAACAGCAAAAACTTGACATATAATTGCACGCGATATATAATTGCAGAGTGGATTATATTTAAAAAGGGAAAGATAAAATGTACAGGCTTTTAAAGCAAGAGGGCAATGCCAGACGCGGCGAATTTATAACCAACAGGGGCACGGTGCAAACCCCCGCTTTTATGAATGTGGCTACCGCCGCGGCGATAAAGGGAGCGGTTTCGGCAGAGGATCTGGGCAATATCGGCTGCCAGATTATGCTTTCAAACACATATCATCTTCACGTAAGGCCGGGCGACGAGGTTATACGCGGCTGCGGCGGTCTTCACAAATTCACAACATGGGAGGGTCCCATTCTTACCGATTCGGGCGGGTTTCAGGTGTTTTCCTTAGCCTCGCTTCGCCATATTACCGAGGAGGGCGTTACCTTTGCTTCGCACATAGACGGCAAAAGGATTTTTATGGGACCAGAAGAGAGTATGACCGTGCAGTCTAATTTGGGCTCAACGATTGCTATGGCGTTTGACGAATGCGTTGAAAACCCTGCCGAATATTCATATTCAAAAGCGTCGTGCGAGCGTACGACTCGTTGGCTTATACGCTGCAAGGCAAAAATGGCAGAGCTTAATTCGCGGCCCGATACCGTAAACCGCGAACAGCTTTTATTCGGCATAAATCAGGGCTGTACCTTTGCAGATCTTCGCATAGAGCATATGAAAAGAATAGCCGAGCTTGAGCTTGACGGTTATGCAATAGGCGGTCTTGCCGTAGGCGAGCCTACCGAGGTTATGTATGATATTATAGATAACGTTACCCCATATATGCCGCAGGATAAAATACGTTACCTTATGGGGGTAGGAACGCCTGCGAATATTTTAAACGCCGTAGAGCGCGGCGTGGATCTGTTTGATTGCGTAATGCCGAGCCGAAACGCGCGCCATGGGCATTTATTTACATCGCAGGGTATAATAAACCTTAATAACAAAAAGTATGAGTACGATATGTCTCCGATAGATGAAAACTGCGGTTGCCCCGTTTGTAAAAGATACAGCAGGGCGTATATAAGGCATCTGCTTAAAAGTCAGGAAATGCTTTCTCAGCGTCTTACGGTTATGCATAATCTTTGGTTTTACAATCATCTTATGGAGGATATAAGAAACGCGCTTGACAGCGGTACGTTTTCGCAGTTCAAGCGTGAAAAGGAAATTGTTTTATCTACCCGTATTTAAAAATTTGAAAGGTGCAGAGGTATGACTGAAATATATATCGTTCGCCACTGCGAGGCGCAGGGAAACTTAAAACGTCTGTTTCAGGGAGTTTCGGACTTTGATATAACCGAAACAGGGGCAAAACAGCTTGAATATTTAAAAAAGCGGTTTGAAAATATACATCTTGATAAAATTTATGCAAGCCCGCTTATAAGAACGCGCAAAACGGCTTTGGTAGTGGCGGGCGGACGCGATATTGAAATTAAGGACGAGCCGGGAATAATAGAGCTTAACGGCGGAGTAGTTGAGGGTAAGCCGTTTAAAGAAACCTTTAATTCAATACCCGGTCTTGCCGAAACGTGGGATAATCACCCTGAGGATTTTGCGCCGCCGCAGGGCGAAAAAATGCGGGACGCTTACGAACGCATATGGAACACGGTTAAAAGAATTGCCGTCGAAAACAGCGGAAAAACGGTAGCCTTAGTTACCCACGGCGGCATTACAAGGTGCCTTATGTGCAGGCTTTTAAACGGGGATATAACAAAGCTTGCAAGCACGCCCTGGAGCGAAAACACGGCGGTTTCGCTTATAAGGTTTGACGGCGACCTTAAGCCCTCCGTGGTGTTTTATAACGATGCTTCGCATTTGCCGAAGGAGCTTATACCGCAAAGAAGCCGTCTTTCCTCTTTTATGGGCGGTGAAAAAAAATGATTATAATGTCGGTAGACTTAGGCAAGGCAAGAACCGGAATAGCCGCTTCCGATGAAAGCGAGAGCTTTGCTTTTCCGAAAACGGTTATAAAAGAATATAATGCGAAAAGGCTTACCGATAAAATCTGCGCCTTAGCCTTAGAATACGGCGCAGAGCTTATAGTGGTAGGCCACCCTAAAAATATGGACGGCTCTGCCGGAAGCAGAGCCTTAGAGTGTGCCGCCGCGGCGGACGATATCAAGAAAAAAAGCGGCATAGAAACCGTGCTGTGGGACGAGCGCTGTACTACCGTATCGGCGCATACGGCGCTTAATTTTACCGATACAAGGGGTAAAAAGCGCAAACAGGTTATAGACGCGGTTGCGGCTGTAATTATTCTTGAGGATTACTTGGCTTACCGCAAAAACAGGGCATAACAGCGCTTTCCCATTCGCCGCACAGCCTTTCAAGGGACCAGCCGGCGTTTGCGGGGCTGGTAGACGGAAGACATACCGCTTTAATGCCCAAAACAGGCTCAGCGTATTTTTTATAATATTTTTCGGCGGTTTTGCCGTTTACAAAAATTTTCTTTATTTCACTTTCGCTTATTATCCTGCCGATATCGTTTGGCAGGACATTTTTTATGCTTGAATCGGCGGAGCCTTCAATATCGCAGATTGCTATAACGTCCCATAAGGCAATGCGGTTATTTAATATAAGCGCTTTCTTTTCCTCAATCGTTTGCGGGGCTTTTTCGTTTAAAATTTTAGAAATAACGCGCCAAAAGCGATTTTGCGGGTGACCGTAAAAGAACGCTTGCTCGCGTGATTTTACAGAGGGGAAGCTGCCGAGAATAAGTATTTGCGAGCTTTTGTTATAAAGCGGCGGTATATTGTGTATCTGTTCCATTTTTATTTAAGCCTTCCTATAACGGCGCATATAAAAAACGCCGATACATCTGCCGCAACTATTGTTGAACCTACCGGCGTACCGAAGATGACCGCGATAATAATTCCCGCAAGCGCGCATATTACCGAAATTACTGCCGAAAAAACAACCACGGGCAAAAAGCTTTTAAATATACGCATTGCCGAAAGCGCGGGGAAAATCACAAGCGCCGAAATTAACAGCGAGCCTACAAGATTCATTGCAAGCACTATGATAACAGCGGTTATAACCGCTGTAAGTAAATTGCAGGCGCCTGCGTTTATACCTGCCGCACGGGAAAAATCCTCATCAAACGTAACCGAGAATATTTTGTTATAAAACAAAATAAACAGTGCCGTTACAAGAAGCGAAAGCGCGGCGCACAGCCAAACCTCAGAAACCGAAAGGGTAAGAATTGAGGTGGAGCCGAAAAGCGTACTGCACACATCGCCCGATACATTTGCGGACGGCGAAAAGATATTCATAATCAAATACCCGAAGGCAAGCGCCCCGACGGATATCATAGCAACCGCGGCGTCACCCTTGATTTTTGTGTTTTTGCCGGTGTTTAAAAGCAGTACGGCGCTTATAACGGTTACGGGCAGCACAACAAGCATATTGTTTGAAATATTAAGCACCGAGGCTATCGCTATTCCCCCGAAGGCAACGTGTGAAAGCCCGTCCCCTATAAAGGAAAAGCGTTTAAGCACAAGCGTTACCCCAAGCAGGGAAGAGCAGAGCGCTATAAGCACGCCCACAATAAGCGCATACCTTACAAACGGGTATTTAAAGTAAAATTCAAGCGTTTCAAATATACGGCTCATTCGCTTTCCTTCCCTTCGCTTATTGCCTGTAAAAATTCTTCATTGGTGCCGAAAAATATTTCGTTTCCTATTTTTAATATCAGGTTTGAATATTTAAGCGCCGATTTAATGTCGTGCGTTACCATAATCACTGCCGTGCCGTCTCGGTTTACCGAACTTATAAGCTCGTACATTTCGTTTGCGGCTTCGGTGTCAAGCGCCGCCGCAGGCTCGTCAAGCAGCAACAGATTGCCCGAAGCGCATAGTGCGCGCGCCAATAAAACACGCTGCTGCTGACCGCCCGAAAGCTCGCGGTAGCAGCACTGCCAAAGCTTTGATATACCGAGCCTTTCGGCAAAGCGCCGCGCGGTCTCTTTTTCCTTTTTGCTGTAAAACGGGTGAAAAACGCCGTTTCCCGCAAAGCCGGACATAACAATTTCTTTAACCGAGGCGGGAAAATCGCGCTGAAGCTCTGTTTGCTGTGGTAAATAGCCTATTTTAAGGCTGCCAACCCCGAATTCAATATTTCCCGAAAGCGGCTTTACAAGACCTGTAAGCGCCTTGATAAGCGTGGTTTTGCCCGAACCGTTTTCGCCTATTACGCAAAGGTAATCGCCCTTATTTACGCGGAAGGTAATATTTTCGGCAACCGGCACCGAGCCGTAGCCGAGTTTTAAATTATCTGCTTTTAAAAGCGGCATTAAAATTCCTCCGAAAAGGCTTTTTTCAGCTGTGCTAAATTATATTCGGACAACGAAACGTATGTTGTACCCGAATTTATTTGTTCCTTAGTTACAGACTGCATACTGTTAAGCCTTAAAATTTTTTGATTTTTGTGTTTTGTGTTTTCCTTTATCGTTTCTGCAACAGAGCTTAAAGGACTTTCGGTTGTGAAAATATATTTAAGGTTAAGCCCGTCCGCTTTTTGCGCAAGAGAGATCACGGTTTCAAAGCTTGCCTCTGTTTCGGCGGAGCAGCCGGGAAACGCGGCGTAGCAGGTAACGCCGTAATCGGAAAACAGGTAGGCGAAGGGGTAGCGGTCTGCAAAAATTGCCGATTTAACAGGTGATTCGTTAAATACGTTTTCATACTCTTTATAAAGCCTTGAAAGTCTTTCGGCGTAATTATTTGCATTAAGCCTATATGTTTCGGCGTTGGCTTTATCCTTTGCCGAGAGCTCTTCTTCAATTTTTTCTGTAAAAAGCGCGGCGTTTTTAAGCGAGAGCCAAACGTGCTCGTCATATTCCGTATCGTGGTGATGATGCTCTTCTTCCTCTGCAATGGCGTTATCGCCCAAATAATCCATAAGCCGTATTTCGGTACGGCCGACGTCGGGCGAGCGGTCAAGCGCTTTTTCTATCCATTCATCGGATTCGCCGCCGATATATATTACAACATCGCTTGAAACGATTTTTACAAGGTCTGCGGCGGTTGGCTGGTAGCTGTGCATATCGGTGCCGTTTTTAAGCAAAAGCGAAACCTCGGCGTTGCTGCCGGTTATTTCACGCGTCCAGTCGTAAAGCGGGAAAACGGTGCATATAATATTAAGCTTATCGCCCTTTTTCGGCAGTGTCGTTTCGCAGCCGCAGACCGAAATTGAAATTAAAGCCGCCAAAACAAGCGGGAAGAGCTTTTTTAACATACTTCCTCCGAAATTGCAAATCATTTGCAATTTAGTATACTCTGTTTTAAAATAATTGTCAAGTAAGGGTTGATAAAATAAAGCGGCTGTTATATAATTAAATAAAAAAATCAGGGGTAACATAGTTGAAGAATTTAATAGTTAATATTTATAAAACGCTCTTTTTCTTCGATTTTGCAATAGTTGCGGCATATATAATTCCTAAAATTAAAACCTCGTCTGCGGCGCTTAACGCGCTTTTCGCCGAGGGTGTGTCGTTTGCGGCGGCTGCCTTATTTACATTTATTTTTATAAGGCTTGTTGAAAGGGGAAGGCTTCGCGTTTTCAACACAAAAAATAAAATGCGGCACTATTCGCTCGGTCTGCTTGCAGGGGTTGTTCCGGCAGCCGTAACTGCCGTACCGCTGTTTCTTTTTAAATCACTTTCGTTTAACGGCGTTAATATCGGAAAGCCCTCGGAAATTTTAATGTGGATCGCGGCGGTGCTTTTTAACGCGGCGGCGACAGAGCTGTTATTACACGGCTATCTTTTTAAGCTTTACCGAAAATATTACAGTCTTCCCGTTGTTACCGCAGTAATAACCGTTTTATATATTTCTATGAATATATATATTTTCTCGGACGGGGTAATTTATACGCTTAATTTATTGCTTTTTAATGTAATGCTGTGCTTACTTTCCGAGTATACGCGCTCGTTTTTAGCGCCGCTTACGGCAAGGTTTTTTTACAACGCGGTAAGCTCGCTTTTGCTCGGCAGCCTTAAAATTGCAAAGGATTATCCGACTGTTATAAATGCTTTGTATTCGGGTAATAAGCTATTTTCGGGCGGCGATATGAAGTTAGAAGGCAGCATAATAATGCTTGCCGCAAACATTTTGCTTTGCGTTTACTTTATTAGAAAATTGAACCCTAAAAAGAAAAAATACTGAAATTTTCAAGCGGCGTCCGGCGACTGCCGCTTTTTATTTTATTAAGGCTTATAAAGCCGTAAGCGTAGTTAACCAAAAACGCCGTCTTTTTTCTTTAAGCTGTCAATTTTAACCTCCGAACGGCTTCAGTTATAGGGGTTTTTAAGCCGGGCGATAAGCGAAAAAACAGCCATCGGCATTGTCATTCCGAGGTAGTTCGGCATTTCGCCGTAATAAGAAAAGGGAGATAATTCCGTAAAGCAGGCTGAATATAACCATAAGAGCCTGACCTATGGGATTTCCATTTGCGTTGAAAATAAGCGAGGTTACCCCTATAAGGCAGGCGGCAAGGGTGAGGTAGCTTTGCCTGTCGAATATAAAAAATGAAATTAACGTAACAGCCGCTGAAGAGCACCACAGTATAATTTCATTTTTTGAAAATACGCTTGTAATCTTTTTTATAGCTTTTAAAGAATTTTTGCTGTTATTCATTTGAGCCTCCTAATAAATAATCCTAATAAATAATATTGAATATCGGATCTTGCGGACTGACGTCATTGCGGTGCGGGTGTCCGGTTGACACCTCTGCGAAGCAGAAGCACCGACCGAGCCGGCAGGCGAGACCACCGTCAGGTGTGCGGCAATCCGTTTTCCTTTTTAAGGGTATTACGGATTCTTTCGCGCTATGCGCTCGGAATGACATACCGTTTAGCTATTGCAACCATCGTGGAATGCGCAGCAAGCCGTCGTCTTGTCATTGCGAGCACCGTAAGGTGCGTGGCAATCCGTTCCCATTTTCAAAAAAATAAAGACTTTTTGCGCTCGTGCCGCGCAGCAGACTGAAGAAAAGTACAAAACCATAAACCTGCGTCAGCAGAGAAAAGGCTGTTGTTTTAATAACAAATTCAATGCAAAAACCGGACTGTAATTGCAGTCCGATTACTTATATTTTCTTATTAAGATGAGCTAATGAAAGCGCCATATTCTCGTATTGCACGGGAAAGCCGTCAGGCACCTTAAGCGTACAGGGCGCAAAGCACCATATGCCTTTAACGCCGCAGTTTAACAGCCGGTCGCACACCGCTTGAGAAGCTTCCGCCGGTACGGTTATAATGCCTATTTTAACATTGTTTTCACCGCAAAAGCTTTCAAGCATATCCGCCGGAAGTATGGGCTTGCTTGTGTTGCTTTTTTCGGCTGTTTTAATGCTGTTATCAAATGCGGCGGATATATGAAGACCGTAATCGTTAAAGCCCGAATAATCAAGCAGCGCTCTGCCGAGCTTGCCTGCTCCCACTATTACAACATTGCTTTCGCCGCCCAAAAAATCCTCAAGCGCCTGCGTAAGCTTGCCTATATTGTAGCCTGTTTTCGGTCTGCCAGCGCCGCTTACGGCGCTGAGATCCTTTCGCACCTGAACCTCGCCGAGACCTAAAGCACGCGCAAGGGCGGTGGCTGAAATATTCTCGGTGCTGTGGTAATTATTTTTAAGATATCGTAAATAAACAGGTATTCTGCCGATAGTTGCCCGCGATACATAAGAATGCTCCAACACGCCGCCTCCTTTTATATTATTATAACCGTTTTATACGTTTGCAGTCTCGCGTTCGCGATCGGCTATTTCATCTAACTTCTTGTTTCTGAAATAAAGAGCCACGTCTATTGAAATTTCAATAAAGTTAAGCACATAGAAGAAAAAGCTTAAATAAAATATGAAGCCTGAGCTGCCGGCCATTACCTGTATAATCTTCCTCGCAATTCCGCAGGCGTAGCCTATAAGCAGGAATACTTCAAAGAAAAGGCTTTTGCCCTTTGCGGTGCGCGAAATTATGGATTTGCGAATGGAAATAGGCCACGAAAGCCCAAAGCAGAATATAGTCAGTGCCTCAAGTAAATCGGTAATCATTTTTAAACCCCTTAATAATCCGAGCCCCTTTCGGGGTTCGGATATTGTGTTTTTATATTATTTTTGTCTTCTGTAATCGGGTAGGAGCTTGGGCGATACGGCGTCGGTCTTAATGCCTGCCGCCTCGCGCTCGGCGTCAAATTTGTTAATGTGTTCAAGGGTTAATTTGCCCACCTTAACGTCCTTTGATTTTGCCGCCGCGTTTTTGCCCGCAGTTCTGCCGAATACGATTATATCAAGAAGAGAGTTGCCCATAAGGCGGTTTCTTCCGTGTATTCCGCCTACTGCCTCGCCCGCAACGTACAGGTTTTCAACGCAGGTGCTCATACCCGTAACGTTAATGTCTATACCGCCGTTCTGGTAGTGAAGCGTCGGGTATACAAGTATCGGCTCCTTACGGATATCAATGCCGTAGCTTGCGAACATACGCATCATCGCGGGTATTCTCTTCTCAATAGTGCCCTCGCCGCCGATTTTTTCAATCATCGGGGTATCAAGCCAAACCGCCTTGCCGCTGCCTGTGTCTACGCCCTCATCACGGTCGGAGCATTCTCTTATAATGGAAGCCGCCGCAACGTCGCGCGTTTCAAGCGGGTGCATAAATACCTTACCGTCGCGGTTTACAAGCTTAGCGCCTAAGGAACGCACCTTTTCGGTAACAAGCGCGCCGAATATCTGCTGCGGGAAAGCCGCGCCCGTGGGGTGGTACTGAAGCGTATCGGCATACAAAAGCTTTGAGCCTACACGGTAAGCTAACACCAGTCCGTCCGCCGTGGCGCCGTAGTGGTTAGAGGTCGGGAAGCCCTGATAGTGCATTCTGCCCGCGCCGCCCGTTGCAATAATAACGGTTTTGGCGCGCGCCACCATAAGCTCCTTTGTTTCCATATTCATAAGCACCGCGCCTGCGGCGTTGCCGTTTTCATCAAGAATAAGCTCAATAGCCGAGGTAAAGTCCACAACCGGAATACCGCGGTTTAAAACCTCGTCGCGCAGGGTGCGCATAATTTCAGCGCCCGAGTAGTCTTTTGCGGCGTGCATACGCTTTCTCGAAGTACCGCCGCCGTGGGTGGTAACCATGGTGCCGTCGGGCGTTTTATCAAACTCAACGCCTAATTCATTAAGCCACTTAATAGCCTCCGGCGCGTCGCACACAAGCTTTGAAAGCAGCTCGCGCTTTGCCGCAAAATGGCCGCCGCCGAATGCGTCTACAAAGTGTATAGCAGGCGAATCGTTCGGCTTATCAGCCGCTTGAATACCGCCCTCAGCCATCATTGTGTTGGCATCGCCTATGCGCAGCTTTGTAACTATCATAGTTTTAGCGCCGGCGTTATCCGCCTCAATAGCGGCCGAAGCACCCGCGCCGCCGCCGCCGATTATAAGCACGTCAACATCATATGTAACGTTGTTTAAATCAACGTCATCCGCCTTAATGCGGCTGTGCGCCTCAAGCATTTCGCAAAGCTCGTGCGGCACCTGCTCGCCCTTGTTCGGTCCTATTTTAAGGGTGGAAAATTCACTCTTTTTATAATCGGGGTGGTAAGCCGCCAAAAGGGCGTCCTTTTCGTCCGCGGTCATACGGCGCGGCTCTAATGCAATGTTATCTTCTCTTGCAGCCTCAACCGCCTTTAAAGATTTTTCAAATTCTTTTGAATACATAATCTGCGCGCCTCCTTATTTCTCAATTTCGCGGTTGTTGTAAAGCTCTTTAAGCTCTTCAACCGGCTTGCCCATAAGCGACTCTATAATCTCGGTAAACGCGCCCTCTTTAATTTCCTCAACGCGTTTTTCCAAGTGCTCTGATTTAGGCTCTATATACTTGCCGTTAAGTCTGCGCGCAAGCATTGCAACCTGCGGGTGTGAAATACCCGCGGGACAGCGTGAAGAGCACACGCCGCACATAACGCAGTCGAACGATTCTTCTGCGCACTTATCAAACTCGCCGCGCTGAGCATACGCTATGTACTGCATAACGTTAAGCGACTGCGTGCAGCTTTTTGTGCAGGCGTTGCAGCCTACGCAGGCGTAAATTTCGGGGTAAAGCTGCATCATAATCTGCTCGGTGGGTTTAATTTTTTCAATATCGTAAACCTGTTTTACCAGCGGGAAGAAGGGCAGGGTTGCAACATACATATTGTTCTCAACCTTGGTCTGGCAGGCAAGGCAGGTTTTAAGCTCGCGGTCGCCCTTTATGCGGTAAATTGTGGCGCAGGCGCCGCAAAAGCCGTTACGGCAGCCGCAGCCGCGTACTAACTGATAGCCCGCGTATTCCATTGCGCGCATTATTGTAAGGTTATCCGGCACGCTGTATTTCTTGCCGAACAGGTAAACATCAACCATATTTTCCAATTTGTTTTCCTCCTTAATGTTCGTCAATATTCGTCGGGCAGCTCGTCTATTTCGTCAAAGCGGAAAACGGGTCCGTCCTTGCAGACGTATTTGGCGCCTATGTTACAGCGGCCGCATTTGCCTATGCCGCACTTCATTCTAAGCTCCATGGTGGTGTAAACCTGAGTTTTGTCAAAGCCTAATTCCTGAAGCCCCGCAAGGGTAAACTTAATCATTATAGGCGGTCCGCAAAGCACTGCTATCTTATCGGTTGTAAAGCCCAATTCCTTAACGTAATTCGGAACAAAGCCTACGTGGCCGTCCCATTCGGGCTGCTCGCGGTCAATGGTAAGGTGAACGTTTACGCCCGTATCATTTGCCCACTCGTCAATTATTTCCTTGTAGTCAACAAGGTCCTGCTTACTGCGCGAGCCGTAAACAATATCAATCTTGCCGTAGCGGTCACGGTAGTGGCGGCAGTAGTTAATAACCGAACGAAGCGGTGCAAGCCCTATACCGCCTGCAACGAAAAGCAGGTCGTGCCCTGCAAATTCGGTGTCAACGGGGAAAGGTCTGCCGTAAGGCCCGCGGATAGTAATTTCCTGACCTACCTCCATAGAGTGCAGCCACTCTGTAACACAGCCGCATTTCTTTATTGAAAACTCCATAAACTCGGTGTTTGTGGGGGAAGATGTGATTGAGAACATAGCCTCGCCCACACCGGGAATGGAAAGCATTGCGCACTGACCGGGCATATGCTCGAAAGCCTTTTTGCCGTCGGGTGTTACAACGCGAAAGGTCTTAACATCGGGAGTGTCTATCCTGATATCGGTAACAACGCCGATCTTCGGAATAAGCGGTTCTTTAATATCAGCCATTTGCATTACCTCCCAGTTTTTTCATTACCTTTACAATGTTCATCTGTATCGGGCATTTTGCAAGACATCTGCCGCAGCCTACGCAGGAGAACATACCGTCGTTATTCGTCGGGAAATACACAAGCTTGTGCATAAATCTCTGGCGGAAACGCTCTAATTGAGTCAGTCTCGGCTGACCGGCGGACATTTTGGTAAATTCGGAATACATACAGGAATCCCAGCAGCGGAAACGCTTAACGCCGTGACCTGTGTTGAAGTCCTTAATATCATAGCACTGGCAGGTGGGGCACACAAAGGTGCAGGTGCCGCAGCCAAGGCAGCTTTCTGAAAGCTCCTTCCATTCGGGGCGGTCGAAAAATTCCTTTGTTTTGCCGTCGCCGAAGGCGTCTGCTTTAAGGCCCGCCAGCGGCAGCTTTGCCATTCTTTCGCGCGTTACCTTTTGTTGCTCGGTAACCGCCTTATTATCGGCGTTTTCCGTAATGCCTTCAAGCACCTTTAAAAGCTTTTCGCCCTTTTCGGTTTTAGCGTCCATATAAAGCGCGTCTTCGGTTTTATGGCATACCACATCGCCCGCAGGCTCTGCCGCGTCTATACCGAAGGTGGTGCAAAAGCAGGTCTCATTCGGCTTTGTGCAGGCAAGAGACATTATAACCCCGTGCTCGCGGCGGTTTTTATAGTAGCTGTCCTGCGGCTCTGCCAAAAATACTTTATCTAACACGTCAAAGCTCTTAACATCGCACGCACGCACGCCGAAAACAACAAAATCCTCGGTTTCACTGCGGGTGTCTATAACCTCTATCTTTTTGCCCTCTACCTTAAAATCCATAAGATTTTCGGTTTGGGGGAAGAAGAAATCCTTTGCGCTCCTTACGGTGTTAAGCGAATCGGAGGGCTTTTTGCCGTTTTCCCATTTTTCAAATTTAGCGCCTGTTTTGGTATCAACGGGCATATAAAGCACATTGTTTTCTGCAATGGCGGAGAAAAGCGAATCTAATTTTTCAAGCGATATTTTACGCATTTTCATTCCTCCTTACAGCGTCGCCCGGCTCAATATCCTCGGTGGTGTAGTTTACTATCGGGGCGCGTGAGCCTACCTCGGCGCCCGCCTGATATTCACCGTAAAAGCTGTCGATATCCTTTATAAACTTGCGGTTGAGCAGATGCAGCGGAATGTGCTGGGGACATACCCTTGAACACTCGCCGCAGTCGGTACAACGTCCCACAACGTGGAAAGCACGGATAATGTGGAACATTTTTTCCTCAAACTCGTTTGAAGCCGCCTTGTTTTCGACGCCCGAATTGGGGTTATCAAACACGCACTTTTCGCATGTGCAGGCGGGGCAAACGTCGCGGCAGGCGTTGCAGCGTATGCAGCGGGAAAGCTCATTCTGCCAAAAAGCGAAACGCTCGTCGGGCGTCATTTTTTCAAGTTTTTCAACCTCGTCAAAGCGGTGAGAGTCTAAAACAACACCGTCCTCGCCCAAAAGCTCGTCGTAAGCCACGTGCTTTTTGGATTTGCAGTTTAAGCAGCGGTCGGGCAAAAGCTTGTTTCTGTCAAGCGTTATTTCACCGTCAAACAGGGTTTCTATTATTACCTTATCGCCGTTATCGGTCACCTTTGCAACACCCTCGGCATTGCTTTTTATTTTGCCCGTATCAAGCATACCCGCGCACGGAACGCCCACGGCGTAAACCTTTTCGCGGTCAAAGCGATGCTCGGTTAAAAGCTGATTAAAGCTGTATGTATCGCAGGGCTTTAAGAAAACAAGAACCTTGTTTTCACTCTTTCCCGTTTCCTTTACAAGGTACTTTGAAAAGTTAGCGCCGCAAAAATCGCCCCATACAAACTCTTTTTCAATATCTTCGGCAGATGTAAAAAGCGCGGGGGTAATATCGTAATCAAACTCGCCCTTTTTCCAGCCGAAAACACGGTCAACCGTGCCGTTTTTAAGTAATTCGGAGGCTTTATTTACTAAAACTTCGCGTTTTATTTCTTGCATCTTAAATCCTCCAATCTCTTATTTTCACCAAGCGCCGCAACGGTTTTTGCAAAATCGTTCATTGTGGCGGCGAACTTTGCGCCCTCTGCCGCAGATACCCACTCAACGCGGGTGCGCTCCTTTTCAATGCCTAAAAAGTCAAGCATAGAGAAAAGCAGAGCCATACGGCGGCGGGTGTAATAGTTACCCGATGTGTAGTGGCAGTCGCCGGGGTGGCAGCCGCAAAGAATCACGCCGTCCGCCCCGCGCTGAAACGCGCGTAAAATAAACATCGGATTTACTCTGCACGAGCAGGGCACGCGGATTATTTTAACGTCGGCAGGGTAATTAAGTCTGTTATTTCCCGCAAGGTCGGCACCGGCATAAGAGCACCAGTTGCAGCAAAACGCCACTATAAGCGGCTTATATTCGTTTACTTGCATATTGCGTCTACCTCCGCCATAATCTGTTTATTCATAAAGCCCTTTAGGTCCATAGCGCCGGACATACATGCAACCGTACAAGCGCCGCAGCCCTGACACACAGCCTCGTTTACAACCGCTACGCGGCGAACCTTTGTGGTTCTGTCGGGCATTCTGAACTCTTTATCAACATATGAAATAGCGCCGTAGGGGCAAACCTTTTCGCAGGTTGAGCAGCCGTTGCACATCATTTCGTCGGAGTGCGCAACGCACGGGTTACCCGTAAGCTTATCCTTGCATAAAAGCCCTATAACCTTAGAGGCAGCCGCTCCCGCCTGGGAAACGGTTTCCGGTATATCCTTAGGCCCTTGGCAGGTGCCCGAAAGGAACACACCGGCAGTCGGGCTTTCAACCGGACGGAGCTTGGGGTGCGCCTCGGTAAAGAAGTCGTTTGTATCCATACTGGCAGTAAGCATTGTAGCAAGCGGACGGGCGGATTTATCCGGCTCGATAGCGGCGGCAAGCACAACCAAGTCTGCGTCTATATGCAGCTGTTTGCCGTAAATTAAATCGGAGCCCTGAACTTTAAGCTTATTGCCTTCGGGGGAAACCTTGCCTACCATACCCTTTATGTAGTGAACGCCGTATTCCTCAACCGCGCGGCGGTAGAACTCATCAAAGTTTTTGCCGGGGGTGCGCACGTCTATATAGAATACATAAACCTCGGTATCGGGGTATTTATCCCTTATAAGCATTGCGTGCTTTGCGGTATACATACAGCATATTTTAGAGCAATATTCCTTGCCCTTTTCAGCGCATGCCTCGCACCTTGAACCCACGCACTGAACGAAAACTATCGTGTGCGGATGCTCATGGTCTGACGGGCGCAGAAGCGTGCCGCCCGTGGGGCCTGCCGCGTTCATAAGGCGCTCTAATTCAAGCGAGGTTATAACGTCCTTTGACTGAGAGTAAGCAAACTCGTCGAACTTCTCCATAGAAATGGGGTTAAAGCCGGTAGCAACTACTATTGCGCCGTATTTTTCCTTAACATACTCGTCCTTTGCCTCGTAATCGATAGCGCCGGCGGAGCATACCTTAGAGCAAACGCCGCATTTGCCCGTTTTAAGCTTCATACAGTGGTTCGGGTCGATCGTTGCAACCTTCGGCACTGCCTGAGCAAACGGAATGTAAATGGCGCTGCGGTTATCCATACCGAGGTTAAACTCGTTGGGAACCTTCTTTTGCGGACATTTTTCGGTGCAAAGCCCACAGCCCGTGCATATATCCTCTTTAACGTAACGCGCGCGGCGCTTGATAGTAACCTCAAAGTTACCCACAAAGCCGCCTACCTCGGTTACCTCGGAGTATGAGAAAATGCGAATTTTGTCGTTCTGCGCCACGTCCACCATTTTAGGGGTCAAAATACAGGCGGCGCAGTCAAGCGTGGGGAAGGTCTTATCAAGCTGAGCCATTTTGCCGCCTATTGTCGGCTTGGTCTCGACTATATCAACGGGGAAGCCTGCGTCGGCTATATCAAGCGCGGTTTGAATACCAGCAATACCGCCGCCTATAACCAAGGCGCGCTTTGTAACGGGGCTTTCGCCCGGAGTGAGCGGCGCGTTAAGGTTTACCTTTGCAACCGCCGCTTTGGCAAGAATAATTGCCTTTTCGGTGCCTATGGGCATTTCTTTATGTACCCAAGAGCACTGCTCGCGTATGTTGGCAATTTCCACCATATAGGGGTTAAGCCCCGCGGCAGCCGCGGTTTTGCGGAAGGTAGCCTCGTGCATACGGGGCGAGCAGGAGCAAACCACAATGCCTGTAAGCTTATACTCGGCTATTGCATTTTTAATGATCTCCTGACCTGCCTGCGAGCACATATACTGATAATCGGTGGAGAAAACAACACCGGGTTCATTTTTAATAGCCTCTGCAACAGCCTTTACATCAACGGTGCCCGCAATGTTGGTGCCGCAGTGACATACGAATACTCCAATTCTTTGCATACGTTATTTTCTCCTTTCCTATTTAGAATATTTGCGCATGGCGCTCATTATCGCCTGCTGGGGAATATCGTCGTTTATTTTTTCCGGAATATCGTTAGCGGTCATATGGTTGTTTCCCTTTCGGCGTATTGCCTCAAGGCGCACCGCCTCAATAATCTTTGCCGGCTCCACACCGCGTGGACAGCGCTCAACGCAGGCAAAGCAGGAAAGACATTTATAAACCGATTCCGATTTCATAAGTGTTTCAATATCGCCCGTTTCTACCATATAAACAAACTGGTGGGGGTGATATTCCATTTCATCATATGAAGGGCAGGTGCCTGAGCATTTGCCGCAGCGCATACATTTAAGCGGATTAACGCCGCTTGCCCTTATAACCTGCTCCTTTAAAAGCTCTTTTTTATCAGGCATTTGTATCCTCCTTTACGCCTAACGCCTCGGCCAATAATTCGGTAAAGTAGACAACGGGTATATTGCTGCCGTTATGCACCAAATTGTACTTGCAAAGCGGACAGGCGGTAACCGCCAGCTCCGCGCCGTGGCTTTCGGCGCTGTTTGTAACGGCGTTGCTTTTTTTCTTTGCACTATCGGGGTCCTCAAGCGCAACATAGCCGCCGCAGCACTCGTTTCTGTAAGGGTAAATTACGGGCTCTGCGCCTATCGCCCTTATAAACTCCTCCATAATCGCGGGGTTTTCGGGGTCGTCAAACGCCATTACCTTGCCGGGGCGCAAAAGCAGACAGCCGTAATAAGCGGCGATTTTTCTGCCCGTTAAGGGGTTTACAACCTTTTCCTTGATTTTATCAAAGCCCACAACGTCGCGCAAAAGTTCAAAGTAGTGCATAACCTTTGTCTCGCCCGAATAAGGCTCTCTTTTTTCCTTATCCTGCGCAAGGTACAGGTTAGCGCGGTTTCTGAACGTTTCGTCGTTCGTTATCTGATAATTAGTTTGTTTAATAACATTATGGCAGGCGGAACATACCGTAACAAGCGGTCTTTCCGCCTCTTTAGCGGCTATAAGCGCACGAACGGAGGACAGCTTTGAGGCTATCTCGTCGTTATTGCTTACAAACACGCCGCCGCAGCACTGCCAGTCCTCTATCTCGCATAATTCTACGCCTAAAACCTCGGCGCATCTGCGGGCATAAAGGTCAAGCTGTTTGGCTTTTGTGCGGAGCGTGCAGCCGGGAAAATAACTGACCTTAATCATTATTTTTCCTCCCTGAAAAATTAAACCATCTGCTCGGGGTGGAATACCTCGTCAAATTTTTCTTCGGTTAAAAAGCCCAATTCCACGCACGCCTGCTTTAAGGAAATATTATCCTTAAACGCCTTTTTGGCGGTTTTAGCCGCGTTTTCGTAGCCTATATAGGGGTTAAGCGCGGTAACAAGCATAAGCGAATTGTGCAGATTGTGATACATTTTTTCCTTATTTGCGGTAATTCCCACAGCGCACTTGTTGTTAAAGGAAACAATGGCCTCTGCAAGCAGTCGGGCTGACTGTAAGAAATTATAAGCCGCAACAGGCATAAATACGTTAAGCTCAAAATTGCCCTGCGACGCCGCAATACCTACTGCAACGTCGTTACCCATTACCTGAACGGCAACCATTGTTACCGCCTCGCACTGGGTGGGGTTTACCTTACCCGGCATTATTGAAGAACCCGGCTCGTTTTCGGGAATGTGAATTTCGCCGAGCCCGTCGCGCGGACCTGACGCTAACCAGCGAACGTCGTTCGCTATCTTCATCATATCGCAGGCGGCAGCCTTAATTGCGCCGTGCGCGAAAACAAATTCGTCCTTTGAAGTAAGGGCGTGGAATTTATTTGAGGCGGTTACAAACGGCTTGCCAGTAAGCTCGGCTACCTTTTTAGCCACAAGCTCCGAAAAGCCAGCCGGTGCGTTAAGCCCCGTGCCGACGGCTGTGCCGCCGAGCGCCAACTCATAAAGCGGCTTTACAGCCGTTTTTAAAAGCTCTGCGTCGCGTTCAAGGCTTGCCCTCCAGCCTGAAATTTCCTGGCTGAACTTAATGGGAGTCGCGTCCTGCAAATGGGTTCTGCCCGATTTTACAATGCCCTCGTTTTCAGCCTCTAATTTTTTAAAGGTGCTTATTAAAAGCTCAATTGCAGGCAAAAGCTTATCCTCAATAGCTATAACCGCCGAAATGTGCATGGCGGTAGGGAAGGTGTCGTTTGAGGATTGGCTCATATTTATATCGTCGTTCGGGTGGCAAATCTTTTCACCCGCAATTTGGTTGGCGCGGTTGGCAATAACTTCGTTTGCGTTCATATTGGACTGCGTACCCGACCCCGTCTGCCAAACAACAAGCGGAAAATGGTCGTTAAGGCTGCCCGATATTACCTCGTCGCACGCGGCGGAAATAGCCTTTACCTTCTGCGCTGTCATTTTTTCGGGCTTCAGCTCGGCGTTTGCAAGCGCAGCCGCTTTTTTAAGTATGCCGAAGGCGTGGGTTATCTCGCGCGGCATGGTTTCAATGCCTACGCCTATTTCAAAGTTTTCATGGCTTCTTTCGGTCTGCGCCGCCCACAGCCTGTCGGCAGGGACCTTCATTTCACCCATTGAATCGTGTTCTATACGGTATTCCATTTCTGTATTACCCCTTATATTTCAAGATTGCTTATAACATCCTTTAATGTATCGGCACTCTTGCGTAACAGCATTACCTCTTCGTCCGTCATAGGAACGTTAACCTTGCCCCTTACGCCCTCGTGACCTACCATATTAAGGGTGCTTAAGGCTACGTTTTCAATTCCGTATTCGCCGTGCATCATTGTGGAAACGGTCATTGTGGTGTCGATACCGCCGAGCAGGCACTTGCATATGTGACATACAGATACCGAAACGGCATAGAAGGTAGCGCCCTTTCTTGCAATAACGCGCGCGCCCGATTTTCTTACATACTGCTCAATTTCGCCGAAATCAAGCTCAGGCGTGTTAATGCCCGGAGTGGTTATAAGCTTTTTGCACTCTTTTATCGGAACGTTTGAAATGTTTGCAACCGACCACGGAATAAACGAAGAATCGCCGTGTTCACCGAAAACATAGGCGTGAACGTTGCTTTGGTTTATGTTGTAATATTCGGAAAGTCTTGAACGCAGACGCGCGGTATCAAGAATAGTACCCGAACCGATTATGCGGTTTTCGGGCAAACCTGACATTTTATAAAACGTATAGGTGAGAATATCCACCGGATTGCTTACTATTATATAGGTAGCGTCCGGCGCGTATTTGGTAATTTCGGGGATTATCTGTTTTGTAATGTTAACGTTGGTTTGTGCAAGCTCAAGGCGCGACTGGCCGGGCTTTCTTGCAATACCAGATGTTACTATTACAATGTCGGAATTAACCGCGTCGCGGTAATCGCCCGCGTAAATTGAGCAGGCGCCGCAAAATGGGGTGCCCTGGCGGATATCGAGCGCTTCGCCCAAGGCTTTTTCGTTATTTATGTCTATCATAACGATTTCCGAGGCAAGACCCATTACTGTAAGCGTGTAAGCGATGGTGGAACCGACGCTTCCGGTTCCGATGATTGATACTTTGTTCATTGCAAACCTTCCCTATTCTACATAGTTTGATTTATTATATCATCTTTCGATTATTATTGCAATCATATGTTTTGCATATCGGTAATGTATTTATCGATATACCAAGGTTCAAAATAACTGCCGGCAGGAGTTTTCCTGCCGACAGTTGTATTTTTTAAAAATAAATTGTGTGAGATACGGTGCTTGATTTATCGGGTTCAACGGCGGTTATACCTTCCTTTTCGGTTATATCATAGCCGCTTCCCACCATAGGCGGTATTCCCGTCCACGGTTCTATACATATATATCCGGCGCCCGGCTTTGTCCATAAAAGAAGATAATCGCAGCCCTCAAAGCTTACGGTAAGCGCCTTTCCGGTTTTGCGGTTTCTGAGTGTTGCCGAACGCGATTTCAGATCCTTGAACACAAGCGCGTCAACCGCAAAGTATTTATAATAAAGGGGCAGGGTATCGCTTTCCTTTAAAACGGGAGTTGTGCTGTGCGCTATAAGGTTGCCGTCAAGATCGCAGGAATTGAGGTTTTCTTTCTTTTCAAATATAATGTCGTAGTCTTCAATACCCTCGGGGCAGGCATAAGCCTCGTGCGAGCCGATAGACATATACATAGCGTCGGCAGAAGTGTTTTTAACGTCGTAAGTAATCTTAACAGCCGCGCCGCGAAGTGCGTAGGTTATGCGCAGCTCAAAGCTCCAGGGATAGCTTTTAAGAGTTTCATCATCGCTTTTAAGTAAGAATGTAGCCGTAAGGTCGTTTTTATGCTCTACCGTAAATTCCTTTAATTTCGCAAAGCCGTGCTTGTTAAGTATGTATTCCGCGCCGTTGTAGGTGAATTTATCATCCGGCAGACCGCCGCATATCGGGAACAGAACGGGGGCTTTGCCCGTCCAGTATTCGGGATCGCCGCTCCAAAGCCTGTTTTCGCCGTTCACCTTAATGCTGTTTAGCTCGGCGCCCTTTGTGTTAATTTCAACAGTAAGCTTATCGTTTTTTAACGTAACCGTAAAAATCACTCTCCTTTTTTAAAAATTATATACCATAAAAAGAGCCTTTGCAACCTTTTTTTAACTTCAAAGCGCCCTATGGCATAAAATATTTTATGGGAGGCGGTAAAATGGATAAATCGATTATTGAAAAGTATAAAAACGAAATGTTAAACATAAGAAAAAGAGCAATGCCCGCAAACGGCGCACAGCAGGGTTATTATGAAGAGGGAAAGCCGAATATACCTGATGACGCGTCAGATGAAAACGGAAGACTTATTGCCATGGTAACCTATACCGACAGGATATATCCCGTAAAGAAAGCCAAGGTTACGGTGTTCACGGGTTCCCCCGATAATATGGAGATAGTAGACAGCGGCATAACCGATGAAAGCGGAAAGACCAAAACCTTTGGGCTTGCCGCTCCGCCGCGCAGTCTTTCGCAGCAATCGGGTCCCGCGGCACTTCCGTATGCGCTTTATAATATGATGGTGCAGGCAGAGGGGTTTCTTGATAACATACACCTTAATATACCCGTTTTCAGGGGGGTTACCTCTTTGCAGCGCTCGGATCTTACGCCGATAAAGGTTGCGGGCGGCAGAACGGCGCCCATAATCTTCAACGAATTTTCGTCTTACGAGCTTTAAGGGGGGAAAAATATGCCTGACATAATACAGCCGGTTATCCCCGAAAGCATAAGGGTGCATTTGGGCGCGCCCTCTTCAAATGCCCAAAACGTTACCGTGCCGTTTGTGGATTATATTAAAAACGTGGCTTCAAGCGAGATATACCCCACATGGCCCGAAAACGCGCTGAGGGCTAACATTTATGCCATTATAACCTTCGCGCTTAACCGCATTTATACCGAGTGGTACCCTTCACGCGGATATGATTTTGATATTACAAATACCACAAGCTACGATCAGGCGTTTGTGCCGGGGCGCGAGATCTTTGCCAACATAAACGATATTGTAAACGATATATTTGACGAATATGTTGTGAGAAGCGGCAGTATACAGCCGTTATTCACATCGTTTTGCAACGGCACTACCTCGCGGTGCGACGGGCTTTCCCAGTGGGGTACGGTGGCGCTTGCCGAGCAGGGGCTTACCCCGTATGAAATTTTGCAGCGGTATTACGGCGAGGATATAGGAATACTTACCGATACGCCCGTTGCAAGCGTGGGCGAATCATACCCCGGTACGCCCCTTAGACCGGGAGACGACTCAAACAGCGTTAAAATAATACAAACCGAGCTTAACCGAATATCCGACAATTATCCTGCAATACCTAAAATAAGGCTTGAAAACGGTCTTTTCGGGGTTGATACCGAAAATGCGGTAAGGGCGTTTCAAAGAATATTCGAGCTGCCCGAAAGCGGCATTGTGGATAAGGCTACATGGTACAGAATAAAGCGCTATTACAGCGGTGTAAAACGTCTTGCGGAGCTTTCTGCCGAGGGAGTTACAGAGGATGAGGCAAGCCTGCCGTATTTGCTTGAGCTTTCAGCAGGTATGCAGGGCTTGAATGTTAGGGCGCTTCAGTACTATCTTGATGTAATAGCGTACACCAATCCCGAGCTTGATATGATACCCGTAACCGGTGTGTTTGACGAGCCTACTGTAATGGCGGTTGAGCAGTTTCAGCGGTTTTACGGTCTTCCCGTTACGGGTGTTGCCGATACCGCGCTTTGGAATATTTTAAACCGTGAGTACCGCTTGGCGGCAGAGTCTTTACCCGAAGGGTACGAGGGTGAGAGCGCTAAAATTTACCCAGGTTTTGTTTTAAGCGAGGGTATGAGGGGAGACAGTGTAAGTGATCTTCAAACCTATTTATCATATATAGGCAGCGTTTATCCAGAAATACCCGAAATACCCGTAACGGGTTATTACGGAACGCAGACAAGAGACGCGGTGTATACCTTTCAGCGCCTTTTCGGGCTGCCGCAAAGCGGGCTTGTGGGGCTTAACACCTGGCATACGATAGCGGAGGAGTATAACGCGCTTCGCGGTGAAAATTATAATGAATTTTTTTAAATGGTACAGGGCATAATTCTAAAAGGTGATGTTATGTCCGGACTTACTTCCGATTATGAAAATATAAAGCTTACGGGCCGTCTTGAAAGCGATATGGCTTTTTTTAAGGAAATATTTAAAAAGGACGCCGTTTTAAGAATAAAGCAGATAAGGGTGCGCGGCATATACAGCTATGACTGCGCCCTTTTTTATATGGACGGTATGGTTAATTCCGAGCTTGTAAACGAATCGGTCGTGCGGCCGCTTTTGCTTGTTGAAAGCGAACGGCGCGAGGACTCGCTTGCAGGCTATATTTGCGAGCAGGTGCTTTTTGCAAGCGAAAACAAAATTACCGATAACACGGCGGATATGTTAAGAGCCGTGCTTTACGGCGATACGCTTTTGCTTATAGACGGAAGCGCGCAGGCAATAACCGTAAATACCAAGGGCTGGAAAACAAGGGGAATAAGCGAGCCCGAAAACGAAAGAATACTTGAGGGCCCGCGCGAGGGCTTTAACGAGGCGGCGCTTTTGAATTTGGCGCTTATAAGAAGAAAGCTTTTAACGCCCGATTTTTCCACCGAAATGATAAGGGTGGGCAGGCGCAGCGAAACGCTTGTGTTTTTTTGCTATCTTGATTCGCTGGTTGATAAAAAAACGCTTTTTGAGCTTAAAAAAAGAATCTCAAAAATAGATATAGACGGCATACTTGATACAAATTATATTACCGAGCAGATACGCGATAACAAAGGCTCGGTATTTAAAACCGCAGGCACTACCGAGCGGCCCGACGTTGTTGCGGCGCGCTTGCTTGAGGGCAGGGTGGCGCTGCTTGTGGACGGAACGCCCATGGTGCTTACGGTGCCTTACCTTTTTTCCGAAAACTTTCAGTCGGACGAGGATTATTATTTAAACTTTAAAGTATCGCTTATAGGCAGAGCACTTCGGTATATATGCTTCTTTTTAAGCATAAGCATACCCTCTGTTTTTATTGCGGCAACGGTTTTTCATAAAGAGCTTTTGCCTACGTCGCTTGCGCTTTCGGTAACGCAGCTTCGCGGCGGCGTGCCGTTTCCCGCGGTTGCGGAATGTATACTGCTTATTTTTATTTTTGAAATTTTAAAGGAAACGGGAGTAAGAATGGCGCAAAGCCTCGGCCATGCACTAAGCATTGTAGGCGGGCTTGTGGTAGGTCAGGCGGCGGTAGAGGCAAGAATTATAAGCGCGCCCATGCTTATTGTTGCGGCGCTTTCGGGCATAGCGGGTCTTATTGTGCCGCGGCTTAAGGGAGCGGTGTTTTATATGCGGCTTATCCTTGTTTTGGCGGCGGCGTTTTTCGGGCTGTACGGTTATATTGCGGGGATTACCGTAATGGTTATAAAAATACTGTCGCTAAGCTCCTTCGGAATAAGCTCGACCGTGTCGCTTTCGCACGCGGATTATCAGGGCCTTAAGGACACGCTGTGGCGCGCGCCCTGGCGAAGAATGAAAAAAAGACCGCTTTTTAACAGAAATAAAGTGCGTATGGAGGAAATTAAAAACGAATGAAAAGGCTTGCTTCTATTGCTTTTGCGGTTTTATTCTGTTTTTCGCTTTGCGGCTGTAAGGGCGAAAACAGCGGGAGCGACAGGCGGTTTACGGTGGCGGCGCTGGGCTTTTCAAGCGACGGCGCCTTAATAAACGTTTTTGCCGAAACGGTAATAGTTAATTCCGAAGACCCCGAAATTTCCCCCGAAGCGCGCGTTATTTCGGGAACTGGGGCTACAATATCGGAAGCGCTTGACAAAATAGGCGCCTGCCTTTCAAGACCCATACTTTTAAACCATTGCGCGGTTATAGCGCTCGGCGAGGATATGACGGCAGGCTGGCTTGATAAAATATGCGATTACTGTTTTAAGGAAAACCGTATTACAATGTCCGCCTATATGGTTTCGGTAAAGGATCCGAATATGCTCTTATCGCGCGGATCGGAGGCGTCGGTTGCGGTGGGGTATGATATTATGGGTATGATAGAGCAGCAAAGCGAGCGCACGGGAATTGCCTATAACAGCCGCTATTTCGAGGTGGAGGCGCGGCGCGAGGGCGGCAAAAGCGTTTTCACACTGCCGCATTTTTCCTGCGGCGAGGACAGTATGGAAATAGACGGGCTTTCGGTTTTTTACCGCGACCGCCTGGCGGCAAGGCTTGATAACGGCTCTTCGGGGCTTTACGCGCTTATGACGGGCAATTTCCGTTGCGGAACCCTGCGCTTCGGGGCTGAGGAATATACGGTTGAAAGCCGCAGAGTCGATTACGCATATAACGATACCGAAAGCAAAAAAATAATATTAAAGCTTAAAATAGCGGGAGATGCGGTAAGCAAAACCGCAAAAAACAGGCTTGAAAAGGAGCTTGCGGGGCTTGAAAGCAGGCTTAAAGCCGAAACGGGAGCGGACGTGTTCGGCTTTTGCGACAGCCTAAGGCTTAAATCCCGCGAATTTGAGGATAATTACGGCAAGGATTATTTAAGCTTTTATAAAAACGCCGATTTTTCGGTTGAGTGTTACAGCTAGACAATACAATCAGGGTACAATGCTTTTTTGAAGAAACGGCGCCGTTATCGGCATTGTTGCCCTCCGCTCACAATACGCCAGTATTACTCGGTCAGGCGCCGCACCGCTAAACAGCACCGTTTTCTTACAAAATCTTTGACCCATAGCGAGAAAATTTTTTCGCTTATGAAGTCGAGGAATGCAGTAATACCGGCGTATTTCAAATGACGAGACAAAATAATCGGACAAATTTTCCGCTATGGGAAGCATTGTACCCTGATTGTATTGTCTAAAGGAGTTATGAACAATGGAAGAAGCTCGCTTCGGCAGGCATTTTGTGTGTCTTACGGCGCTTTTTATACTGGGCGAATCGGTTATCGGTCTGCCGTATAATAATTCGGGCGGGTATTCGGTCTTGGCGTTTATTGCGGCGGCGGCGCTCGGCCTTTTGGTTTTGGCGGCTGGCTTTCTGCTTTTAAAATTCGCCTGCCGTTTTAAAGCGGCGGCGGCGTTTCTTTACCTTGCGGCGGCGGTTTATGCGCTTTATCTGTCAGGCGCGGCGTTTAAGGAATTTTTGCTTTTTGCCGCAAAAATACTTTTGCCGAGCACCCCGCGTTTTTTTGTTGCCGCAATATTTATAATTGTTTGCGCGTATCTGGCGCTTAAAAGCCGAGAGGTTTTGTTAAAGCTTTCGGTTTTGGCGTTTCCTATTGCGGCGGTTGGAATAATACTCTTCTTCTTTTTATCTTTTAAGGATTTTAATACCGAGTGGCTTATAATAAACCGCCTGCCCGATGTAAAGGAGTTTTTGCGTGACGGCGCGCCTATGGCTTTAAACGTATCGCTTCCGTTTTTGCTGCTGCCCGTTTTGGGCGAATATTTTTTGCCGCATAAGAGAAAAAGAGCCGCATTTTCGGGCGGCGTAATCGGCATTTTGCTGCTTACGCTTTGCTTTTTTGACAGTATTCTGCTTTTCGGCACGTCGCTTGCGGCGCGGTGCGAGTTTCCGCTTTATTCTGCTGTAAGCACCGTAACGGTAGGGCCGCTTTTTACAAGAATGGACGGCATAGTTTTTTGCCTTTATTTTTTAACCGCGCTTATTAAAACCTCGGTGTGTCTTAAGATATGCGTTTTTTCGCTGAAAAGGGTAAAATCGGCTTTTAAAAATTAAAATTTACTTTTGCTACTTGCAAACTTTTTAAAATATGGTAAAATTATAAAAAAGGAATAAAAAAGGAGTTTTTTATTATGGCAAAAGAAGTTTTGGTTGAAATATCCGCACGTCACGTTCACGTTACGGACGAGGCTCTTGAAATACTTTTCGGTAAAGGTCATAAGCTTACCCCTAAAAAGGACCTTTCACAGCCCGGTCAGTATGCCTGTGAAGAAAAGGTTACCGTTGTAGGTCCCAAGTCTCAGCTTAAGGCGTCTATTTTAGGCCCCACGCGCTCTGCAAATCAGGTTGAGCTTTCCCTTACGGACGCGCGCACAATAGGCGTTACCGCCCCTGTAAGAGAGTCGGGCGATATTAAGGGCAGCGGCGTATGTAAGCTTGTTGGTCCTGCGGGTGAAATTGAGCTTACCGAGGGCGTTATAGCCGCAAAGCGCCATATACATATGACTCCCGAAGACGCCGAGAAATACGGTATTAAGGATAAGCAGATCGTAAGCGTTAAAATTCCCACCGAGGGCCGCGCGCTTATTTTCGGGGACGTTGTTGCAAGGGTAAGCAGCAGCTATAAGCTTGCCATGCATATAGATACCGACGAAGCGAACGCCGCGGGCGTACCCGGCAGCTGCATTGGTGAAATACTTGACTGATAAAGCGCCGATAGGGCTTTATCTTCACGTGCCGTTTTGCAAAAGAAAATGCGCTTACTGCGATTTTTATTCCTCGTTTGTAAGCGATAAGCTTTTAGATGAATATACAAAACGGCTGATTACCGTTATAAAAACACGGGGCGGCGAAATACACCGCCCCGTTAATACTGTTTATATCGGCGGCGGCACGCCCTCGCTTTTGGGGGATAGGCTTATTACCGTTATGAACGCCGTAAGGGCTTCGTTCAGCGTATCGGGCAATGCCGAAATAACGCTTGAGCTTAATCCCGACGGTAATATTAAGGAAATACTTTCCGCTGCAAAAAGGGCGGGCGTTAACAGGCTGTCGGTAGGGGCGCAAAGCGGAAATAACGAAATGTTAAAAACGCTCGGCAGAACCCACACGGCAGAGGATACCGCCGCCGCAGTAAGGCTTGCGCGGTCCTGCGGGTTTAATAATATATCGCTCGATTTAATGATAGCCCTGCCCGGCTCCGATATTAAAAGCCTTGAAAGCGACCTTGAGTTTTTAAGCGGCTTTTGCGCGCCGCATATTTCGGTATATATTTTAAAGGTGGAGGAAAACACCGCGTTTTATAAACGCCGCGGTACGCTTGACCTGCCGGACGGCGACGGCGCGGCAGAGCAGTATTTGTTTATGTGCGGGTATCTTGAAAAAAGGGGATACCGCCATTACGAAATTTCAAATTTTTGCCTTGAAAATTACGAAAGCCGCCATAACCTTAAATACTGGAACTGCGAGGAATATTTGGGAATAGGCCCTGCCGCCCATTCCTTTTTAAACGGCAGGCGTTTTTACTATCCGCGCGACCTTAAAGCGTTTATAAACGGAAACGAGCCTGTATACGACTGTACGGGCGGCGACAGGGAAGAATATATAATGCTGAGACTGAGGCTTAAGGAAGGGCTTTTGTTTAAGGCTTATAAAACGCGTTTTAAGACGGAAGTGCCGAAAGGGCTTATAAAAGCCGCCCTGCCGCTTGAGAGGGCGGGGCTTTTAAAAATAACCGATAATGCACTGGTGCTTACCGACCTCGGTATGATAGTTTCTAACAGTATAATAACAGAGCTTTTGGAGAATTTTTAATGAACACTATTAAAATACATTTAATACGCCACGGAGCGACCGACGCGAATTATAGGGGCGAATATATAGGCTGCCGTACGGATCTGCCCTTAGCGCCCGAAGGATTAAACGAGCTTCGCCTTTTAAAGGACGATATAGAATACCCCGAAATAGAGCGCCTTTATTCAAGCCCTATGTTAAGGGCAAAGCAAACGGGAGCGGTGCTGTACCCCGAAAAGCAGATAGTTCCGATTGAAGAATTAAAGGAGTACGATTTCGGTAGCTTTGAGGGCAAAACCGCGGCGGAGCTTGAAAGCAACCCCGATTTTTTGCCCTGGACTTCCGGCAAGCTTACGGCGCCTCCGGGCGGCGAAGAAAATTCCGATTTTATAAAGCGCGTATGCATAGGGTTTAACAGAATAGCTGTTGATATGGTAAACGGCGGATATAAAAGCGCCGCGGTTATAATGCACGGCGGAGCGATTATGATGCTTTTGGCTGCCGCAGGGCTTCCGAGACGCAGCCCCGTAGAGTGGACAAGCGAAAACGGTAGGGGATATTCGCTGCTTGTAACGCCCTCGCTTTACTTTAAAAGCGGCGCGTTTGAGGTTTACGGTATAATATAAAGCTTTTTGCTTGATTTTTAAGGAAAAAAGAGGTATAATCTTTTAAAAAGAGGTGTGTTATGGCTCAGTTTACCAAAAAGGCAATAATAGACGCATTTACGGAGCTTATAGGGGAGCGCCCCTTTGATAAGATCACCGTAAAGGATATTGTAACCCGCTGCGGCGTGAACAGAAATACGTTTTATTATTATTTTGAGGATATATATGCGCTTGTAGACGAGCTGTTTCAGCTTGAAACGCAAAAAATACTCGGCACCGAAACCGATTATGCCTCATGGCAGGACGCGTTTTTAAAGGCAGTCGCCTTTGCAAGGGATAACAAGCTCGGTATTTACCACCTTTATAAATCAATCAGCCGCGAGCAGGTGGAAAATTACCTTAACCGCGTTTCTTGCAACAACATTCTTTCGTTTATTAAAAAAGAAACGGCGGGGCTGAATGTTGATAACGCCGATCTTGAGCTTATGGCGCGCTTTTACACTCACGCGCTTGTGGGAATGGTGCTTGAATGGATAAACGGCGGTATGAAGGGCAATACAAGCGAGGATATAGAGCGCCTCGGCGTATTGCTGGACGGAAACATAAAAAGCACATTTTTAAATTCACAAAAAACCGTACAAACAGGCTGATTTGTCTGAATTTCGAACATATTAGGGCTTATGCGTAAATTTTGCGCATAAGCCTTTTTTTGTTGATAGAAATAAAACGGCAAAGCTATATAATGTATTACGGTGAATGAAGAAACACAGGGGGGAAAAAGAATGAAAACGATCAAACAGGCAAAATGGTGCTATATAATATGCTCGCTGCTGCTTATTGCCGCAGGTGTGTATATTACAGCGCGTCCTTATGCCTCGGCTGTTATTTTTTGCAGGGTAATAGGCGCGGTTTCGCTTGTGTACGGTATTTCAAAAATACTCGGTTATTTTTCGCACGACCTTTACAACCTTGCCTTTCAGTTTGATTTGGCGCTTGGGGTATTCACGCTTATTTTCGGGCTTATATTGCTTTTGCGTTCCGCAAGGGTGGTAACCTTTATGCCGGTTATAATAGGCGTGTTTGTTTTGGTGGACGGCGTGTTTAAGCTTCAAACCGCGGTTGACGCAAACAGGTTCGGCCTTTCAAACTGGTGGCTTATACTTTTAGGCTCGCTTTTATGCATTGCGCTCGGTCTTCTGCTTATAGTAGATCCGTTCAGCGGCAGCGGCGCGCTTATGACGTTTGTGGGAATTTCGCTGGCAATAGACGGTCTGCAAAATTTATTTAATGCGTTTTATACCGTGCGTATACTCAAAAACAGATAAAAGAAACGGGTGTGAATATGATTAAATTCGGAAAAGGCGTGGTAAAACACCGCGTGCTTATTCTGATAATCGCGGTGGCTTTAATGGTTCCGTCGGTTTTCGGAATACTTAAAACGCGTATCAACTACGATATGCTTACTTACCTGCCCGACGATATTGAAACGATGAAGGGGCAGAACATACTGCTTGACGATTTCGGCAAGGGCGCGTTTTCCTTTATAATCGTGGACGGTATGGAGGATAAGCGGGTTTCCGCACTGCGCGAAAAAATTGAAAAGGTGGATAACGTTGACAGCGCAATTTGGTACGACAGCGTTATGGATTTATCAGTACCGAAGGAAATGCTGCCTGACGACATATATAACGCCTTTAATTCGGGCGACACAACAATAATCGCGGTTTTCTTTAAAACCTCTACCTCGGCGGACGAAACAATGGACGCCATTAAAGAGGTAAGGAAAATTGCCGATAAAAACTGCTACGTAACCGGTATGTCGGCGGTTGTAACCGATCTTAAGGACCTTTGCGAGCGTGAAGAGCCGATATATGTAGGCATTGCGGTTCTGCTTTGCACGGTTACAATGATGATATTTATGGACAACTGGATAATACCGTTCCTGTTCCTTGCAAATATCGGTATGGCGATTGTGGTCAACCTCGGCTCTAACTACTTTATGGGCGAAATTTCATATGTAACAAAAGCGCTTGCCGCAGTTTTGCAGCTTGCCGTTACAATGGACTATTCAATATTCCTCTGGCACAGCTACGAGGAGCAAAAGGAACGTTACTTCGGCGATAAGCAAAGGGCAATGGCTCACGCCATAAAGGCTACAATAAGCTCGGTTGTGGGAAGTTCGATTACAACGGTTGCAGGCTTTATAGCGCTTTGCTTTATGAGCTACACATTAGGCCGCGACCTCGGTATAGTAATGGCAAAGGGCGTTTTGTTCGGGCTTATTTCCTGCGTTACGGTTTTGCCCTCTTTAATACTTGTTTGCGATAAGCTGCTTGAAAAAACAAAGCACAAAGCGCTTATTCCGCCTATGAACAGACTGACAAACTTTGTGGTCAAGCGCTCGTGGATATTCCTTATAGTGTTCTTAGTGCTTGTAGGTCCTGCCTTCTGGTGCTACACCAAAGCCAACAGCGAGGTTTATTACAATATGACCGAAACGCTGCCGAGCGATATGGAGTGTACGGTGGCAAACACAAAGCTTGAAAAAGAGTTTAACGTAGGCTCAACGCATATGGTGCTTGTCTCTGCGGATACGGACGGTAAGACCGTGCGCGAGATGAGCGGCGAAATGGAAAAGGTAGACGGCGTTAAGTTTGTTTTGGGGCTTGAATCGGTAGTGGGCAGCAGAATACCCGAAGAAGTAATACCCGACGAAGCCAAATCGGTTCTTGAAAGCGATAACTGGAAGCTTATGGTTATAAACTCAGAGTACGCAACCGCGTCCGACGAGGTAAACGAGCAGATAACCAAGCTTAACGATATACTTAAAAAATACGATAAAAACGGTATGCTTATAGGCGAGGCGCCCTGCACTAAGGATATGATCGATATTACAGACCACGACTTTAAGGTTGTTGATACAATTTCAATCGCGGCGATATTCGTTATAATACTTCTTGTTTTAAAGAGCGCTACGCTGCCTATCATACTCGTTTCGGTAATAGAGCTTGCAATATTTATAAACCTCGGCTTCTGCCACCTGCTCGGCACGTCAATGCCGTTTATAGCGCCTATTTGCATAAGCACGATACAGTTAGGCTCAACGGTTGACTATGCAATTCTTATGACTACGCGTTATAAGAGGGAGCGCTCATTGGGCGGCGACAAGAAGACCTCGGTAAGCATTGCGCTTAAAACCTCAATTCCTTCCATTGTGGTAAGCGCCCTCGGCTTCTTTGCCGCAACCTTCGGCGTCGGTCTTTATTCCGATGTTGATATTATAAGCTCCATATGCAATCTTATGGCAAGGGGCGCAATAATCAGTATGCTTGCGGTAATATTTATACTGCCTGCAATGTTTATGCTGTTTGATAAGATGATTTGCAAAACAAGTATAGGCTTTAAGCCTAAGGAGGTAACTTCAAATGAAAACCGCTAAAAAGGAACTGCTTAAAATTGTCGCGGTAGCAGCCGCAGGCGTAATTGCGGGCACAGGCGTTACCGCCGCCACAATAGGCGCCGCAAAAAAGACCGACGGCACAAAAAGCACGGCAACCTCGGTTTCTTCCGAAAGCGAAAGCAAAACCGAAAGCACCGCTAAAAACGAGACCGTTTATGTGCTTGCAAACGCCGACGGTTCGGTTAAAAAGATAATTGTAAGCGATTGGATAAAAAACAGCCTTAACGAAAAATCGCTCAAAGATAAAACCGATTTAAGCGACGTTAAAAACGTTAAGGGCGACGAATCCTATGTAATGGACAGCGACAATATGCGCGTTTGGAACGCGGACGGCGCGGACATTTACTATCAGGGTACAATAAGCAAGGAATTGCCGGTTGATTTAAAGGTAAGCTATAAATTAGACGGCAAAGCCGTTTCAGCCGAAGAAATTGCGGGTAAAAGCGGAAAAGCCACTATCCGTTTCGACTACACCAACAAGCAGTACAGCGAAGTGAATATAGGCGGCAAAACCGAAAAAATTTATGTTCCCTTTGCAATGCTTACCGGACTTATGCTTGATAACGACGTATTTTCAAACGTAAGCGTTACAAACGGCAAAATAATAAACGACGGCGATCGTATGGTAGTAGCCGGCTTTGCGCTTCCGGGTCTTCAGCAAAACCTTAATTTAAGTAAGGATAAGCTTGAAATTCCCGATTATGTTGAAATAACAGCAGACGTTAAAAACTTTGCGCTTACAACAACGCTTACCCTTGCGGCGAACAGCCTGTTTAATGAAATTGATACCTCAAAGCTTAACTCCGCCGACGATTTGCAGGCGCAGTTAAACGAGCTTACAAGCGGTATGACAAAGCTTATAAACGGCTCTTCCGAGCTGTATGGCGGTCTTACGACACTGCTTTCAAAATCGAAAGAGCTTGTAGCCGGAATTGATAAATTGGCGGCGGGAAGCGATGAGCTTTTGGGCGGAACGGCGGCGCTTAACGCAGGACTTAATACCTTGGTTTCCAAAAACGGTGATTTAACCGCAGGCGCTAAACAGGTATTCGATACCTTGCTTGGCACTGTTACATCGGAATTTTCAAACAACGGTATTACGGTTTCGCTTACGGTTGAAAATTATAAATCCGAATTAAATTCGCTTTTAACAGATCCCGACGATACACAAAAAGCCGAGCTTACAGCAATAGCAAATACGGCGCTTGAAGCAAAGCTTGAGGCGAAAGGTATTCCGCAGCCGCTTTACAAGGGCGTAAAGGTTTTGTTGGCGCAAAAGCTTAACGCGGGTAAAACTCAAGACGAGGCTATGGCGGAAATAGGACAGCTTATCGCCGCCGCTCCGGCAGAAGTTATAGCTGCCGGAAGCGTACAGGGTGCAGATGAAATAATTAACGCTCTTTGCCTTAATTTGGCTAAGCAAACATTAAAGCCCTCGGTTGAAAGCGCTATAAAAAGCCTTGACAGCTACAATACATTCTATCAGGGTGTGCTTGCTTACACCGCAGGCGTTAAAGACGCGGCGGACGGCAGCGCAAAGGTAAACGCAGGCGCTAAGCAATTGAAGGACGGTACAGCCGAGCTTAAAAACGGCGCTGCGCAGCTAGTTCCGGGCGTTGGGCAGTTGTCTGACGGTTCAAAGCAGCTTGCAGACGGTATTAAAGAGCTTAACGATAAGGGCATAAGCAAGCTGACAGGTCTTGCCGGCGATGATTTGCAAAACCTTGTAGACAGAGTAAAGGCAACGGTCGAGGTTTCAAGGAATTATAAGTCCTTCGCAGGAATTGCAGACGGCGCGGACGGCAGCGTTAAGTTTATATATAAGACCGATGAGGTCAAGGCTGAGTAACTTGGATTAAAGAAAAAACGGTTCCGAAAAATCGGAACCGTTTTTTATGCGTATTAAAGCGCCGCAGGTGTAAAGCCTAAATCGCTTAAGGTATCAAGCGCGGTTTTAAGGCAATGCTCGCAGCCGTTTACCGTAACGGTTTTATCCTCAAGTGATACGGTAAAATCAAGCTTTTCGGCGGTAAGCGCCTTTGTAATGCGGTTTACGCAGGCGTTACAGTGCATATCGGGTACAGAGATTTTTCTTTCCATTTCAGTTCCTCATTTCATAAGCTTTTGCAGGGTTAAAACAAGCTCGTCTATAACCGAGTCGTCCCCCCGTCTTATATTTTCAGCCACACAGGTGTGTATGTGGTTTGAAAGCAATTCCTTGTTAAACGCGTTAAGCGCCGCGCTTATTGCCGAAACCTGAGTGAGAATATCGGTGCAGTACGCGTCGTTTTCAAGCATATTTTTAACGCCGCGCACCTGTCCCTCAATTCGGTTAAGTCGGTTTATAAGCGAGCGGTATTCGCCCTCGCTTCGGTGCTTGCGCTTTTTTGAACATTCACATTCGCTCATAGCTTTTTACTCCTTAATCTTAATGCGTTGCTTACCACAAATACCGAGCTTAGCGACATTGCAAGCCCTGCAAGCATAGGACTTAAAAGCGAGCCGCCGAACAGATACAAAAGCCCTGCCGCCACGGGTATGCAAACCGTGTTATAGCAAAACGCCCAGAAAAGGTTTTCTTTAATGTTTGTAATTGTAAGGCGGCTTAATCTTATCGCGCGCGGCACGTCTACGGGGTCGCTTTTCATAAGCACAATATCCGCCGCCTCTATTGCAATATCGCTGCCGCCGCCGATAGCGCAGCCTATATCCGCCTTTGTAAGGGCGGGGGCATCGTTTATGCCGTCGCCGACCATCATAACGGTGCCGTATTGCGACTGTATTTTTTCAACCGTTTCAGCCTTTTGTTCGGGCAGAACCTCGGCGTATACCTCGTCTGCTCCCACTATGCCGCCTATATAATCGGCGCACGCCTTATTATCGCCCGAAAGTATAACCGTATGCACGCCGAGCTTTTTAAGGCGGCTGAACGCCTCGCGCGAGGTTTCTCTTACGCTGTCCGCAACCGCTATAACGCCGAGCGCTTTATTATCCGCGCTTACGTATATAAGCGATTTGCCCTCGCTTGCCAATTGCTCGCCCTTGCTTTTATATGCTGAAACGTCTATGCCGTTTTCCGTTAAAAGCGCCGCGCTGCCGAGCAGAACGGTCTTCCCGTCCGCTGCGGCGGAAATTCCCTTACCCGAAATGTTTTTAACGTCATCGGGGCGATTTTCGGGCTTTATGCCTTTTTCCGCTGCGTATGCCGTAACCGCCTTTGCAAGCGGGTGGTCCGAAACCGCTTCCACCGCCGCGGCATAATACAAAAGCTCTTTTTCGTTATCGGAGCATACGTCGGTAACTGCCGCCTTGCCAACGGTTACGGTTCCTGTTTTATCAAAAATAACCGCTTTTACTTTGTGGTTGATGTCAAGGATATCTTGACAGATGAAGAAATTGACTATGCATCAAATGAGCTCTACAAGGTAGGAGCGAATGTTAAACGCAAATATTCAACAGCAGAATACAATAACTTGGACATCTACCAAATCAACTCAACTTATTATTCAGCCCTTGGAGATGACGATCGCAAGTATTTCCTAGCCCGTTTGATTCAAGCCTTTGCGCCAGGCATTCCACAAGTTTATTATGTTGGATTTTTAGCTGGAAAGAATGATTTGGAACTCTTAGAAAACACAAAAGAAGGACGCAATATCAACCGTCATTACTACAGCAATGAAGAAATTGCTCAAGAAGTAGAGCGTCCAGTCGTACAATCTCTTCTCAAGCTCTTTAGCTTCCGGAACCATTCCTCAGCTTTTGACTTAGAAGGAAGGATCGAGGTGGAAACACCTGATGAACATACCATTGTCATCACTCGTCAAAACAAAGACCAGACTGTCACAGCAAGAGCCCGAATCAATCTTGCTGATGGCACTTACCAAGTGACAGAAAACGGTCAAGAAATCGTATTTTAAAAAATAAGAAACTAGATAAGGATAAGTGAAGAAACGCTTATCCTTTTTTAAG
>ERZ833963.429-NODE-429-length-62744-cov-35.416022_pt1 | contig 62744 bp, 52 predicted proteins | sample MGYA00519693_ERZ833963 | MGnify/ENA primary metagenome ERZ833963 (study PRJEB31850, sample SAMEA3708748) | human gut metagenome | biome: human gut; feature: human-associated habitat; material: faeces | place: China | collected 2014 ...
CGTTACAAGTTTTTCGATATTGTTCAATTTTCAAGGTCCTGTGCGCCTCAGCCTTGCGGCTGACGACCTGATTATTTTACCACAGAAGCGGTTTTTTGTCAAGCTCTTTTTTTCGAGGCTTTTGAACATTCTGAACTTAGATCATTCTCAACATCTCAGTGTCAGCTGGTGTTTTTGAACGTCTATTGGTTCTTTTCAAAGGCTTCGTGCTGAGGCTTCAGAAGTCATTCTTTGTCTCAGCGCTTGGCGCTCAGGTATAATACCACACCTCCTGCCTTCTGTCAACACTTTTCGGCAAGTTTTTTGAGGAAAATCTGAGATTCCTTCATTTTCTTGTATCATGCCATGTAAAAAGCCGCCTGTGCATTGTTGCACAGGCGGCCCCTCTATTATATTACTTTATATAGGGAGTTCAGCGGATCTCAATGCCCAGCTTGAACTTCAGGTTGCCAAGGATCTTCTTGACGGCGCGCTCTGCTTCTTCGGCAGAGACTTCCTTCTTCGGATCTGCCAGAGACAGGCTGAAGGCCATGCTCTTCTTACCCTCACCGAGGTTTGCACCGCGGTAGATGTCGAACAGCTTGACCTCGCTCACCAGCGGGCTGGCCTTCTGGATGGTCTCTTCGATCTCGCCGCAGGTAACGGCCTCGTCGCAGACCAGTGCCAGGTCGCGCTTGACCGGTGCATAGGGGCTCAGCGGCTGATAGCGCAGCTCACCCTCCACACAGGACATGAGAGCCTCATAATCCAGCTCTCCCAGATAGATGTTCTGGCTGTCCTTCTGGTCCTTTGCGATCTCCAGCTCGGCGTTGATCTCGTTGGCCAGCTTGCCAAACACACCCAGACGCTTGCCGTTGCAATACACAGCGGCGCTGATGCCGGGGTGCAGCCACGGGGTGGTCTCGCGCTTATAGTCAAAGTGCAGGCCGAAGCAGTCTGCCAGTGCTTCCAATGCGCCCTTGACGGTAAAGAAATCCTCCTCCGGGCCAAAGGCACCCAGGCACAGGGTCTGACGCTCATGCGGATGCTCCCTGATGGGCAGTTCCTTGGCCAGATAGACCGGGGCCATCTCGAACAGGCGGCCCTCCGTGTTGCCCTTCTTGAGGTTGTCCACGATGACGTTCAGCATGGAGGGAGCCAGCAGGGTGCGCATGATGGACAGGTTCTCACTGATGGGGTTCAGGATGCGGATAGCCTTGCGGGCCTCATCCTCTGCCGGGAGGTGCAGCATATCGAACTCTGCGGTGGAGTAGAAGGCCAGGGTGGAAGCCTCGTAGAAGCCCTGTGCTGCCAGCAGGCGCTTGGCCTTGAGCTGCTGCTTCTGGTCGTAGTTCAGGCCGCCGTTGGTCACGGCAGCGGTGTTCAGGAAGGTGGGCACGATGTGGTCGTAGCCGTACTCGCGGATGACCTCCTCGGCCAGATCCGGGAAGCTCTCCACATCCTCACGGTACAGCGGGGCGGACACATCCCAGCTGCCGTTAGCCTGCACGTCCACGGTGAACTCCAGACGCTGCAGGATATCGATCATGGTCTGGTCCGGCACGGTGATGCCCAGCACGCCGCAGATCTTGGCCGGAGTAGTCACGATGTGCTTGCGCTCCAGCGGGCGGCCGTCGGTCAGGTCATACTCCAGCGTGGTAATGTCGCCGCAGTCCAGCTCCTGGATCAGGTGCAGGGCACGGGCCAGGCCCAGCTCCGGAGAGTGGCGGTCCACGCCCTTTTCGTAACGGGCAGAGGAATCACTGTTCTGGCCCAGGGCACGGCTGGTCTTACGGACGCAGTCCCGGGCGAAGGTGGCGCACTCAAACAGCAGGCTGGTGGTGTTCTCGTCCATGCCGGAGTTGGCACCGCCCATGATGCCGGCCAGTGCCACCGGCTTCTCGGCGTCGCAGATGACCAGGTTGTTGGGGTTCAGGGTGAACTCCTTTTCGTCCAAGGTGATGATCTTCTCACCCTCGTGGGCACGGCGCACGTCGATGGTGCGGCCGGCGACCTTGTTCAGGTCAAAGGCATGCATGGGCTGGCCCATCTCCAGCAGGGTGTGGTTGGTGATATCCACCACATTGCTGATGGAACGCAGGCCGCACAGAGCCAGATGGCGCTTCATCCAGCGGGGAGACTCGCCCATGCGGATGTTGCGCACATAGTGTGCCATATAGCGAGGGCACAGGTCGGGCGCTTCCACCTTGACGGTAATGGGCGCGTCCGGCTCGCAGACAGCCTTGTAGTCCATGGCGGGCATGTGCAGGGGCTTGCCCAGGATGGCAGCGACCTCGCGGGCGATGCCCAGAACAGACTGGCAGTCCGGGCGGTTGGCGGTGATGGAGATGTCGAAGATGTAGTCATCCAGACCCACCACCGGAGCAATGTCGGTGCCGGGGACGGAGTCCTCGGGCAGGATGAGCAGACCGTAGACCTCAGAACCCGGGAACAGGTCATCATTGAGGCCCAGCTCCTCACCGGAGCACAGCATACCGTTGGATTCCACGCCCTGCATCTTGCGGGCCTTGATCTTGATGCCGCCGGGCAGGGTGGAGCCATCCAGCGCAGCGGGCACGCAGTCGCCCAGCTTCATGTTGGCAGCACCGGTGCTGATGCGGATATCATGGCCATAGTCGCCGCAGTCCACCACGCACTTGGTCAGGTGGGTGCCCTCCTGCTTTTCCATCTCCACGATCTTGCCTACCACCACTTTGCTGATGCCGGCATCCAGGGGGATGAGCTCCTCCACCTCAAAGCCGCAGGAGAACAGCTTCTCCTCCAGCTCCTGTGCGGTGACATCGATATCAACGAATTCTTTTAACCAACTGAACGGTACTTTCATTGTTTGTTCTCTCCCCTCTTATTCGTGGAACTGCTTGAGGAACTGCAGGTTGTTCTCGAACATCAGACCGATGTTGTTGATGCCGTACTTCAGCATGGCGATACGCTCGATGCCGATGCCGAAAGCGAAGCCGGAGTACTCGTCCGGGTCGATGTTGCAGTTCTCCAGCACCTTGCGGTTGACAACGCCGCCGCCCAGCACCTCGATCCAGCCGGTGTGCTTGCACAGCGGGCAGCCCTTACCGTGGCACTCAAAGCAGCTCACGTCCACCTCGACGCTGGGCTCGGTGAACGGGAAGTAAGAAGGACGCAGGCGGGTGCGGGTGTCGGCACCGAACAGCTTCTGCACGAAGGTGTTCAGTGCGCCCTGCAGGTCGCCCAGGGTGATGCCCTTGTCCACGACCAGACCTTCCATCTGGTGGAACATGGGGCTGTGGGTAGCGTCCGAGTCGGAGCGGAACACACGGCCGGGCATCAGGATCTTGATGGGCGGCTTCTGAACGTCCATGGTGCGGATCTGGCCGCCGGAAGTCTGGGTACGCAGCAGGAACTCATCGGACAGGTAGAAGGTGTCCTGCATATCGCGCGCCGGGTGATCCTTGGGCACGTTCAGGCGGGTGAAGTTGTGGTCGTCGTCCTCGATCTCCGGGAAGGTACCCACCGAAAAGCCCATGCCGGAGAACACGTCGATGATCTGGTTGGTGATCAGGGTCAGCGGGTGCAGGCCGCCCATGGGGCGGGTCTTGGCGGGCAGGGTGATGTCCACCGTCTCGGCGGCGTTGCGGGCAGCCAGCTCGGCAGCCTTCACCTTTTCGGCGGCAGCGTCGTACTCGGCCTGTACCTTGGCCTTGAGCTCGTTGATGATCTTGCCCATGGCAGGGCGCTCTTCAGGTGCGACGGTGCGCAGATTCTTCATCAGGGCAGGGATCTTGCCGTTCTTGCTGAGGTATTCCTGCCAGAAGGATGCCAGCGTTTCCTTGCTGGAGACCTGACCAAGGCTCTCTTCGGCCTGTTTTGCCAGCTCGTCGATCATTGCTTGCATGGATGTTCTCTCCTTTTCCTACTTCGTGTTCATGAGCGGAGGCATGAAAAAAGCTCCGTCCCCTCTGCCTGTTCTCAGGCAAAAGGGACGAAGCTGTAACAGTCTGCTCCGCGGTACCACCCGGTTTCCGCCCTTTGCGCAAGCAGCGGGCGGCACTCAAACGCCGTAACGGGGCGCAACCGTCCTGTGCTAGTGGGCCGCAAAGCCGTTCGCGCAGGCCGCTCAGGAGCGAACTTCAGCCTGTCTGCACGCGGGGACCCTTTCAGCCGGTGAAGTCCCTCTCTTTGCTGTGCCGAACAAACCTACTCTCTCCGTCGCTGCGTTTGGGAGTATTCAGGTTTTATAACCACTTGTTATGTTACCACATTTTGCGGCGGTTTGCAAGCGGGGCGGGCAGATTTTGCGCAGGTTTCCGGTTTTGACTTGACATTTTGGCTTTGTCATGTTATATTCAGTGCAGCGCTTTGCATGGAAGGAGGGTACACCCGGATGGGCTGGAACGGCTGCGTTTTCTTTAAAAAAGGCAACCCCTAAGCATTTCCGGCTCGAAGTGTACCCATTTTTCTTCCGGCAAAGCGTGGAGCATCGTTTTTATGCGCCGCGCAGCTTTGCTGTGGGGCGTTTTTGTTTTGCCGGGAAATGGGGCACTGTTTCACGCAGAAGCAGAAAGGGTGTTCCCCATGAATCATACCATCCATTTAAAAAAGCAGCTGCGCTGCATCTATCTGTCCAATTTCTTTTCCGGCCTGCGCATCACGGATGCCGTGTGGGTGGCGCTGCTGGCCGCCCGCGGGTTCTCGCTGTGGGAGATCGGCCTTGCCGAAAGCGTTTACCATATCGTCAGCCTGTTGTGCGAGGTGCCCAGCGGAATGGCCGCCGACCTGCTGGGGCGTAAACGGGCCCTTGTGGCGGGCGGTATCCTGGCAGTGCTGAGCAGCCTGCTCATGGCATTTGCGCCCGGCCTTTTCCTGATTTGTGCGGCAATGGGGCTGAACGCCCTGTCCAACGCCATGTTTTCCGGCACCGATGCCGCTCTGACCTACGACAGCCTGAAGCAGGCCGGGCAGGAAGAACGGTATCTTTCCGTGGCCGCCAACCGCTCCCAGATCGGCATGCTGGCCAGCGCGCTCGGCTCCCTTGCCAGCACACTGCGGCGGTTTCTGCGGTTTTCCGGCTTTTATCTGGTGAGTGCGCTGTTCAGCAGCATTTCCACACTGGCCATGCTCCTGCTGAAGGAACCTGTGGTCACCGAAGCACAAGCCGCCCGGAGTTCCCATTCCCTGCGAGAGCTGCCGGGCCAGTTCGCGCAGCTGGTACGGGACAGTGCCGCCGCCCTGCGCGGCTGCCCGCTGGCGGCAAAACTCATCGCTGCCGATGCGGTCATCTCTGTCCCCTGCTATCTGACCAAGATGTTCCTGCAGCAGCGGCTCGTGGAGCTGGGCTGGCCCACCGAGTGGCTTTTTCTGCCCTTGCTGCTGGGCGGTGCGGCCTGCGTGACCGGTACCGAGATCGGCCGACGGGTACATCCCCACACCCTGCGGCGGTTCTACACGGTGTGTGCCCTGCTGGTCGGCGGCGGGACCTTTCTGGTCGGCGCAGCGCCTGCATGGGGCGGCATTCTGGGCATGATGCTGGTGCAGGGCGTGCTGGAAGTCTGGCTGCTCCATGCCGACCAGCGTCTCAATGCCCTGATCTCCAGTGACCAGCGGGCCACCCTCATCAGCGTGGACAGCATGGCCTACAGCATCCTGATGATCCCCGCAAGCCCCTTTGTGGGTGCCGTGGGCGATCTCTTCGGGCAGGCGGGTGCCGGGCTTGCCCTGCTGGGCGTCCTGACCGCTGCCAGCGGGGCGGCGGTACTGGCCAAGCGCCGGAGCTGAATTTTACCACAAAACGCAAAAGACCGCTGCGGCCTCTGAAGTGTACTCCGTCAAGCAAACAATAAAAACTATATAAGATCGAAACCGCCGGGTTTGAACCGCACCCCATTTGTCAGACCGTAAGATCTGCTGTTCTGGAAATGGGATGCAGTTTGTTTTTCCGCCGGGTGCTTTTTGTCTGCCAGGCAGGCACTTGTGAAGTCTGTTCATGCAAACGTCAACATTTCTTCATGTGTTCAGCATAAAATTCCAGGTTGCCCCCAAAGTATTAAGGTCACTGAGCGCTGTACACACTGCCCATCGTCCAGGAATTGTTGGCCGAATACTTTGCATGGTTGCGCAGGTAGGTGAGCCAGGTGCCATAGCCGTTGCCGGCCGACAGGTGGACGCCGTCCGGCGCTGCCAGCATCTCTTTCAGGTTGCCCTCACCGTCGGCCAGGGCCTCCCACAGGTCCAGATACACGCAGCCCTTGCTGGCGGCCAGCTGGGCCAGCTGCTCATTCACCCCACGCAGCACATCGGAAGCAAGACCCGGCTTCTCGGCGGCCGCTTTCGGACGCACCGGCGGGACCGACTCCACATAGATCACGCAGTCCGGCCCCAGCGCCTCCCGCAGCATGTCCAGCATCTGGCCGTAATAGGCCAGGAACCGGTCGGAAGCACCCAGCGTGGTGAGGGTGTTGGTACCCAGTAGGATATACAGCTTTTTGGGTTGGGCAGCGGCCAGCACATCCAGTGCGATCTCTTCCCCGCGGACGGAGCTCTTGACCGCCGTCCGGTTCACGATGGCATCCGGCCCCACGCCGGTGTAACCGCAGACCAGCGCCCCGCCCAGATTGATCTGGTAGTCCGAAAAGCCCACGGTCAGGCTGTCACCCAGAAAGGCTGCGTCCGCAAAATAGTTCAGGTCCACCTGCCCGCAGCTGGGCTGACGGATGACGCTGGCGTCGTAGGCCTTGACCACCGCAGCGGCCGCATCCTGCCGGGCCGGGCCAAAGGTCTCCAGCGTGACCGCCTGTGCGTCCCCGCTGCCGTCCGGCGCGGTGCTGTCGCCGCTGCTGTCATTGTCTGCCGCTTCGCCCTGCATGGGCAGTGGTGCCAGAATGTCCTGTGCAATGCCGCTGGCCACCGGCTCCGACTGTGCGTCCTTGGCCGATGCACCGTTTTCCAGAATGGCGGTAATGGCGTAGGCCAGCACCAAAATGGCCAGCACCACCCCTGCCAGGCGCAGCTTGCCGCTCACGCCGCCGTGACGGGCACGGTGCGATGTCGAATGATATTCGTGTGAAATCCCCATGGTTTTTGCTCCAGCTTTCTCGTTTTTACCCCCAGCGGCCGACACAGCCCGCCGCATCGGATGCAAGTGCTCCCATTCTATCATAATTTTTTTGCCTGTGCAACCAATTGGGTCTTGCATACAACAGGCAAAACAGTTACAATAGAGTCGTAGCAGTTTTTGCGCATTTTACAAAAAGCGCATTCACATGCTGCATCATTTTTGTACCACTTGCAAACTTGTTTTGTCAGCCGCCTTTGGTCTGTGTGCAGTGCAGGGCCGCAGTTCCTTTGCAGCAGGGCGGCAGACAACATCGGTTTGCAGGCGTTTTCTATCGTTCACGGTAAAGGATCAAGAAGGAGGTACTCATGGCCAAAAATGTGATCATTGGTCAGAGCGGCGGCCCTACGGCCGTCATCAATTCCAGCCTGGCAGGCGTGTACAAGGCTGCCTGCAGTCTGGGTGCCGACAAGGTGTACGGCATGAAGTACGGCATCGAGGGCCTGCTCAAGGAAGAGCTCATCGAGCTGAATGTCCTGCTGGACGACCGCATGAGCATTGAGCTGCTCAAGCGCACCCCGTCCAGCTATCTGGGCAGCTGCCGCTACAAGCTGCCCGACCCGGACACCGACTCCACCCCGTTCGTCAAGCTGTTCACCCTGTTTGACAAGTACGACATCTGCGCGGTGTTCTACATCGGCGGCAACGACTCCATGGACACCATCGCCAAGCTCAGCCGCTACGGCGACCAGGTGGGCAGCAGCGTGCGGTTCATCGGTGTGCCCAAGACCATCGACAACGACCTGTGCCTGACCGACCACACCCCCGGCTACGGCTCGGCGGCCAAGTACATCGCCACCATTCTAAAGGAAGTCATCCGCGATTCTTCCGTGTATGACATCCGCAGCGTGACCGTGGCCGAGATCATGGGCCGTCACGCAGGCTGGCTGGCCGGTGCGGCCTGCCTGGCCGGCGGCGATGACTGTGAAGGCCCGGACCTGATCCTGCTGCCGGAGGTGCCCTTTGATCAGGACAAGTTCCTGGCCAAGGTGGACGCGCTGCAGCGGGTCAAGCCCAACGTCATCATTGCGGCCAGCGAGGGCGTCAAGACCGCCGACGGCACTTACCTGTGCGATCTGGTGTCCACCGCCGGGCAGCTGGATGCCTTTGGCCACAAGGCCGTGCTCAGCGGCACCAGCCGGTATTTGTCCGAGCTGATCCACGACAAGCTGAACTGCAAGAGCCGTGCCATCGAGTTCTCTACCCTGCAGCGCTGCGCCAGCCATCTGGCCAGCCGCACCGATGTGAACGAGGCCTATGCGGTGGGCGGTGCCGCGGCGGCAGCGGCCTTTGCGGGCGAGAGCGGCCGCATGATCGCGCTGGAGCGCATTTCCAGCTATCCCTATCAGTGCATTGCCAAGTCGGTGGATGTGCAGCAGGTGGCCAACCTGGAAAAGAAGGTGCCGCTGGACTGGATCACCCCGGACGGCATGCAGGTGACGGCGGCCTTTGAGGAGTACGCCCGCCCGCTCATTCTGGATGAGGTGACCCCCGTGTACGTCAACGGCACCCCGCGCCACATCCGCCTGTAATCCCCTTTTCCGCGTCTGTTTTCGTGCACCTGCACGTTTTATAAAAGCCGAAACAGAAAAAACAAAAAAGGAGAAATCATCATGGGTAAAAATGCAATCGTTGGTCAGTCTGGCGGCCCTACCTCCGTCATCAATGCAAGTCTGGCAGGCGTGTTCGAGAGCTGCAAGAGCCGCGGTGCCGACATTGTGTATGGTATGTGCAACGGTGTTGCCGGTCTGCTGGAGGAGCGCGTGGTGGACCTGTCCACCGTGCTGACGGACGATTTGGACATTGAGCTGCTCAAGCGCACGCCGTCCAGCTTCCTGGGCAGCTGCCGCTACAAGCTGCCCGACTGGCACGCGGACGAAGCCGTGTACAAAAAGCTGTTTGCCATTCTGGAAAAGCTGAACATCGGCTACTTCTTCTACATCGGCGGCAACGACTCCATGGACACCATCGGCAAGCTGGCCGACTACGGTGCCCGCATCGACAGCGACATCCGCTTCATGGGCGTACCCAAGACCATCGACAACGACCTGATGGTCACCGACCACACCCCCGGTTACGGCTCTGCGGCCAAGTACATCGGCGTGGTGATGAAGGAGATCATCCGTGACGCCACGGTGTACGGCACCAAGTACGTCACCGTGGTGGAGATCATGGGCCGCAACGCCGGTTGGCTGACCGCCGCCGCCGCGCTGGCCAAGAGCGACGACTGCGAGGGCGTGGACATGATCTGCCTGCCCGAAGTGCCCTTCAACGTGGACCACTTTGTGGAGAAGGTACGCGTGATGCAGGAGAAGAAGCCCAGCATCGTCATCGCCGTGTCCGAAGGCGTCAAGCTGGAGGATGGCCGCTACGTCTGTGAGCTGGCCGATGACGTGCACGCTGTGGACGCTTTCGGCCACAAGGCCCTGACCGGTACGGCCCGCTTCCTGGCCAACGTGGTGGCCCGCAATCTGGACACCAAGACACGCTGCATCGAGCTTTCCACCCTGCAGCGCTGCGCCGGCCATCTGACCAGCCGCACCGACATCACCGAGGCCTATCAGGTGGGCGGTGCTGCCGCCAAGGCTGCCTTTGAGGGCGTGACCGGCCAGATGGTGGCCCTGAAGCGCATCTCCAACAGCCCGTACCAGTGCACCACTGAGCTGCACCCCATCAGCGAGGTGGCAAACCTTGAGAAGAAGGTGCCGCTGAGCTGGATGAACGAAAACCACACCCAGATGACCGAGGAGTTCCTGGAGTACGCCCGCCCGCTGATCCAGGCCGAGCTGACCCCGCTGTACATCGCCGGTCTGCCCCACCACATCTACCTGAAGAAGCAGAAGTGATGGTTCCCCTTTTTTGAACTGTTCTAAGGCATAAAAACCGCCCGCCCGGAATGCATCCGGGCGGGCGGTTTGTTTATCTTATGGTTATACGGTCGCTCCAACCTTCGGGGCACCGCCTGCGATCTCCTCGGCGGTCAGAGGCTTTGCCTCGGCCGGGGCATTCAGGCGCTCCTTGGCCACGGCCAGCATCAGCTTGATGCGGTTTTCCTGGTTGACCTTGGTGGCGCTGGGGTCGTAGTCGATGGGGGTGATATTGGCGCTGGGGTACAGGGCCCGGATCTTGTTCACCATGCCTTTGCCCACGATGTGGTTGGGCAGGCAGCCGAAGGGCTGGGCACACACGATGTTGCCGTAGCCGCCCTGCACCAGCTCGATCATCTCGGCGGTCAGCAGCCAGCCCTCGCCCATCTTGGCACCCAGCGAAATGATGCCCTTGGGCTTTTCCACCAGTTCCTTGAAGGGGCCGGGGGCGTAGAACCCGGCATCGCTCTCGGCCTTGAGCATGGCACGCTCGATGCTGTCCAGCCAGTTCAGGAACTGGTCGATGCCTACCTTCACGGCCAGCTTGCCGCCGTACAGGATGTGGTCCTCGCCCATGTTGAAGGCGCAGTACTGCACAAAGCCCATCAGGCCGGGGAAGTTCACCTCGCAGTCCTGGCTTTCCAGGAACTTCTGCAGGTCGTTGTTGCCCAGCGGGCTGTACTTGACGTAGATCTCACCGACCACGCCCACCTTGACCTTGGGCACCCGGGTGACCGGGATGTTGGCAAAGTCGGCTGCAATGAGCGGGAAGGTGTGCTTCATCTCCTTGGCGGTGTAGCCCTTGCCGGCCAGCAGGACCCGGCCCAGACGGGTGACCCACAGGTCCACCATCTTGTCGGCAGCACCCTTCTCGTTCTCATAGGGGGCCACCTGATTGCGCAGGGCGCACAGCATGTCACCGTAGAAGATGCAGGCCAGTGCGCGGCGGGCCAGCGGGATGGTCATCTGGAAGCCGCTGTCCTTTTCCAGGCCGGAAAAGTTCAGGCTGGCCACCGGGATCTGCGGGTAACCGGCCTTGACCAGTGCCTTGCGCAGCAGATGGATGTAGTTGGAAGCACGGCAGCCGCCGCCGGTCTGGGTGATGAGCAGCGCGGTGTGATCCAGATCATATTTGCCGCTGTTCAGCGCGTCCAGGAACTGGCCAATGACCAGCAGGGCCGGATAGCAGGTATCGTTGTGGACATATTTCAGGCCCAGCTGTGCCACGGCACTGCCGCAGTTGCCCAGGATCTCGCACTTGTAGCCGTCGTAGCGCAGGGCGTACTCCAGCAGGCGGAACTGGGTAATGGCCATGTTGGGGATGAGGATGGTATGCGTTTTCTTCATCTCCGGGGTGAATTTGGGATAATTGTATTCCATAGGTTCCTCCTATGTTCTCAGGCTTCTGCCTTGGCGGCGGCCTTTTCCTCGGCCACCTCGTCGCGCTCATCCAGCGCGGCAAACAGACTGCGCAGGCGGATGTTCACCGCACCCAGGTTGGTGATCTCGTCGATCTTGAGCTGGGTGTACAGCTTGCCGCCTGCCTGCAGGATCTCGCGGGTCTCGTCGGTGGTAATGGCATCCACGCCGCAGCCGAAGGACACCAGCTGCACCAGATCCATATCCTTCTGGGTGGTGCAGTATTTGGCGGCGGCATACAGGCGGCTGTGGTAGGTCCACTGGTTCAGCACACTGGTGGGGAACTTCCGCACCCGGTTGGAGATGCTGTCCTCGGTGACGACGGCAGCCCCGTGGCGGGTGATCAGACGGTCGATGCCGTGGTTGACCTCCGGGTCCACATGGTAGGGGCGGCCCGCCAGCACGATGATGCGCTTGCCCTGACGGCGTGCCTCGTCGATGATCTCGCTGCCCTTCACGCGAATTTTGGCCATATGGGCCTCGTACTCGGCGTAAGCGGCGTCGGCGGCTTCCTGCACTTCCTTCTCGGAGATGCCGCCAAAATACTTGGGCAGCACGTTCTTGGCCATCTTGTGCACAAAGTCCTTGGGACGGTGGATGCCCACATAATCATAGATGAACTTTTTGCCTTCCAGCTCCGGGCAGTTGCCGGCCAGAACTTCCGGGTAATAGGCCACCACCGGGCAGTTGTAATGGTTGTCGCCCAGGCCTTCGTCCACGTTGTAGGTCAGGCAGGGGTAGAAGATGGCGTCCAGCTCCATCTGGCTCAGGGCCTTGATGTGACCGTGGCTCAACTTTGCCGGGAAGCAGGCCGTATCGCTGGGGATAGTGGCCTGTCCGGCCAGATACAGCCCGCGGCTGGACACCGGGCTGGTGTGCACCGCAAAGCCCAGCTTGGTCCAGAAGGCCCACCAGAAGGGCAGCAGCTCGTAGAAGCCCAGGCACAGCGGGATGCCGATGGAGCCGCGCTTGCCGGGCACCGGCTTGTAGCTGGCCAACAGCTCCTGCTTGTAGGCGTACAGGTTCAGGCTGTTGTCGGCGCTCTTGCCGGTAACGGGCTTGTCGCAGCGGTTGCCGGAAATGTACTTGCGGCCATCCGCAAAGGTGTTGACGGTGAGCTGGCAGTGGTTGCCGCAGCCGCCGCACTTCACGCTGACCACCTTCTGTTCAAAGGCTTCCAGCTCCTGCTGGCTCATCATGCCGGAGGCGGTACGGTGGGCCTTGCTGCTCTGGCGCAGACCATACAGGGCCGCACCGTAAGCACCCATCAGACCGGCAATGTCCGGGCGGATGACCTCCACGCCCATCTCTTTTTCAAAGGCGCGGAGCACGGCTTCATTATAAAAGGTGCCGCCCTGCACCACGATCTTGCGGCCCAGTTCTTCGGGGCTGGACGCGCGGATGACCTTGTACAGTGCGTTCTTGACCACGCTGATGGACAGACCGGCCGAGATGTTCTCGATGCTGGCACCGTCCTTCTGGGCCTGCTTCACCGAGCTGTTCATGAACACGGTGCAGCGGCTGCCCAGGTCCACCGGGCGGTCCGCAAACAGACCCAGAGCGGCAAACTGCTTGACATCATAACCCAGGGCCTGGGCGAAGGTCTGCAAAAAGCTGCCGCAGCCGGAAGAACAGGCTTCGTTCAGGAAGATGTTGCTGATGGCACCATCCTCGATCTTGAAGCACTTCATATCCTGGCCGCCGATGTCGATGATGAAGTCCACATCCGGCATGAAGTACTTGGCGGCGGTGAAGTGGGCCACCGTTTCCACCAGACCGTAATCACAGCGGAAGGCGTTCTTTACCAGGTCCTCGCCGTAGCCGGTGGTGGTCACGCTGGCCACCTGCAGGCCGGGGTGTTCCTTGTAGATTTTGAGCAGCTGCTCCCGGATGAGGGGCAGCGGGTTGCCGAGATTGGGCTGATAGTTGGTGTACAGGATCTGGCTCTTCTCGTCCACCACCACCAGCTTGACGGTGGTGGAGCCGGAGTCGATGCCGATGTGCACCGGGCCGCAGTGGGCACTGAACGGCACATGCGGCACGCTGTGGGACATGTGCCGGGCGTGGAATTCCTCGTACTCCTGCTTGTTGGCAAACAGCGGCGGCTCGCTGGCATAGGTGGCCGTGGCGGCATACTTGTCCAGTGCGTCGGCCACATCGGTGAGCACAAAGGATTTGTCCGCATACAGGGCGGCACCCAGTGCCACATACAGCAGGCTGTTTTCCGGGCAGGTGCCGGTCACGCCCAGCGCCTCGTCAAAGCTCTTGCGCAGCACGGTGCTGAAGGTGAGCGGCCCGCCCAGATACAGGATGTTGCCCTTGATGGGGCGGCCCTGTGCCAGACCCGCAATGGTCTGGTTGACCACGGCCTTGTAGATGCTGGCGGCAATGTCCTCGGTGCGGGCACCCTGATTGATCAGGGGCTGCACGTCGCTCTTGGCAAACACGCCGCAGCGGGAAGCGATGGTGTAGGTGCGCTGGGCCTGCTCGGCGGCCTTGTTCATCTCGTCGGCGCTCATCTTGAGCAGGGTGGCCATCTGGTCGATGAAAGCACCCGTGCCGCCGGCACAGCTGCCGTTCATGCGCACTTCGGTGCCGTTGGTCAGAAACAGGATCTTGGCATCCTCGCCGCCCAGCTCAATGACGCAGTCGGTGGCGGGCACAAAGCGTTTGACCGCCACGCGGGTGGAGAACACCTCCTGCACGAAGGGCACGCCGCAGCTGTCGGCCAGACCCATGCCCGCCGAGCCGGAAATGCTCAGCAGTGCTTTCTGCCCGTGCAGCTGCTCGGCGTCAATGCGGCGCAGCAGCTCCTGCGCCTTTTCCAGAATATGACTATAATGTCGTTCGTATGTAGAATACAGCAGGGTATCCTGCTCATCCAGCACCACGCACTTGATGGTGGTGCTGCCGATGTCAAGACCTACTCTCACGTTGTTTTTCCTCCTAAGGCATCGTCTGCCGGGACACGCCCTGCACACAGACGGTTCAGTTTTGACTGCCGAAAATTGTTCGGTAACAAATCATCCTCACAGTTTGCATACAAGGTCATTATAAACCAAATTGTCGGCACATTCAATCTGGAGCCTTTATTTTACACGAAAAAAATAGTATTTTCCGCTCTAAAAGTTAAACATTTTGTGAACTTGCCGGACTTTTTGGTGCTAAATTTTTCCGTGGCAAAGGTTCTTTGCTGCGAGCAAAAAAGAGCACTGTACCGGGTGATACAGTGCCCCGTTTGCGTTGTTATGCCTGCTGCCGTGCGCGGCTGCGGTCCATATCAAAGTCAACTTTAAGCCAAGAGGTTTTTACAAAGTTTCCACACTCAAAAAGGCGCAGAACCTTCTGGTTTTCCAGAAGCGCTCCGCGCCTTTTTTCGTTGTCAGAACAGGTCCAGCATATTGTCGAGGTAGATCTCTTCCCGCACCTGCAGCTGGTGTTCCGGTTTGGTCAGATAGTACAGCAGAAATTCCAGCACCAGCGCACTGCCAAGGCCCCGGCCCTCGATCTTGAACTGCGAAAAGCCCATGGGCAGGTAGGTGCTGCGGATGTCCTCCACTCCGATAAAGCCGGGGTTCCGCATTGCTTTGGAAAAGCGGTAGCCTTCCGCCGCACCGGGGGCCGTGCAGCGGTGCTCCGGGCAGAGCTCGCCCAGGTTCCGGCGGCTGACGTTCTCGTAGCAGCGCCGCCGGTCGGTGCAGCCGAACCAGCAGCACTCGTTGCAGAGAAATTCCAGCTTGTCCTTCTGCGGCTGCGGCAGGCTGTCCAGCTGCGCAAAGGCTTTGTTTAAGCGGAAGTCCGGCACCACATAGCGAAACTCCGGCCGGGCGGTCTCCGCTTCCAGCTGTGCAAACTCCGTGAGTACCTTGGTGGTGGAGGACACCAGATATAATTCCGGGTAGTGCTCCTGCAGATAATCCACCAGCAGGTCCGAATGCACGATGACGCCGTTTTGCACACTGCCCTGCGCGAACTGCGCGCAGAGGGCGTTGCATTTAGGGTCGGTCAGGTGCTCTTCCCGCAGCAGTGAATTGCTGAAGGTGAGCCGGGCCGAGATCCCGTACTCCTGCGCAAGGGCCAGCACCTCCCGGGCGGTGTGTCGGCTGCAGCCGGTCCGTCCGCCGCCCCACAGGCAGTCGGCCGGGGCACCGTAAAGGGAGCCGATCTCGCACCAATCGTAAAACCAGTCGCGGTGCGTCCGGTACAGCGGCAGGAACACCCGGTACAGCTCGTAGAACTCAAACAGCCCGGGCAGGTGAAAATACGCTTTTCTGATTTCCATGATCAGTCGTCCAGCCGGATCTTTTCCTTCAGCACCACGCAGCCGGCCATGGTGGCCAGTGCGGCAAAGGAGGCGATGGCACCGGTGATGTGCTCCTTATCCCAGCCAAACAGCGATTTTGGGGATGTTGTACCGTCTTGTGAGGAACTCATTGTGGAAGCTCTCCTTTAAATTTTATCTTTCCTATTATAGCCCTTCCCGCCGGGGAGGACAAGACGGAATTTCACCTCACGGATGAAAAAAGGCAAAAAGGCAGAGGACCCGCCGCCTGCGCAGCATGTTCTCCGCCCCAAAGGGTCATTCCAGCCCCTGCGTCCGGATCTCTACGGTCCGCCCGCCGAGGCTTTCGTAAATGCGGTGGGACACCGACAGCACCGTGCGGCCCACCGAAGCACGGCGCAGGGCTTCCAGGACCCGGGCCTCGGTCTCGGCATCCAGATTGGCCGTGATCTCGTCCAGCAGCAGCACCGCCGGGTCGGCGGCGGCGGCGCGGGCAATGGACAGCAGCTGCCATTCGCCCTGCGAGAACATGCCGTCGGTGCACAGGGTGTCGCAGCCCTGCGGCAGCGCCCGGATGACGGCATCCATCCCAGCCAGCTCTGCGGCACGCCGGGCCATTTCGCGGGAAATAGCCGGGTCGCCCAGGGTGATCTGCTCCAGCACCGTGCCCGGCACCCGGGCAAGATGCTGCTCCACACAGCCGATGCAGGTGCGGCGCTCCCGGTCGGTGATGTCCGACACCTTCACCCCGCCGATGGTCACCGTGCCCGCTTCCGGCGGGTACAGGCCCAGCAGCAGCCTGAACACCGTGCTCTTGCCCGCGCCGGTGCGGCCCACCAGCGTGACCTGCTCGCCCTGCTTCACGGTCATGGAAAAGTCCTCAAGGACGTGCTTTTCGCCGTAGCCGAAGGTGACATGGTCCAGCACCACGTCACCCCGGGCCGCCGTGGCCCGTGCGGGAGGCTGCTCCCGCTCCGGCTGGGCGAGAAAGGCGTCGATGCGCTTCACGCCCGCCATAGCCGACTGGATGGTCTGGATCTCCATGCCAAGGCTCTCGATGGGTTCAAAGATGCGGGAGATGTAGTTGATCACGGCCACCGAGGTGCCCACCGACATGCCGAACAGCGTGAGCACCGCGGCATTGCCAGAGGCCGACAGCAGCATGACCGCGCCCACCACGACGGCGTTCAGCACCAGCACCACCGGTGAATAGATGGCATCGTAAAAGTTCGTGCGCTCCATGGCGGCGTAACTGTCCCCGATGCAGCGGTCATACCGCTGCTCCCGGTAGGCTTCCAGCCCCAGGGCCCGGATGGTGCGGATGTTGTGCAGCGTCTCCGGTACCTGCCCGGACACGGCAGCCACGGCGCGGCGGTTGTCCAGCTGGGCAGCCAGCATGCGCTTCTGCACATGGCGGGTAAACAGGGCAAACAGCGGCAGCACCAGCAGCAGGATCAGCGCAAGGCCGGTATTTTTGACTGCAATGACCGCCAGGATGGACACGATGCGGCAGGCGTCCGCCGCCATGCTGATGATGCCGGAGGTGAACAGGGCTTCCACCGTGTCCACATCGCCGGAAAAGCGGGCTGCCACCTCACCGGGGTTCTGGCGTACCAGCATGCTGGCCGGCAGCCGGGTCAGCTTGCGGGACATCTCGGTGCGCAGAGCGTGGGTCATCTTCTGGCCGAACAGCACCAGCAGGCTCTCCTGCGCGGAGGACAGCCCCCCTTCCAGCGCAAGGCTGCCAAAATAGAGCAGCACCGCCTGCACCGTCAGCGGAATGCCTGCCGTCAGCCGGTCGATGATGCGGGCCAGCAGCAGCGGCGGCACCAGCGACGCCCCCACCGACCCGGCCACGCACAGGAGGGTGCCTGCGGTCAGGACAGGATGTGCCCCAGCCGCCATGCGGATGGCGGCAAATACGCCGTTCTGTTCCGAGTTTTTCCGGTTCTTCATGCAGGCTCGCCTCCTTTCGCTGCGGTCTGGCTCTCGTACAGCTGGCGGTACAGCGGCACGGACGCCATCAGTTCTTCGTGGGTGCCCACCGTGGCCTTGCCGCCGTCCAGAAAAACCACCTGCTGCATCTGCGGAAAGTGGTACAGCCGGTGGGAGATGAGGAACACCACTTTGTCCTTTGCATAGGCCTGCAGGTTGGCAAACACATTGTCCTCGGTGCTGCGGTCCAGTGCCGAGAAGGGGTCGTCCAGCACCAGCACCGGGCGCGGATGAGCCAGCGTCCGGGCCAGGGCCAGCCGCTGGGCCTGCCCGCCGGAAAGGCGGGTGCCGCCGCTGCCAATGACCGTGTCGGGGCCGTGTTCCATGGCAAGCACTTCGTCCTTCAGGGCTACGGCCGAGAGGTACGGCAGCGCGTCCTGCTCCCCGCCGCAGAGCACGTTGCTGCGCACGGTGTCGGCGCTGAGTTCCGGGTCATGGCCCAGATACCCGACGGTGGCCGACACCTGCCGCGGGGTCAGGGCCGAAAGTTCCGTCTTGCCAAACCGCACAGAACCGGCATAGGGTGCTTCACACAGGAACACCCGGCCCAGCGTAGATTTGCCGCAGGCCACCGGGCCGGTGATGCCGATGATGTCGCCGGGGTGGGCGGTGAGGTTCAGGCCGGAGAAGATGGGCACATCGCCATAGGCAAAGGCGAGATCTTTCAGGGTGACGTCAGCGGCCTGCGGCACCTGCAGGGGCTCCAGCTGCTCCGGCTGCTTCATCAGCGGCTTGATGCGCTTCCAGGAGACTTCGGCCTTCTGTACGGCGTTGAACAGCTTTGCCACCTTGGAGGATTTGACCACCAGCTTGGTAAAGCAGGACAGGAAGGTGGTGAATGCGGCAATGTCCCAGCGGCTCCACCCGGTGCCCAGCACATTTTTTGCGCCGAACCACAGGATGAACAGCACGCCGGCTTCGGACGCTGCCAGATACAGCGGCGGCAGAGCCGACTGCCACACATTGCTGCGCACGGCGGTCTTTTCGTACCGGTCCAGCGCGTCCTCATATTGTTCGGAGCGGGCGTCCTCACAGCCGTAAATGCGGTAGGTCACGGCGTTCCGGGCACGGTCCAGCGTGGCAGCGCTCAGGGCACCAGCCGCCTTTTTGTAGGCCGCACCGGCGCGCTGCACCGGCTTTTTCATCCATGCCGCGCACACATAGGAAAACGGCGTGAACAGCAGACTGAGCAGGGCCAGCCGCCAGTCGTACACCAGCAGCATGACCACATAGCCTGCCAGCGCCACACCGGTATCAAAGATCTCGGTGGTGAACTTGCGCATGCCCTCCACGCAGTCGTCCACATCTGAGATGGCCTTGGTCATCAGCTCACCGGCACCCTCCTGCTCCAATGCAGTCCGGCTCTGCCGCACCAGATTGGCATACAGGATGCCTTTCATCCGGCGGTTGATGTTGTTGGCAAAGCGCCGCACATAGAACCGCTTGATGAACCGTGCCGCCTGCACCACCAGGATGGTCAGGATATAGGCCAGCACCAGCAGGGCCATGCGGGCGGCGGTCTCGCTGCCGCCCAGAATGTCGGCCAGGCACTGGGCCAGACGGCCCTCGAACCACGGCGTGGCCAGCAGGCCGATGTTGTAAACAAGACCCGAGACCGTCACGAGGGTCAGCGGCAGCCACTCGACCCGGAAATAGGAAAGCACCCGGTCCGGGCAGAAGGTCTTAGTCGGTCGTTCCACGGGCAGTTTCACCTCCTGCGGTGTTCCGGAAGTGCGGGAAGCCAGCACGGCTCTCGGTTTTGGACGCGGTGTACAGCTTGTTCAGCGCAGCCGCAAAAGCGGCGGCTTCCTCCTGCGTGAGCACACCGGTCAGGTACTCGTAAAAGGCCGCTTCCACCTCGGCTTTGGAGGATTTCAGGTTCTCGGCCTTTTCGGTGGGGAACAGCAGCTGGCTGCGCCGGTCGTTGGGGGCGTCCTGCCGGGTGAGGTAGCCCTTTCCTTCCAGATTTTTTGTGCGGCGCGCAATGGCGGCCTTGTCCGCGTGCAGAAGCTCGGCCAGCTGTGCCTGGGTGCAGCCGGGGTGGTGGCGCAGTGCATGGATCAGGTCGATCTCCGCCGTGCCGACTCCCTCTTCCCGCACGGTGAGCAGGACCAGCTTTTCCGCTTCCCGCGCGATCTTTGTGATTTTTCGCTGGGTGATGTCCATAGGTGTCTCCCCTGTCTCGTCGAAAGATGTATCTACATCGTTGTAGGTGCAACTATTATAGCACAGTTTTGGGCCGATGCAAGCCCCCTCTTGTTTCTGCCCGGGCAGGCTTTATAATAGAAGCAGACCGAGGGCACGCGGGATGGTCTGGTGCTGCTGGCCGCCTGGATGACAGCACGGTGAGCCGATCCATCCCAATACGCAGAACAGGCCCCCGGATGGCTTTTTTACAGTCGTCCGGGGGCCTGTCTTTTGGTTGTATTCAGTGGTCCAGCACGGTCTTGCCGGTCAGCGGGTCCGGGATGCCCAGCAGGGCCAGGATGATGGCCATGCGGATGTAGACACCGTTGTGCACCTGATCAAAGTAGGCGGCGCGGGGGTCGTTGTCCACGTCGGTGCTGATCTCGTCGATGCGGGGCAGCGGATGCAGCACCGGCATATCCGCCGGGGCCAGCCGCAGCATGGCTTCGTCCAGCTGGTAGCAGCCCTTCAGGCGCAGATACTCTTCCTCGTTGAAGAAGCGCTCCTGCTGGATGCGGGTCATGTACAGCACATCCAGATGGGGCAGTTCCGCTTCCAGATCATCGGTCTCGGTGTAGACCTGATGGGTAGGCTCCAGCGATTCGGTCTTGACGTAGCGGGGCAGGCGCAGGTCCTCCGGCGAGATGAACACAAAGCGGTTGCCCTCAAACTGGCTCAGCGCGGCGGTCAGGGAGTGGACCGTCCGGCCGAACTTGAGGTCGCCGCAGAAGCCGATGGTCAAATGATCCAGCCGCCCCTTGCGCTGACGGATGGTCATCAGGTCGATCATGGTCTGGGAGGGGTGCGCGTGGCCGCCATCGCCTGCATTGATGACCGGCACGCGGGCATACTGGGACGCCCGGAGCGGAGCCCCCTCTTTGGGGTGGCGCATAGCGATGACGTCGGCGTAGTTGCTCACCACGCGGGCGGTGTCCTCCACCGTCTCGCCCTTGCTGGCGGAAGAAAGCTGTGCCCCTGCAAAGCCCAGCGTTTTGCCGCCCAGCCGCAGCATGGCCGACTCGAAAGAAAGCCGGGTGCGGGTGGATGGCTCATAGAACAGGGTGGCCAGGATGCGCCCATCGCACAGGTGGGCGTAGGGTGCGGGGTTTGCTTCCATCCGGTCGGCAAGGTCCAGCAGGGCCAGCTGCTCGTTCCGTGAAAAGTTGTTCGGCTCAATGAAATGTCTCACAGCCATGCTCCTTTCAACACGAACTTCTCGCGCTCGGCACCGGTGGAAACGAACTGGATCTCATGGTCCAGCTGCTTTTCCAGGAACTGCACATAGTTCTTTGCTGCTTCGGGAAGCTCGTCCCAGCTGGTACAGCCGGAAATATCCTGCTCCCAGCCGGGCAGCATGGTGACCACCGGCTCCACACGGTCCAGGTCGGACAGCGGGTCGAAGGCGGGGACCTCCACGCCGTCCAGCTTGTAACCGGTGATGACCGGGATCTCTTTCAGGCTGCTGAGCACGTCCAGCTTGGTCAGGGCGATCTTGTCGGCACCCTGCATGGCAAGGCCATAGCGGCTGGCCACACAGTCAAAGGGGCCCACCCGGCGCGGGCGGCCGGTGGCGGCACCGTACTCGCCGCCTGCCTTGCGCAGCTGCTCGTTCCACTCTTCGCCCATGGCGTTCTCGGCCGCAAAGGGGCCGGCACCCACGCAGGTGGAGTAGGCTTTCAGCACGCCCACCACATGGTCCAGCTTGCAGTTGGGGATGCCAGCCCCCAGCGGTGCATAGGCCGCCAGCGTATTGGAGCTGGAGGTAAACGGGAAGATGCCGTAGTCGATATCCCGCATGGCACCCAGCTGGGCTTCCAGCACGATGCGCTTGCCGCTGTCGTGGGCCTGCTGCAGGAAGGCCCCCACATCGCAGATGTACGGAGCAAACTGCCCGGCCTGCACCCGGCACCACTCCAGCAGGGCGTCGTAGCTCATGGGCTCCTGATGGTAGCAGCCCGCCAGCTCCAGATTCTTGGATTCCAGGATCATGTGCAGGCGGTCCTGCACCCGCTTTTCGTCCAGATGGAGCAGGTCGCCCAGACGCAGGGTCTTTTTGCGGTATTTGTCGCTGTAGGCATAGGCGATGCCGCGGCGGGTGGAGCCGAACGCACTGCCCTTTTTGGCCAGACGGTCCTCTTCCAGACCGTCCTGCACCTTGTGCCACGGCATGGAGATGGTGGCCTTGTCAGAGAGTTTCAGGTTCTCCGAGCCGACGGTGATGCCGCGCGCCTCGATGGCGTCCATCTCCCCGGCCAGATGGTCCAGGTCGATGACCATGCCCGCACCCAGCACGCAGGTCACCTCCGGGTGGAGGATGCCGGAGGGCAGCAGGTTCAGGATGAACTTGCCCTGCTCTGTGACGACGGTGTGCCCGGCATTGTTGCCGCCCTGATAGCGGGCAACGATGTCCGCATGTTCTGCCAGCAGGTCGATGACGCGGCCCTTGCCCTCATCGCCCCAATTGATTCCAGTTACTGCGGTCAGCATAATACTTCAGTTCCCTTCTTTTTCCTTGTTCACGATGGCCTGCACCTTGGTGGGCAGACCGTAGATATTGATGAATCCGGTGACCTCGCTCTGCACCACTTTACGATACTTTTGGATTTTCCTCTTGCAATTTCAGATTGCAGTGCTATTATACGAGCAGAGGCAGAATGTGTAAAACGTATCTTCCATATGACTGCAATGTAAATTTGATATGAATGGAGGCAGATACCCATGTATGTAGACTGGGAATACTACAAGATCTTCTATTATGTGGCGAAGTATCAGAATTTTACCAAGGCCGCGCGGGTGCTGGGCAACAACCAGCCCAACATCACCCACTCGATGAACCGGCTGGAAAGCCAGCTGAACTGCGTGCTGTTCATCCGCTCCAACCGGGGCGTGACCCTGACCCCGGAAGGCGAGATGCTCTATTCCCGCATCGCATCGGCGGCGGTGCAGATCCAGGACGCCGAAGAGGAACTGAGTGCCAGCGCCACACTGGAGCACGGTACCATCAGCATCAGCGCCACCGAGACGGCCCTGAACATCTATCTTTCCGAGAAGCTGCGGGCCTTCCACAACAATTTCCCCGGCATCCGGCTGCGCATCTCGAACCACTCCACCCCGCAGGCGGTGCAGGCCGTGAAGAACGGCGAGGTGGATTTTGCCATCGTATCCACGCCGGCCGAGGTGGATCCCGGGCTGAAAATGGTGGAACTGAAGTCCTTTTATGAGGTGCTGGTGGGCGGAAAGACCTTTACCGCACTGGCCAGCCAGAATCTTTCCCTGAAGGAACTGACCAACTACCCGCTGATCTCGCTGAGCGATGAGAGCATGACCCGCAGCTTTTACCGGCAGCTGTTCCTGGACCACGACGCCGAGCTCAAGCCCGACACCGAGGCCGCCACCACCGACCAGATGCTCACGCTGGTAAAAAGCGAGCTGGGCCTTGCCTTTGTGCCGGAACCCATGGCCCGGGAGCCGCTGCAGCGCGGCGAGATCGTCCAGCTGCATTTGCAGGAGATCATTCCCTCCCGCTCCATCTGCCTGGTCTACGACCACCACCGCCCGCTGAACACGGCGGCCCGGAAGTTCCAGCAGATGATCACCCAGACGACGGCACAGCATGCATGATGTTTTCCCATAAAGAAAGTGCCAGTGCACAAATCCTGTGCACTGGCACTTTCTGGTTTTTTGTTACTCCTTACGCGGTTCGGTGCTTTCTTTCAGCTCCCGGTGCTCTTCCTGCAGCTCCTGTTTCAGGGCATGGCTGATCTCCCGCGTTTCCTGCCGGATCTCGGTCAGGTCTTTTTCGATGACGGGGTTCTCTTCCAGATCTTCCCGGATGAACATCAGCGCAAAGCTGACCAGCAGAAAGCCGCAGCAGAACCAGATGGCCCGGCCGCCCAGCAGCGCAGTGCTCCGGCTGCCGATGCCGGCCCCGATGGCAAACAGCAGGATGATGCCAAAGTACCGCAGCATCCGGTCCATGGCCCGCGGTTCGTGGGTCCTGCACCAGATGCACAACGCCTCCACGCCGCTGCGCAGGTCACCGATGCACATGGTGCTGGCAAAGGCGTAGCCGTTCACCTTGCGGAAAGCCTGCACCTGCATGGCGCAGGCAAACGAGACGATGGCGTTGGCCAGCAGGTTCTGCTCCTGCGGCAGAAAGCCCACGAGGAACAGCAGCAGCCCTTCACCCAGCACCACCAGCTGCCGCCAGTGGAGCGTGCGCATCTCCCGGAAGCGCTCCTGCATTTTTTCGGCGGTGAGCACCCCCAGCGCAAAGGCGCACAACGGCACCAGATAATGCAGCACCCGCTCCCAGTTGCCATCCATCAGGTTGGCGCTGAGCAGCACGATATTGCCGGTCTGGGCGTTGGCAAACACTTTGCCCCGGAACAGATAGGTATAGGCGTCCTGCAGGCCGCCGGACAGTGAAAGGAACACGGCGGTGAGAAAGGATTCGGACATTTGCCCGTGATGACTTGTTTTCATACATACACCCCTTTACGCACCCTATTATAATGCATTTTTGCGGCGCGGTTGATATCAGTTTTACATGCCGGATATGTATGCGGCACGCAGAGCCTCAAAACAGGGTGCAGCGTGCGGGCAGATCACACAAGCCCAGTCAGGGCCACCGCCAGCGGCAGACTTTTTGCGGTGTGGGCCAGGGTTCGGTCACCACGCGGTGTCCTCACCGTCGGCGCTGCGGGCGGCGGCCACGCGGCTGCGGCGGAACATGCTTTCCACCACGGCGCAATACTTGTCGGCCAGGCACACGATGAAGGCCTCGCGGCAGGTGGGCACATGGCGGAAGGTGAGCGGCCACATGTGGCTGGCGATGATGTTCTGCTCCTTTTTGGTGATGTGGAACACCCGCTGGGCGTTCACGCAGGCATAGCCCGGGTGCGAAAAGCCGTGCATCTCGAACAGGCGGCGCAGGCCGTGGAAGGTGCTGCGCTTGTGCCAGTCGTAGAGGTAAAAGTCGTGCAGGAAGGCCCCCACCGCCAGCGAGGTCTCGTCGGCGTGCAGGTGCAGCCGCCGGTTGAGCCAGAAGCTCACCCGCACCACGTTCTTGCAGTGCTGGTAGGTGGTCACATCGCCGTGCTGGATAAACTCCCGCATGCGCTGCACCTGGGGGTTCTCATCGTATTGCTGCAAAATGGCATAAAGCTGTTCGTGTTCGGTCGTAGAAAGCTGCATGGGCGTTCTTCCCTTTCCGCCGTGAGGGCGGCAAAAAATGATCAGGAGCGGAGCTGCACCGGGTTGGAATTGCCGAAGTTTTCGGCCTGCGAGGGATTCTCCCGCTTCAGGGTCAGGTCCACCAGATACTGCTTGCCGTCGCCCAGTTCTTCCAGCTGGGCCAGCTTTGCGTTGGCAGACACCTCATCCGGGTACCACTGGATCAGGAAGAAGTTCTCGGCTTCCACACCATAGTACAGCCACACGCCGTCGGCGCGCAGAAGGTCGTCGAGGTGGTCCACCTCTTCGCCGTCCGGCAGGCCGAGGCCCTCCTCGGCATACAGGTTCTCCGGCTCCACCTGGAGCATCTCGATCACCTGAATGGAGCTTTGCAGATATTCGTCCTGGGAAACGGCTTTGTCCGACCGGGTCCAGCCGGTGAGAAAAGCCTGCATCAAAAGGTCGCGCACCTTGATGCGCGGCAGAGTGGGATCATCCATAACCATTGGTCGTTCCTTCTTCCTGTTTGTTTCCGCTGACCAGTATACGGTTTTGGGCCGTGCAAGTCAACGGAATATTTGTGAATTTTTTGCAGGCACGCGAAAAACCGACGGCGTTTAACCGCCCGTCTCCCCCGTGCCCAGATGGAAATCAAAGGTGTCATCCAGCCACTCGCGGGCAAGGGTCAGCCAGCGGCTGCGGTGGGCGCTGGGGTGGTTCACCTCGGCGGTGCTCAGGCTGGTGCCGTGGCAGCCCTTTTCAAACAGATGCGCCTCGCACGGCACCCCGGCCCGGTGCAGGGCGCTGACCAGCAGCAGGGTGTTCTCCACCGGGACCGTCTCGTCCTCCATGGTGTGCCAGACGAACACCGGCGGGGTGCGGGGCGTGATCTTGTCCTCCAGCCCGAAGGCCTGCTGCGCCGCAGGGTCCTCCCCGGCCAGCTGCACAAAGCTGCCCCGGTGGGCGTACTCCCCTGCCGTGATGACCGGGTAACCCAGGATCACCGCGTTGGGGCGGGGCGGGTCCGGCAGGCCCGGCACCGCCAGCACGGCCCCGGAAAGGGCCAGATGCCCGCCCGCCGAAAAGCCGCACACCGCAATTTTATCCGGCAGCACATGCCACTGGGCCGCATTCTGTCGCACAAGGCCGATGGCCGCCGCCAGCTGCCGCAGGGGCAGGCCGTGCGCTGCATCGTCCCCCACGGCGTAGCGCAGCACTGCGGTGTGGTAGCCCGCCGCCGCAAACTGCAGGGCCACGGGGTCACCCTCGCGGGCGCTCAGATGGCTGTAGCCGCCGCCCGGCACCACCAGCACCAGCGGCCGTTCCATGGCCTGCGGCATCGTCTCCACGCAGTCGCGCAGATAGACCGTCAGAAGCCCGCCGCCGGGCAGGTCCAGCTGTTCCAGCTGCATCACACATCCTCCTTATACACGCCGCAGCGGCCCTCCGGGTGGGCTGCAATGAATTCCGCACACAGATCTGCGCACATCCGGCACAGCTCCGGGCAGGGCCGCTTGCGGTAATACTCCGCCGTGCGGGCCTCGGCCTTCGTGCCGCCGGAAGGGGCCGCCCCGGCCTTTGCCAGCAGTTCCCGGCAGATAATACTGTCCCCGCCGTTGCGGGCACGGTACAGCCGGGCTGCCTCCTGCACGAGGGCATACATCCGGGATTTGTCCTGGGGGTCCGCCGGGTCGGCATAGGCCAGGCTCAGCACCGTGACCACCCCGCAGAACGCGCCGCACACTTCCCGCATCCGGCCAATGCCTGCCCCGAACCCGGCGCTCATGCGCAGGGCCATCTCCTCGGAAAGCCCCAGCTGCGGCGCAAATGCCGCCACCACGCTCTGGCTGCAGTTATATCCTTTTAAAAAATAGGCGTAGGCTGCCTCGCCCTGTTTTGCCATGATTTCACATCCTTTGCGGTTTATTATAGCACAAACCGGGGCATTTTTAAACTTTTTATGAAAGCCCTTGATTTTTGCGGCAAAGCGGTGTATATTAGCACTCGAAAGTTATGAGTGCTAAGTATTTGACGGCAGTTTCTTGCGTCGAGTGCTTGCACTGAATCCAGATAAAAAAAGAGGTTTTGTACTATGGCCAAGAAAGAATTTCAGGCAGAGAGCAAAAAGCTGATGGATATGATGATCAACTCCATCTACACCAACAAGGAAATTTTCCTGCGGGAGCTGATCTCCAACGCCTCGGACGCCATCGACAAGCTGTATTATAAGAGCCTGACCGACACCTCCGTGGGCATGAACAAGAGCGATTTCCGCATCCTGATCACCCGCGACAAGGAAAACCGCATCCTCACCGTGGAGGACAACGGCATCGGCATGACCAAAGCGGAGCTGGAAGAGAACCTGGGCACCATCGCCCACTCCGGCTCCCTGGACTTCAAGCAGGACAACAAGGACGAGAACATCGACATCATCGGCCAGTTCGGCGTCGGCTTCTACTCCTCCTTCATGGTGGCCGACAAGGTCACCGTCATCTCCAAGGCCTACGGCTCGGACGAGGCCTGGCAGTGGGAGTCCTCCGGTGTGGACGGCTACGAGATGACCCCCGCCGAGAAGGACACTGCTGGTACCCAGATCATCCTGCACATCAAGCCCGACACCGAGACCGACCACTACGACAACTTCCTGGATGAGTACGGCATCGTGGCCATCGTGAAGAAATACAGCGACTATGTGCGCTATCCCATCCAGATGGAGCGCGAAAAGAGCCGTCAGAAGCCGGAACCGGACCCCAAGCCCGAGGACTACAAGCCCGAGTGGGAGACCTACACCGAGCTGGAGACCCTGAACAGCATGATCCCCATCTGGAAGAAGCAGAAGAGCGAAGTGACCGATGAGGAATACAACGCCTTCTATAAGGACAAGTTCGGCGACTATGCCGACCCTGCCCGGGTCATCGTGAGCCGCACCGAGGGCACTGCCAACTACAACGCCCTGCTGTTCGTGCCCAGCCACCGCCCCTACGACTTCTACACCAAGGAGTACGAGAAGGGTCTGGCCCTGTACGCTTCCGGCGTGCTGATCATGGAAAAGTGCGCCGACCTGCTGCCCGACTACTTCAGCTTCGTCAAGGGCATCGTGGACAGTCAGGACCTGAGCCTGAACATCAGCCGTGAGATGCTGCAGAAGGACAACCAGCTCAAGCTGATTCACAACGCTCTGGAAAAGAAGATCAAGAACGAGCTGCACGCCATGCTGGCCAACGACCGCACAAAGTACGAGGAGTTCTGGAAGGAGTTCGGCCGTCAGATCAAGTTCGGTGCCTACTCCGACTACGGCATGCACGCCGAGCTGCTGCGCGACCTGCTGCTGTTCTGGTCCGCCAAGGAGCAGAAGATGGTCACCCTGCAGGAGTATGTGGACAAGATGCCCGCCGAGCAGAAGTACATCTACTTCGCCGCCGGTGACTCCTCCGACCGTCTGGCCAAGCTGCCCTCCACCGAGCTGGTGCTGGGCAAGGGCTACGACGTGCTGCTGCTGACCGAGGACGTGGACGAGTTCTGCCTGCAGATCCTGCGCACCTATCCCCGCAAGGATGCGGAGGGCAAGGACGGCACCGTGGAGTTCAAGAACGTGAACAGCGGTGATCTGGGTCTGGAATCCGAGGAGGAGAAGAAAGCCGCCGAGGATGCCACCGCCGAGAACAAGGACCTGTTCGACGCCATGAAGACTGCTCTGGACGGCAAGGTGAAGGAAGTCAAGGTCTCCACCCGCCTGAAGGATCACCCGGTGTGCCTGAGCGCCGACGGCCCGCTGTCCATCGAGATGGAAAAGGTGCTGTCCAAGCAGCCCGGCAGCGAGGGCGTGAAGAGCGACAAGGTGCTGGAGCTGAACGCCAACCACCCCGTGTTCGCCGTGCTCAAGGCCGCACAGGAGGCCGGTGACACCGACAAGATCAACAAGTACAGCACCCTGCTGTACGCACAGGCCCAGCTCATCGAGGGCCTGCCCGTGGACGACCCCACCGCTTACGCTGAGGCCGTGTGCAGCCTGATGAAGTGATCTCTCCCCGCGGGGGCAGACTTACTCCCCTGCCGCCCGCATGGATTACCCCTTAACAAAACGACCGCGTTCCGCTATAATAGAGTGGAACACGGTCTTTTATTTTTATTGCGGAAAGGAACTCTGTTTCATGGAGCCGAGAAAACATTATTTTGCAAAGATCCCCACCATCGCCATCTTTATCGTGATGGCGATGTCCGGGCCGTTGGGGGTGCTGCTGTTCATCCTGAAGGGCATTGACCAAAAGGCCGAGAAAGAGGAGCAGGCCGCCTGCCCGGGGAATGCTTATCCCCCACCAGAGCCTGCCTCCACCCGGAAGGAGGAGCCAGTCCACGGTCCGGATATGCCCACCCAGGAGCAGAAAAGCGCCAAGCAATGGCACAAGAACATTGCCACCCTCTGCACCATCATGGGTGCGGTCTTTCTGCTTGCCGGCGTGACGAATGCGGTGGACGTCCTGGAGATCTGGCGGTTTTACCCGGGCTTCAGCGGCCTGTTCTCGAATATCGCCATGGTCATTGGCGGCGGCGGTGCACTGCTGACCGGCCTGCGGATGAACAGCACCCGCAAGCTGGAGCGGCTGCTGGATAAGGTGGTAGGCGAGCGGGATAACATTCCTCTGCCGGAACTGTTTGCCGCCGCCGGGGTGGATGCCGCCCGGGGACGTCCTGCCGTGAAAAGCGCCATCGAGCACGGATACTTCGGCGCAGACGCCTACATCGACAACCGCACCGACACGCTGGTGGTGCGGGGCGCAGCACCGCAGCCGAAAAAGCCAGCACCCGCTCCGGCACCCAAGCCCCAGCCCGCCGCAGAGGACGAGTACGCTGCACTGCTGCGCCAGCTGCGGGAAGTGAACGATGCCATTCCTGACCCGGTGATGAGCCAGAAGATCTCCCGGCTGGAGGAGGTCAGCGAGCGTATCTTTGCGCTGGCACAGAAGGACCCGGACAAAAAGGCGCAGCTGCAAAAGTTTATGAACTACTATCTGCCCACCGCGCTCAAACTGCTGAACACCTACGCCAGCCTTTCCCGGCAGGCGGTGGAGGGCACGAACATTACCGAAGCCAAGCACAGCATTGAGCGCAGCATGGACCTGCTGGTGACCGCCTTTGAAAACCAGCTGGACAAGCTGTTCCAATCCGATGCGCTGGACGTGACCACCGACATCGCCGCGCTGGAAGGCATGCTGAACATGGACGGCCTGACCGACAGCGCGTTCGGCAAATAATTCCATCCACAAAAACGAGGGAAAGCCCGCGGGCCTTCCCTCGTTTTGTTCTGTTCAGGTTTCTGCCAGCGCGGCCAGCACCGCTTTCTGCAGGTCGGTGACCGAGATGGTGCACAGGGCTTTCAGGTCGGCGTCGGAGCCGTCGGTGGGCTGGGCAGCGATCTCCGCCATGGTCTTGCCCTTCAGGGTGCTGCAATAGCCCTCGGCGTGCTCGTACCACTCCTTGTGCAGGGCACTGGCCTCCCGCAGGCCGTACTTGTCGCCCTGCTCGTTCTTGGTGTACACCGGCTCTTCCGGCCCGGAGACCGTGCCGTCCGCGCTGACGGTCAGCTGCGGCTGGGTCATGTCCCCGATGGCGCTGGTCACCCGGCCATTGCTGTCCACGGACAGGGCCGCCAGCGTGATGTCTGCCTGGACGTGGGCGTCCTGGTCATCCGTGGCGGCAAGGTTCTGGGGCAGGTCTGCCGCGATCAGGCTCAGGGTCACCCGGTCCCCCTGGGCGGCTCCCAGTGCTTTGGCCTGTTCGCAGGCGCGCACCACGGCGTCCCGGTAACGGTCCACCGCGATGGTGCAGCCGGACACAAGGTCGGCGTCCTGCGGCTTGCCGTTTTCATCCGTTTTCAGCTTTTTTACCTCGTCCGGGGTCCTGCCGGTCAGATAGTCGGCAAACCAGTCGGCCTGCTCGGCCCACCCTTTGCCGAGGGAGGACGCCGCCGCCAGCGGGTAGTCCTCCCCTTTTGTGCGCTTGGACCGCACATCCTCCGGAGTGGTCACGCTGCCGGTGCTCCCGCCGGAGACCGAAAGTTCCAGCTCGTCCAGCATCACGTCGGCCAGTTTGCCGTCGGCGTCCAGCACCACAGCCGCAGCGGCAGTGGTGATCTTGCCGGCCCGGTCGCTGCCTGCGGCCTCGGTCACAACGCCAAGACCGGTGCGCCAGGCCTGCTCCTGCCCGGCTGTGCCGCCGCTCATGGCACCGGACCCACTGCCGCTCATGGACCCGGCTCCGCTGCTGCCCGGAGCGCCGCCCTGGCCGCAGCCGGTCAGCGCCAACGCAGCGGCCAGCGTACAGCCCCAAAACACCCGAAAAACCTGCTTCATGGTACACTTGCTCCTTTTGCTCCCGCGCAGCCGCACGGGCTTTGGAGCTAGTGTGCCCCCTGCCGGGGCAATTATGAGCGCGCCCTTACATCAACGGGCTGAGCAGGCGCAGCACGCTGTCCAGCAGGGTGCCGGGGATGCTGGTGCGGCAGTCCGAAATATGAATTTCGCGGCACTGCGGCAGGGTGGCCCGCACATCGTCCCGCAGGGCAGCCACCTGACTGTTGTACTGCAGCAGCACGCCGCACTCAAAGTGCAAAAACAGGCTGCGGTAATCCATGTTGATGCTGCCCACCACGGCTGCCCGGTCGTCGCTCACCCAGCACTTGGCATGCAGGAAGCCCGGGGTGTACTCGTAGATGCGCACCCCCGCCTGCAAAAGCGGCAGGTAGTAGGAGCGGCTCAGGCGGAACACCAGCTTCTTGTCCGGGATGCCCGGCAGCACCAGCCGCACATCCACCCCGCGCTTGGCGGCGTTTTTCAGCGCATCCAGCATCTCTTCGCCCACAGCCAGATAGGGCGTGTAGATATACACATACTGCTCGGCCCGGGCCAGCAGGTTCAGGTACACCGTCTCCGCCACCGGCTCTTCGTCCAGCGGGCTGTCGGCGTAGGGCTGCACGATGCCGTCCTGCACCGGGTGTGCACTGTGCTGGGGGCGGAAGGCGCTGTAGTCCGTCTCGCTGGGGCGGAAGGCGCTGTAGTCCGTCTCGCTGGGGCGGAAGGCGTTCCAGAAGTTGAGGAACATCACGGTAAAATTCCACGCAGCATCGCCCTCGATGCGCAGGGCGGCGTCCTTCCAGTAGCCGAAGCGCTGCTCCGCGTTGATATACTCGTCGGCCAGGTTCACGCCGCCGGTGTAGGCGATGCGCCCGTCGATGACCACGATCTTGCGGTGGTCGCGGTGGTTCATCACCAGCGAGAGCACCGGCACCACCGGGTTGAAGGGGATGCACCGGATGTGCGCCCGCTCCATGCGCACCACAAAGTCGGTGGGCAGGCCCAGCAGGCTGCCAAAGTCGTCGTAGATCAGGCGCACGTCCATCCCCTGCGCGGCCTTGCGCCGGAGGATGGCTTCCACGCCGTCCCACATTTTGCCGGTGTGGACGATGAAATATTCCACAAAGATCGTGTGTTCGGCCCGCTCCAGATCCTGCAGCAGCTGGGGGTACATGGCTTCGCCGCAGGCAAAATACTGCGCGGCGGTGTTCTTCCAGGCCGGGTAGCGGCCGTACCGCGCCAGATAGCGGCTCATGCCGAGGCCGGAAGCATCCAGTCCGGCCACCTGGTCCGGCTGCTGGACAAGATCAGCCCTGTGGGCCTCGTCCACCGCCTGCAGCTTGCTGCGCAGCTGCTTGGCCGGGCGCTTGTTGCCAAAGGAGAGGTACAGTGCCCCGCCCAGCAGCGGCAGCACCCCCATGAGCGCGATCCAGCCGATCTTGTAGGCACTGTTCTCGTCCTTGCGCACGAGGTACAGCATCATAAGCAGACTGAGCAGCTGCAAGCCGACATTGACCCACACGCGGCCGGTGGTGAGGGAGAAAAACGCCCACAGCAGCCATGCCACCTGCAGGGCCACCAGCACCACCGTGATGGTGATCCGATTGAGGATGCGGCTGAAAAATTTTACGATCGGCAGCCGGAACATCAGGCTCCCTCCTTTCGCTCTGCATTATAATATATGTCAGTATAGCGCGGTTTGTGCGGTTTTGCAAGGGATGCAAAAAAAGCCAGCCGACAAAGCCTTTGCAGGCGGTGCCGGTTGGCATGGTTTGCGGGGTGCGGCTGCTTATTCTGCCGTTTTGCGGCGCAGCAGGCTCATGGGCGGCAGCTCCGGGGTGGGCATGGTGTATTTTTCCATGGCGTGAGGGGTGCTGTCCACCCGTTCCCCGGCCTCGTTCTCGATCCACTCCGGCGTCAGCGGGATGCTGCGGCCGTCCGGGCAGAGGGCTTCCAGCGTATCGCCCAGGCTCCACTTGCCGCGCTGCTGGCAGTGGGCCACGCCGTTCTCCCAGCGGTCCACCGTGCCCACGAACTCCCACTCGCGGATGTAGGTGGCGCTGTCGGTGGCCTGTTTGGCCTGCTCGCGGCCAAAGTAGAAGCCCGGCGAGTAGTGGCGGTGGCTGGTGCGGGTGAGCTCCTCGTAGACCTCAGCCGGCAGCTCAAAGTTGTCGTTGGCGGGGTCGGCCAGATAGGCGTCCAGCGCCTTGCGGTAAGCGGCGGTCACACTGGCCACATAATAGAAGGTCTTGGCGCGGCCCTCGATCTTCAGGCTGTCCACACCGGCCTTGCAGATCAGGTCGATGAAGGGCGCGGTGCACAGGTCGTTGGCGTTGAGGATGTAGCTGCCGTTCTCGTTCTCGCCGATCTCGTACAGCTGGCCGGGGCGGGTCTCCTCGCTCAGGTAGTACTTCCAGCGGCAGGGCTGGGCGCACTGGCCCCGGTTGGCGTCGCGGCCTGCCATGTAATTGGACAGCAGGCACCGGCCGGACACGCTCATGCACATGGCACCGTGCACAAAGGCCTCGATCTCCAGTTCCGGCGGGGTCTTGTCGCGCAGGATGGCGATGTCCTGCAAGGACATCTCGCGGGCCAGCACCACGCGCTTGGCACCCAGGTTATAGGCGGCGCGGGCGGCGGCCCAGTTGGTGATGCCGGTCTGGGTGGACATGTGCACGTCGATGTCCGGGGCAACGGTCTTGCAGGCATCCAGCACGCCCAGGTCGGCCACGATGAAGGCATCCACACCGGCCTTGGCGGCCTCCTTGATGGCGTCCGGCAGGCGGTCGGCTTCCTCATTGGTGGGCAGGGTGTTCATGGTCAGGTAGACCTTGCGGCCCCGGGCATGGGCATAGATGACGCCCTCGGTGAGCTGTTCCGGCGTAAAGTTGGCCGGTGCAGACCGCATGCCGAACTCCGGCAGGCTGCAGTAAACGGCATCGGCACCGTAGTTGATGGCATAGCGCAGGCGCTCCAGATCGCCCGCCGGGGCGAGCAGTTCCGGGATTTGCAGCATAGTTGATATTCCTCTCTTTTTTCAGAAAATACGATTTGAAATGTCCGCCGCTTCGCTCTGGACATATTAGCGGAAGAATTATTTTTAGATTCGCGTTTGTCGCGCTCTGCGGAGCGCTCCAAACGCATTTTCACAGGAAGGGTCGTAACGGGCAGCTTCAGCCGTAACGGACAACTTACCCTCTTATTTCACCGTTTTGTTCACGTCCGCTGCGGTCTGGCAGTTGGCGTTGTGTTCGCTGAGGGTGCGGGCATAGTAGTAGTTGCCCTTGAGGTCGGTGACGAAGAAATAGGCGTCCTTTGCTTCCTCGTCTGGCTCCGGACTCAGCGCCGCCCGGATGGCAGCGATGCCGGGGTTGGAGATGGGGCCGGGGGTCAGGCCCGCCGTATGGTAGGTATCATACGCAGATACGATGTTTTCTGGGATATTGTCCCACCCGCCGTAGTAGGGGGCCACCCAGTTCCAGAGGTAGTTGTTGTCGGCGTCGCTCTGGATGTGGCTGGACGTGTTGCTCTGCAGGCGCGGATAAGGCGAGCCCTCGGCCAGACGGTTGCGGAACACCTGTGCCACGTTGGAGTCCTGGCTGTTGCCCGCTTCCTCCTGCACAAAGGAGGCCAGCGTGACCAGCTCGTTCAGGGTCATGCCCTGCTCCTTGAGCTTCGCATACATCGCATCGGTGATCTGCGCGTCGAACTGAGCATAGAACGTTGCCACATAGTTGTGCACGGTGTCGTCCTTCAGAAACTCGTAGGTCTCCGGGAAGAGATAGCCCTCGCACTTCATGAAGCGGTCCGGGGCGTCCTTGTCCTCCGGCACGTACTGCCAGAAGGTGTACGCGCTGAAATCGCCCTCGTTGGCTTCCTTCAGAAAGTCCTCGGCGCTGCACAGACCGGCTTCCTCCATTTTCCGGGCAATGGCGATGGCTGTGGTGCCCTCCGGGATGGTGATCCGCACGGTCTCGGCCTTGGCATAGGTGGAAAGGGCCGCAATGATGGCATCGTAGGCGTTGGCCCCGGTCTGCAGGGTAAAATCACCGTACTGCAGCTTTGCCGCGGCCCCCTTGTGCCCCACATACCAGCGGAACAGGTAGGTGGAGCGGATCACCCCGGCCTCCTTGAGCCGATTTGCAATGGAGGCCACGCCGCTGCCCTGGGGGATGCTGACAGTAACCTCGGTGCCGGGCTTTCCATTGCCGTGGATCTCGTTGTAGGCAAACACCCCTGCTGCTCCTGCGGCCAGCACCAGCAACAGTACCACTGCCAGCAAAATCTTCACGGCACCGCCTTTTTTCTTCGGGGCGGTGTGTCTCTCCTTGTGTGCCATACGCACCTTCCTTTGTTGTTTTTCTGCGTCTCAGCCTTCCAGCATCAGGCGCATATAGCTTTCCGATACGTCAAAGGGCTCGCCGTCAAAACGGATCATGCCGTACTCCTGCCGGGTGCCCTCCCCCAGGAACAGAGACTGGGCGGCACCCACCGTGATGACGGCCTTTTCCACGATGACTTCCTTCTCGCGGGCGGCTTCCATGAGCACCTCGGCGGCGCGGTCGTCCTCGGCCATGAGCTCCACGAAATACAGGGTGTCCTCCTTGCGGAAGTACACGCCGTAGCCCCGCTCGTTGGCCACGATGGTGGCCCCGCGGGAATACAGGTCCCCCAGCACCACGGCCATACGCTCCGGGGTGAACTGCACCGTATCGGGCCAGAACTTCTCCCGCAGCTCGCACAGCTTCTTGGCAGTAACGCTGTCAAACTCGGCCTGGCTCCACAGGTTGCGGGCCACCTCCCGCGGCAGGCAGCGCAATGCAAAGGCGCGGGCAAAGCCCTTGTCCTGCAGCAGAGCGGCCTGCTCCGGGGTGGCGGGCACGGCCACGGTAAAGCCTGCGCCCCGCAGCTTCTGCTGCGCACACAGGTAGTCCAGCAGGCCGGCCAGGATCAAACTGCCCTGTCCGCACAGGCCGTAGAGGTAACTGCCCTGCCGCCCCTGCAGCGTGACCGGCACCGCCAGTGCCACAGCGGCAATGGCGTCATTTTCCTCGGCCACATAGACATTCTGCTGCCCTGCAAAACGCTCCACGGCGTTGGCCGCAAATTCTTCCGACTCGCCGCGCTCGCGCTGCCACAGCGCCAGCACAGCCGCCTTGTCGGATGGCTGCATCAAACGATACATCTGTCAGGATGCCCCCTCTTATCGTATTTTATGTTACTGTCCGCTCAGCACGATGCCCTGCACCTCGGCCTGGATGTCCTCGATGCTGCGCATGGCGTCGCTGTGGGTGCAGTGCACCGTGGTCCAGCCCAGATGCTCCGCGCAATACTCGGCGGCGCGGCGGCTGCGGGCCAGATACTCGGTATCTTTCTCGTGCACGTCCTTTTTGCTCTCGTCACCGTGGTAGCGGGCGGTCATCAGCCGCTGGCTCACCGCCGGGTCCACCTGCAGGTAGATGACGCTGTCCGGTGCGGGCAGGCCCAGCAGATGGAACTCGTAATCGAACAGCCAGTGCAAAAACTCCTCCCACTGCTCCGGCGGGAGCTTGGAGCACTGGTGCACCGCGTTGGAGGTGGTGTAGCGGTCAGCAATGACCACGCCGCCCTCCTCGTAAAAGCGGCCCCAGTCGGTCTTGTAGCTGGCATAGCGGTCCACCGCAAAAAAGCTGGAGGCCGCATAGGCGTTCACATCGTCCGGTTTTGAGCCGAACTGCCCGGCCAGATACATTTTGATCAGGGCGCTGGAATCGCTGGCGTAATCCGGGAAGGTGACCTCCCGCACCGGCAGGCCCTGTCCGGCCAGGTGCTGGGCCAGCAGCTTTGCCTGGGTGGCCTTGCCGCTGCCGTCCAGCCCCTCGATGACGATCAGCTTGCCCTTGCTCATACGGCAGCACCTTCCTTGATGGCAGCATATTTTGCACGCACCTCGGCGGTTTTGCCGCAGCACATCTTGCCCTCCGGGCAGGGGCCGCTCACGCAGGCCGGGCCGGACTTTGCAAAGATGTGGGGTGCCACCGGGTACACCAGTTTGAACATCTCTTCGGCAAGCTGGCGGATCTCCCACTGGGCGCGGCTGCAGCAGCGCAGGTGGAAAAAGTTCTGCAGGCTGCGGGCGTTCATGGTGACCACCATCTTGGTCTCGCAGGCGTTGGGCAGCACAAAGCGGGCGTCCTCATTGGCCTGCTTGCTGGCCTTGGCGCGGGCTGCCTTTTCCGGCATGCCCTCGGCCATCAGGCGGGCGGTGTGGCCCTCTTCCAGCTTGTGGGCAAGGTCAAGGTAGCGTTTGGCGTCCTCGTTCATGCTCTCAAGGAAAGCCGCCTTTGCCTCCGGGATGGCTTCGATCTCCGGTGGCACCACATAGCGGAAATCGTCCAGGCGCACATAGCGCTGGCTCTGCACGCTGAAGGATGCGATGCGGTGGCGGGTGATCTGGGCCAGCAAGGTACGGCTGACCCCCTCGATGCCAAAGGTGAAGCTGGCGTGCTCGATGGGGCTGGCGTGGCCCAGGTCGCTGAGCATGGTCAGGAACTTTGCCGTCTTTTCCTCGGTCAGGCCGTCCAGCAGGTCGGTGATGTGGGCGTCGGAGTAGCACAGCTTGGCGGCAGCCGCCACCACCTTTTCCGGCTCCGGGGTATGGGCGATCAAACGAACTGTCATCATTTTTGTGTCATTCCTCCGTTGTGATTTTGGTCAGCGGCGCAAAATTGGCCATGGTCTTTTTGATGCCGACTTTCTCAAAGTTGATCTCCACGATCTGGTCTCCGGCCGCAGGCTTGACCTTGAGCACGGTGCCCCGGCCAAAGACCTTGTGCTCCACGATGTCGCCCGGCTCGTAGTGCTTGGAGCCTGCGGGCGCGGCCTTGGCAGCCGGTGCACCGGTAAAGCTGATCTTTGCGGCCGGGGTCTTTGCGCCCGTGCCGGAATACCCGGCACCGAACCCGCCCGAACGCACCTTGGGCTGGGTGGAGCTGTTGCCGTAGGCGGCACCGTAGCCGGAAGAGGAAGTGCCCCGCCCGGCATAACCGGAGCCGAACCCGCTGCGCTCCCCGGCGTTGTACTCGCGGTTCAGGTAACCGCCGCCGGAGCGGGAACCATAGCCGCCGGAACCGTAGCCCCCGGCGCTGCGGCCCCAGCCGGAAGGCCCGGAGTACCCGGACGCGCCGCCGGGCACGGTGTCGCTGTAGCTGCTGCCCCAACCGCCCAGACGGGAACGCTGTTCCAGCACCGGGCTGCGGGTCTCTTCGATGTACTCCGGCTCGATCTCGCGCAAAAAGCGGCTGGGCTCGTTGCGCTGGGTGCGGCCGTAGAGCATCCGGGTGACGCTGTTGGAGATGTACAGTTCCTTTTTGGCGCGGGTGATGCCGACGTAGGCAAGGCGGCGCTCTTCTTCCAGGTCCGCCTCGGAATACTTGCTCATCTCGCTGGGGAACACGCCCTCTTCCATCCCGATGAGGAACACATAGGGGAACTCCAGCCCCTTGGCCGAATGGATGGTCATCAGCACCACCTGGTCGGCGCTCTCGTTGTAGCTGTCGATGTCGCTGATGAGGGCGATATCTTCCAGATAGCCCTCCAGCGTGGCGTCCTCGCCGTGCTGGTCGCAGTAGTTCTTGACGTTGTTCACCAGCTGGCCCAGGTTCTGCAGGCGGTCGGCGGCGTCCTCGTGGCCCTTGGCGGCGTCGGCTTCCAGCATGGCCTTGTACCCGGTCCGCTCGATGACGTCGGCGGCAAAGGCGTCCAGCGTCTTGGTCTCCAGCGAATCCTGCAGGTTCTGGTAGATCTGCCAGAATTTCAGCAAGGGCATCACAGCCCGGCTGAGCTTGGCGTACTGGTCGGCGTGGCCGATGATCTCCAGCATGCTCACCCCCTGCTGGGCGGCAAGGTCTGCAATGACCTCCACCGTGGTGTTGCCGATCTTGCGGGCAGGCTCGTTGATGATGCGGCGCAGGCGCACGTCATCGCGGGGGTTGGCCACGATGGACATATAGGAGTGGATGTCCTTGACCTCTTTGCGGTCGTTGAAGCGCTGGCCTCCCACGATCTTGTGGGGGATGCCCGCGCGGGTGAAGTAGCTCTCGATGGGGGCCGACTGGGCGTTCATGCGGTAAAGGATGGCGTGGTCGGCCAGATGGCCGCCCGCCTTGAGGTGCTGGCCGATGACGTCCGCGATATGCATCGCCTCGTCCTGCTCGTTCTCGGCGGTGTACACCTGCACCTTGTCGCCCTCGCCGTTGTCGGTCCACAGGGTCTTGCCCTTGCGCTCCGTGTTGTGCTGGATGACGCAGTTGGCGGCGTTCAGGATGTTGGAGGTGGAGCGGTAGTTCTGCTCCAGCCGGATGGTCTTTGCCCCGGGGTAGCACTTTTCAAAGTTGAGGATATTCTCAATGGTAGCCCCGCGGAAGCGGTAGATGCTCTGGTCATCGTCGCCCACCACGCAGATGTTGCGCTCCGGGCCGGTGAGCAGGCTCACCAGACGGAACTGCGCCACACTGGTGTCCTGATACTCGTCCACCAGCAGGTATTTGTATTTGGTCTGGTAGAAGTCCCGCGCGTCCGGGTGCTCTGCCAGCAGCTGCACGGTCTGGTAGATGAGGTCGTCGAAGTCGAAGGCACCGGCTTCCTTCAGCCGCTTTTCGTAAGCGGCGTAGATGCGGGCCGCCAGCGCCCCCTTGGTGTCCTTGGCGGGGTTGGCAAGGGCCTGTTCCGGGCTGACCAGCTGATCCTTCCAGCGGCTCATCTGGTTGATGGCGCTCTTGATGGGGAAGAACTTGTCATCCACATTCAGGTCCTTGTACACCGCCTTCATCACCCGCTGGGCGTCGTCGGTGTCGTAGATGGTAAAGCTGCGGGGGTAGCCGATCTCCTCCGCCCAGCGGCGCAGGATGCGCACACAGGCCGAGTGGAAGGTGGAGGCAAACACCTCGTCGCCCTCTTCCCCGCCCAGCATCCGGCGCAGGCGCTCCTTCATCTCCCCGGCCGCCTTGTTGGTAAAGGTGATGGCCATCACGTTCCAGCTGCGCACGGCGTTCTGCCGCAGCATACCGTCCAGCCAGCCGGGCGCGGCGGTGCCGGTCATGATGGCATTGCGCAGGGCCTTGACGTCCTCTTCGGTGGCGGGGCGGGGCAGCTGTTTTGAGCCGTGGGCCGCGCCAAACCGGATGAGGTTGGCAATGCGGTTGACCAGCACGGTGGTCTTGCCGCTGCCGGCTCCGGCCAGGATGAGCAGCGGGCCGTCGGTGGTGAACACCGCCCGCCGCTGCATCTCGTTCAGGCGGCCGAACTGCTTTTCGATATAGGTGTCGCGCAGAGCGCAGAATTCTTGTGTCAGATCTGTTGCCATGGGTTCCCCTGTCTCCTTTTATTGTCAAAGAACAGTATACCACATTTTCAGGAAATTGAGAATAGCCGGTGGGTTTGCCGGAGGCATTTGCGGGGAAATTTTGTGGCACTTCTCCCGCGCAAATGCCGCAGGATCCATCTCCGCCCGGTCCCGGCTGTGCAATTGCTTTTATCAGCAGGCCGGGAGGATGTTGGCTGCAGCTGGTCCACACGGCTTCCCTACTGTAGTAAAACAAGTGATAAAGTTCAAATTTAATATTTTACCTACGTTATTTTATTGAAGTTTATCAGTTTGATAAAGTTACTCTCATTGATAAAGTTCCAACTTTATCAGCAGCGCCGAACTTTCGCACGTTGATAAAGTTACTTTTTCGGCGTTGTTTCGTTTAAAAAGCCGAATTTTATCAGATAGCGCTTCTCTATCAGAGCTTGCACAGTGACAAAACAAAACCCGCCCGGCAGCTGGAGCCACCGGACGGGAACGTTTGTTTTTCAGGGAATGCTTAACCGAAGATGTTGATCAGAATACCAGCAGCAACGGCAGAGCCGATAACACCGGCCACGTTGGGGCCCATGGCGTGCATCAGCAGGAAGTTCTGCGGGTTCTCGCTCTGGCCCACCTTCTGGGACACACGGGCGGCCATCGGCACAGCGGAAACGCCAGCGGAACCGATCAGCGGGTTGACCTGGCCGCCGGTCACGGCGTACATCACCTTGCCGCACAGCACACCGGCTGCGGTGCCGAAGGAGAAAGCGATCAGGCCCAGCACGATGATGAACAGGGTGCGGGTGTTCAGGAAGGTGTTTGCACTGGTGGTGCAGCCCACAGACAGAGCCAGGAAGATGGTGATGATGTTCATCAGCTCATTGCCGGCAGTCTTCTGGATGCGATCCACCACGCCGCACTCCTTCATCACGTTGCCCAGCATCAGCATACCCACCAGAACGGCGGCATCCGGGACGATCAGGGAAACGATGATGGTGACCATGATGGGGAAGATGACCCTCTCGGTCTTGGAGACGGTGCGCAGCTGCTTCATCACGACGGTACGTTCCTTCTTGGTGGTCAGTGCCTTCATGATGGGCGGCTGGATAACAGGCACCAGCGCCATGTAACTGTAGGCTGCCACAGCGATGGAGCCCAGCAGCTCAGGTGCCAGACGGGAGGTAACGAAGATGGCAGTGGGGCCGTCGGCACCGCCGATAATGGAGATGGCAGCAGACTGCTTCTGGGTGAAGTCCACCAGACCGGTAGCGGCCAGCAGACGGGCACCCATGTAAGTACCAAAGATGCCGAACTGTGCGGCAGCGCCCAGCAGCAGACTCTTGGGGTTGGAGATCAGCGGAGCAAAGTCGGTCATGGTGCCGATGCCCAGGAAGATCAGCGGGGGGTAAATGCCCAGCTTGACGCCCATGTAAAGCATATCGGCAAGGCCGCCGTTGTTCAGGATCTGGACCCACAGGGGGTGTTCCAGACCGTCACCGACGAAATATTCCATGTGGATGACGCCGCTGCCCGGCAGGTTTGCCAGGATCATGCCGAATGCCATAGGCAGCAGGATCAGGGGCTCGAATTCCTTCACGATGGCGAGGTACAGCAAAAAGCAGCCCACGCAGATCATGATCGCGTACAGGTAGCCGCCGGGCTCACCGAACCGTGCAAAGCCGGAACTTTGGAAAATACCGACCAGAGTATCAATAAACTGTGTCATGTTCTTCCTCCTGTGTTAAAACGGGGCCGTGGTGTCGTTCACACCGGCCTTGCCCCAGCCGTTGGTGCCGCGGCGCACCGCCTTGAGGGTGTACTTGCCATTGCCCATTGCGTGGATGGCGGCCATGATGGCAGCCACCACATCACCGGGAATGCCTTCCTCCACCTGGGGAGCCGGAGCAGCGGCCTGCTGCACCGGGGCAGCGGGCTTTGCAGGGGCGGCGGGCTTGGAGGCAGCAGCCTTTGCGGCAACCTTCTTCTTGCCCAGACCGTCGAAGATCTTGCCCTCCAGCGTGATGATCGCCATCAGCAGCACGAGGATCAAGAACACCAGCACGATACCGGTAATGGTAACGACGACGTCAAAACCTAAATCCATGGTTTTTCCTCCTGTTTCTCAAGAATCCGCAGCCGGTGCAGGCACCTGCCGCGAAAACACGATTTGGGAATAGTATACCTTATTTTCCCATTTAATTCAACAAAAATGGACAAATTTTCTTTTTTCCCGCAACATTCTTACCGGCGGCCGATGCGCGGGGTGGCGTCGGTGAAGCCGGTCTCCAGCTTGTCGCCGATGCCAAGGCTCATGGCCGTGCCCAGGGCCACGCAGTTGACGGGGTCGGGCGAGACGGTCACTTCCACCTTCAGCTCCTGGGCCAGATACTCGGTCAGGCCGTGCAGCTGGGCACCGCCGCCGGTGAGCATGACGCCGTTGCGGTAGATGTCACCGGCCAGCTCCGGAGGGGTCTTTTCCAGCACCTGGTGAGCCGCCGTGCCGATCTGCTCACTGAGCATCATCACCGGCTCGTACAGGTCATCGGTGGACACGTTCACGCGCACCGGCAGGCCGGTGAGCAGGCTGCGGCCCTTGATCTCCATGGTCTCGTGGAAATCGGTCTTTTGCGGGCAGCAGGCCACATGCTTTTTCAGCTCCTCGGCGGTGCGCTGGCCGATGGCGATGCTGTACTTGTTGCGCACATGCTTGAGGATCTCCTCATCGTAGTGGTTGCCGGCCACCCGCACGCTGGTGGCCTTGACCTTGCCGCCCAGGCTCAGCACGGCGATGTCGGTGGTGCCGCCGCCGATGTCGATGATCATGCGGCCGTCCGGCTGGGTGATGTCGATGCCGGAGCCGAGGGCGGCGGCGATGGGCTCGTCGATGAGGTACACCTGACGGGCACCGGCGGCCACCACGGCCTCCACCACGGCGTCGCTCTCAATGCCGGTGATGGCGGCGGGCACGCACACGGCCACCCGGGGCTTGACCATATGGGAGCTGTACACCTGCTTGACAAAGCGGCAGATCAGCTCTCGGGTCATGGTGTGGTCGCTGATGACGCCGTCCTTCAGCGGGAAGATGGCGGAAATGTAGTTGGGGGTGCGGCCTACCATGGCCAGGGCCTTGTCGCCCGCCTCCAGCACGGAGTTCTTGCGGGTGTCCATGGCCACCACGCTGGGCTGGTTGAGCACAACGCCCTTGCCCTCCTGCGCGATGATGATGGTAGTCGTACCCAGGTCGATGCCGATATCGTTCTGTGCCATAAGTCGTTCGTTCCTTTCTCTTGTGCCTCTATCGTAAAAAGCCCGCCGGGCGGGCAAAAATCAGATCAAAATTCAGTATAACATAGTTGCGGCAAAAAGTATACAAGTTTTGCGCGTTCCGCGTTTTCTGTCGTCCGATGCCGCTTGCCGTAACGACCCCTTCCGTGAAAAGGCGTTTGGAGCGGCCTGCAGAGCGTGCAACGGCGACGACCGCCGCCTGTGGCGGAAACAGGGAGGAGCTGTTGGGGCAGCGGCCAGCAGGTCATGAGTGCCGCCCAAGGCACGAAATGGACGCTGGGAGCCGCAACCCGTCCAAACGCGAATATAAAAATAATATTTCCGCTAGATATAGCCAGAGCAGCGCGGAGGCTATTCTAAATCGTTCACTCTGCACAAGCAGCATCCACACGCACCTGCTCCGGCGGCAGCTCCGCCTGCAGCAGGGCGCACAAGCCGCTGTAACGCAGGTTCTGGCGCACATTGCTCATCATGCGGTTGGCCACGTCCCGCCGGCCCGCCACGATGCACAGTTTGCGTGCGCGGGTGACGCCGGTGTAGAACAGGTTGCGGTAACACAGGCGGGGCGGCACCTGCGCCACCGGCAAAATCACCGCCGGGAACTCGCTGCCCTGGCTCTTGTGCACCGTGATGGCGTAGGCGATCTCCAGTTCGTTGAGGTTCTCGGCCGGGTACACCAGCCGCCGGTCGTCCATGCGCACCACCATGGAGCGCTCCCTGGTGTTGATGCTCTCCACGATGCCGATGTCGCCGTTGTAGGCTCCCACGCCCTGTTCCCCGCCGATGCGCTGCCAGACGATCTCGTAGTTGTTGCGCACCTGCATCACCTTGTCGCCCACCCGGAACACCCGGGCCGCGCTCTGCAGCTGGGGTTTGCCCTTCTGCTCCGGGTTGAGCAGGTTCTGCAGCTCCACGTTCAGCGCCTGGGTGCCGGTGGGGCCCAGCTTTGTGGGGCAAAGCACCTGAATGTCCCGCACGGGGTCGAACCCATAGCTGCGGGGCAGCCGGGTGGTGACCAGGTCGCACACCAGCTTCTGGGCGGCGTCGCCGTCCGCTTCGAGGAAGAAGAAATCGTCCGTTTTGCCGCCCTTCTGCAGCGGCTCGCCGCAGATGATGTGGTGGGCATTTTCCACGATGAGGCTGCGTTTGGCCTGCCGGAAGATCTCGTTGAGGCAGACGGTGGGCACGCACCCGGAGCGGATGATCTCGCCCAGCAGGTTGCCGGGGCCCACGCTGGGCAGCTGGTCGGCGTCGCCCACCATAATGATGCGGCAGCTGTAACGCAGGGCCGTGACCAGCGCCTGAAACAGCTTGACGTCCACCATGCTCATCTCATCCAGAATGACCACATCGCACTTGAGCAGGTTCTTGTCGTTGTGGATAAAGCTGACCACACCGCCGGTATAGTCCACCTCCAACAGGCGGTGGATGGTGCTGGCCTTGCGGCCGGTGAGCTCGCTCAGCCGTTTGGCGGCCCGGCCCGTGGGGGCGCACAGGGCCACCCGCTCGGCCTGATTTTCCAGCAATTGCAGGATGGCGTTCACGGTGGTGGTCTTGCCGGTGCCGGGGCCGCCGGTGAGCACCAGACAATTCTCGGTCATGGCCTTGCGGATGGCTTCCCGCTGCAGCGGCGCATAGGCAAAGCCCTGGGTCAGTTCCAGCACCTGCAGGTTCCGGTCCAGGTCACGGGCGGTGTTCTTGCCCCGCCGGGCCAGAATGGCCAGCCGGTGGGCAATGTCCTGCTCGGCGGCCAGAAGGTCCGGCAGGTAGATGTAGGGCACGCCGTCGAACATCTTCACGCAGAGTTCTTCGGTCTCGATGCACTTGTCCAGCGCACGGGCCAGCTTTTCCGGCGGCTGGTGGATGAAGTTGGAGGCGGTTTCCAGCAGCTGGGCCCGGGGCAGGCAGGTGTGGCCGTTGCCCGCGTTGTGGCGCAAAGTGCGCAGCAGCGCGGCTTCCAGCCGCTGGGCGCAGTCGCCCTCCATGTGGTAATACTGGGCGATGCTGTCGGCGTGGCGGAAGTCCAGCTGCAGCGGCTCCCCGCACAGCAGGTAGGGGTTGGCCGAAATCGCCTGCATGGCCCCCGGCCCGAACGCCCGAAACACCTCCATGGCCTTGCGAGGGCCGATCTCGAACTGTGCCAGATAGGCGATGAGCTCCCGCATGCCGAACATCCGCTTGAACTCCTGCTGGATGCGGTCGGCCTTGTCCGGCGAGATGCCGGGCACCTGCGTGAGCCGGGCGGGGTCGTTGGCAATGACCTCCAGCGCCTCGGCCCCGAACAGGTCGATGATCTTGTCCGCCGTCTTGGCCCCGATGTAGGGCAGCGACCGGCTGGCAAGGAAGGCGTACACGGCTTCCAGATCCTTGGGCATGTCCGTCTCGCACTCCTGGGCGTGGAACTGCCGGCCGTAGGTGGCGTGGTTCTCGTACCGGCCGCGGCAGATGACGCTCTCCCCGGCATGCAGCTCCCCCACGACGCCGCACACCACGGTGATGACCCCGCCGCCGGACACCTCGAACACGGTGTAGCCGTTGTCGGCGTTCTCGTAGATGATATCTTCCACCGTGCCTTCCAGCTGTTCCAGCTCCTGTTCTGCCATGCGCTCACCTCCCCTGTTCGCATAATTATTTATAGTATAGCCTTTTTCGGCAGATTTGTAAATCGGGAGATGGGGCAAAAATGCGGCACCCGTCCCGGCGGTGCTGCGTCCCGGATGCGCCGGTGCAGCAGGACGGAACTTCAAGTTAGTCTCTGCTAAATTGTGACAGATTCATGTCAAAATGGTAACAGTTCCTGTTTCATCGTGAAAAATGCCGACATAAGACTTGATTTTTTGTCGAATCTTGCGTATAATCAACCTCAACAACCCGCCCACCCGGTTGGTTGGGTTGAAACGAGAAGAACGAAAAAAGATCAAAGGAGTATTTCGCATGAAACTCAAGAATGTTGCAATCGTTGCTGCCGCTCTGGCACTGGCTGTCGGCATGACCGCCTGCGGCAGCTCCTCTTCCACCGCTGCTTCCTCTTCTGTGGCATCCTCTGCCGCATCCAGCGAGGCTGCAAGCTCTGAGGCTGCTTCCAGCGAGGCCGCTGAGCCCACCACTGCCGAGTACACCGTGTACAACACCACCGGTTCCACCGTCACCGACCTGTACCTGTACGAAGTCGGCGCCGAGGACAAGGGCGACAACCTGGCCGGTGAGGGCCTGGCTGACGGCGACAGCGTGGTCATCACCCGCGACGTGGAGGCCGACAAGCAGGCTGACGTGACCTATGTGCTGGAGTTCACCACCGAGGACGGCCAGACCCAGACCTTCGAGACCCTGCACTACGAGACCACCCCGCTCTCTCTGAAGAGCGTGGACGCCGCTGCAGGCGCTACCCCCATCGCCTTCGCTGCACCGGAGAACTAAGTCTCAACCAACTTGCATCGAAAAAGGGCTGCTGCACAAATGCTGTGCAGCAGCCCTTTTGTTTTAAACCGGAAACGCTCAGGCCCTTGCCGCCTGCTGCGCATCGGCCTGTTTTTCGTTTTGCAGGCGCTTGCGCACCACGATGTAGGCCGGGATGAGGAAGAAGCAGGCAAAGAACCAGGCCACCGGGCTTGCGATGCAGGCCGCAAAGTAGCCCCACAGCGGCACGAACCAGAAGCCCACCATGGCGCGGGCGATCATCTCGGCCACACCGGCAAACATGGCAAGGCCCGAATAGCCCAGCCCCTGGATGGTGTAGCGATAGATGATGAGCACCGCCAGCGGGATGTAGAACACGCTGTTCCAGAAGATGAAGCTCTGGGCGTTGGCCATGATGGCAGTCTCCTTGGCTTCCAGGAACAGGCCGATGAGCAGCTTATCCGTGAACCGCAGGATGAGGAAGGACGCCACACTGTACACGCAGCCGATGCCCAGCGCCGTGTACACGCCGCGGTCCACCCGCTTGAGGTCGTGGGCACCCATGTTCTGGCTGGCGTAGGTGGTCATGGCAGTGCCGATGCTTTCCAAGGGCACGCAGAGGAACTGGGCGGCCTTGCTGCCGGCGGTCTGTGCGGCCACGATGTCGCTGCCCAGACCGTTCACGGCACCCTGCAGCACCACGCTGCCAATGGCCGTGATGCTGCACTGCAGGCCCATGGGGATGCCCATGCTGCACAGCTTTGCACAGTGGGGCAGGCTGAACGCGCCTTCGTCCTTGCTCCAGCGCAGCTCATGGTAGTGACGCAGGATGTACAGCAGGCTGCCCACACCGGCCACGCCCTGACTGAACACCGTGGCAAAGGCCGCGCCGAACACACCCATGTCAAACACGATGATGCAGGCAAGGTCCAGCCCGATGTTCAGAAAGCTGGCCACCAGCAGGAAGAACAGCGGGCGCTTGCTGTCGCCCAGCGCGCGCATTAGGGCACTGGTGACATTGTATAATAAGGTGAGGGGGATGCCCGCAAAGATGGTGCGGATGTAGACATCGGCCAGGTCGATGATGTTGGCGGGGGTGTTGGTCCACACCAGCACGGCGCGGGTGAGCGCCACGGTGACCACCGTAAGCACCACCGCAAACAGGATGGACAGCCACACGGTGTTGGCCGTGTACCGGCGCATCTCTTTATAGTCCTTGGCACCGAAGGTCCAGGAGATGGGGATGGAAAAGCCGCAGGCAATGCCGTTGACAAAGCCCAGCACCAGATAGTTCAGGCCGCCCACGCTGCCCACGGCCGCCAGCGCTTCCACGCCCACAAAGCGGCCCACGATGATGGTGTCGGCCAGGTTGTAGAACTGCTGGAACAGGCTGCCCAGCATCAGCGGCACTGCAAAGGCAAGGATCAGCTTCAGCGGGCTGCCCTGCGTCATATCCTTGGTCATAGGTTTCCTCCCATCCATGCAAAAAAGAGCCGTTGCTCTGCATTTTTGCCGTGAAAAACGCCCTGCCGGAAAGAGGCAGGACGTTGTGTACATACATGAAAGATATTATAGCCGAGGCAAGCGCATTTTACAAGATTTGCATTGCATCAACATTTCCGGTTTTTTGCCGGAAGAATTGGTCATTCTGCGCACAGCGTCCCCGTGTTCAGCTCCCGATACGTCTTGGCGATCAGATATGCCGCGATCACAAAGGTCAGGAGGTCCGACATCGGCATGGAGTACAGCACGCCGTCCAGCCCGAAGAAACGGGGCAGCAGCAGAGCAAAGCCCACGCCGAACACCACTTCACGCACCATGGACAGGGCGGTAGACTCCCCTGCCTTGCCCATGGCCTGCAGGAAGATGAAGCAGGCCTTGTTGACGCAGGCCAGAATGATCATGCACAGATAGATGCGGAAGGACTTCACAGCAAAATCCGTGTAGTAGACGCTCTCGTTGGCGGCGCCGAACAGCGCGATGAGCCGCTGCGGGAACACCTCCACCAGAACAAGGGCCACAGCACCCACGGCGACTTCGGCCAGCAGCAGCTTGGTGAACAGCTCCTTCACACGGGCAGACTTGCCTGCACCCATGTTGAAGCCCACGATGGGGATGCAGCCGGCGGCCATGCCCACCACGATGGAGATGACGATCTGGAAGAACTTCATCACGATGCCCACCACGGCCATGGGAATCTGGGCGTACTGCTCCTGCCCGAACACGGGGTCCAGTGCGCCGTACTTCCGGATCATGTTGTTGATGGCGGCCATGGCGGCCACCAGACTGATCTGGGACAGGAAACTGGTCATGCCCAGGGTCAGGGTGCGGCCGCAGATGGTGCCTTTCAGCCGGTAATCGCCCTTTTCCGGGCGGGTGATCTTCATGTGCAGCAGATACCACACCGACAGCACCGCCGTGACCACCTGCCCGATGACCGTGGCAACGGCCGCGCCCATCATGCCCCAGTGGCAGCCGAAGATAAAGACGGGGTCCAGGATGATGTTGAGCACTGCGCCCGCCAGCGTGGAGATCATGGCAAACCGGGGGCTGCCGTCGGCACGGATGATGGGATTCATGGCCTGGCCGAACATGTAGAACGGCACGCCCAGCGTGATATAGAAGAAGTATTCCTGCGAATGATGGTAGGTCTCGGCGTTCACCGTGCCGCCGAACATGGCCAGAATGGTATCGGCAAAGAGCAGGTAGACGGCCGTGAGCACAAGGCTGCTGACCACGCACAGCACCACCGCGTTGCCCACGCTCTGCTTTGCGCGGTGCACTTCGTCCTGCCCAAGGCTGATGCTGACGAAGGCACAGCAGCCGTCACCGATCATGACCGCGATGGCCAGCGCCACCACCGTGAGCGGGAACACCACCGTGTTGGCGGCATTGCCGTAGGAGCCGAGGTAGCTGGCGTTGGCAATGAAGATCTGGTCCACGATGTTGTACAGTGCGCCGACCAGCAGCGAAATAATGCACGGGATCGCATAGCTCCGCATCAGCTTGCCGATGCGCTCCGTGCCGAGAAATTGATTGGAATGTTCCATGGGATTCACCTTACCTTTCCTGTTTCAGGGCAAAAGAAAACAACGAGCCACGCTCATGCAACTGGTTTTACGCATGAGAGCCACTCGTTGTACGGAATCATTATACGGTTTTGCCGCCCGGTTTGCAAAGGTAGTTTTGCACAAGAATTGTGCTGGTCATTCTGCGCATCCTGCACAGTGCAAACTTTGTGGAAAAGCGCCTTTGAAGCCCCCCGCCGGTTTGTGGTACAATAATAAGGAACGAAAACTGCGCTGGAAAGTCCGTTTTTGCAGTTGCTTTCCATACAAGCGAAAGAGGTGCACGATGTCACAGTATCAAGCAGGAACGCTGGTCGTTTATGGAAACCTCGGTGTGCACGAGATCGAAGCCGTTGGCCCGCAGAGCTTCTGCGGCGAACCGGCCCGGGAATATTATACCCTCCGCCCTTATTTTTCCGACTCTCACGACCGGAGCTATATCCCCACGGCCAAGGAGGGCGTTCTGCGCCCGGTGAGCACCCCGGAACAGGCCGCTGCCTGTCTGGAGCGGGTGCGCAGCGAACCGGACGCGGCCCCGGCGTCTGCCAACCAGACCGTGCTGGCGGAGCATTATCAGGCCGTGATCCACACCAATGATTTTTACGAGTACCTGAAGCTGTACCGGGAGCTCGCCCACAAGCAGAGCACCCAGCGCAGCAAGGGCCGCAAGGTGAACGCCATGGACGCCTACTTCTACCAGATGGCCGAGCACACCCTGCGGGAGGAGCTGGCCGTGGCGTTCCACGAAACGCCGGAAGCTGCCGCCAGGCGGCTGGAAGCGGCGGTGTCCTGAATCCAGACCATCGCAACGGGAGAGGCTTCCCTGTCCGGTCCACCCGGCAGAGGGGCCTCCCCCTTTTTGTTTTTGCTCTGCGTCCGGCTCCTTGCAGACATCCACCCAGCCCCGGTGGGCAGGCCGTTTGCTGTGTTGGGGGTATTATGATCCCATTTTCACATCGTGTCCATGGGTTTTGTGCGCAGACCGCCGCCTGTACCGTGCATTATAAAAAGGAAGGAAAGTGTGTCAGAACTGTAAAAGATAAATTATTTTAGTTATTTTTGTTGACTTATCCAACGATTCGGCTATAATGGTCGTGTTCCGAATTACTCAAACATTTTAGCTATTTAAAAACATCCAACATACAAAAGGAGAACACTACCATGACGTTTGAAGAAATGAAGAAGATCGTTGTCGATACCCTGAACTGCGACGAGGACAAGGTGACTATGGAGGCCAGCCTGACCGAGGATCTGGAGGCCGACAGCCTGGATGCCGTGGAGCTGAACATGGCGCTGGAGGATGCCTGCGGTGTGTCCATCCCGGACGAGGAGCTGGCAAAGCTCAAGACCGTGGGTGACATCTACAACTACATCACCGCACACGTCTGAGGCAGAACACCATGAACGAGATCCGAGACCTGTTCCCCGGCCGGATGCGGGAACGCACCTTTCAGCTGAAAGCCCGGCGGGATGCCGGGGCCGTCTGGCATGAACCCCAGTTCGTGGAGTGCAAGCAGTGCGGCCGCCGCGCCACCCGCACCATCTGGGCCCGCAGCCTTTACGTCTGCCCCAACTGCGGCTATCACATGCCCATCGGCGGCTACTACCGGCTCAGTCTGGTGCTGGACCACGGCAGCTTCCGGGAGCTGGACGCCGACCTGCCTCCGCAGGATGTGCTCCGGTTCCCCGGCTACCCGGAAAAGCTGACCGCCGCCCAGAACAAGACCGGCCTGCGCGAAGCCGCCGTCACGGCGACCGGCCGCATCGGCGGGGTGGCCTGTGTGGCTGCCGTGCTGGACAGCCGGTTTTTCATGGGCAGCATGAGCACCGCCGTGGGCGAAAAGATCACCCGCGCGGTGGAGTACGCCGCAGCCAAACGCCTGCCGCTGGTCATCTTCTCGGCCAGCGGCGGTGCCCGCATGCAGGAGGGCATTTTCAGCCTGATGCAGATGGCCAAAACCAGCGCCGCCATCCAGCGCTTTTCCGCCAGAGGCGGGCTGTACGTCAGCGTACTCACCCACCCCACCACCGGCGGCGTGACCGCCAGCTTTGCAAGCCTGGGCGACATCATGCTGGCCGAGCCGGGGGCGCTGATCGGCTTTGCCGGGCCCCGCGTCATTGAGCAGACCATCGGCGAAAAGCTGCCCGCCGGGTTCCAGCGCAGCGAGTTCCAGTTGGAGCACGGCTTTGTGGATCAGGTGGTGCCCCGCGACCAGCTGCGCGACACCCTGATCCGGGTGCTGCAGCTTCATGTGGGAGGAAAACACGAATGATCAAGGAAATTCTGGAGCAGCTGGCTCCGCTGGATGCGCAGATCACCGCCCTGAAGGGCAGCGGCGACGACATGGACGCCATCACGGCCCACGCCGCCGAGCTGGCAGAGCTTGCCGTAGAGGAGGACGAGATCCTGCGTGCCTGCGGCCCGCTGACCGCCGAGGACCGGGTCTTTCTGGCCCGGCACCCGGACCGCCCCCACATTGACGAGACCATCTCCGCCCTGTTCACCGACTTCTTTGAGCAGCGGGGCGACCGCCAGTGCAAGGAGGACCCCGCCATTCTGGGCGGTGTGGCCCGCTTCCACGGCATGCCGGTGACCGTCATCGGTCACCGCAAGGGCTCCTCGCTGGAGGAGAATCTGGCCTGCAACTTCGGCATGCCGGGGCCGGAGGGCTACCGCAAGGCCCTGCGCCTGATGAAGCAGGCCGAGAAGTTCGGTCGGCCCATCATCACGTTCATCGACACGCCGGGCGCTTACCCCGGCAAGGACGCCGAGGAGCGCGGCCAGGGCGAGGCCATCGCCCGCAACCTGATGGAGATGAGCGGCTTGACCGTGCCGGTCGTTGCCGTGGTCACCGGCGAGGGTTCCTCCGGCGGTGCGCTGGCACTGGGCGTGGCAAACCACATCCTCATGCTGGAAAACGCCGTCTATTCGGTGCTGAGCCCCGAGGGCTTTGCCAGCATCCTGTGGAAAGATCCTTCCCGCAGCGGCGAAGCCTGCGAGATGATGAAGCTGACCGCGCAGGACCTGTACCGGGACGGCATCGTGGAAGAAGTGATCCCGGAGCCGGTGGGCGGTGCCCAGCGCGGCCACACGGTGCTGTTTGAGCAGCTGGACGCTGCCCTGTGGGCACACCTGAAAACGCTGTGCCGCATGAACGGCAGGGCCCTGGCCGACCAGCGCTACAAGAAATACCGCCAGATCGGAGAAATGAGGAACGCATGAAGGGCTTCCAGCTGATAGCCACCGGCGGGGCGCTGCCCGGCCGGACGGTCACGAACGAAGAGCTCAGCCGCACCGTGGACACCAGTGACGCGTGGATCACCTCCCGCACCGGCATCCGCACCCGGCACTGGTGCACCGCGGACGAATCCGCCGCCACGCTGGCCATTGCCGCCGCAAAACAGGCGCTGCAGCGCAGCGGCCTTGCCCCGGCAGACATTGCCTGCTGCGTGTGCGCCACCCTGTCGGCCCCGGATGCCACCCCCAGTGTGGCCTGTCAGGTACAGGCGGCGCTGGGCCTGCCGGAAAACCGGCCCGCGCTGGACGTCAACGCGGCCTGCTCCGGCTTTTTGTACGGCACTGCTGTGGCGCGGGGCCTGCTGGCCACGCTGGGCGGGCAGTACGCCCTGGTCATCGGGTGCGAAGCCCTTTCCCGCCTGATGGACCCCGCCGACCGCTCCACCTGCGTCCTCTTCGGGGACGGAGCCGGGGCGGCCATCTTCCGGCTGGCCGACACCCCCTTTGCCCTCACGCTGGGGGCCCGGGGCAGCGACGTCCTGCACGCTGGTGGGCCGGACCGGAACGGTTCCGCCCCCATCACCATGGACGGCAAAGCAGTGTTCCGCTTTGCGGTGGATGCCCTGCCCCGCTGCCTGCACACGGTGCTGGACGAGACCGGCAAGACGCTGGACGAGGTAGACTGGGTGGTCTGTCATCAGGCCAACAGCCGCATCATCGACCACTGTGTGCGGGCTCTGCACGCCGACCCGGCCAAATTCTACAAGAACATGGACCGCCACGGCAACACCAGCGCCGCCAGCATCCCGGTAGCCCTGAACGAGCTGGCCGAGACCGGGCAGCTGCAGCCGGGGCAGACGATCGCCTGCATCGGCTTTGGCGGCGGCCTGACCTGGGGCGGCATGATCGTGGAGTATAAGAAATAAAGGCTTCCCCCGAGGGGGAAGCCTTTCGCAGGAAAACTTTATGAAACTTTTAAATGAAATTTTAGGGACCAGATATCCCATCATCCAGGGCGGCATGGCCAACATCGCCACCGGCGAGTTTGCCGCCGCCTGCTCCAACGCGGGTGCGCTGGGCATCATCGGCGCGGGCGGCATGAACGCCGACACCCTGCGCGAGAACATCCGCCGCTGCAAGCAATTGACGGCCAAGCCCTTCGGCGTGAACATCATGCTGATGCACCCGCAGGCCGACGAGTTTGCCAAGATCGTGGTGGAAGAAGGCGTGCAGGTGGTCACCACCGGCGCGGGCAACCCCGGCAAGTATGTTCCCATGTGGAAAGCCGCCGGCATCAAGGTGATCCCGGTGGTGGCGGCCGCCGTGCTGGCAAAGCATCTGGAGCCGCTGGGCATCGACGCCGTCATTGCCGAGGGCACCGAGAGCGGCGGCCATGTGGGCGAAATGACCACCATGGCGCTGGTGCCGCAGGTGGTGGATGCGGTGAGCGTGCCCGTCATTGCGGCTGGCGGCATCGCCGACGGCCGCCAGCTGGCGGCTGCGCTGGCCCTGGGCGCCTGCGGCGTACAGGTGGGCACCTGCCTGCTGGCAAGCGAGGAGTGCCCCATCCACGAAAACTACAAGGCGGCCCTTCTCAAGGCCAAGGACAGTGATACCATCGTCACCGGCCGCAGCGTCGGCGCACCGGTGCGTGTGCTGAAAAACCGCATGAGCCGCGAGTACGTCCGGCAGGAAAAGGCCGGGGCCGACAAGATGGAACTGGAAAAATACACCCTCGGCAGCCTGCGCCGGGCCGTGTTTGAGGGCGACACCACCACCGGCAGCCTGATGGCCGGTCAGGTGGCCGGGATGCTCCACGAGGTGCGCCCCGTGGCCGACATCCTGAACGACCTGTGGGAAGGCGGGAGGCAGCGCATTGCCGCGCTGAACGAGCTATGCTGACCCTTGCCGGAAAGGCCCTGCCCGTGCCCATCCTGCAGGGCGGCATGGGCGTGGGCGTGTCCCTCGGCGGGCTGGCCGGGGCCGTGGCGGCCTGCGGCGGCATGGGGTGCATCTCCACCGCCGATGCGGGCTACCGGGAGCCGGATTTTGCCCGCGACCCGGCAAGCGCCAACCACCGCGCCCTGACCGCTGAGATCCAGAAAGCCAAAGCCCTTGCCAAGGGCGCGGGACTGGTGGCCATCAATGCGATGGTGGCCACCCAGGACTATGCCGCTGCCATCCGCACCGCGGTAGAAGCGGGCGTGGACGCGGTGGTGTCCGGCGCGGGCCTGCCGCTGGAGCTGCCCGGCCTTGTGGGCACGCGGGAGGTGGCCATTGCACCCATCGTGTCCAGCGCACGGGCCGCTAAGCTCATCCTGCGCCGCTGGGCCAAGGAGTTTGCCCGCACCGCCGACTTTGTGGTCATCGAGGGCTGCAAGGCAGGCGGGCATCTGGGCTTTGCCGAGGCCGACCTGCTGGCAGACCACTGCCAGTCTCTGGACGAAATCCTGCCGGAAGTGCTGGCCGAGGTACAGCCCTATGAGGCGCAGTTCGGCCATGCCATCCCGGTATTCGTGGCGGGCGGCATCTACACCGGGGCCGACATGGCCCACTATACAAAGCTGGGGGCCGCCGGGGTGCAGCTGGCCACCCGGTTCATCCCCACCTACGAGTGCGATGCCAGCCAGACCTACAAGGACGTGCTCCTGGCCGCAAAGCCGGAGGATGTGCGCATCATCCACAGCCCGGTGGGCATGCCGGGCCGGGCGCTGAACACCCCGCTGGTGCAGGCGCTGGCCAAGGGCAAACGCTTTGCGCCCCGGCACTGCGCCCGCTGTTTAAAGACCTGCGACCCCGCAAAGGTGCCCTACTGCATCACCCACGCCCTCATCGAAGCGGTGAAGGGCAATGTGGAAGAGGGGCTGTTCTTCTGCGGGGCCAACGTGGGCCGACTGGACCGGATGTACACCGTCCGGGAACTGATGGACGAATTGACCGCCGAATGGAGGCATGACCTATGAAACTTGCTGTTCTGTATGCCGGTCAGGGTGCCCAGCACCCCGGCATGGGCAAAGAATTTTACGAAAGCTCCCCCGCCTTCCGGACCGCCTTCGACAGCGCGGCGCTGGATTTTGACCTGCACCGCGTCTGCTTTGAGGACCCGGACGGCGTTCTGAATCAGACCGAATACACCCAGCCCTGCATGGTGGCCTTTGCCTGCGGCGTCACCGCCGTGCTGGCCGAGCATGGCGTGCAGCCCGCTTACGCTGCCGGGCTTTCGCTGGGCGAATACTCCGCGCTGGAAGCTGCCGGGGTGTTCACCGCAAAGCAGGCCATCGAGCTGGCCGCTTACCGCGGCAAAGCCATGGCCGAAGCTGCAAAGGGCATCGACTGCGGCATGACCGCCGTGCTGGGCCTGGACCGCACTGCGCTTTCCGCCTGCTGCGAACAGGCTGCGGCGCTGGGCTGTGTGCAGATCTGCAACTACAACTGCCCCGGCCAGCTGGTCATCGGCGGCGAGAAAGCCGCTGTGGATAAGGCCGCCGAACTGGCCAAAGCCGCCGGTGCCCGCCGCTGCCTTCCGCTGAAGGTGAGCGGCCCCTTCCACACCCGGCTGATGGCCCCCGCCGGAGACGCCCTTGCCGAGCGGTTCAAGACCGAGCGGTTCCGTGAGATGCAGATCCCGGTGCTGTTCAACTGTCTGGGCCGCGAAAAGGCCGACGCGGACACCATCCCGGACCTGCTGGTGAAGCAGGTGCAGAGCAGTGTTTACATGGAGGACACCCTCCGCCGCCTGGGCGAACTGGGTGTGGACCACATCCTGGAAGTCGGCCCCGGCAGTGCCCTGTCCGGCTTTGTGAAAAAGACCCTGCCCGGCGTGCCGTGCGCTTCGGTGGAGACACCGGAGCAGCTGGACGCCGCGCTGGCCGCATGGAGGGACGAAGCATGAGCGAAGAGACTGTGATCCGCGCGGCGGTGGTCACCGGCGGCAGCCGGGGGATTGGCCGGGCGGTGTGTGTGGCACTGGCAAAGCAGGGCTGCAACGTGGTGGTCAACTACTGCCACTGCGCAGAGCCTGCGGAGCAGACGGCAGCGCTCTGCCGCGCCGAGGGCGTGGACGCCGTGGCCGTACAGGCCGATGTTTCCACCGCTGAGGGCTGCAAAACGCTGTTTGACGCGGCGGTCAACGCCTTTGGCCGGGTGGATGTGCTGGTGAACAACGCAGGCATCACCCGTGACGGCCTGCTCCTGCGCATGTCTGAGGCCGATTTTGACGCCGTGCTGAACGCAAACCTCAAGGGCGCATTCCTCTGCTGCAAGGAGGCCGCCCGCCGCATGGTGCGCCAGCGGCATGGCCGCATCATCAACCTGTCCAGCGTGGTGGCCCTGCGGGGCAACGCCGGTCAGGCCAACTACGCCGCCAGCAAGGCGGGGCTCATCGGCCTGACCAAGAGCCTGGCCAAGGAGCTGGCAGGCCGGAACATCACGGTGAATGCCGTGGCCCCCGGCCTGATCGAGACCGATATGACCGCTGCCCTGCCGGAAGCCGTCCGCACCGGAATGCTGCACAGCATCCCGGCGGGCCGGGCCGGAAAGCCGGAGGACGTGGCAAACGCCGCGGCATTTTTTGCCGCAGAACAAAGCAGCTATCTCACCGGGCAGGTGCTCTGTGTGGACGGCGGCATGGCAATGTAAAGGAGAACGTTTTCATGGAAAAACGCAGAGTGGTCGTTACCGGTCTGGGCACTGTGAACCCGCTGGGCAACACTGTGGCCGAAAGCTGGGCCGCCGCAAAGGCCGGACAGTGCGGCATTGCCCCCATCACCCAGTTCGATACCGCTGGGTTCAAGTGCAAACTGGCGGCTGAAGTGAAGGGCTTTGACCCGGAAGCGATCGTGGACAAAAAAGAGGCCCGCAAGATGGCCCGCTTTACCCTGCTGGCACTGGCTGCCGCAAACGAAGCCATCCAGGACAGCGGCATCGACACCGAAGCGGACGCCAAAACCACCGGCGTCATCCTGTCCAGCGGCATCGGCGGGCTGCCCACCATCGAGGAGCAGCACACCCGCGGCGAGGAAAAAGGCATGGAGAAGGTCAGCCCCTACTTCGTGCCCATGTCCATTGCCAACATGGCGGCGGCCCAGGTGGCCATCCGCTTTGGCCTGAAGGGCATGTGCACCTGCCCGGTCACGGCCTGCGCCGGCGGCACCAACGCCGTGGGCGATGCCTTCCACCGCATCCGCGACGGCTACGAGGACGCCATGGTCTGCGGCGGTGCCGAGAGCTGCATCAGCCCGCTGGGCATCGGCGGCTTTACCAGCATGAAGGCCCTTTCCACCGCCACCGACCCGGATGCGGCCAGCCTGCCCTTTGACGCACGGCGCGGCGGCTTCGTGATGGGCGAAGGCAGCGGTGTGCTGGTGCTGGAAGAGCTGGAGCACGCCAGAGCCCGGGGCGCACACATCTACGCCGAGGTGGTGGGCTACGGTGCCAACTGCGACGCCTACCACTTCACCGCCCCGGCTCCCGGCGGCGCGGGTGCCATCGACTGCATGAAGCGGACCCTGGCCGACGCCGGCATCGCCCCGGAGCAGGTGGACCACATCAACGCCCACGGCACCGGCACCCATATGAACGACTCCTGCGAGACCGCTGCCATCCACGCGGTGTTCGGGGAGCACGCCAAGGAGCTGACCGTCGTGAGCACCAAGAGCATGACCGGCCACCTGCTGGGCGGCGCGGGCGGCGTGGAAGCCGTGTTCACGGCACTGGCCCTGCGGGACCAGTTTGCCCCGCCCACCATCCATTACGAGCAGCCCGACCCGGAGTGCGACCTGGACTATGTGCCGAACGTGGGCCGCGCCCAGAACATGACCTATGCACTGAGCAACAGTCTGGGCTTTGGCGGGCACAATGCCTGCATCGCCCTGCGCAGATGGGAGGAGTGAGCCATGGCCGAACCCCGTACCGTGCGCGAAACGCCCAACACCCTGACCAGTGAGCAGATCGCGGCGATCCTGCCCCACCGCTACCCCTTTGCCCTCGTGGACCGCATCCTGGACTACGAGCCGGGCCAGTGGGCCATCGGCCGCAAGTGCGTAAGCCGCAATGAAGAATTTTTCTGCGGGCACTTCCCCGGCCAGCCGGTGATGCCCGGCGTGCTCATTCTGGAAGCGCTGGCCCAGACCGGGGCCGTGACCGCCCTCAGCCTGCCCGAAAACAAGGGCAAGCTGGCCCTGTTCGGCGGCATCAAAAATGCCCGCTTCCGCAAGCAGGTCACCCCTGGCGACGTGCTCACCCTGCACTGCGAGCTGGTGGAACAGCGCGGCCCGGTGGGCGTGGGCAAGGCCTCGGCCTATGTGGACGGCAAATGTGCCGCCACCGCAGAGCTGACCTTCGTGCTGACCGAAGCACAGTAAATCAAAACAAAAAAGGCTTCCCCTTGCGGAGGAGCCGGGACGCAGGCCTGCGGTGCGGGTCTGCGCTTTTTTATTCGGAATAGTGAGCCAGGAAGCGGCGGGTGCGCTCTTCCTGCGGGTGCTCGATGAGCTGCCGGGCCGGGCCCTGCTCCACCACCACGCCGCCGTCCATGAACAGGATGCGGTCGGCCACATCCCGGGCGAAGTTCATCTCGTGGGTCACGATAATCATGGTGGTCTTGCGGTCGGCAAGGTCCCGCAGAACGCGCAGCACCTCGCCGGTCAGCTCCGGGTCCAGCGCGCTGGTAGGCTCGTCGAAGCAGAGGATATCCGGGTGCAGGGCCAGGGCCCGGGCAATGGCCACGCGCTGCTGCTGGCCGCCGGACAGCTGATGCGGGTAGTGGCCCGCCCGCTCCGACAGGCCCATCTGGGCCAGAAGCTCCTTCGCCTGCTGCTCCAGCTGGGCGTGGATGGCCTTTTTGTTGGCCTTGTAGTCCGGGCGCTCCTTGGCCAGCAGCTCCCCGGCCAGCATCACGTTCTGCAATGCCGTATACTGCGGGAACAGGTTGAAGTTCTGGAACACCAGACCGAAGTGCAGGCGCTTTTTGCGCACCTCGCTCTCCCGCTGGGTGGCGGGGTCGGCGGCGTCCCACATGGTCTCGCCGTTCACCTTGATGACACCGGTGTCCGGCCGCTCCAGAAAGTTCAGGCAGCGCAGCAGGGTGGTCTTGCCGGAACCGGACGAACCGATGATGGCCAGCGCCTCGCCCTGTTCCAGGGTCAGCGAGATATCCTTTAAAACGTGTGTCTCTCCGAAATCCTTCCCGATGCCGGAGGCTTCCAATAATGCCATGATTCAAAACCTCCTCAGCAGCGGAAATAGTCCAGCTTTTTCTCCAGCCAGCCAAACAGCAGGGTGAGAGCCCCCACGAACACCAGGAAGAAGATCGCCGTGGAGAACAGCGGCCAGATCAGGCCCTTTGCACTGTACTCCTTGGCCATCATGATGATCTCCTTGTTGGCGATGGTGTTAGCCAGCGAGGTGTCCTTGACCAGGGTGATGATCTCGTTGCCCATGGGCGGCAGGATGCGCTTGATCACCTGCAGCAGCGTCACCTTGAAGAAGATCTGGGGCTTGGTCATGCCCAGCACCTGCCCGGCCTCGGTCTGGCCCTTGGGCACTGCCTCGATGCCGCCGCGGTAGATCTCGGAGAAGTAGCAGGCATAGTTGATGGCAAAGGCCACCACCGCCGCCACCATGCGGCCGCCGGAGCCGGAGGGCCAGGGGTTCGCCATGCCCAGCAGGCCGGGGCCCAGATAGATGACGATGATCTGCAGCATGAGCGGCGTGCCGCGGATGACCCACACAAAGGTCTTGACCGCGCCGGACAGCACCTTGCAGCGGCTCATGGAGCCAAAGGCCACCACAAGCCCCAGCGGCAGCGCAAACAGCAGGGTCAGGGCAAACAGCTCACAGTTGAGCAGGAACGCGCCGGAAAGGCGCCCAAGGATCACAGACACAACAACACACCCATTCCATCCGATTTTGCGGTTTCACTCGGCCAGGGCCAGATCGTACTTGTCGGCCAGGGCCTGCATGGTGCCGTCCGCCTTCAGCTCGTCAAAGGCGGCATCCACGGCGGCGGCCGCATCGCTGCCCTTGCGGAAGGCCACGCCGTACTCTTCGGCGTTCAGCTCGTCCACGATCTTCAGGCTGGCGTAGTCGGTGCCCGCGCCGATCATGGCATTGGCCAGGGTCAGGTCCAGCACAGCGGCATCGGCGGTGCCGGCGGCCACTTCCATCAGGCAGTCGGTCTGCACGCTCTTGGAGACGTAGTCGGCCTTGGACAGGTTCTCGTCGCCCTGAATGGCGGCTTCACCGGCGGAACCGGCCTCGGCCACCACGGTCTTGTCCGCCAGATCGGCGGTGGAGGTGTAGTCGGTGCCGTCCTTCACCACAACGACCTGTGCGTTCTTGGCGTAGGCCTTGGTGGTGGCGGTGTTGGCCATGATGTCCTCGGTGAGGGTCATGCCGTTCCAGATGCAGTCGATGCTCTTGGCGTCCAGCTCCACCACCTTGGTGTCCCAGTTGATCTCCACGAACTCCGGCTCCACGCCCAGCTTCTCGCACACGGCGGTGGCAAGCTCGGTGTCAAACCCGGTAAAGTTGCCGTCGGCGTCGGTATAGTTCATGGGCTCGTAGACGGTGTAGCCAATGACCATCTTGCCCTTGCCCTTGATATCGTCCAGGTCGCTCTGTGCTGCGGCGGTGCTGCCGGACGCGGCAGAAGATGCAGAAGCGGCGGTGGAAGCGGATGCGGCACCGCCACAGGCGGCAAGACCCAGAGCGGCCACGCCGAGACCGGCGGCCATCAGAAAGCTGCGACGAGAAATGCGTTTCATATACAGGTTCCTCCCTCAATGTTCCACCGGGCTGTGCTCCGGCGGCTCCCTCTCATTTATCACTTTGCAGTGCTAAAGCGTTAAACTGTGGCTATAGAATACCTCATTCCGGGCCGTTTGGCAAGAGGAAATGCACATTTTTTGCAATCTGACGGTTCCGTCCGCCTGCAAAAGGGTGTTTTTGGCAGTTCTGTGCAAAAAAGAAACGCAAAAAAGCCATCGTCTTTGCATTTCTGCATCAACGATGGCTTCATGTTGGAGCGGCCGACGAGGCTCGAACTCGCTACCTCCACCTTGGCAAGGTGGCG
>ERZ833963.448-NODE-448-length-61184-cov-111.017962_pt1 | contig 61184 bp, 56 predicted proteins | sample MGYA00519693_ERZ833963 | MGnify/ENA primary metagenome ERZ833963 (study PRJEB31850, sample SAMEA3708748) | human gut metagenome | biome: human gut; feature: human-associated habitat; material: faeces | place: China | collected 2014 ...
CACTAATTCGGCTAACTGATATAGATAATTTTCTTCCATAAGGCAAAGGAAAGAATTTTTTATGAATTAACAAAAATAATCCCCACCTTTTTCCTACTGAGCCTGTTTCTCTTTCCAGCTTGAAATCCAGCTGGGTCTTGCAACCTCGCTTTGATAGATGACGGTCTCGTTGTTCAGGTCAATCTGCTTCATCGCTTCATGGTTTTCATAAAATAAACTATTGCTTTCAAAGATCATACATTTATCGCTAAGATCACATTCTTATGCGCACAAGATCTACTGCAAAAACATGTGCAATTGCACCCAAAGTTGCATTAAAAGATCCGAAACGCTTGCTAATACAAGATATTTGCTTTACCTTTGTACCGCAAAAGCAGGTGCAATTACCCCTAAGTTTGCAGTTGATATAAATTTTCAAAAGTTTTAAGGTATGGTCATCAATAGGAAACATTACGAAGATCTGCTCCTGCATAAGCGGTGGAACAGAAAAGTGAAAATCATCACAGGCATACGGCGTTTTATCAAATCTTCGAATTATATTCACTTGCAAACTTGCAACGAAGTTGTTAAAATAAAAAAGATATATCAATGAAACAGAAAGTATTATTTATCATATTGAATGAATACACAGATTGGGAGGGAGCATTTCTCTCCACGGCTCTTCATGTGGGTGTGATACCGGGCGGTGAAATCAAGTACGAAGTGCATACCGTTGCCCCGACATCAGACGCTGTCCGTTCCATCGGAGGTTTCAGAACCTTGCCCGATTATTCTTTCGAGAATATGCCGAAAGATTATGCCGCTTTAGTGCTTATCGGTGGCAACTGTTGGGACTCACCTGAAGCAGAACTTGTCGTACCATTAGTACAGGAAGCTTTGGATAAAGGTAAAATCATCGGGGCGATATGCAGCGGTGCTTCATTCCTCTGTTCACACGGTTTCCTGAACAATGTAAGGCACACAGGCAACGGTCTCGACCAACTCAAAAAATGGGGCGATACCGTTTACACTAACGCAGAAAACTATGTGGAAGCACAAGCTGTTAGTGACAAGAATATTGTTACGGCAAATGGTGTAGGACATTTGGAATTTACTCGTGAGATGCTTTTATTGCTGAAAGCCAACAGTCCCGAAAACATTGCTTCATGGTATGATTTCTATAAAAACGGATTTGTGAGATAAAGTTCTTTTTCTGAAATTTATGGTCGTAATGTCAAACATAGAAGCCACGTTTCCGTGCAATTTACAGAGCGTTTGGCAAGTCGTAACATCGCTAACAGACTATTCGTGGAGAAGTGATGTTAAAAAGATAGAGGTCATATCAGACACGCAATTTGTAGAAATAAAGCATTATAACCATGTGCTGCCATGCGTCGAACTTCTTCACATAGCGCTCACCACCAACTTCACGGCTGATTTTTAGGATTTTTGACTTGTCGAGCGAACTTATTAGCTGTCCGAATGTCGGCTGTCCGATAAAATGTGTACCTTTGTCCATAGTTATCAAGTTTTTGTTAGCACAGACAAAGATAACGAAAAAGGCCGGATTCCAAGTGAGGAATTCAACCTAATTTATTTTTGCAAAGCAGCAGAGGAGCTAAAAGTTTTAGCGGACACCAATAGAAAAGAATCTCATGGTGAAAGTATCGTGAACTAAATCAACAAGAACAATGGAAAAGGAAATATGGGAACAGCCTGATTAGCCATCTGCTTTTACGCTGTATTGCTTTTGCTGGCTCTCTTTACCAGCCTGTCTCCCATAAGTGGAAAGGCAAAGGTACAGGCATTGTTGTTGGAGCCGTGATATCCTTTATTGCCGTGCCACTAATGGATCATTACATTGTCGGAGTGAAACAGCTTTTCAGAAGAGATACGTTACCGTGATGTACTCGTATTCATCAATGTCGTCTGCTGCTTTTGTGTCATCATGGCTTTCATGATATAATATATCAGGCCATGAAAAAGAAAACTGATACGTTGGAACAAACAAACCTAAACTTCAGGCAACACCTTCTTAGAATTGAGCGTTACGCTTGCCTTTTTATTCTGAACAATATTTACCTGCCCATTATATGCAATATCAGATTCTTCATATTTCATATTGGGTCTGGCATAGTACACTTTCAGTTGATAATTGCCAGGTGTCAATTTGCTCATCTTAAAATTGACATCGTATTTACAAATACAATCAGCAAGTTCATCAAGGATATTATGATACACAATCAGGGTAATCTGATTATCCTGGTTGACAACGTTTACATAGATATTTCTCACGGTGCAGTTGGCTGTAACATCTTCAAACGCGCATTGGGCAACACCATCTTTTCCCAACTCAATGCTAAGGATCGCAGGCTTTGCATCATTTTCCAAATAGAAATCAGGACGTGTTTCTGTTGGAGAGAGATTTAACTTACAAGTAGAGTTAGCCACATCGTAGACTCTCAAAGCATCGAGAACAACATTCTCTGATGAACATGCTGATAATCCTATGAGGCAAATTAGGCTATAAAATACTTTTTTCATAATTACAAGGGATTTAGAATGTTATTATTTATATAAACGTGATTATCTGTTATTTATTGCTGGTGCAATTCTTTATTTCTGCCATTAAGGAATAAACATGCTTGACGCTTTCCAAACCAAAGGCATGATTATCCTTGCATCTGTTTTCAATCATATCGGCAAACACCTGAATTTCGGAGAAGAACCCTTGTGAAACAATCTGGTTATTCCCAATCGTTGGTACAAAACCATTCCTTCCGTATAAATTGACAACGGTTGCATTATTTTGGAAGACCTTTTCCAAAGGGATTCCCCATATTGCAGAGTGTCTTGGAGAAAAATCAAGTCTCTCCATTCTTTCCAATATATATTGTCCTCTGTCCGTATTAATACTTAATTGTTCCTGTGCATCCTGCCAAGAGTAATCTGTTGATAGTTCCAGCATTCCCGTTATCCCTTGATGCTCCAGCACAAGGAACAAGGTCTGACCACCATCCTTACTGCACATTTCCTTTGCAGTCTTTACCTTTGCTTTACCAAAAAGAAACGTAACATAGTCAAGGGGATGGATGAACAGATCGAGCAGGGCATCACCCTCCGGGTATAACCCCGTAAGATAGCGATAATGATAGTGCCGTTTCCCCTCACTTCTCAATTGCTTTTGCAGGATTTGAGTGGCAGGGGCAAAACGTCTTTGCAGTCCGACAACGATATGTTGTGAGCCATATAGTTTGACTGTATCAGTCAAAGACTTTAGCTCTTTTTCATTCTCACACGGTGGTTTTTCTATAAATAAGGATTTCCCTGCCTTGATGACTTCATTTGCAATATGAAAATGCGAATGTGGATTAGCTGCCACAAAGACCCCCGAAACCATATCATCATTCAGAATGTCTTGTAAAGAAGTCGTACCTTTTACTCCCTTGTACTTTTGGGAAATTAGCTCGGCTTTCTTCTCAGAGGTGCAGCAGATGTATTTCAATGGTAACTGAAGATATTGTATTACAGGTAACAGATTGCCGATACAATGATTGCCAAGACCTACAAGAGCATACTGTTGGGTGTAGATATGGTTCAGTTCCCTTATGCTCCGTATATTCTTGTATCTGCCGATGACTTTGTCTATATATCCCATAGTTTATGCTGTTATTTGCTTGAAATGTTCCTTATAGGTGATTTGCGTGTTGCTGGTCCATTGATATTTCCCATAAAACAACTCTATCAGTCGTTTGGGAAGTATTCTTTCCAGGTTCCTTAACAGGATAATATCATACTTTCGGTGATAGTTGATCCAGCATTGATTACACGCTTTGGAGTGTTGACACTGAATCTTACAGGCTTCCTTTGAATTGAATATCTCGTCAAGTGTGTTCTCATGAATATTGCCCAAGATCACATCTAAATTCTGGCACAAGGGGACATCACCATTGGAATGGATGACCAACTCACTGAAAATGCTATGGCACCGAAGTTTCAGCCTGTTGTTCTTCCATTCGTCATACAAAGCTACAAAGTCAAAGTTTTCTTCCGTTTGATGTATGGAAGAAGGTATCTGACGGATGAAATCAGTATCATTGGCTTCCATCAAGCCTTGGGTCGTGTCAAAGAATGACATCGTGCTGTAAATGCCAATACGCACGTCTATGCTATATTTCCTGGCACAATCTATGACATGCTTCATATCCTCAAACGAGTTCCACGGAGAAAGGCAAAACATCAAGGAAATAGGGACAATATCCCTACACGCCTCTATCACTTCGATAACCTTATCGTATCCATCCCTACCACGCATGTAGCGATAGGTTTCCCTGGTGCCGTCAAGTGAAATATACAGGTGCTTGGGGTGATGATTTTTTACGGCAGAAATCACCTTGTTTACCGCAAGACAATTAGACAGCAAAGTATAGTTGGGGTGATGAACGTCAAACCATCCCAATATCTTGTCCGCTTCGGGATGAAGGATAAACTCACCTCCTTCCAAGCCGACCATTGTGCGCTTTGTTACACATTTGCTGTTCATTATCTTGATGATGTCGTCTAATCTTAGATTTTCCGCAGGTTTCTTCCAAATGGAACAGTGCTTGCAACGTGACTGGCAGTTGGTAGTGGCATATATCATCAAGGAAGTAAGTTCCTTATGCCGTCTGCGTATTACATTGTTGGCAAATACAATTCCGTTGTGGATGTAGTCATAAATACTGTACATTCTTTCTTTCGAGTTTTGTCTTTTATTGTTAAGAGCAGAAAACAACGAAAAGACTGCACAATATTTATGACTTTTTCTTATCTATTCATTTCCCATCATTTACCAAGTAAGTCTTAGTCCGAATGGTACCGTTATGATGAACGGGTGCTCTGTTCGGTAGGTTTCAAGCCCACTGCCATTCCCAAAGTAATAGAACATATTAGGCTCCAAATACAGACTGAAGGGCTTGAATAGCCTATACTGTACACCGATACCCAAGTTCACAGACCACTGATAATGTGGCTCGATCTCGCCTCTCAACGTGTAAGAAGAGTCGGACGTTATGATATACTTCTTATATAGCGAACTATGGACAGGCATCTCGAATGTCACTCCTCCAGTTGTATAGGCATTGAAACGCCCTTTGCCCCATATATGATAGATCAATCGCAATGGTATGCCCACATAATCGACCTTCTGGGTTTTCAACAAAGTCGCACCATGAAACTCACTCTCAAAATCAGACTTCAACCTTGCATAAGTCAATCCTGTTCCAAAAGTCCAATGGGAACTTAACTGCTTGTTGAGCGACAAGCTAAAGGTTTTGGGGCGGTAGTGATGCACCTTCTCACCTAAGGAAGCGTTGCCTTCTGTTGCATTATTCAGTGCTATCCATGACATTTTTGCTCTCTCAACGGAATCCATCAGCGCATTGTTCCTGGCTAAATAATTTACATAATCATCCCATGTATATAATTTGGCCGCAGTCCCACCGTTAGCGTAATCTATTACTGATAGGTAGTTCAAATTGGACATGGCTCCATTTGCTCCGGCATTGGAAGAATAGCCGAAGTTAAATGTCCATGGGTATTTCTCCTTATTGCTGACACTATACGACAGCCTTTCATTCAATGCCATCATTTTTTCTTCTGGAATTTGTGGAATACGGAGTACGGATTCTTTGGTACCGATACCCTTTGTTGTCAGTTGCTTCTGTATAGAATCCATGTAAAATACTACTGTCTCATGTCCGAATTCCACACTATCTGTTATTACCTGTGACGACATCTTTTCAGTAGGGACAGTTGTTTCAGCCAAAGTATGCCCATCCTTATCATTGATGTTTGATGGGATCAAGTATGTTGGTTGCGTGTTCTTTCTATAGGCTCTTTCTCTTTGAACCCGTTTGGACTGCTCCTGATGAGTGGTTACTGCTGTAGGCTTGTTATCAGAGGTACTGACAGATTTGTGCTTCGTTACGAAATAGATATAGACAGGAATCAGAATTGGAAGCAAGAAGAGCATCCAATAATTAATCAGTATGGTACGCAACATTTTCTTTGCCCGAACCAATTGTGAAGATGAACTGTGAGGATTGATGCCAAGCAGTTCTCCAATTTCCTTATGGGAAAGACCATCCAGAACCGAGAGCTTGAATATCTCCCTATACCCCTCTGGTAATGACTCTATTGCCGACAACAACAGTTCAAGTTCTATATTCTTTTCTTCCTCGTCTTCTTCGCTCAAAGGTTCTATGTCCAGACTATATAGAGGGATGTCATCCTTCTCTGTACTTTGCAGAAACCTTAAAGCAAGATTTCTTACAATGGTTATCATCCATCCCTCCAATTTTGAGTTGTCTTTCAGCGACTTGATAGAGGTGAAAATGATGATGAACGCATCGTGCAGAATATCTTCTGCCGTGCTTTCGTCTTTCACATAATGCCGGCATATTCGCATTAACTTGCCTGAATATGCCTTATATAAATTGCCGAGAGCCTCACGTTCTCCCTGTTTACATGCGTCTATATCAACATCTACTTTCATAGATATAATTTTCCTTTTTATTAAAAGGAGCAGATTATGACTAAAAGACTGCACGAATTTTGAAACTTTTTTTGAGAAAACTAAACAAAGACCTAAAATTATGATTAGTGGCCTATTTTAAGGGAAAATACATCATCAACAAGAGCACTATTACAAAGTTCACTTCCTTTCATAAAGGAGATATTTGATGGCGTTTCTTGATATCTGTAACAAACGGTGGCCCATGCACTTCCTGGTCTACAAGCCAGTAAGGCAGCACGGAGAGATTCTGGTGCACTTTGATACTTTCGTCGGACTTGTAATAGACAGGCCTGATGTCAAGGCCACTTTTGAGTGTATGGAAGATCTTGTGTAAAGCTTTACATAACGTTTTTCATGTGTGATTATTTCTTTTTCAGAACTTTTTGATAGCGGCCATCATTGATGGACGTCTCCGATACACTTCTCTGAAGAAGACAGCAAGCTGGTGGGCAGCAGCTTTTCCGCCTTTTAGCTTTTGCATGCATTCCATTGAGGCGGCAATGGGTGGATATTTGTCCACGTCGGCCTTGCCGCTGGCATCCTTTTTCAGCAACTCTACGTACATTGACAGCAATTCCTCATGATGACTGCTGTCGGTATAATGTGCATAGTGGTCGAGTGCGTCCGTGTTGTACTTAGAATTAGCCTTGATGAACTCGTATAGTTTTTCCATTTCTTTCTCTTCCACATAGATGTCGGCCAAGTTGCTGACACCGAAGCCGCCAACCTTGGAGAAAGGCGTGTCGGCAATCAACTGCTCGAGCCATTGCTTCCACTCGTCCTTGGGTATCAGGGCTTTCAGTTTGTGGTAGTACTTAGCATCGCCAAGACTGCTGACAAACAAATCGCGGGCAGCCTTTATTTGACCGGGTTTGTTGCCCTGTAGTTCATAGATTTCGAGTAATCGCTTAGTCCACATCGTATCAGCCCAACGCACTCCTCGACCGCTGTCCAAACCTATACCGGCCTTGGCATATTCGGCCGCTTTGTCATACTGCTTTTGCTCCACCAGCCTGTCAACGACGATCTTGCGGATTTCAGGAAGACGGATATACTTCTGCTCCTCTTTGTCGGCATCAGCGTCCTTGCCCATTTGACGCAACAACGCTATCTTCCGTTCAACATAGACATGCAGGTTGTAGTCGTCTTTTTGTGACTGAATTTGTTTATCAAGAAGTCTTAATCCTTCCTCATCAGAGAGTGCTCTTCTGGTGACTTCCAGCTTCAAGTCGTTTAAATCAATGAGATCGTAATCAGCCAAGTCACGGTTGGAAAGGTCCTTGACCTTTTCGACGATATGTTTCTTCAAGTCCTTTGAGATGGCAGGGTGGCTGATAGCATTGAGCAGCAAGTTCTCTGCCTGCTCACATTCATAGTGTCCATCTATGTTTTCGTCTTCATAAGGGTCAATCTCATTTTCGTCGAAATTATCACATAACTGTCGGATGAACTCCATGGCGATGGTTGCGGCAGCATCGGCATTGCCAAGGTCAAGCAGCTTCTTGCCTTCTTCGATGATCTTATTTGCTTCGTTGAAGATAGCCTCCCAGTCTGTAACCTCGTAGCTATTCCATCTGTCACCAATATCCTTCGTCTCGCAGAAGGCATCGGCCATTTGACCGGCATAGTCGGAAGCGGTCTCTGTGTTGTGTAGATACTTTTTGGCGAGATAAGCTCCCAATGCTTCTTGGAAGTCTTTATTGCCTTTGGCATATTCAAGGGAAAACATGACGAGGTCTCCCCGTGTAGCAAGTTGAAGCAACTGCTCTAAATCTTTGGGTGATGATGTGCTGCTCATGTGATTTAATATATTTTTTTCGATTATTATTTCTTAAACACTTTGCCACATTCGGTACATTGGTAGTACTTGCAGTCTTGTTTGGGTAAAACCAGCAAAACGCCACCAAGCAGTACAAACGGAGATATGATAAGACCATATAGCCGAACAGACGCAAGAGTCTCCACAAAATTAGGCAGGATTAGCCCCGCGCAGCCAAGAATCATCAAGACAATACCAAGAAGGATCGCAGGTGTTGATCTTTTGCCCTCTTTGTTCCGCAAGGCTTTGATCTTGTCACTCCCACAACTGGGGCACCATGGCAACTGTTCTGAGCGAGATGCTCTTATCTCATTGAGGATGTGCTGACTTTGCTCATAGTCTTTCTTGAACACCTTCACCTCAATACCTGGATTCGGCCCATAAGCGCCATACGCAGGGTCGTTGAGTTCGTCATGAAGGGAAGCGGTGATACCATTGCTCGCCAACTTCGAGACGATCTCGTCGGCAACAATCGTGTTGTCGCACTTCGTTAAGGTAATGATTCCCTCGTTCTCCATAATCGTGATGGTTTAGTGTTCAAGTTTATCTTTGCCACAAAGGTACGTTATTTTTCCGTATTTGTCCGGTTGTAGCTCAAAAAAGTTCAAGAGCCACCATGTTTCCTATTTACGAGAGTGAGATAACGGACAGGCTATGGAAGCCATCGCAGGGGTAGCCAAGAAGATGTTGTCTGCAGGATATATTAAACAGGCATGGATGCTCCTTCCAAGGAGAGGACATCAGAAGTGGAAGTTGAGCGTGGCGGTCAAGTCGTGGAAGTGGTAGGATCCGGATTCCCCAGTGTAGTCTTTTTCCAGATTGAGCAGTCCGACATGCCCTTGCAGTCCCAGTCTCCAGTGCTTGCCCAGTTGGTAGTAGATGCCGGGCTGCAGACCAAAATCGAACGACCGGTAGATGTCCTTATCGTTCAATGGATGGTAGGGATTGGCATCATTATAATATTGGTTGTTGGAGGCAATGAAAGAGAACACGGGGCCGCATTCCACCACAAGTCCGCTCTTACGTGGATTGGAGAGATGATATTGGATTAGGACGGGAACATCGAAGTACGAGCAGTCGTAGGAACCTATACCTTCCTCGTAATCTCCTACTTCAAACTTCGCACGATAGCCGATGCCCGGCATGACAGACCAATGGCGCGTAAGATAATAGTTCAGACCATAGCCAATATGAAAAGCATAGGGGTCATCTACGCCTTCAAAAGAATGCGCATCACCTAAACCTATGTAGATGTTGTGTTCGAAATGTTTGTCTTGTCCTGAAATAGGAAGACTGAGCAACATGGCTACACTCAGAGTAAGCAGCACTCTCTTAAATAAACTTGTCATTCTACAAATTAGTTTTTATGTGAATATCGATTCTGATTCTGGCATGCGGTCGTGGCAGTCAAATTGGCTCCTCATGCGCCATCCCAATGACTATGACGCAGCGTGAGGGCAATATCCCCCTATGCCGGACGAACAAATCTCGTACTTTTCTCCCCTTCGTTGCTCAGGTCTGTCTGCTGCATTGTCCGCGTTGGTCTCTTTCTGCCTGCTGTAGGCTTTTCCCTATTCGCCCATAGGGAAAAGTCTATAGTAATTATCCCCACAAATGGCTATCTTTGCCGTGGAACAACGTAAAAACGACAAATATGAAAACCAGATTAGCCAGACAATTCTTTCTCGTTTGCCTGATGCTGCTGATTGGCAGCTTGAGCATGATGGCAAAAAGAGCCCACATTGAGCGGGGCATGACCAAACAACAGGTCACGAGCATCTTGGGGCAGCCCGACAACACCAGTTTTGATGAGAGTGGTGAGACCTGGGAGTATTTCAAAAGTCCGCTCATGAGCAACTACACCAATCGCATTGTAGTTTATTTCGGTAGGGACGATCTGGTGAGGGCCTGTCAGTCCTCTACTATCGATTATCATTCCAACACACCCCTGGGCTATGAGCGTCGCTCCGGTGCCTATCCGGCGGTGCCCGTGCCGAATCCAAGCTGTTACGGTCTCGATGACGAGTCGTTCACGATATTATATAATAAGGTGAGGGACGCGAGCTTTGACGACAACCGCTTTGACCTTATCCAAGTAGCTTGTCTTGGCTGTTGGTTCAGTTGCAGTCAGGTGGCCGGTTTGCTCAAGCTGTTCTCGTTCAGTGATGCCAAGTTCAAGGCGCTGGGCATGATGGCTCGTCACATTACGGATCCGCAGAACGCAGTCGAAATTTACCGGATGTTTGATTTCTCTTCAGACAGGGACAAAGCCGCTGAGATTATGGGAGAACGATAGCACGGCTGTGACGCGTTTTGCGACTTCGCCGAGTAGTATTCCCGATCTGGTGCTGCTCGACTGAATATTGCCTACAATGACGGTGTCAAGGTGTGCCGTCGCATCCGGGAGATGGATGAGTCTTTCGGCCGGTCGCCAGGACGGCAACACGCTCATCGTGTTGTCGCACTTCGTCAAAGTAATAATTTCCTCGTTTTCCATAATCGTGATTGTTAAGTGTTCAAATTTATATCTGCCACAAGGATACGTTATTCTTCCGTATTTTGCCTGGTTGTAGCTCAAAAGCACACTGCCTGAAGAATATAAGACGATATCCGGAGCCTCATTGCCCTGGTGGTTATGAAGCCAACCGCGCGTCTCGTCGATCGTTTCCAAAGGGCCTTCCACCAGCATGGTGGCGTCGTAGCCAAGGAGGAGCTTCTTCAGTCGGTTGAAGTTATGCTGTTCGTCTTCGATAATCAGGACTTTCATAGTTTTGTGGTTGAATGAATGACGGGGATGGTCACATTGTAGGTTGTGCCATCGTTGTGGATGATGATGTCTTGATGAGCCAACAGTGCGTAGCGGTCGCGGAGGTTGCGGAGCGAGAAAAGTGAGTGTCGGGTGCTCATAGCCATTGTCTATTGCTGCTCTGTCTTGCAAAGATAATGTTTTCTTTTGATAAGACCGTGTCTCTGTGGTTTTTTATGCTAAACTCACGGTTCTTGCAATACTCGTAATATATTTTTTTGCTTTTCGAGTAGGGGATATGTCTCACCTTTACGTCTTAAGTTTAGAAATAAAACGAAAAGTGATGAAAAGACAAGCTTACAAACACCTACCAACGGAGACATGAACGTAGTCCCACACATGCCTGTAGCGCTCACTAACGGCTCAGTTACATAGTTTTCCGTTTCAGTGGCGTTTTTCTTCGTTCCGGCTACATCTTTCATCACTTCGTGATCAGTCTTTCGTAACTTTGTACTAAAGATACAGTAATAATGAAAACAAATATTGATTTTCTGACAGAGATACAGGAAAACTTCGTGAACAATGCTTCACGTCCGGCCTTCTGTATCTCCAATCAGTTCTTTACCTACGGACAATTATCCCATTGCGTGTCAAAGGTAGGGGAAAGGCTGAAGCTTGTCTCTGACGAATATATTGGCCTCGTCGCCAATGACGACCTGATGACCTATGCCTCCATCCTTGCCATCTGGTTGGAAGGCAAATGCTATGTACCTCTCCATCCTCATCAGCCGTTGGCCCGCAACAAGGATATCATCCACCAAGTAGGGATCAACACGCTGCTCGATTCGAGTCCGTGTAGCAGCTTTACGGACTGTGGCGTGCAGATCATTGCTGAGACTGTTGGGAGTGAAGCGACAGATGCTTGTCTGCAGGCAGACCATATTTTCGATGCGAGTCACCACGCCTACATTCTTTTTACCTCTGGCAGTACAGGACGCCCCAAAGGTGTGCCGGTGACCTTCGGCAATGTGTCGGCATTTTTAGACTCCATTCGGGAGATGGGACTGGAGCTTAGCAGCGAAGACCGATGTCTGCAGATGTTCGACCTGACGTTTGACTTGTCGGTAGGCAGTTATCTTCCCTCGCTTGTGGCCGGAGCCTGCGCCTATACGGTGGCACCAGGCTGTGTCAAGTGGCAGGAAGTGGGCCGGCTGATAGAGGACTATCATCTGACCGAAGCGCTGATGGTGCCTTCGGTGATACACTATCTGCGTCCTTACATGGATGAGCTTGAGGCCGACGCACTACGCTATTCGCTGTTTTGTGGAGAAGCACTGTTGGCCGACGATGTAAAGGCATGGGAAGCAAGAATTCCACGGGCAAAGATATGGAATGTATATGGCCCCACGGAGAACACCATCTACTGTACAGCTTACGAGATTGGCGACACCATCTGTGAGAAAAACGGCATCGTCAGTATCGGAACGGATATGAAACACAGCGCGACAATGATTGTGGACGACAACCGGCAGCCTGTGGCAATTGGAGAAACAGGTGAACTCTGTCTTTCCGGGCAACAGCTGACACCAGGATATTGGAGAGATGAGGTAAAGAATACCTCATCGTTTTTCGTGTCCGACGGTATTCGCTGGTATCTCACGGGCGATGTCTGCTATCGTCAGTCCGACGGTAATATCATCTATTTGGGGCGTAAAGACTCACAAGTGAAAATCCAGGGATACCGGGTGGAGTTGAGTGAGATAGAGAATGTGGCCCGTCATTTCTACCATGACGAGGTCGCCGTCGTTGCCACCACATTTGGCGATGAGAGCGCCCTGCGTATTGCCATTGCCGTGGAGGCAGAGGACAATCAGTGTGGTTTTCAACTCGTGGATTATCTCAAGGAGTATCTGCCCGCCTATATGATACCCGAAAAGGTGGTCTATCTCAAGGCCTTTCCGCAGAATTCTAACAATAAGACTGACCGAAAGGCGATTAAAGAACTTATCAAATAAACAAGTAATCATGGAAAGAGAAGAAGTAAGAAAGTTGCTTTCAGGAATTTTTGAAGTAGTACTCAACCAACCCGTGCTGTTGACTGATGATATGACACCGGACGACATTGACAACTGGGATTCGCTGACCAATATGACCATTATCAGCGAAATAGAAAGCCAGTGGGGTATCAAGTTCAAGCTGCGCGACATCATCCGCATGAAGAACGTGGGCGACATCATCGACACCATCATCAAGAAGACCTGCTGAGTACGATCATTCATCATAACGATCACCACACATACTATGGAATTTCTGTCGATACCATTTGTATGCTGCATGGCGGTGACTTTTCTGCTGTACTATCTTCGGCAGAGTCGCTCCTGGCAGCATGCAGTACTGCTCGCGGCGAGCATGGTGTTTATTGGTTATTACCATCCCGTCTATCTGCTCATCGCCTCGGCAATCACTGTCTTCACATTTCTTTGGGGACGTCTCATCCACGAAACGTTGGATACCCGCGTCGGCACCGTCTGCTTTTGGGCCGGCATTGTCGCTTTGGTCGGGTTCTGGCTGGTGGCGCGCTATTGGTTTCCGCTGTTTCCTTTGGGCATCTCCTTCTATACCTTCCAGGCATTGTCCTATCTGATTGAGATCTATTGGGAAGAGGATCCGGAAGATGATTTCATTGACTTCACACTCTATATGATGCTCTTCGTCAAGTTCCTTTCGGGACCTATCGAGCGTGCGTGCGACCTGCTGCCTCAGTTGAAGACCGCACGGACATTCGACTATACGCTTGTCACGCGAGGCCTGAAGTTAGTGGCATGGGGCGTGTTTCTCAAAGTCGTCATCGCGGACCGCATCTCGCCCTCCCTCGACATTGTGCTCAACGATGTGCGTGATGCTACCGGCATGCAGCTCTTAGTGGCCACACTTCTTTATCCCATTCAGCTCTACAGCGACTTTGCCGGATATACGTGCATGGCTTTGGGACTCGGCCGCATGTTAGGATTCCGGTTGCATCCTAACTTCGACCGTCCGTTTGCGTCGCGGTCTACAGGCGAGCTGTGGCGGCGGTGGCATGAGTCGCTCTCCTTTTGGGTGCGTGACTATGTCTTCACGCCGCTCAATGCATCGTTGCGGGAATACGGGCGTTGGGGCGTGTGCCTTTCGTTGCTTGTCACTTTTGTGGTCATCGGCGTATGGCATGGTGCCGGATGGACGTTTGCCTGTTATGGACTTTGCCAGGGTGTTCTCGTCATAGAGGAGGCACTGTTAGGCAAGCGTCGCGAGCGGTGGTATGGTTATCTCGGAAAGCATGTTGGTAATGCGCTGATGATGATCCGTACCTACATTTTCTTTGCCCTTTCGCTACTCTTCTTTAGAGTAGCAGAGGTATCCGATGTGTTCTATACCTACCGCCATCTGTTTGATGGAATTGAATCATCAGTTAAGGAACTCCGTCTTGGCATGGACGACCACTCCTGGATCGTATTTGGTGTGGCAACCATTGTGATGCTGATCGTAGAGTATGCTAACAGCCATCGCAATCTCATCGTCGCTTCCGAGCGGCTGCGGCCGTTATGGAGATGGACGTTGTATTTCGCCGTACTGCTCATCATTCTCTTCTATGGATCGTTCGGAGTGGAAAATTTCATCTATATACAATTCTAAACTGTCATCATCATGAAGACGACATATTCTATTTTGAAGTTCTATGGCAAATGTCTGCTGCTGAGCCTTCCTTTACTGTTATTTTTGGCTTTCTATGTCATCCGCGACCCTTTTATGGTGGTGCGCTCTTATTCCGACTATGACCATAGCCGTGTGATGCAGAGTGAAGGAGCAGTCAGTTGGGAGAAGTATAAGCTCTACCGTCATCGATGCCACTACGATGCTTTCATCATGGGCTCGTCCTGTACAAAGGCGTTTTCCTGCCATGAATGGAACCGATATATCCATGCACACCCTTTCCGCATGTTTTGCAACGCCGAGGGGCTGGGAAGCCTGAAAGTAAAGTTGCAGGCGCTTGACACTGTTCCCGGACAGCGCATAGACCATTTGCTCATCATTGCGGAGCGTAGCATGTTTGACAAGGTTTCACCTATGCATGACTTTATCCATGCCTTGCCGCCTAAGGTGAGCGGAGAGAGTATGGCTAATTATCAGACTCTGTTCTTTCAGACGTTCCTTCAGCCCAAGTTTCTTGTGCCATACCTTGATTATTTGGCTACGGGAAGAATCAGCCGGAACGGACAAAAGGTGCTCAATGTCAACGTACCGACCCGTGAAAGATACTCCAACGACGAGGTGATGTATCAAGAACGGGAGATTACTGATATGGGTGAGAGATATTGGGCAGACAAGGACTTGCCTCAACAGAGCAGGCTACAACATCCTCATGAGGGTCCTGTAGCCATAGGCCTGCCACAGGTGACGGTGCTCAAAGAGATAGAGAAGATATGCCGTAGACATCATACCGACGTTCAGTGGGTCGTTGGCCCTACTTTCAAACAAGAACAGCTCAACCGTCACGATATTCTCGCGTTGCGTCATATCTTTGGCGCTGCTCACGTCCACGACTATTCGACAGCCCCGCAGTTCTATGACTACCATTGTTATTATGACCAGGCACATTACCGGCGGGCTGTAGGCAAAAAGATATTGCAAGACATCTATAAGACTCCTTGTCAGCAATAGACCGATACGCTTCATCCCTTTACTTTTCCGTTTCAGCCATCTTGCGGATTGTTTGGGCGGCTATTCATCGTACCTTTGCAGCCAATAAAACAGTTATCGTTATAATAGGGAATCAAAGGTATGGCGATGTGCGGGCGAGGAGTTCCTACTGTGCCTTGTTTAAGGGTGTTAGCAGAAAATAGACCGTGGCGGTGAGCACACGGATGACAGTGCTATGAGATAGTTTTTGGCCGACAGTCAGAGCAGCTACAAGTCGCTGATGTCTACGGCAAGTCCTATGCCGGTGATAAACCTCATGATCGGCTAAATGAGCATGATGCCGATTATAACGGTCATAGAGTTGACGTTCAGTCCTGACGAGGCAATGAAAATGGCAAAGATGAGCGCGCAGAGGTTGGCTCCATGAAAGGCGATGCCACTACTTATTTGACTCACGGTGTCAGCTTTGTTCTTCTTGGCGGGCATGAGTTGAAATGGCCTTCTACGACCTGTCGGAGTACTTTAGGTTGCGTTTTGGTTTTTTATCTCCTGGCACCCATCTTTCTGAGATACTCACCAAGTGGTTCCATATCCACTTGGGCGCGCCATTGGTCAACTTTGCTCTCGTCAAGAAGCATCCACACGCGTCCATCTCTTATTTGCGAGCCATACTTTTGCGGTTTGCCCTGAAACATGTTGATGCGGTCCTCCATCATGGCTACACTTGAGGGCTGGAGGTCGCCGTTTTTTACAGCCTTTTGAAAAATGGGAAGATACTTTTGCTGTAGTTCAAGTGGGGAATGTTGTATTACTACCCAGAATGCAGAACAAGCCTCTCCTACGACAGATTTTCCCACGAAACCTTTACTGTCAAGAATGCTGCAAATTTCTTTCTGATTGGCACTGTCGACCTTAGCCATAATAGCGTAGATTGAATCCAACTGTTGTTTGTCCGTTGGTTTTTTGGCTGATGCGTTCATCCACAACTGTCTTATCTGCTGATCAGCTTCCTCAATTTTCAGCAACTTTGAACGCAGGGCATTATCATATTGTTTTTCAACGGCGTTGCGGCGTGCATCCATTTCCGATATAAGCTCCTGCCAACGTTTGTCTTTTCGCAATGGCTCTAAATCCTTATCTCTGTTGGAATCTCTCATGTACCATTTCGGCTCTAACTTCATCCGTTGTCTAAGCCATGTAAATGCTTGATCAGTGTTGCCTGAAAGAGCCGCGACACAAGTCGCATTGTAAAGATGAACACCCTTGATGCATGAAGAGTATTTAAAAGCCTGTTCGAAGTAGTTCAAAGACTTGTCATAATTCTTCAAACGATAGCAAGAGTCAGCTTTTGTGATTAATGCGTCATATTGTCGAACTGTGGATCGGTAACCATTCTTTTCGCCTGACATTATATTTAGCGACTGTTTTCTGTAATCGTCAAGTACCCATGCCAAGGAGTAGAAGTTTCTTCTGTCTGTTACATCCCAGTGATATGTTCCAAAAGAGGGGTATTTTTTTGATTCACTTTGCATAACATAGACTACACCTTGTGTCCGACCTTGCCTAATCATGCGATCAACGCATACTAACCGATGATGCCGATTGTTGAAAAAAAGATTGCGCCACAACTTATCTTCAGCCTGTCTTCTTGGTGGTTCTGGGTAGAGCATACGCTCCACATTTACCGAGCCATCTTTGTACATTACGTAGTCGGGCTGATAACTGGTTATGTCACTGTTGGTAAATGTCGCCCAGTATTTCCCCATGGGTCTAAGAGAGTCAATAGAGAAGTCTACATCTCTCACCACATCCTTCCAAAACTTGTCCGCCTCGCTCATTTTATTGGAACAAGATGCAAACAGAAGCATACAAAGCAATAATGATAAATTTGTTCTCATATTAGTATTAAAGAGTAGCTATAACTGTTGCAAAATTAAACAATTCTGTTTAGATGGCCAAGACTTGGATATTAAAAGTAAGTATAAAAGACTATTTTGACATGCCTATCAAATATGACAGTGAATGTCAAACCGAATGGATAACGGATCACCTTTGCTGTATTCCGGTTTAGCTGTGATTTTTTTCGTTCCAACCATTCTCTATGTCATTACGTGATGGATAACATTTAATTTTGCAGGTAAATATAAACAAGGAGACAATCATAAAGCAAATGATATGAACAGATGGATAACCGCAGCCTTGGCCGTCGCTGTCTTGCTGACGGGCAGCTGCAAACGGCCAACGGCTGACGACGAGAGCAACACGACTGCAAAAATAGAAACCATGACGGTGAAGCCCCGTGACCTGATGACCACGGTAGGCTATCCTGCCACCATGAACGCCTCTATGGCAGCAACGCCTCGGCCATTATCAACGAGATCAATGCCGCCGTGAAGCAGATGAGCGGTGACCTGCCCGAGGGAATCCATTTTCAAAAGATCAACGATGCCAAACTCTATCTCGACGCTTCCATCCACACCGTGGTGGAGACGCTCCTCGAGGCCATCCTGCTTGTCATACTCGTGGTATGGGTGTTCCTGCAAGACCTTCGTTCCACGTTCATTCCCTCGGTGAGCATCGTGGTGTCGCTCATCGGTACCTTTGCCTTCATGCAGCTTATGGGCTTCAGTCTCAATCTGCTGACGCTCTTTGCCCTTGTGCCCGCCTTGTTCATCATCTTCCAGTGGCTGCAGGAGCGGATGATGCCAAGGAAAATGGTGGAGTGATAGGGGTTAATTATTCTAAATAATGTAGTAAAGAGCAACTCTATATCATAGGCTTTTTGTAATATCGCAGCCGTTTCTTGTTTAGAATAACATATATGACCTCAAAGATAGTTCCTTCGGGAAGCGTGGCTCATCGACTCAGTGTAATGAGTCTGTTAGTGACTTTAGGTATCGTTTATGGCGACATAGGAACGTCGCCTCTCTATGTCATGAGAGCAATTATCGGTGCCACCCCTGTTGTGACCGCCGACTACATTATAGGCGCAGTGTCGTGCATCATCTGGACACTCACTATTCAGACAACATTGAAATATGTGGTATTGGCGCTGCGTGCCGATAATAATGGTGAGGGTGGTATCTTGGCACTCTATGCGCTTGTGAGGAAACATGGCAGGAGGTGGCTCTATCTCCTTGCCATCATCGGGGCGAGCACGCTCGTTGCCGATGGAGTCATCACACCCTCCATTACTGTTTTGTCAGCCATAGAGGGCTTGCGCACCTATGAGCCTTCCACGCCTGTCATCCCTATTGCCATTGCCATTCTCACAGTGCTGTTCTTCATCCAGCAGTACGGTACCAGCGCCATCGGCAAGCTTTTCGGCCCATTGATGTTGTTGTGGTTCTCAATGATTGGCCTGTTGGGACTTGCCCATGTGGGTGACAGTTGGGTGATACTCAAGGCTTTCAATCCTTGGTATGCCGTTCGTTTGTTAGCCACCAGTCCGGAATGGTTTCTCATCTTAGGTGCCGTGTTTCTTTGTACAACCGGTGCGGAGGCGCTCTATTCCGATTTGGGTCACTGTGGCAAGCAAAACATCCGGGTGAGCTGGGTCTTCGTCAAGACAATGCTCATCTGCAACTACCTCGGTCAGGGTGCTTGGATCATCGCCCATGCCGGGCAGCTTGCTCCCGGCACGAATCCTTTCTACGCCATCATGCCGCATGCTTTCCTGCCCGTAGGTATTACGATGGCTACGATAGCGGCTATCGTGGCTAGTCAGGCACTGATCAGCGGGTCGTTTACCATCTTCAGCGAGGCCATGAACCTTCACTTTTGGCCACGGCAGCGCATCAAGTATCCTACCGATATCAAGGGACAGTTGTATATACCGTTTATTAATATCAGCCTTTACGTGTTGTGCATCATCGTCATTTTGTTTTTCCAGACTTCCAGCAATATGGAAGCAGCCTACGGACTGGCTATCACGGTGACGATGCTGATGACCACCTTGCTGCTGGGTTGCTATCTTAAGCAAAACAAGATGCGGCGGAGTATCGTGATTCCCGTCATCAGCTTTTTTGTGGTCTTGGAGAGCATCTTCTTTGTCGCCAACTTAGCTAAGTTCATGCACGGCGGTTGGGTGACAATGCTGTTGGCCGGGATCATCTGTCTTGTGATGTATGTGTGGTACAATGCCGATAAGATCAGAAGCACCTTTGTGGAGCACCGCGACATCCGTAAGTACTATGATATACTGTCGGATATCAAGGCCGACACGTCCATCTCAAAGTTCGCCACCAACGTCGTGTATATGAGCCGGTTTGGTGGCAAATACGATGTGGAGCAGAAGGTGCTGTACTCCATCATCAACAAACATCCCATGCGTGCCGATCACTATATCTTGTTGCATACTGATTACGAGGACACGCCCAATGAGCGCAGCTATGACTTCTATGAACTGATACCGGGTACGCTCTACCGCATCAACCTCCACTTAGGGTTCCGCGTGCAACCCTATGTCAACCTCTATCTCCGGCAAGTCATCGAGGATCAGGTGGAGAAAGGCAGCTTTACTTCTGAGAGTGGCTACGACTCGTTGCGTCGCCATCATGTGGCGGGTAACTTCATTTTTGTGTTTATCAAGCGGGTATATGCTGAGTTCAACGTGTTTACTCCCAAGGCCCGTTTCATCATGACCATTTACAATCTTGTACATCATCTCAAGCAGAGCGCCCCTAAGGCGATGGGCTTGAACACCAGCAATGTCTTTGTGGAGACCGTCCCACTTGTGGTCCGGACAAGAAAGATAGAACGTGTAAAGCAAAATTAGTCCTGCCCCCCGAAGACGAGATGCGGAAGACTTAGAAGTGGAAGTTGAGCGTGGTGGTCAAGTCGTGGAAGTGGTAGGATCCGGATACCCCAGGGTAGTCTTTTTCCAGATTGAGCAGTCCGACGTGCCCTTGCAGTCCCAGTCGCCAGTGCTTGCCCATTTGGTAGTATATACCGGGCTGCAGACCAAAGTCGAACGGCCGGTAGATATCCCTATCGTTCAATGGATAATTGGGATCGGCACCATTATAATACTGGTTGTTGGAAGCAATGAAGGAGAATACGGGGCCGCATTCCACCACAAGTCCGCTCTTACGTGGGTTGGAGAGATGGTATTGGATGAGGACTGGAATGTCGATGTACGAGCAGTCGTAGGCACCTTCTTTACCAGTGACATCACCTACTTCAAACTTCGCACGGTAGCCGATGCCCGGCATGACGGACCAATGGCGTGTGAGATAGTAGTTCAGACCGTAGCCGACATGAAAAGCGATAGGGGCTTCTTCATCGGCAAATTCGGTTGCATAGCCCAAACCGATATAGAAGTTGTGCTCGATGCGCTTTCCCTGTCCGATAGCAGGAAGACAAAGCAATGTAGCTGTGCTTAGGGCAAGCAACCCTTTTCTGATGTTGTTCATGGTTACTATATATAATAAGGTGTATGATTTTTTATTCCTTTGCCGGTCTAAGCAGCATCCAGTAGGCGCTTGCCTTGATTTTGTTCATCAGAGCGGCACCAAGAAAAGAAGGATGGCAGAGAATAATCCTCTCTGCCGAAGGCGACTCACCATTTGTTTATTTCTATATGACGACGGCCGTTCCACTCACTGCCACCATGAGCATGGAACCGCTTTGGCCCACGGTCTCGTAGTCGATGTCGATGCCAACGACAGCGTTGGCACCGAGGTCGGCGGCGCGTTGCCGCATCTCGTCCAGTGCCGTGCCTTTTGCCTCGCGCAGCACTTTCTCGTAGCTGCCCGACCGTCCGCCGATGATGTCGCGGATGCCGGCAAAGAAATCTTTCATGAAGTTGGCACCGATGATGGTCTCGCCTGTCACGATGCCCTTGTACTCTCTAATGGAATGACCTTCGATGGTCGGTGTGGTGGATAATAGCATAATCTAAGACGTTTGGTGGTTGCAAAGATAGTGTTTTTATTCCAAAGTCCAAAGGAAAGGGGAAAGAAATGTCTCTTGGCGATCTTCCTTTCGGCCTTGTGAGAGAAAAAGGACAGGAAGATTCGGGTATGACCAAGAAAAGTCGTATCTTTGCCAAAGATAGAATCTTATGTATGACAGCCATGAACAAAGATCAACTTTATCAGCAGCTGGCGGCACAGGCAAAGAGTCTGGTCGATGGCGTGGACAACGTGGTAGGCGCCTTGGGCAATGTGACAGCCCTGTTGAAAGAAGAGCTTCCATCTTTCTTTTGGGTCGGCTTCTATATGGTTAAGGATGGGCGCCTGCAGTTAGGACCCTTCCAAGGTCCGGTCGCCTGCTACGGCATTGAGAGGGGAAGGGGCGTATGTGGTGCGGCTTGGGAAAAAGCCCAAACCCTTGTGGTGCCCGACGTGCATCAGTTCCCCGGTCATATTGCCTGCTCCTCACGCTCCAATTCCGAGATTGTCGTGCCGGTCTTCCATGGCGGAGAGGTCGTCGCTGTCATCGATGTGGACAGCGAAGACGTTGATGCTTTCGACGAGGAAGACAAACGCGGCTTGGAGACGATAGCCCAGATCGTGGCACCACTCTTTGCCACAGGATATTGAGTGCATCCCTGCTCTTGCAATAGTAACTAAACTTGTATGAAGATGTTGAATATGACCATTCACAACACCATCCGTAAGCTTAAGGACAAGATGGAGACCAGCTACAGTCTGCCTTGGCGGGAAGACTTCGGAGGGTATCTGCTCCAGCGCGGTTATCTGCTCTATCAAAATCTTTTTATCAAGCGTCACTGGGGCTTCGCTGCCCAACTCACTTTCAACACCTTCATGGCTCTTATTCCTGCCTTTGCCATCATCTTCGCCATCGGCAAGGGACTGGGATTTGAAGGCTATATTCTTTCTTGGTGCAAGTATGTCTTCTCGGCTCAACCGCAAGTATATAACGCCATCGTGAGTCTTTCAGAGTCCTACATCCAATATGTTCATACCCGGGTCTTTGTCATCGCCGGCATTGCCGTCATGCTTTGGAGCGTGATAAGTCTCTTCATGGATATCGAGAGCGTATTCAACGACATCTGGGGCGTCAAGGAAGACCGCCCATTGCAGAAACGGTTGATCTATTATATCGCGATTATCTTCTGTGTACCGATCGTCATTATCCTCTGCAGTTCTTTCACTATCTACAGCTACTTACTCCTCGACTATCTGCCTGTCATCCGTTACATCACTCCTGTCATGCACTGGGCAACAGGCATCATCGTCCCCGTTCTGCTGATGTGGCTGTTTTTCTTGTGCCTTTATACCTGCATCCCCCATACGCCCGTGCCCGTCAGGCATGCCTTGTGGCCGTCACTTTTAGCCAGCTTCTGCATCATGCTGCTCCAGATGGCCTATATCCATCTGCAGGTTCTGGTCTCGAGCTATAGCATCATCTATGGCAGTCTGGCTGCCATTCCTCTCCTCCTGTTATGGTTGCAGATATCTTGGTACATCAGCATCGGATGTGCGGAACTCACGCATGCCAATCAGGATCTGGCGATAGGCAACGTTGATAAAACCGCAGAGTACACGATGAACGAGATCATCGCTCAGTGCCTCATCATCCTTGACCTACTCATCGACCGGCAACAGAAGGGCTATAGTCCACTCCGTTTCACTCAACTACAACAGCGAACCCGTTTTTCTCGTCCCGAACTCTTGCAATGTCTCGCCCGGATGGAAGTCTGCGGCATCGTCTATGCTTCACCGTCACGCCACCGTCATGACAAGATCTATACCCTGAGTCAAAACACGCAGGATATCCAACCCGATGTAGTCGTTGCCCGACTGATGAACTCTCGTTTGGGAGACGATGGCCGCCAGGTCACCGATGCGAAGATCCGTGAGAAGATAAAGACCTTAAAGATCCATATAGATAGGTAGATAGTGCTCCTCCGTTTAAGGGCACTACCTCTTTTAATCTTATTCTTCGCTATTGGCCAAATCCATTTTTAGCGATGTCCTTGATAAGGCGGACTAAGATATTCAGAGACTGTGTGGATTAGAATCACAGAATTCGCTTGTACGCTATTATTATTTTCTTTCTTAATCATGCATATAATTCATTGGATATTCGATAAGTTATTATGACAATCAGGAAGATGCTTTCATTTCTTGGAAAAGCAGGGAAGCGCGTTTTGCACGCAGACAGAGTTCAGAAGAGAGAAAAGAAAAGGGAAAGACAGGACTGGAAGAGACAGGCGACCTTCTCCTCCTTCCTCCCCGCCGCCTCGCGGGGCATGGGTTCCTCCACGGTGGAGAACTACCACACCGCCGTGCGGTCGTTCATCCGTTTCAACGGCGGCGGGAAGGACATGCCGCTGGCGGGCATCGACTGCCACCTTGTGGCCCGCTACGAGCGGTGGCTGCGGGAGCAGGGCGTGTGCCCCAACACCTCGTCGTGCTACCTGCGCTCGCTCCGTGCCATCTACAACAAAGCTGTCCGACATCGGCAGGTAAAGGACCGCAAGCCGTTCCGAAACGCCTTCACGGGCAACGACCGCACCGTGAAGCGGAGCATCGGCGCGGCCGACATCCGCAAACTGCACACTGCCGAACTGCCCGCGGGCTCCCGACTGGCCCTGGCACGTGACCTGTTCGTCTTCTCCTTCTGCGCCATGGGCATGCCCTTTGCCGACATGGCCCGGCTCCGTCGCAGGCAGATAAAGGAGGGTGTGCTCACTTACTGCCGCCGCAAGACGGGCCGGCAGGTTCGGGTGAAGATAGAGGGGCCCATGCGGGACATCCTCGACCAGTACGCCCGTGAGGACAGCGACTATCTCTTCCCGATACTCTACGGGGTTGCTGGCAAGCGCCTCCGGCCGCGCTGCTACTCCACGGCACTGCGCGACTACAACCATCTCCTGCAAACGCTTGCCCGAAAGACGGGCATCAAGAGTCACCTCTCCTCCTATGTGCCCCGCCACTCGTGGGCGAGCATGGCCTACCGCCACGATGTGTCCCTGCCCGTCATCTCACAGGCCCTGGGACACGGAGACACCCACACCACGCTCATCTATATCCGCAGCATAGACGACCGGCAGGTGGCTAAGGCCAACAAGAAACTGTTGTCGGAAATTTTGGCACCACCTCTTGGCAAGAGGGGGAAATAGAATCTATAACCGACTGCGAATTTAGACATTTTATTTCTAATTACCAACTATTTGGCAAAATATTTTTTCTTTGTCTGGCACGAAGTCGGCAAATTGGACGGAAATTTCCCTTGGGAGAGCCCTGTAAAAAACTAATCTGTACTATCACGCCTGCTTTGGCATTTTCCTGCTTATGGCTTGCCACCCCCCTTTATCAGTAAAATGCCGGTCTGTACACCACCATACCTTGTCACGAGCATCCGCTATATCCTTCATCCCCTCTTGCCAAGAGGTAGACTTCATTTTATGAAGGATTATCAATGAACAGAATACAAAACGAGAATAGGCTTATGAAAAACCTCAGATCAAAGTTGTGGCAACTGGCACTGAAAACACCTTGCCTGCCACCGAGGCTTCCCGTCGCCCGAAGCGGAAAGACGAAGGAGGCAGGCGCCCCAGTCTGGGAGGATTGAAACGAAACCGTACAAACACGCTTGCAAGGAGATGAACGAGAAATACAGCGACGGAACAGACGTGACACGGAACCACGACCGAGTCTGTCCACCCATAGAGCAGTTTGCGGCAGATATCATCAGAAAAAGACAACGAAACGTAGCATAAATGAAAAAAATCATGAAGAAGGAAGAACTCAAGAGAAGGCGCTATGTCAGGCCTTCCATGGAAGTAATCAAAGTAAAAGCCGACACCCGAATCCTGGCCGGCAGCCCCATCGTGCAGCCCGGTGGAGGCGGCGGAGGCAGTGTCATCGTGGTACCCCCGAGCGAGGACGATGACGACACCGAACTCTCCGGCGCCAAGCGTTTCAGCATGTGGGACAAGTGGGATGAGAATTGACATCCCCCGAGGACGGTAATGCGTTCTTTGGAAATCCGGAAACGGACAAAAGAAACGTAATGAATCAACAATTAAAGACAACAAGACAATGAAAACAACAAAGCTATTGTTATTGCCGGGCATCCTCGTCGCACTGTGCATGCTCGGCTCGTGCGCCGATACCGACATCGATGGTGGCGACACCGGCGGCGACCGCGGCGCAGCCGTCACCTTCACTGTCTCTGAGACGCAGGATGCCGCAGCGCAGGCGGCAGCCAGGTCAGCCGCTTCTGGCGGCACGCTGACCCGTGCGGCCTTTGCCGACAACCTCGCCCTGCAGAGCCTCACCCCCGGGGATCTCACCACGCAGAAGCTCCCCGTTGAGGGCGGAGACGGCAACACCTGCCTCATCGAGACCACCGTGGCGGGCGTCAACCCCGTGCAGGGCGGCACACGGACCCGCGCCGACATCACCGACCCGGCAACGCTGGGCGACTTCACCTCGATGGGTTACAGCGGTGCCGCCGCGACAAGCATCTCCGGCACCCCCGACTGGTTCCACAACGAGAAGACAAAGAAGACCGGCGAACTCTACAACATGCGCTACTGGAACTGGAACGGTAACCGTTTCGCCCGCTTCTACGGCGTATACCCATTTGTGGACGCTTCCTACCCCAAGCTCACGCTCTCCAGTGAGAGCTACACCTCCACGCCCTACGTCGAGTTCGAGGCGGAGACGGACGTGAAGAAGCAGAAGGACCTCATGACCGCCTGCTCGGGCGTGGTACACTACACCACCCGCAATGTCGCTCCCACCACCAACCTCGCCTTCCACCACGCCCTCACTGCCGTGCGCTTCAAGGTGGGCCAGAACCTCTCGTGGAACAAGACCATCAACAAGGTCGAGATCATCGGTGCCATGAGCAAGGGCCGCTACACCATGGCGACCGACGAGACCGGCGCAGATGCCGCATGGAGCAACCTTTCCGCTCCCGCCACCTTCACCCTCGACGGGATCAGCGTGAGCACCTCGCAGGCCGTGAACCAGATCATCATGGGCAATACGGGCGACAACTACACCTTCTACATGATTCCGCAGAGCCTTTCAGGTGTGAGCGTGAAGATCCACTTCTCCGACGGCACCGCCATCAGCGTCAACCTCTCCGGCACCTGGAAGCCCGGCACGACGAAGACCTACACCTTGTCGCAGAACACCTCCACATGGCAGTACCAACTCACGGTGGGCAATCCTGCCGCCGCTGCCTACACCTCCACCACCGCGGCCAGCTATACCGTGCAAAGCTACCGTGAAGACCCCGTGACCCATGTGCAGCAGCCCGTGAAGTGGAAGGTCGTGGGCTATCAGGAAAGCACCAACGGTGGGGCAACTTTCGGACCGGAGACCGCAACCAAGCCGGCGTGGCTCACCGCCCTGTCTTTAGAGAGCGGCAATGGCGGCACGGCTGCCGAAAGCGGCACGGCCACCCTTACCACGAGTATTACTGACCGCCTGGCCACCTATAATGACGTACTGAAAACTGCCACACAAAAAGGCTCTGCAGGCAACTACTGGAATCTCTCCAACCCCGCAGGTATTGCCACGGTCCAAAACACTGCCAACTCCTATCTCATTTCCGCTCCGGGCTACTATCGTATCCCGCTGGTTTACGGCAACGCCATCAAGGGTGGTGCAACCAACAGCAGCTCCTATCAGGCCTCTAACACTGGCACTTACATTCTCCAGCATTTCGAGGACCATGCAGGCAACAACATCAACTCGCCCTACATCAATGTGCAGAACTCAGGCAATCCTGCCACACAGGCAAGCATCGTGTGGACTGACCAGAGCGGTATCGTGGACAATCTGTCGGTAACCAACGCCGGTGCCAACTCTTTTGTTAACTTCCACGTTCCTGCCGACAAGATCAAGAACGGCAACGCCGTCATCGCCGTCAAGAACGCTTCGGGTACCGTCATGTGGTCATGGCATCTTTGGTTCGACCACGATGACGTGCTCAACACCATTGCCTGTACCAATCATACAGGCTATACCTACAAATTCACCAAACAGACGCTTGGCTTCGCCTATCGCAAATGGGTGGGTTCCACTTATGACAAAGCTCGCGTGGCGCGCGTCATTGTTGAACAGACCATCTCCAATGGTGGGGTGAAGCAGCGTGCCCATATCGACATCACACAGAATCCCGGCAGCGTCAAGGAGATTTCCTCCACGTTCTACCAGTTCGGCCGCAAGGACGCCATGCCAGGCGTGAAGACCGTCAGTGACGGCTCTTTCACGCAGAACGGCGGCAACAACATGTCCATCCAGAACGGCATCCAGCATCCGGAGATTTTCTACACTTGGGGCACAAGTTGGTATAATGGTTACAACCTGTACAACCTCTGGTCGATGGAGAATACCGAAACCAGCTACAACGACAACGCCGTGGTCAAGACCGTCTACGACCCCTGTCCTGCCGGTTTCAAGATGCCCGCCTCCAATGCCTTCACGGGTTTCACCACCAACGGACAAGGCACCGGTTCAATGAATACCAACGGTGCCTGGGACAACGGTTGGAACTTCAACAACAAGGTCAGCAGTCCTGATGCCACTGTATATTTCCCCGCCTCGGGCTATCGCGACCTCGGCGACGGTTCGCTGACCAACGTGGGCTCCAGCGGCAAATCTTGGTCGGCCGGCACGTTCAACGACACGTACAGCGGTTGCAACCTGGACTTCTACCGGTGGCACGTGGCTCCGCGGAACGAAAGCTATCGGTCGTACGGGTTCTCTGTCCGCCCCGTGGCAGAATAAGAATCGTCACTCGATTGCAGGCGGAAACGATTCTGCCCGCAGGAAAATGCGCCGTCCCATGCCGGGAAAAGGCAGATATGGCAGAAAATGTACTGTCCCGAACCGGGAAAATACTTGCACACAGGAAAACGCCGTGTCCCGCATCGGGACAACGCTTAAACAGCGGAAAAAGTGCCGTCCCGCATCGGGACAGTGGTTTTACGGTAGAAAAAGCATGGTCCCGCTTTTGTACGGTCAGATTATAAACCCAAACATACAAGACAATGGAAAGAATCAAGAACATGTCACTTCATCCGCTCCGCGTGGAGGAGGACTTCGGCTTTCAGAAACTCATCATCGCAGAAGTTGACAAACTTCCGCTCGCCGACAGCAAGCCCGGCTACACCCTGGGCCTGAAGACCGCCGTCGAGGCCTTCAAGCAAGCTTACGGGAAATTCGACGACGCGCTGAAAGCATCGGCCACCGTGCCCGCCGCCAAGACGGCTGCCGAGAAGGACGCGCTGCGCGACGAGGCATGGCGCACGATGCGCGAGTATGCCAAAGCGGCGATGGCGTTTCCCGTCGCCGAGATAGCCGCCACGGCACAGGAGGTGTATGCATTGTTCAAGAAATACGGCGACCTTGCCACGCTGCCGCAGACCGAGGAGACCGGCCGGCTGCACAACCTGCTGCAGGACCTCTCGGCCGTGGACGGCGGGCGCATGACCGCTGCCAACTTCACGCCGCTGTTCGACCATCTGCGCCAATGCGAGAACGAATACCTCGCGGCCGCCGGCGAGCGCGCCGTGCAGGAGGGAGCCGTGGAGGTGGGCATCATCAAGCTGTCGCGTGTGGCCGCCGATGCCGCCTGCCGCACGCTCACCGACATGGTAAATGCCCTTGCCATCGTGAACGGCGCGGAACCCTACATGGCGTTCATCGAACCCGTGAACGCGCATATCGACCGCATGAAGATGGTGCTGGCAGCACGGCGCACGGTGAATGCCAAGAAGCCCTCCGCAGCCAAGGGCGGCAAGTCGCAAACCGGCTCGCACGCCGAGGAACTGAAACGGCTCAAGACAATGATAGCCGAGTATGAACGGTCGGCGCACTTCACGCCCGGCATCGTGCAGTTTACAGGCCTCGCCGCCGGCAAGGACGCCACGCGCGCCTATCAGGTCTATCTCTCCGACCAGCCCGGCGACCTCTTCTGGCTCACGGTCAAGGACGGAAAACTCGAGGAAACAGAGTTCAAAATTCAGCCCGGACAACAAGGAGGATTGGAAGTGGAAAGAATCAAATAGCCCTGTAACCCTTCTTGTATTGCATTTTTCTTTAACTCTCTGCGCAAGGCTTGTCTCAAGGCAATGACTGCCCGTGTGGAGCAAGGACGGAATCCGAGAACTGCTACGAGGGAGTGCAGACCTACATATGGATGACCGAAGACAACGTTACGAAAAGTTCGTCATACGAAGATGATGGGATCTGGTGATATGGCAAAGCTCTTGGAACGATGATTTCTTATCTATTGCTGTTCATCCCCTCCTTGAATTTTGCTTGAAGTATTTTGGCCATCTCGTTCTTCGAGTTGAGTTTCAGCGCCTCGTCAAAGCTGTCGAGCGCCTGACGATAGTAGCGCGGTCCGTTTTGCTGTGGGTTGGTCACGATGAGCGCCGTGTAGTAGAAGCCGTGTAGCGTGGCGAGGTCAGAGCGGTCGGTGGCTTTGGTGGGCTGCAGCGCTTCGATGCGTTGGATCACGCGCTGGGCCTCGTCGATATACTGCTGAGCCTTGCCGCTTTGAGGTTGCGAACAGACTGTACCGAGCAGGAGCACAGCCTGCTGGTATTTCGGCTGGATGCTGTCGGGCTGCATGGCTTCCAGGCGTTGCAGCGAGGCGAGTTGCTGCTCCACCGTGGGCTGACTTTGCTGGGCATGGAGACTGAGGAAGGAAACAACGATGAGGATGAGGACCATCATGCGGCGGCAGGCGACGGAGGCCAGTGCCTTAGAAATTTGCGATGTCATAAGCTTTATTACTTTTAAGTGAAACAAAAATTCCGATATAAAGGAAGCGGTCGGAGCCGTTGGTGATGGGCTCGCCGCCACGGTATCCATAGATGTTTTGGCGTCCGAGCAGATTGCTCAGTGAGGTATAGACGATGACGTGCTTGCTCGCAAGACAGGTGATGCTGGCATCAAGACTATTATAATAAGGTGTGGTGCGCCCCTCGCTCTTTCGTCCAGAGGCAAACGACTCGGTGAGTCCGAGGCCGAAGATGCCGATACTATATTTCAGCGCGAGACGCAGGTTGTGACGCGAGACGTATTGAGGCTGCTGTTCGGTGAGGTAATCGAGGTAGCGTCGGCGTGAGTCATTGTAGCTATAGCTGAGCATTGTGTAGAGGTTGGGCATCAGTGACCGGTCGTCGATGAAGAGATCAAAGCCTCGGCTCTTGCCGTGACCGTCGGCAGTGTAGAGCCCTTGACGGAGGAGCGGCAGACGAGAGTATCGCTTGTAGTAGGACTCTATGCGTACGAGCGTGTTGCCAAAACTGTATTGCAGTCCGGCGATGTAGTGATGGGCCAGTGAGGATCGGGATGGCGCAAGGCTACGTACCAGGATGGTGTCGGCGGCTTCTTGGGTATAGCTTCCGGCAGAGAGCGAGAGCAGCCAGTGGCGTGAGGGATTGTAGTTGAGCAGCAGGCGGGGCAGCAGTGTCCAACGGTGGGAGAGGCTGGAATATTCCGTACGCAGCGAGGCTTCGGCAGAGCAACCTTTGAAGAGCTTGTATTGCGTCATGGTGAAGAGTGCTGGCAACAGATAGCCTTTAAAATCGTGCAGACGGTCATGGAGGCGATAGTCGAGCCACTGATATCGGAAGAAACTCTCCATGCCGATGGTGCCTTTCATCCATGCAGTCAGTGTCTTCGATGCTTTCGTCTTGACGTGGAGCTCGCCCGTGCGGTGACGATAGCGGTCGCCATGGAGCAACGCGTCACTGATGTCTTGCCACACCATGCCGGCGGCGAGCCCAGCGAACCAAGTGACGCGACCTTTGGCGGAGCCTTTTGCCACGCTGTTGAGATAGAGGTTGTTTTCCTCAAGATCGAGTGCCCGCCTGTCTGTGTCGAGGCTCAGCGTCGTACGGTCGAAGCCGAGATAGCTCTTCCACACGCTCGATGGTGTGGGCTGCGTCTTCCATTGTGTCTCGAATGACAGCTGTCGGTAGGGCTTGCGCCAAGTCCAACGGTCGGGGAAAAGGCGGTTGTACATCCCCAAGTCCATGTAGGTGGCATTCATCGACCAACAGCCTTGCTTAGTTGCCTTTGTTCCTCCGATGTTCCAGTCGATCAGCGACGCGCTCACGCCCAATTTGTCCGAGACCGGTGTGTCGGTAGTCTCCATGGGCAGTACCGACGAGAGGGCCTGACCATATTCCGCGTCGTAGCCTCCGAGGGAAAAGGCGATGCCCTTGAAAAGAAAAGGAGAGAAACGGCCGCGCGACGGACTGTTGGGGGCTGTAGTGGAGTAGGGCCGCAGCACGTGCATGCCGTTGATATAGGTCTGGCACTCTTCGCTGCTGCCTCCTCTGACGTAGAGTTTCCCGTCCTCGCCAACCTTTTGTGTGCCCGGCAGGCTCTGCAGCGCCGATACGATGTCACCGCAGCTGCCTCCGTCGAGTACCACGTCGAGGGCGCCCATCTGTTTCACGCCATTGGCCTGCCCGAACTGGAAGGTGCTGCCGGTGACGACGACCTCGTCAATGGTGGTTGTGCGCTCATGCAACCGGATGGCGAGCGGCTTGTGTCCTTTTTGCCAATCCCGTTCCGCGTTGTCATATCCTATGCAGGTGACCATCAGCTGTGCGCTGTCGGCTTTCAGCGTTGAGAAGGAGAAACGGCCGAGCGAGTCGGTGAGACAGCCGTCCGTCGTACCTTTGACAAAGACGTTGGCTCCGGCTATCGGATGGCGACCGTCGGTCACCGTGCCCGATACCACCTGCTGTGCTCGGACAAGACCGTTGCCTGCCAACAGGAGAATGAGGATGAGAATGTTGCGTTTCATGCCGACAAAGTTAGTACATGAAACGCGGTGTTGCAAATTTGCGGGACAGACAGCTATCTACAGGGCTATATGCCTAAGCGCCAAGACGAAATGCAAGGATTAGGGACGAATGACTAAGCAGAAAAGCCCTGGCTTTGAGCGGAAGCGCGAGGTGGGTGAGACAGGCAGCGAGGGCGGCGAGTTGTAACTCGCCAAACAGAACGGAGCAGAACAATGAGCACGGTCTTTTGCCAGACAACAGGGCGCGCGGTCTTTTAACCGACAAACGAGCGCAAGGTCTTTACGTAACTTCGCGATACGGGCACCGTGTGGTGTTCATCGCCCACGGTGAGCTGATAGCCGTTGGAGTTGCCATGGGCGGAGAGAATGTTGTTGAGGTTGACGATGAACGAACGATGGCATTGGAAGATGCTCTTCTCGTTGGTGTCGGCAAGGACTGAAGTCAGTGTGGTGCGTAGCTGTCGGTGCTCGACAAGGCTCTCATGGAGGAAGTAGATGTCGACGAAGTTCTTCTGTGCTTCGGCGTAGAGAAAGTCGGAGAGGTGCAGCGTGAGATCGTTGCCGCGCACAGATGTGTCGTGAAAGGTTACCGTTTGCGTGGTTTGTGCGTCTATGTCTTTAGGCAACAGTTCAGCCAGACGCGTGCGCAGACGCTTCTGATATTCCAAGGCTACGATGGTGAGCGTGATGGGAATGCCGAAGAGCAGGGTGACATAGAGATAGGCCAGGAAAAGCTGGAGAGAAACAGGGTTGGGAAACCAGAGGATGCTGAGTATGCTGTTGCCTAAGCTAACACAGCAGAATAGCAACAGAATAGCAGTGCACTCATGCCACACCCGCCACGTCTTGACACGCCGCACCCAGGATTTGAATACACACGTACCATAGCACCATGTCACGGCTACGGACAGCATGGAGAAGCAGAGGGTCACGAAGAAGATATTCCCTTCATACTGCCCAAGGCCAAAGGGCCTGAGAAAGTAGAGAAGGAAGAACACGATGCCACCGGCTATCAGTCCTGCCTGTAGCCAGTTGCCGTCGTTGTTTTGAGGCAATGCCCTTAAAAAGAAACCTGTCAACCTTTTCATTGCTGTTAATTCCTTTGCAAAGATAACAGAAAATAATCATAACGCAAAATAAAGGTCGGCTTTTATCTTCGGGCCTATTTCTTTTTCTTATTGCGGTGTTCCATCGGTGTGCAGCCGAGATGTTGCTTGACATATTTGCCGAAGAATGAGGCATTGGGGAAGCCGAGGAGGTTGGCGATCTCCTTGATGGAGTATTCCGTGGAGCGAAGATAATAGTCGATGTCGGCTACGGTATATTCCTCTATCCACTGCAGAGCAGTCTTACCGGAATGCTGCTTGCAGACCAGACTCAGATATTTTGGTGAGACAAAGAGCTGACTGGCATAGTCGGCCACAGGGCGATGCTTCACCTTGCTCTTTTGCAACAGATCGAGGAAGCGTGGGAAGAGATTGCCGCTCTGCGTTTTCTCCAACGCCATTCCTTCGCAGTCCTCATCTCGTAGCACCATGCCGCCCAGTCCCATCAGCGCTCCTTGGATAAAGGAGTGTACCATCTCCTTTTTATAGTTATCAGAACCATAATCCAGGCGAAACCGGATGACATCATATACCTTGCGCGTAAACTCCATATCAATATCGGTGAGCTGTCGCTCCAATATTTTCTTTACATATACCACATGGTTCCACACGTCGATATAGGGTCGCATGAATCGCTGGATGATGTGATTGGTCATCAGCAGGGCCTTACATTCAAAGCCTACGCTGAAAAGATAGTTGTCCAGCGTGGTGTTGGGAGGAAACATCACGAGCTGGTTTTTGTGGTAAGTGTGCTGCTGCCGTTGACATCCACTTGTATGGTGCCGTTGAAGCAAACAAAGACACCATTCATCATAAAGCGCATAGGCTCCGCGGCAACGATGTCGCGCATGTTGTCCAAAATGACAATGTCATCGTCGGAGTAGTCTACTTCCAACGACTCTTTGTGGTGGTTGTCGTAGATGCCTTCGGCATGCCGTGACTGGTTGTTCGTGATTTCTATGATCTTGTCCATCGTCTTATGTTCTGTTTCGCTTGCAAAGTTGAGCATTTTTTTCGATATAATCATGTCCGTAGTGGGATAATTTATGATCCAAACGGGGTGTAAATCAAAAATAGGACGTTATATAAGTGCTTTGAAACGTCGGTAAGTGATAAAAAGATCGTTACTTTGCAGGCAAAATCAGAATACGGATAACGAATAATAGGACATAAATATGAAAAGGAACTTAGGTTTTTCAGTGACTTTGGCATTAACCGGATTGCTGCTTGTCAGCTGTGGTGATAAGCAGACGCAGACAAAAGCCAAGGCAGTCAGCGTGGAGACAACGACAGTCAGTGAGGCTTCTGCCACACAGGGCAGCAGTTATGCGGGTACCATTGAGGGCATTAACGCCGTAGCCTTGAGTTTCTCGTCGGCAGGAACTATCCAGAGACTGGACATCAACGAAGGGCAGGCTGTCAGTCGTGGTCAGTTACTCGGCACTGTCGATGGCACAACCACAGGCAATGCTCTGCTTGCCGCCCACGCCACAACCCAACAGGCTGAGGATGCGCTCAAGCAGGCCGAAGACGCTTATCTTCGAATGAAACAGCTACATACGGCGGGTTCGCTGCCCGATATACAGTGGGTAGATGCTCAGACCAAATTGAGTCAGGCACATGCTCTTGTGCGACAGACACGTGCTGCTGAGGCCATCGCCCGCAAGGGTATGAGCGATACCCGCCTCTTGGCTCCCTTCAGTGGTTACATATCGAAGAAGACGGCCGAGGTGGGACAGAACACTGCTCCCGGCCTGCCCGTAGCCACATTGGTGACAATCGACCGTGTGAAGGTGAAGGTCAGTGTGCCCGAGGGCGACATCAGCCGCGTACGTGTGGGCGGTTTGATGCGTTTCCGAGTGGCAAGTCTTAATGGTGTTACCTTTGTGGGGCGTGTCACAGATAAGAGCGTCACCGCGGATCCATTAGCTCATACCTATGATGTCAGTGCCTTGGTCAGCAATCCAACCCACAAACTTCTGCCGGGTATGGTCTGTGAGGCTTACTTCCAACAGCAAGGCTCGCAGCAAAATACGTTGCCTGCCAATCTGATACAAATCGATGACGACAACTATCCGTTTGTGTGGACGGTGGTCGGAGGCAAGGCACATAAGCAGTCGCTGACCCTTGGTGAGAATATCGGCGATGCTGTCGTGGTGACGGGGGGACTGTCGCCCGAGAGCCGCATCATCTGTGTGGGACAACAGAAGGTGAGCGAGGGAAGCCTAATAAAGGTAAAGAAGTAAAAGGGTAAAGAAGAAAAGGGTATAGAAAAAAGGGAGAATTATGAATAAGAAACGAAATATGGTGGAATGGGCGATGCACTACCGGCAGATCGTCATCCTTATCACCTCGTGTCTGTTGGCCTTTGGCGTGTTCGCTTTGGTGAAGATCAACAAGAACGAGTTTCCCGACTTCACTATCCGGCAGGGTCTCGTCATTGCCGCCTATCCGGGGGCCAGTGTCAGCGATGTGGAGCAGCAGGTGACTAAACCGTTGGAGAACTATATCTTCACCTATAAAGAGGTGGACAAGACCAAGACAAAGTCGTTCACCCGCAACGGACTTGCCATCATACAGATAGAACTGAACAAAGACATTGACAGCGAAGAGAAAGACAATTTCTGGAGCAAGATTAAGGACGGACTGAAGACGTTTAAGGCCTCTCTGCCCATGGGCGTAGTGACCCTGCAGGTGCAGGACGATTTCGGCGACACCTCGGCACTGCTCATCACCATGGAGAGCAAGGATAAGACTTATCGTGAACTGAAAGACTATATGGACGATCTGAAGGACCGTCTGCGCTCCATTGAGAGCGTAGGCCGACTCAACGTCTACGGCATGCAGCAGGAACAGGTGGCGGTGTATATCGACAGCAAGCGGCTCTCTGAGTATGGTATCTCACCGACGCTCGTGGCCACACAACTGCTGTCCAAGGGCTTCACCACCACGGCGGGCACGCAACGTACACCTGACTATGAGTACCCCATCGATGTGAAGCCTGCGCTCAATGTGGTGGGTGACGTGGAACAAACTGTCGTGTGGAGCGATGCTGCTGGACATCTGGTGCGGCTGAAGGACATCGCCAACGTGCGACGCGAATACCCGGCACCGTCGAGCTACATCACCAACAACGGGCGCAAGTGCATTCTGCTCAGCGTGGAGATGAAGAAAGGTAAGAACATCACTGACATGGGTGAACAGATTGATGAGCAGCTCAGCGCGTTTCAGCAGACACTGCCCAAGGATGTGACGATGTTCACCATCACCAATCAGAGCAAAGTGGTCAGTGACAGCATCATCAATTTCCTGCGCGAGTTGCTCATCGCCATCATCGCCGTGGTTGTCGTCGTGCTGCTGCTCATGCCCATGCGTGTGGCGCTTGTGGCATCGAGCACTATTCCCGTGACCATCTTCATCTCGTTGGGACTGTTCTATGCTTTCGGCATTGAACTCAACACCGTGACGCTGGCAGCCCTTATCGTCACCCTTGGCATGATTGTCGACAACTCCATTGTCATCATCGACAACTATGTCGAGCTGCTCGGCCAGGGTATGAGCCGCTGGGGAGCCTCCATCCAGAGCGCTACTCATTTCTTCAAGTCTATATTCTCGGCCACCCTCGCCATCAGCATCACGTTTTTCCCCTTCCTGCTGACACTGCAAGGCATGTTTCATGACTTCATCCTCTATTTCCCCTGGGCCATCACCATCGTGCTCATGGTCTCGCTCTTGGTGGCCGAGCTCATCGTGCCCTTCATGCAGTTCTGGTTCATCCGCAAGCCCATGGAGGTGAAAAAGGGCAAGGACGGCAAGCCCAGCTTCTCTTTCCTTGGGCTGATGCAGCGCTACTACGACCAGCTCATCTCTTTCTGCTTCCGCCACTACTATGGCACTCTCGCCGCTGCCGTGGTCTGCACCCTTGGCGGCTTCATACTGATGGACAAGTTGCCACAGAAGCTCATGCCCACCGCCGAGCGCAACCAGTTTGCCGTGGAGATGTTCCTGCCCACGGGCACCTCGCTTCAGCGCACGGCTCAGGTAGCCGACAGTCTGGAGCATATCCTCCGACAGGACAAGCGTGTGGTGTCGGTGGCTTCGTTCAAAGGCACTTCGTCACCCCGCTTCCAAACGACGTACGCGCCACAAATGGGTGGTAAGAACTTTGCGCAGTTCATCGTCAACACCACCGACGACAAAGCTACCGAGGCTGTACTCAAGGACTATCGCATGAAATACTCCGAAGCCTTCCCCAATGCCTACATCCGTTTCAAACAGCTCAACTACAGCAATGAGGACAACAGTGTGGAGATACGCCTGAGTGGATCCGACTGGGAACAGCTCAAGCATGTGGCCGACTCGGTGACACGCGAGATGCGCAAGTGCCCGCAACTGCTGATTGTGCGCAACGACGTGCGTGAGCCACTTTATAAGGACCATATTATCCTTGACGAGAGCAAGGGCAACCGCCTTGGCATTACCAACGCACAGGCGGAGTTAACCATGGCCACACGCTATAGCTCCGACGGCCTTCCCCTCGGCACGATATGGCAGGGCGACTATGGTACCAACGTGGTCATGAAAGGCGGCAAAGCCAATGCCGCCTCGATGACCGATGTAGCAGATGAGCCTATCCCCGTGCTCGGTGGTGTGAAGACCGTGCCGTCGCGCGACGTGGCCAAGATAGAGAAGGGGCAGGAAGACGGGCAGATTTGCCACCGCAATGGTGTGCGTACGATCACCGTCATGGCTGATGTGGCTGACGGCGTAAACGTCATGAATCTCACCAAAGCGTTGCAGAAACAATTCACGCAGGACAAAATGCCTGAGGGTGTGAAGCTTTCTTGGGGTGGCGAGTATGGCGTGTCGGGCGAAACCATGCCGCAGATAGTCGGGGCTATCGCCATCGCTGTGGTCATCATCTTCTTCATCCTCCTCGGACATTTCAAGCGCATCAGCACTTCTCTGCTCGTCTTGCTGTCGTTGGCGATGACACTTTTCGGCGCGGCCATCGGCGTATGGGTGACGGGTATCGACTTCTCACTGACGTGTTTCCTCGGTCTCATCTCGCTGATGGGCATCCTCGTCAGAAATGCCATCATCATGTTTGACTATGCCGAGGAATTGCGCACCAACGAGCAGCTTACGGCTCATGAGGCCATCTTCGAGAGTGCCAAACGTCGTATGCGTCCTATCTTCCTTACCTCAGCAGCCGCGTCGATGGGTGTCATACCGATGATTCTCGGTGGCAGCGGACTGTGGATGCCCATGGGGGTAGTCATCTTCTTCGGTACGCTCATCACCATGGTGCTCATCCTCACCGTACTGCCCGTGGCCTACTGGCTGATGATGAGCGGGTCCACAAAGAAGAGACTCGCCTCGGAAAACATAGAGAAAGAATAGAGACCATAGAGGCTATAGACGCTATAGGTGCTATAGATTCTATAGAAACTATAGTGACTATAGAGACTATAGAAAAAGACATCAAAGCAAAGAACGCTATGCAGAAAACCATATTATCTGCAGCCCTGCTCATGGGCTGCCTTTCGCTCCACGCCCAGCGTGTGATGACCTTGGAGCAGTGCCGCGACGCGGCCATCAACCACAATATCGCCGTACGCTCGGCCAACCGCTCTTTGGAAAAAGCCCAGGAACAGAAGAAAGAAGCATTTACCAAATATTTCCCCACCGTGGCGGCAGCGGGCTTCACCTACCATTCCTCCAAGGACGTGGTTCGTGGCGACATCAATACTTCTGATGTCATTCCATCCTCCATTGCCTCGTCCATCCCCGAGGCTATCGCTACAATGATTCCCTCATCGGTACCCGTTGGTCTGATGCGTAATGGCACGGCAGCAGGCATTACGGCCGTACAGCCCGTGTTCATGGGCGGGCAGATTGTCAATGGCAACAAGCTCGCCAAGGTGGGTGTGACCGCCGCCGACCTGCAACGTCAGTTGTCGGAGCGCGAAGTGAGACTCACCACCAATCAGTATTACTGGAACGTGGTGACGCTCCAGGAAAAATTACATACGCTTCAACAGACACAGCAGATGTTGCGGTCGCTGGAGAAAGATGTGAACACCGCTGTTAAGGCTGGCGTTGCCCTCCGCAACGATCTCTTGCAGGTACAGCTCCAGGAAAATCAAGTGGAAGCGGCTATGCTTGAGGTGAACAATGGCATGAAGGCGAGCCGTCAAGTGTTAGGACAGTACATTGGCTTGTCAGACTCTGCCTTTGTGGTCAGTGGAATGGAGGCTAAGGACAGTACCTTCGTGTTGCCTGTTGCCATGCGTAAAGACCCTTCAGTGGCCGCAGCCAACATGACGGAGAGCCGGCTCTTGGAGCAAAACGTGCAGGGGACTGTACTCAATCGCAAGTTGGAGGTGGGCAAGAACCTGCCCTCTGTGGCCGTCGGTGTTGGCTATGACTACATGTGTTTGGTTCACAAGGACAACACTTTCGGAATGGTTTTCGCCACCGTCGCCATCCCCATCTCAAGCTGGTGGGGCGGCAGCCATGCCATCCGACGGCGGAAGATAGAAGAGCAGGAAGCCTGTGAACAGCTTGCCGATAAGCAGCAACTCCTCAGCATTAAGGTGGAGAAGGGCTGGGACGACGTCACTGTGGCCTACCGCAAGACACTCATTGCTCAGAAAAGCATAGAACAGAGCCGTGAGAATCTGCGTCTCAACCAACAGTTCTACCACGCCGGAACGGGTAAGATGACCGACCTGCTTGAGGCCCAGCGACAGGTTCAGCAGAGCCGTGACCAGTGGGTAGAGGCCGTTGCCGCCTATCAGTTGCGGTTGGCGGAATACGAAGAGATGACGAAATGATTTTGTGAGGAGAAAAAAGTCTTAAGGAACAGTTAAGGTAATCTTAAGTGTCTTTGGTTTTAAAGTCCGTACCTTTGCATCGTCAAAAGAAAACAAGAATTAAAACAATTAAAACATACAGATAAGAAGAAATCAATCGAGGCTTTACAGTTCCTCGCAACAGAGTTGTCAAACATGAGGATCTTATGAATCTAAAAGAATTTGTGGAAAATCTCCACTTAAAATGACACAGACAATGAATATACGGCACTGGAAAGATGCCGTCATATCGATTTCTGACAAAAAGGGGTGGACTTTGCGTGCGCCCCTTTTATTTTCTCGCCTCAGTGGGACGGTTTTACGAAAAACTATCGTATATTTGCATTAGTTTTATTTATGCCCGCAAAATCAACGATCTGTAATGAACATATTAAAAGAACTGAGAAACAAGCGGCACCCTCATGTATTGGGTGCTCTTGATATCTTTAAGTATATCGGTCCCGGACTCCTTGTCACCGTCGGCTTCATCGATCCCGGCAACTGGGCCAGTAACTTTGCCGCCGGGTCGGAATACGGCTATGCACTGCTGTGGGTGGTGACACTGTCGACGATCATGCTTATTGCCCTGCAGCACAACGTGGCTCACTTAGGCATCGTCACCGGTCTCTGTCTGAGTGAGGCCGCCGTGAAGTATACGCCCCGGTGGGTGGGTCGTCCTATCGTAGTGAGCGCTATCCTTGCCAGCATCTCCACGTCGCTGGCCGAGATCCTTGGTGGAGCCATCGCCTTGCAGATGCTCTTCGGCATATCTATTCCGGTAGGTGCGCTACTGGTGACAGTCGCCGTGCTCATCCTGCTCTTTACCAATTCCTATCGGAAGATAGAGCGGGCGGTCATCGGTTTTGTCTCCATCATCGGATTGTCGTTTATCTACGAGCTTTTCCTGGTACATATCGACTGGGGCGAGGCCGCGCGCGCTGCTGTGGTACCATCAGTGCCGCAAGGTTCCTTGCTCATCGTGATGAGTGTTCTTGGTGCCGTGGTCATGCCCCACAATCTCTTCCTTCATTCTGAGGTGATACAGAGCCGCGAGATCAACCTCAAGGGTGACGAGCGTATCCGTCACATGCTCAAATATGAATTTGCCGACACACTCTTCTCCATGCTTGTCGGCTGGGCCATCAACTCGGCCATGATTCTTCTGGCCGCCTCCACGTTCTATACTCACGGCGAACATGTCGACGACTTGGCGCAGGCCAATGCCATGCTGGCTCCACTCTTAGGCAGCAACGCTTCCAACATCTTTGCGCTGGCACTGCTCTTAGCCGGCATCTCCAGCACCATCACCAGTGGTATGGCAGCCGGAAGTATCTTCTCGGGACTCTTCGGTGAGTCGTACAATGCCAAGGATCCGCACTCAGCAGTGGGCGTGGCGCTGTCGTTGGGCGTAGCCTTGCTGCTGATTTTCTTCATCGGCAATCCTTTCCAAGGACTGATCATCTCGCAGATGGTGCTGAGCCTACAACTGCCGTTCACCGTGTTCTTGCAGGTGAGTCTCACCTCATCGAAGCGTGTCATGGGCAAATACGTCAACAAGCCGTGGAACACTGTCTTCCTCTATAGTCTGGCTGGTATCGTTACTGTTTTGAATATCTGGCTTCTCGTCTCTTCTTTGGCGTGAGGTACATGAATAATATATAATGTACAATGAATAGAAATCAACAAATCATCCGCACGAGTCTGGTAGGTATTGCCGCCAATCTCTTCCTTGCTGCCTTCAAGGCTGTGGCAGGATGGGCAGCCGGTTCGGTGGCCATCATCATGGATGCGGTCAACAACCTGAGCGATGCGCTCTCGTCGGTTATCACTATTGTGGGCACAAACCTGCTGACCGCGACCATCCCTTTGGCTACGGCCGCGTGGAGTATTTCAGTGCCATCATCATCTCGGTTATCGTCCTCTCCACGGGTATTCTCTCGTTGGTGGAGAGCGTGAAGAAGATTTTCAATCCCACGCATCCATCCTACACCGCCGTCACGTTGACGATCATCATCGTAGCCATTGCCGTGAAGCTTGTCCTCGGCTGGTACGTGAAGAAACAAGGACGGCAGCTGAAGAGCAATGCCTTGGAAGCCAGCGGTGCTGATGCCACCTTTGATGCCGTGGTGACGCTCTCCACACTTGTCTCCGCCGGTATCATGCTCTTCACGGGGCTCAACCTTGATGGCATCCTTGGTTCGATTATCTCGCTTGTCATCATCAAGGCTGGCATAGAGATGGTCGGAGCTCCCGTGGGCCAGTTGCTCGGCGAGAGCATTTCCAAGGAGATGATGCTCAATATCAAGAGCGACGTAAAACAGTTTGCCGGTGTGCTCGGTGTCTACGACATCATCCTCAACTACTACGGTCCCAATGCCATCATCGGCTCGCTCCACGTCAGTGTGCCAGAATCTATGACGGCCAACCGCATCCACGGGCTCACACGGTCCATCACCAAGCTGCTCTATGACAAATACCATGTCATCGTCACGGTGGGCATCTATGCCGTTTGCGACCATGGCAAGGAGAGCGAACTGCAAAAGGGTGTGATGGCTTTCCTGAAGAGCTACCCCCATATCGAGCAGGTACATGGCTACTTCTATCTTGAGGAGAAGCGCACGGTCACCTTCGACGTGGTGCCCGACGACTCGATTCACGATGACAATGCCTTTCAGTATCAGCTCCTTCAGGCCATCCGCAAGGTCTATCCCGGCTATATCTTCAACATCGTCATCGACCATATCTATTGCAAGTAAGCCATGACTAAGATACTTATTGTAGTTTGTGCGCACTCATCCCCTGTGCATTGTCCATGTGCCTGTGCGTCTATGTTTTCCACCTGCTTGCCATAGGCAGGATTCAGCACCCCACGGCATGGATGATAGGCTTATTGGCCGTACAGGCCGTGTTCTCGGTCATCATCTTCGCTTGTCTCTATTTCATCGCGCGTGACGTGGCCTCCAACATCCGTGAACTATGTCACTAAAGGATCTCCAACGCGATAGCAGCACAGGCTTCAGCATCAGCAAGGGCATGGTGATGGTTCTTGAGATCATAGCCGCAGCGTGCGGCGATGATGTCGAGGTTGTGGTGCCCGCCAGGCCATACTCTGCGTGAGGCGATGAGCGTGCAGTAGAATGGATAGTCGGGATAGTCCATGTCATACATGCGGAAGACAGCTTTCAGACGGTTTTCGTCGAAAGCCTTGTTGTGAGCCACGAGTGGCAAGCCCTCGATCATGGGCTCTATCTGCTTCCACACGTCGGGGAAGACAGGCGCGTCCTCTGTGTCTTCCTGACAGAGGCCGTTAACGCTGGAGCAACGCCAGTTGTAGTAGTTGGGCTCGGGGTGGATGAGTGAGTAGAACGAATCGACCGCCTCTCCGTTTCTTACGATCACCACACCCACAGCGCAAACACTGGTGCGCTCGAAGTTGGCGGTCTCAAAGTCTATGGCTGCAAAGTCTTTCATGGTTGTTGAATGGTTGTAGCGACGAAGCAAGAGATTTGTTTCTTCCTGCCGTCTATTTATTATTAGGGCACAGCAATGGCTTGGCACAGTCTTGGATGCGCTTCACGATCATGTCGAGCATCTTATGACGGATGAAGTTGTCGGCGGTGATCATGACGATCTCGCGTTGAGGCTCCGGCAAGGCGAAGGGCCTCACCAGTCGTTTTTGTGAGTCTTCCAACTGTGAGATAGCCATCTCGGGGATGAAAGTCACGCCCTTGCCATTCTCCACGATTCTCATAAACGTCTCGATACTCCCCAAGGTATAGGCTTTCTTGCTGGCCGCAGCTGATTTCAAATGACAGAACTTCACGAGCTGGTCGCGGAAACAGTGCCCCTCGTCAAGTAGCCATAGAAACTCCCCGTTGAGGTCGGTAGTTTTTATTCTCTCTTTGGCAAACAGGGGATCGTTTTTTGAGATATAGGCAAAGTACTTCTCTGTATAGAGATGCGTGCTGTTGAACATCTCCAGTCCTTCGATCTTAGCCAGAATGCCGACATCGATGTCACCATTGAGCAGGGCCTGCTTCATGTCCTTGGTTTTCATCTCAGTGATGCGCAGATCCATCTCGGGATGCTCCCTCATCAACTGCGGAAAGAAGTGGGGGATGAGGTAGGGAGCGATGGTCGGAAGCACGCCGATGGTGAATGTCCCGAGATAAGTATCCTTCTCTTCCTCGACGATCTCCTTGAGGCGCCGGGACTGATAGAGCACCTCTTTGGCTTGTCGGATGACAGCCTGTCCAGCCTTGGTGGTGACGATGGGCTGTCGGCGCCGGTCAAAGATCTTGATGCCCAACTCGTTTTCCAGTTTCTGAATCATGGAGCTGAGCGTCGGTTGCGTGACATCGCAATAGTCAGCAGCCTTGGCGAAGTTGCCTAAGCGGTTGAGGGCTAAGATATATTCCAGTTGCTGTAGGGTCATGTCTTTTGTCTTTCTTTTTTTGTTTCCCCTATTTGCGTAGTAGGGCATGCATATCTCTTGCAAATATCGCAAAATTATCTGAGATGGACAAGAATTCCTGGAATTTATCACCTACTTTTTTTGTTGAAGGCGTCTTTTGATAGGAAAGAAAGCGTTTATTGTCTGTTAAAAAAGTCTGCTGTGTGCTGACACCCTTGGATATGCTCAGCTGTACGACAGAAGGTAGAAAGATAATGGAATACTTCTTTCGAATGGGTAAAGATACACAACAAAAGACTGTCACGGTTTACTTCGCTTCCAGAGAGAAGCAGAGGAGCTTTTTGAGGGAAAACCATGTTTGCAAAGAGCAAAAATGGGTGGATGAATGCGAAAATAGCATGATTATAGTGTCATCTCGGCTTTTTCTCACTGTAAAACTACCGAGATGACCGAGTGAAAAAGGTAGTTTGATAGAAAATTCTCTAGAGAATTTTCTATCAGAAAGGTATTTTTGCAAGATGAAAAGATGTAATGTTTATTCAAGTCATTAGTAGTTAGATAGTTAAGAATATCGACGAGAATCGAAAAATTACGGCCAAAGACGTGCTTGCTCGAAAAGAACGCCTTCTCGTGGCCGCTTTTTTGTCAGTTTATCAAACAAATGTATTCTTTTTACTTGGAAGGCTTCTGAGTATGCCATAAAAATATTATCTTTGCAACAACGTATTAAAAACTTAATCATTCAGAGAGATGAAGAGATTTACTACCCTTTTACTACTGGTCATGGCGATGGTCCTGACGGTGAGTGCCAACAATCAGTCCAACGACAACATCCGGCGGGGTGACTCCTGCATGGTGGACTATGATCTGAGACATGCCCTGGAGTATTATCTCAAAGCTTTGCCCAGTGACGGCAGTGCCGCCTTGCGCATGAAGATCGCCAACGCCTATTATCGTCAAAGCAACTATACCAAGAGCCTTGATATTGTCAATAGACTGCCCGCTGATTCGCTCGACCATGATACCATGCACCATCTGTTTGACTGCTGCAAGGCACTCGGACTCAACCAGCGGACAATAGGATGGGGCGAGGCTATTATCAAGCGGTGGCCGATGGACGGCGAGGCTGTGGCCAAGCTGGCTAAGGAATACTTGCTTTCGGGATTGACAGACAAAGCAGAAATTGTCTGTAACAGATTTTGGCTGAAAGACGAGACCTGCATGGCTGTCAATGATATCATGGCCGACGTGTATATGGCCCAGCGGCAATGGGTATTGGCCAAGGACAGCTATCTGCTGCTTTTGCAACAGGGCGACTCCACCTATAAGAATATGCTCAACCTTGGCGTGAGCTACGAGCGACTGGAGCATCCGGCAGAGGCGCGGAAGGCTTTGGATGTGGCCATCGCCATGTCTGACTCCTCAGTAGCCGCTCCGCTCTATCATCAAGGAGTGGTACTCGGTGCCTTGGGCGATTACAAAGCATCGATGGACTGCTTCCGTCGTGCCCTGAAATTGCTGCGACCCGACAGTGCGGTGATGTTTTCCTGCTATCGCGGTTTAGCTGAAGGCGAATATGCCGGGCAGGACTATCATCGGGCACTCGATGACTTCGTTCAGGCAGAAGACTATGATCCGAACTCTATCAGTACACCTTATTATATAGGCATCTGTTCTGAAGCTCTCGGCAAGAAACAGGAGGCCAAGGCAGCCTATCAGCGTTTCCTGCAGCGGGCAGTGAAGGTGGAGGAGCCCAACAAAGAACTGAGGAAGATGATGGCGGATGCCAGGCAAAGGATGGGGCGGTGAGAAATGAGATGAGTGGGGTGTGTCACCAGAAAAAGAAAATGACAAGGCTACTACAGAAGAGGAAAGCAACTTATTTGTTAATTTGTCACAACAAAAGAAGGGGTCTTGGATGTTTTTTCGTATATTTGCTCGCATGGAAGATAACATAAAATGAACTTTTATGAAGAAAATAACTTTATCACTGCTGATACTACTGCTTTCAGTGCCTATGTTAGCGCAACGTCGCACTAACAACATTACCATTCAGCCTAAAATAGGACTCAATGTGGCCGACTTGACTGATGTCAGCGGCAGAGGATCGCGTGTTGGACTGGCTACAGGAGTCGAGTTTGAGTTCCCTGTCAACCGCAAGTTTAGTTTTACCGCAGGCGCTCTCTTTTCCATGCAGGGATGCGATGGTATCGAGCTCAACTACATCAATATTCCGGCTATGGCCAATTTTTATGTGGCACCGGGTTTGGCTATGAAAGTAGGTCTGCAGCCGGACTTCAACGTCAGTGATGATGGTTGGAACACTAGCAGTTGCGGTCTCTCTATTCCTCTTGGTATGTCGTATGAATATCACCGCTTTGTGTGGGATATGCGCTATAACTGGGGGGTGACCGACGCCATTGAGAACACCGACTGCAAGAACAGCGTGTTCCAGTTCACTTTCGGTTATAAGTTCAACTTATAGGAGTGCATTATGGCCATTCGTTGATTATATTCTTTTTGATTGCCAGGGCGGTGCATCGGCCCCTCAAAGTAGCAGAGTAGCAGACTGTGTTAACGCTCCGGCGTTAGTGTGGCCTGCTATTGTTATGAAAGATGCAAGGACTCCCTGTTATAAATCTACAGATCCCCCCTCTGACTCCCTCCTAAAAAGGAAGAGTTAGAGGGGGCGGAAGTTTATGAACCTAAGGATCGGGGTAGTTATGGATCTATAGGCCTTCTTGGTTTATCTATCTGGTCTGGAATTCTTCTTCAATCTTTGGAGCCTTGTCCTGCCCACTGCCATAGCGATGATACTCGAAAGCAATGCTCTGCTCCTTGAGGTAGTGGATGAGCTCCACACGGCCGTCCTTCACGGGAACATCGGTGGCGATGAACTTGTTGGTGTCGGCGGCGCGCTGATATATCTTCTCAGGAATGTCGGGCGAGCAAGTGCGGATGCGCTCATAATCGGGGATGGAATCGATGAAGTTGTCGAGTGTCTCACGCTTGAGGCGTGCTCCTAACTTTGCGAGCTTATCCTGCAGGTCGGGGCGCTTGTCGTCGGCGTCGCAGCTCACTGTGAGCGGAGTGCCACAGATGTGAGCGGCCAAGGCCACCATGAGCGCCTGCTCGTCAGAGTCTTTCTTGAACAGTCGCAGTCCCATGCCACCCTTGAGCGGCAGGTAGCGGAACACATTCTCCTCACCACTGATATGGTTCCAGTCGCGCGGATGACGGAACTCGCTTTCCCATGCCTCGGCATAGCTTGTGCGATAGTCGGTCTTTGAGCCCGGCTTGTCGGTGATGATAGTAAACTGCTGGCAGTAGTTCGGGCCACCGGCCTTGATGCCGGGACCAAAGGCTGAGAGCTTCATGCCACCGAAGGGCTGACGGTTAACAATGGCGCCCGTGATGCCACGGTTGATATAGAGGTTGCCGGCCATGATGGAGTCACGCCACAGGCGGCGCTCATTCTCATCGAGTGTCTGAATACCTGAGGTCAGACCATAGTCAAGACCATTGACCAGGCTGATGGCCTCCTCCAAGGTGTCGAACGGAGCCACGGAGAGCATAGGGCCGAAGAGCTCGGTGCGGAAGGAATAGTTCTGCGGGCTTACTCCCATCTTCACCGACGGGGCGAGGATATAGCTTCGCTTGTCGACAAAGTGAGGCGGCACGAGCCAGAACTCGCCCGGTTCCAGGTTGTTGATGGCGTGGAGCAGTTTGTTGTTGTGGTTAGTGATCATCGGACCTACTACGTTGCCGGCGTTCCATACTCCGCCCACCTTCATACTTGTGGCGCAGTCGAGGAGTTTCTCGCGGAAATCCTCGCGCTCGTAAACCGAGCGCTCCACAAGAAAGAGCGAGCAGGCAGAGCACTTCTGCCCTGCATTGCTGAAGGCTGAGTGGCAGGCGCTCATGATGGCGTGATCCATGTCGGCCGATGCCGTGCAGACGATGGCGTTCTTACCACCGGTCTCTGCCGACAGCGGAGTAGTTGGCTTAGCGCGCAGGATCGACTGTGCGGTGTCGGTGCCTCCGGTGAGGATGATATGCTTGATCTCGGGAGCCTGTGTGAGCTTGTCGAGAGCGTTGCGCTCAGTGATGATGACTTGCAAAGCCTCTTTCGGCACACCGGCATCCCAGAAGGCTTTGGCAAAGAGCCAGGCTGCAGGAGCAGCGACAGAGGCGGGCTTCAGGATGACCGTGTTGCCGGCAGCCAGCCCGGCCACGGCACCGCCACAAGGAATGGCGCACGGGAAGTTCCACGGTGAGATGACGAGCACGGTGCCCTTGGCCTTGATGTCGACATCTTGCAGCGCATAGAACTTTTTCATTGAAGTGGTGTAGAAGCGGCAGTAGTCAATACCTTCCGATACCTCCACGTCGCCCTCTACGACCGTCTTGCCGGTGATGGCGCACATGGCACCGATGAGGTCGCCGCGCAGGCCGCCCATGCGGTTGGCGGCATCGTACATGATCTTGTGGCGCTCCTCTATCGTCGTGTCGCGCCAGTGCCCCGGATCATCGGCTGCTATCTTCACGATTTCCTCCACCTGGGCAGCGTTGGCCTTCGACATCTCGCAGATCTCCACATCCTCGTCCTGCGAGCGGTCGTAGTATTTATAGCGGCTGTCGTTGACGATGGTCTTGCTGCCTATCTGTGTGGGGATGACGTCAGGCTTGTCGGCAGGACTCTTCTTCCACTTCTTGAAAATGTCGCGCTGCCACTCCTGGTTGCACTCACGGTCGAAGTCGGTATCTTGCTCGTTGACCATCACGTCTTGTGGAGGGATGGGGATGTAAGGTTTGCGACGGTCCTGTGTTCGGGTCGGCGTGTGGTTGAGCTTGTCCTTGATGGCATAGGCGTCCTCGAACTGCTTGCGCAGGAACTCCCACGTCTCTGTGCCCGGTTTGAGGTTGAACGAGTGGGTGAGGAAGTTGTCCGGTGCCGTGTTCTCGTCCATACGGCGGACAAGGTATGACACGGCATAGAGGAACTCCTTGTCGTGGACAACCGGAGCGTAGAGCACGACGTGGTTGCCGAGTTTGGACTGTGCACGCCACACGTGGTCGGCCATACCCTCAAGCATCTCGAAGCAGAAGGTGTCCTTTGGCGTCTGGTATTTCTGTGTCAGCAGATAAGCGTAGGAAATGGTATAGAGGTTGTGCGATGCCATACCAATGTGGAGGCACCGTGAGTTCTCGGGCAGCAGACCGCGTTCGATGATATGGAGATAGTTAGCGTCGACCTCGGTCTTGTTGGGACGGACCGGCGACGGCCAGCTGTGGAGCGACGAGGTGACGGTCTCCATGTCGAGGTTACAGCCTTTCACGATACGCATCTTGATCCACGCGCCGCCACGGGCCACACGCTCTTTGGTAAACTCCAGCAGTTTGGTCTGGAAACCGTAGGCATTGGGCAGATAAGCCTGAACCACGATACCGGCAGAATAGTGCAGGAACTCGGATTTGGACAGTGTGGTGAGGAACACGCGGATGGTTATGTCGAAATCCTTGTACTCCTCCATGTCAAGGTTGACGAACTTCGGCTCCTTCCTGCCCTCAGGCGTGATGTAAGGATAGTCGATGGCTGTCTGATAGAGCGTGGACATACGGTGCACCAGCTCAGGGAAAGCCTCCTCGTAGTTCAGTGCGTGGGTCTGTGCATAGATACCTGAGATTTTCACCGAGATGTAGTTGATGTCGGGCTGTTTGAGTGCCTCGATGGTGTTGTAGTATCGTTGGTCGGCCTCTTTGTTTCCGAGCACCACCTCACCGAGCAGGTTGACGTTCTGTCCGATATCCTCCTGGTTGCGCTCAGCCAAGTGCTTGGTCAGAGCCGGTCGCGCGGCATCGAGGATGACGCGTGAAGTATCCATACGCAACCGCTTCTTGATGATGGGGATGGCAATGGGATAGAAGTGGTAGCCAAACGACTGATATATCTTGAAGAGCAGACGGTCGCGGGCATTGAGAAACTCCGGAACACCATATTCGTCAATGAGCACTTTGATGCGCTTGGCCAACTTGCGGTCGTCACGAATCTGTGAGCTCTCGTCGAGCATCTTCACGAGGAATTTCTTGTCACTGGGCTTTTCCACCATGGTGGCATACATGTTCTGCTCGCGACGCTCAGCCGGTGTGATGCTCTCCTGGCTTGTGGTGTAGAGTTTCATGAGCCAAGTCTCTACTTCTTGAATGGTCGGTTTTTCTATAGTAATCATATTTAGTGGTTGTCTGATATATATAATAAGGTGTACACATCAACGTGTACTTTTTGCAAGGTCGGAGAATGCTGTCACCCTATTCTTTGGGTTCAGCGCTTATGCGACCACTGTAGGACTAAACATAACGGCTCTGTATCGGTGTAGTTCCGACAGGGCTTGTTTGGTGAATGTGTCAAAATAAAACCTTCTCATCTCTCTTACTCATATTATTGTTTCTCGGTTGCAAAGATAAGAGAAAAAACAATACGAGCAAAACAAAAGGGAACTTTTTTGCATAAAAATATTTCGGAAGTTACTATTTTAGAAAAATAGACTATCATATCGATGCTTTCTAAATGTACGGAGAGATATGGAGTCCTTTGAAGTTTAAAATCGTTCAAAAGCAAGCATGGAAGGGTGGCTGAACCGAAATAAATGCCTACCTTTGCAGCCGTAAAACCATCAGAATAGAGAATCGCAATAAGAATCATGGCAAAAGAGAATCACGAAAAGAGGAAAATAGCATTGCTGTTTATCTGTTTGGGTAATATATGCCGTTCTCCGGCTGCCCATGCCATTATGCAGCGCGATGTCGACGAGGCAGGGTTGTCAGACCGTTTTTTCATTGATTCGGCCGGCATAGGCCCTTGGCATGTGGGCGATCTGCCCGACCGTCGTATGCGGCAGCATGGTGCTCGGCGAGGGTTGGACATCTGTCATATTGCACGGCAGTTCAATGCCAAGACCGATTTCCAGACTTTCGACCGTATTGTGGTCATGGACGAGGACAACTATCGCGCCATCGCATCCAAGGCTACGTCTGAAGCTGATCGTGGGAAAATCATTAGGATGTCGGACTATCTCATCGACCATCCCACCGCACATTCTGTTCCTGATCCATACTATGGCGATGGTTCTGACTTTGAGTTGGCGCTGGACTTGATAGAGGATGTCTGCCGACATCTGCTGGCTGCTATTATAAATAAGAAGGATGAACTTGCGCTGGATTGATATGGACACGGCGGTTGCGAGGCTCAACGCGTGGGGGGCAGACGACTGCTCGTTCTTCTTTCTGACCGACTATCTCCATCGGCGATGGCTGGTGGAGCCTGTTGATGAACTGTCTGCTGACGAGCTGCTCTATGCTTTTCCCGGACACAGCAATGCGTCCGATGAAAAGGCGAAGGCCGTGTCACTTGTTTGGCAATCCCATCCGCTCACTCCCGAAGCCTATCGAGAGAAGTTCGAGATTGTCCATCGCAATATGCTGGCAGGCAATAGTTATCTGGCTAATTTGACGTGCCGCATTCCTTTGGACACCAATCTCTCGCTGCACGACATCTTCCTGCTTTCCCAAGCACGATACCGGTTGTGGGTCAAGGACACTTTCGTATGTTTCTCTCCCGAGACGTTTGTGCGTATCCAAGATGGTATCATCAGCAGCTATCCCATGAAAGGTACTATCAGCTGCAACGTGCCCAATGCCGAGCAGACACTTCTCAACAATGTCAAGGAGGCGGCCGAGCACGCGACGATCGTGGATTTGATTCGCAATGACCTCAGTCGCATAGCCGACCATGTGAGCGTGCGTCGCTATCGCTACGTAGAGCGTTTGGAGACTTGCAATGGTCCCATCTTGCAGACGAGTTCAGAGATTGTCGGGCAGCTACCCGGTGACTATCGCCGTCATCTTGGCGACATCCTCATGGCTCAGTTGCCCGCCGGGTCGATCACGGGAGCGCCTAAGCCCAAGACCATGGCCATCATCAGCGAGGCAGAAGGCTACGACCGTGGCTTCTACACGGGAGTGGCCGGCATCTGCGACCGTGGACAGATGGACAGCTGCGTGCTCATCCGGTTCATCGACAAGGAAGATGGTCGACTGTTTTTCAAGGCAGGAGGAGGCATTACGGCCAAGAGTGACTGGCAAAAAGAATATCAGGAAATCAAAGAGAAGACCTATGTACCCATTTGTTGAAACCATCAGAGTAGAAGAGGGCGTACCCTACAATATTGGTTATCATCAGCAGCGTATGGCCAGAACCATGAGGCGTTTCTTTCCCGACGCCCCCGTTCCCTCGCTTGCCACGGTGTTGGCTGCTCGCAAGTGGCCTGCCGACATTACGTGGAAAGTGCATGTGGAATACGACGCAAGCGGCATCATTCTTGTCAAGGCTGACGAGTATCATATCCGCCACATCACGCGTCTGCATCTTGTCGTCTGCGATGACATCAACTATGCTTATAAGAGTACAGACCGTCGCCACCTGAAGGCTTTGGCGGCCCAGCGGGGAACGGCCGATGAGGTGATTATCGTTAAGAACGGACTGCTCACCGACACCACCTATTCCAATATAGCCCTTTTCGACGGATATCATTGGGTGACGCCACGTCTGCCTTTGCTCCGTGGCACTATGCTTCAGTCATTGCTCGATGCCGGTGAGCTGACGGAACAAGACATCAAGGCCGAGGACTGGGATCACTTTCGGCAGGTGAGCCTTATCAATGCCATGATGCCTTTGGGAAGGCTGGTATGTAATATAAGATGACCTCGGTGTGGGTAGTTAACTTGTGTCTTACAGGGGAAGGTAGCTTTACATTTTTTCTTTGTCATGAGTGAAGGCATTCTCTATCATCTTAGTTGTTATAAGATCATCCCCGCTTCTTATAGCTCCATGCTGCCCAGCAGTCCATGACGACGGCAAAAATGCTAAGGGCGCAAGTCTGTGACGTGAAGTCCATGAAGCCACCTCCACGGACAAACACTGTGCGCACCCCGTCGATGAACCACCGGCAGGGATTGATGATGGTCAGTTGCTGTGCCCAACGGGGCATGGAGGCAACGGGGGTGATGAGTCCTGAGAGCAGGATGAGACAGACGATGATGAACCATATCACGAACATGGACTGTTGCAGGGTGTCACTGTAGTTGGACACGATGAGACCCAGCCCGCTGATGGTAAAGATGAGCAAGAGGGCGAGCACATACATCCACGTGATGTTGCCCTGACAGGTGATGCCGTAGACGATCCATGAGAGCAGGAAACACACTGTCATCACGCCTAAGCCGATAATCCAGTAGGGGATGAGTTTGGAGAGAATGAATACACCCTTACCCACCGGCGTGACGTTGATTTGGTCGATGGTACCCGTCTCCTTCTCACTGACGATGTTCAGGGCCGGCAGGAAACCGCAGAAGAGAATGACGAGGATGGTCATCAGTGCCGGTATCATATAGACTTTGTAGTTGAGATTCTTATTATAAGAGTAGAGTGGGGCGAAGACTCCTGCGTGACTCCCGCCTCCTGTCCGTGCCATCTGTGTCACCTCTAATGTCGCTGTCTGTGAGAGATAGGACGCGCCGAGCGAGCCTTTCGTGCCATTCACGGCATTGGCAGCGATGAGCAGCTGAGGCTGTTGGCCTCGTACGGCATCCTGCTCGGCATGATGCGGAATGATGAGTATGAGGTCGGCTTTCGAACCGGTGATGTCGCTCATGGCCTCGGTGTAGGTGCCCGGCTGTCCGTTGAAGTGGAAGTAGGGCGACTGCTCGATGCGGTGTACCAGTCGTTGGGATGACGGTGACCGGTCATTGTCCACCACGTCGACATGCACATCCTTCACTTCCATGTTCATCACCCACGGCATGACGCACATCATGATGATGGGGAATACCACAATGAGACGGGGCAGAAAGGGGTTACGCCATATCTGCAAGAACTCCTTGTGGAGCAAATGCCTTAATAATCTTATATTTATCATATAATCACTCAACATTTATCACTTAACATTCATCATCTATCATTCAATATTCATTCTAATCTCTGCTTATAGTTCTTTAGTGCCAGTGCCATGAAAGTAACGGTCATGGCAAGTAGGACGAAGAAGTCGGTGTGGATGCTGCTGAATCCCGTGCCCATAATCATCAGTTTGCGCATCGCCTCGACATAATAACGGGGCGGGACGATATAGGTAATCCATTGCAGCACGCGCGGCATGCTCTCGATGGGGAATATCATGCCCGAGAACAACAGGCAGGGCATGAGCAGTACCATGGCCGAAAAGAGCAGGGCTGTCATCTGCGTATTGGATACCGTGGAGATGAGCAGGCCCAGCGATAGGGCTAATAGGATGTATAGCATGGAGAGCAGATAGATGAGTGCGATGCTGCCCGAGAGCGGTACTTGCAGCAGATAGTAAGCCATGAGTAGGATGGCAGTGAGGATGACAAAGCCCATGACCATATAAGGCACCATCTTGGCTATGATGACCAATAAGGGTCGCACGGGACTGACGAGGAGCACCTCCATGCTGCCACGCTCCTTCTCCCTGACGATACTGATGGAAGTCATCAGTGCACAGATGAGTAGCAGAAGCATGCCCATGATACCCGGTACAAAGTTGTAGGAGCTCTCCATCTCTGGATTGTAGAGATACTTGATGTTGACAGGTGTGGTTGCCGTATGGGCGATGACCTGCTGGGCATAGGCCACATACTGTTGCGCCATGTTCGGGTCGGTGGCATCGGCGATGAGCTGTATGCGTGCTGTGCCGTCGGTGAGGTGGCGTCCATAGTTGGACGAGAATACCAAGGCAATGTCGGCTTTCTGCTGTCGCATGAGATGCTCGGCAGCCTCAGCGGTAGGCACCGTCTGCACTACGGAGAAATAAGGAGAGGCATCCACCTCATGGGCGACACGCTGTGTGGCCGCGTCATGCGAGGCCGTCACCAGCACTGTCCTCACGTTCTTCACGTCGGTGCGGATGGCAAAGCCGAAGAGCAGCATCATCACCATCGGCATGCCAAGCAGGATGAGCAGCGTGCGCTTGTCGCGGACAATGTGCTTGGTCTCCTTGGCTATAAAAGATAAGAATGGAGATTTCATCTTTCTATCATTCATCATTTATCATTCGTATCATGTTCTCTTTCCTTTTCTGGCCAACAAGGTGAACACACTGTCCATGTCTGGCTCATGGTATTTCGCTTTCAGTTCTGCGGGCGAGCCCATGGTGCGTATCTTCCCGTCGACCATGATGGAGATGCGGTTGCAGTATTCCGCCTCCTCCATGTAGTGCGTGGTGACGAAGACCGTGATGCCACGGTGTGCCGCCTTGTAGATGAGATTCCAGAACTCTTGGCGTGTGGACGGGTCCACACCACCTGTAGGCTCATCAAGAAAGACCACTTCGGGATGATGAAAGATGCTCACCGAGAATGCCAGCTTTTGCTTCCAGCCCAGAGGCAGGCTGCCCACGATGTCGTCGGCATGGTCGGCAAAGTGCAGGCTGTCGAGCAGGCGCTCTGTCTCCGTTTTGATAGAGCGATCGCTCATGCCGTAGATGCCGCCGAAGAGTCGTATGTTCTCCTTGACAGTGAGGTCATTGTAAAGCGAGAAGCGTTGGCTCATGTATCCGATGTGGCGCTTGATGAGCTCGCTCTCGGTGTTGATGTCATAGCCTGCCACCTGCCCCTCGCCACTTGTCGGTTTGTTGAGTCCTGTGAGGATGTGCATGGCTGTGCTCTTTCCAGCACCATTGGCTCCGAGAAATCCAAATATCTCGCCACGGTAGACATCAAATGAGATGTCGTCGACGGCACGAAAAGAACCGAAGGCCTTGACGAGATGCTGTACCGTGATGACCTTCTCACGCTCTGCGCCGATGACAGGCTTGTCAGCTTCGGACAGTGCTGTGGGCGTGAAGACATCACTGAACTCACGGAGGATGTCGTCGGAAGTGCCTACGTCTCGCAGCTGTCCCTCGCTGAGATAGGCCACACGTTGGCACCGCCGTATCTCGTCGAGGTAAGGTGTGGCGGCCACGATGGTGATGCCCTGCTCCTCCAATTGCCCGAGCATGTCCCACAAGTCTTTGCGACTGACAGGGTCCACACCTGTCGTCGGCTCATCGAGGAGCAACACCTTAGGCTGGTGGACGAGGGCACACGAGAGCGCAAGCTTTTGTTTCATGCCCCCGGAGAGTGCACCGGCACGGCGGTGGCGAAACCGCTCTATCAGTCCGTAGATGTCCTTGATGGTGTCATAGCCCTCCTCGATGGTCGTGCCGAAGAGCGTGGCGAAGAACTTCAAGTTCTCTTCCACAGTAAGATCCTCGTAGAGCGAGAACTTGCCGGGCATGTAGCCCACAATGTTGCGGATGGCACGCATGTCCTTTACCGTGTCATAGCTTTCCACCGTCACGTGGCCCGTGTCGGGCAACAACAGGGTGGCCATGATGCGGAAAAGTGATGTCTTGCCTGATCCGTCGGGGCCGATGAGACCGAAACGCTCGCCGCGACGCACCGAAAGCGATACGTGGTCCAGGGCCTTCACCCGGCCATAGTGCTTGCTGACATCCGCGACCACGATGCTCTCTGCTGTGTTCTCATCCTGCGGGAGCTTCCCCACTGATGGGACGGTCGTTCCAAGATTCATCCTTCCGTTCATAACTTCACCTCTCCATACATGCCGGTCTTGATGCCGCCGTCGTTGTTGATAGCAATCTTCACGGCATAGACCAGGTCGGCCCGCTCGTCATCGGTGAGGATGGTCTTTGGCGTGAACTCGCTCTGATCACTGATCCATGTCACCCGGCCCTTGTATTCCTTGCGTTTCCCATTGCCATAGTCGGCGAAAACCTTGACGGTCTGTCCCACTCGTACCTTGCAGAGCTGTGCCGACGTGAGATAGGCGCGCAGGAAGATGTGCTTCATATCAGCCATCTTGAACAACGGTTTGGCAACAGTGGCGTATTCGCCACTCTCGGCATACTTCTCCAGCACGATGCCGCTGAGAGGTGCCTTGACATGGCATTTGCTGAGGTTGTCAAGCACCTCGTAGCGTTGTATGTCTGTCTGGCTCATCTGTGCGTTGAGGCTCTGCGTGCTGCTGTTGAGTGATGAGAGTGTGGCGGCAATCTCCCGGCGCAGCACTTTCACCTGTGCAGTGGCGTCATCGAGAAGCTTGCGGTTGGCAGCCCCATCGGCAGTGAGCCCTGCATAGCGGCGTTGCTCTTGTTCGGCTTTGTCAAGTTGCTGACGCAGCGAGGCGACCTGCTTCTCGATGTCGGGTCGCTGTGTGGCGTAGATGTTTCGTGTGGCTCCGAGTTGCCGGGCTTTGAGCCAGAGCTGTGTGGTATCGACAAGCCCCACTTCTTCACCTGTATCAAGCAGGCTGCCTTCCTCAGCATTGAGGTAGAGCAGTTGGCCGTTTTGCTGGGCTGACACCGTCACTTCGGTAGCTTCAAAGTTACCGGTGGCGTCATACTCTTTGTCGCCTTCGTCACAGGCAGCAAGGAGCGGAGCGGCGAGGAAGAACAAGAGATATTTCTTTGTATGATGTCTGTTCATAGTCTTGTGTGATATTGTTGTTATATATATAAAAGGTGTTGTTGTGTTGCTATATTAATAATGTGTAGGCCGATGGCAATGTATCAGCGACCTTGCAGTGTGTTTTGGTGGTTAATGGCCTGTTGCAGTTGTATATTGTGCAGGCTCTGCTGCTGACGGGCCTGACTTACGGCGATGGCATCACGGAGCATCTCATTGACCGTCTCGGTGCCTAACTTCACTTTCTTCATGCTCTTGCTGTAGATGTCCTCACGCAGTCTCACCGTTTCACGGTCGAGGTCGAGCTGTTTCTTCAATGCGGTTATCTGTCCCTGTGTCTCCTCGGTTTGCAGGTGGTTGTTGAAGAGAAAGGTCTGTTGCTCAGCATCGATGCGGTCTGCCTCCACTTGCAACTTGTGCAGGTCGTTCTTGCGGGTGTAAAGTGCTCCGATGTTCCAACTGACCGTCACGCCGGCTGCGGCAAACGTGTTGTGCATCATGTCGGCGAGAGAGGTGTGGGCTATCGCTGCGCCGAAGGCTTTGACAGTGGGCATCAGCCGTGTGTCAAGTTGCTTGCGCTGCTCACCGAGCAGCGACTGCCGGGCAGCATACCATTGCAATTCGGGACGGGTGATAGCATCAATCTTTGTCGTTGCCGTTTCGTTAGGAGCCACAAGCGTCGTCGTTTCGTTGAGTTGTTCACCAATGAAGTAGCCAAGCATACGCAGGTAGGCCTGACGCATGGCTGTGAGTGAGGTTTCGCTCTGTCGGCACTTCACCTCTTCTACCTTGACAGCATCGATGTCGGTGGCGTTGGCGAGCCCTCCTTTCATCATGTCGGCCACTTGCCGCTCATTGATGCCAAGGTCGTTTTGCAACAATCGGTTTTGTTTCAGCTGTTCGTCGATAAGCAGAATGCCGAAGAAAAGTTGCTCTATGCGGTCATTGACGGCATACATCGATACGTCGACGTTGCGGCGGCTCACCTCTGTCTCGGCCCGTGCGGTGTTCTTTTGGGCTGCTGTCTGTCCTCCATCATAGATTTGCTGCTGCAGGCTGATCATGGCGCCGGCAGTCCAGTTCTTTGTTTCCCCCGTAAGCATCCTTGCTTGTGCAGGGATGTCCAGCATATCGGTATAGGCGGCAGCACCACCCATGGCGTTTACCTGTGGCAGCCATGCCTTGCCGATGTTGCCGATGGTGTAGTCACGGCTGCGGTTGATCAGGGCATACTGCTTGATCATCGGATAGTTGTCGTGTGCCTTCTGTCTGCAGCTGTCCAATGTGAGCTGGGCTCGCAGGGCGAGGGGGGTCATTAGCATGGCCATGGCTAAGAGTTGTCGTATCTTCATCTTTTCTCAGGTTTTGTTTACGGCTGCAAAGTTACGGCGTTTCTTTCCTTTGTCCGTTACCGATTATCAATAACAAATGTTCTGTTTGTACAATTATGAAGAAAAATGAATCATTTATAACGGGAAATGGTTATCTTTGCGTACATAAAAGGAGAATGATGGCTGTGAGACCCAATCAGAATGTAACGACATTGATGAGCATGAAAGGAAAAACAGACACAAAGCCCATGCGCCGTCTCAGTTTCGAGACGATGCGTACGCTAATGGATGAGCACGGACAGGAAACCCTTGATGGCGTCTTCTTGAAAAACGACATTGCCATGGTACGCAGTGTCAAATCTCTTATCAAGACCTTTGGCAGCGAGGAACCGTTTTATTTAGACGATGCACGCTTGGGCATTGTGCGTAAAGGAGGGTGCCGCCACTTACTCAATCTTATGGAAACGGATCTCAACGAAGGTGATGTGGTGTATATCGGACGGGGCAGCATCCTTCAGATAGGCAGCATGACTGAAGACTTCGATGTCACAGGCGTTGCCTTTGACGATGATCAGCTCAACGTTGCTTTCAACGGTCGGCCACCTTCGCTCTTCCAGCAGTATGCCTGCCACCGCGTCCTCCACGCCTCGAAAGAAGAGCATGACATCTTCAGCCGCTACATGGATGCGCTGTGGGCCATCACCCAGCTTCCTTACGACACGCGCCGTCTGGCAGGGCAGAGTGTAGGACCGCTGCTCTCGCTCTTCGAGCTGTGCCTGGAGCACCAGGAAGAGCGTAGGCCCGAACAAGTGTCACATCGTCGTGAGGTGTTCAATCGTTTTGTCAGATTGGTCAATGAGCATGTCCAGGAGGCGCACACCCTCGACTACTATGCCGACCATCTCTGTCTCACCGCACGCTATCTTGGCGCTATTGTCAAGAGTATCAGTGGTGAGACGGCCAAAGCATGGATAGACCGTGCACTGGTGAGCAAGGCCAAGGTAATGTTGCGGCACACCGATCGTCAAGTGGCAGAGGTGGCTGATACACTCGGTTTTCCCACCAGCAGCTTCTTCTGTCGCTACTTCCGTGAGCACACTGGCTGCACACCGCAAGAGTACAGAAATGGATAGATTTATCCTTTTCTTCGAATGATATTAATTGCTGTCTTCAAGATCCTTGAAATTACTGGCGTTCAAGGCACCAATCAATCATCCTTGTTAATACTCACGACTTTCAAGTAGGCTGAGTACTTTGTTCATATAGTTCTCGCTGTCGGGAAGATACCTCAGATTACGGTATATCCCTGCGCTGATTTGAGATGTGGTCATATATGTTTCCTTTCTTCTATGTTGCTTTCCAAATAATCGGAAAATATTTATTGTTTATTAAC
>ERZ833963.459-NODE-459-length-60625-cov-119.007182_pt1 | contig 60625 bp, 44 predicted proteins | sample MGYA00519693_ERZ833963 | MGnify/ENA primary metagenome ERZ833963 (study PRJEB31850, sample SAMEA3708748) | human gut metagenome | biome: human gut; feature: human-associated habitat; material: faeces | place: China | collected 2014 ...
TGAAAGTAAGATTCGCCTCTATACAAGAGACTTAACTTATCCCGAACTCAGGTTAATAGGAACTCAATCATTAAAATAATAAGTCCGGAAGTGGCAATTGCTGCTTCCGGACTTTTTTTTTATCGTATTTTTTGCTATCTTTGCAGTTCATCAACAACAGCTATTCAACAAAAACGAACCGCATTATGGGAAAAATCATTGATAGGGAAAAGCGTACGATTGCGTTTATGATCCGGCTCTATTGCCGTCATCGGCTCCATCAGCAGGAGCCTTCCGAGGAATATCGTGCGCTGATCGATTACTGTCAGCACCGCTTGGATCATTGTCGCTGGCAGGACGAGAAGCCGGCGTGCAAGCACTGCCCCTGTCACTGCTATGCGCCTGCTCAGCGTGAGCGTGTGCGGCAGATCATGCGGTGGACGGGGCCACGCATGATTCTCTATGCACCGTTGGAGGTGCTGCGCCATCTGCTCAACAAGGGATAAGCGCAGTACAGAGGTTTACTTGGCGTTGTAGGTGCGGTAGACCATGTAGTCGCCGTCGGCCCAAAAGCTGATCTCGCTGCCAGTGCATTCGTTGAGCGTGCCCTGCCACCACTCTTTGTAGGCATAGCTCTTCCAGCGCAGTCCCGTGCTCTCCAGCTTTGTGCAAGAGAAGTTGAAGATGCTCATCTGCTGTCGCTCAAAGGTGCTGAACGCCATGTCGCCCTGTGCGGGTGTGAACCAACCGTAGTCGGTATACATCTCCGGCAGGATGGCGAAGTCACGCAGGTAGCGCATCATCAGCGCGATGTTGCCGAGGGTGTGATCCTCGCGCTTGCCAGTGGCTCCTAAATAGGCCAGCCGTGGCGGTTGCTTCTCGCCGTTTTCCTTTGTTGATGCCTTCAGCAGACCGATAGCAAAGCGTGTTGCTTTGGTGAGGTCGTTATCCTCCTGCTCGCTGACTGCATGGAAGATGTCGGCATACTGCGCCTTGAGTCCGGCAGGCAGGCTGTCGCCGTCGCCCACGCCATAGAGCTTTCCTTCCGTCCTGAGCCGTTCTATCTCCTGTGGCTGGTGCTTGAAGAGTGTGAGCAGTGCACCGTCGCAGCAGATCAGCCGTCGTGCCTGATGCAAGATGCTCAATGGTATTTGATGAGTAGGGAAATCGCCGTCGGCAAGGATGACGGCAGAGAATTCATTTTTCATCGTTATCTTTATAAGTAACTATTCAGCTAACAATCGCTTTTTTCCATTTGAAATATCCTGCCACGGCGATGGTGACATAGAGGGCGTAGAGTGCGGCGGTGAAGGGAAGACCTTTGTAGACATAGAGGGCGGAGAGCTCGGCATCGATGACGATCCACAGCAACCACTGCTCCACGTATTTGCGGGCCAGCCACCACAGTCCGATGAAGCTCAGCGCGTTGCCGAAGGAGTCGAGGACGGGCACGGTGGAGTTGGTGAAGCAGATGAGGATCCAGTAGACCAGCGCCCAGGCAGCGAGAAAGAGCAGAAGAGAGGGGAGAAGCAGACTGCGCTTCACGTGCGTGATGGGCATGTCGCCCTCATGCTCTTGTCCGCGTTTCTTGCCCAACTTCCATACGAGCAGACCGTAGACGGCTGCCAAAGCATAGTACACCTGCATGCCAAAGTCGGCATAGAGTCCGGCGTCGAGGTAAACAAACATATAGACCACCGGCATGATGATGCCGGTGATCCATAGCCATATCGATGCCTTGTACTCCTGATAGATATAAACAAGGCCGATGATCGTTCCAATAATATCCAGCATTAGAAGTTGATGCTCAGATGTGCCATCCAGTTGAACGGAGCCGAGGGGGCGAAGCCGGCCTCGTAGAGGTCGTCGGTGCAGTAAGCCTCGACATTGCCCTTGCTGTCCTTGCGGAACGAGGGAGCTGCCCATCCGTTGTTGTCGTACTTCGCGTCGAAGATGTTGTAGAGCGTCACGCCGAGGGTGATGCCCTTCAGTCCGAAGTGGGGCAGGGTGAAATGATAGCTCAGATCCACGTTGGTGTTGAAATGCTTCTTGAGGAACATGTCCACGTTCTGATTGAAGTTGCCGTCCTTGTTGTAATTTTTGTAGCTGTCAAAGTCAGTGTTGGTCAGATACTGCTTGCCGATGTACTGGCTCTGCACGCCGGCGTTGAAACCGGCGTAGGTGAACGTCAGGATGTTGTTCAGGATGAAGTCAGGCGAGAAGGCCGTGTGCGTGTCTCCGAGGTTGCCGGCCGTGCCGTCGGCGAGTGTCACCGTCCAGTCCTTGCAGATGTTGTGCGAGAAGGAGGCGTTGGCATCCCAGCGGAAATACTGGCAAGGCTTCCACACAGCCTCCAGCTCGATGCCTTCGCGATAAGACTTACCGCTGTTGTCGTTGCTGGCCTTCATCTCACCAATCTCATCGAGTTCGCCGGTGAGCACATACTGATGGTTGTAGTACATGTAATAGAGGTTCACGCCTGCGGAGAATACGGGACTCTCGTAGTGGTAGCCCAACTCCCAGTCCTGGAGTTTTTCGGCTTTCAGATGGCTGACATAGTTGTTCTGATAGTCGTTGCGTGTCGGCTCCTTGTGGCTGATGGCGTAGCTGACATAGAAGCGGTTGTGGTTGTCGAGCTGATAGTTGAGTCCGGCCTTCGGGTTGAAGAAGTCGAAATCATCGTGTGCCCACAGCTTATTGTCGGGGTTGGCACCATACCTGTCGCCCGGGTCTTGCAGACGGAAACCCACGTGACGGTATTGCAGGTCGACGTAGGCGTTGAGTCCCGGCAGGAAGGTCCATGCAGCCTTGCCGTAGACGTTGAAGTCGCTCTTCCAAGCCTCGTTGCGATAGTACTCAAGGTCGGGATAGACAGTACGCGTCGGAGCGTAGGGCTTTGTGACGGTGCCTTTGGCATCCTTCAGCTTGTTGCCGTTGGCATCCTTATATATATAATAAGGTGTAGTCGTTTCCCAGATGACCTTGCCGAAGTGCTTGCCGTCGTAGCGGTTCCATCCTGCACCAAGTGTTGCCTTCAGGTTCTTCTTGTTGTCGTAGTTGATGCTGGCGATGGCTCCGTAGAAGTCATTGTCCATCTTCTTCTGGCGTACGAGGTCACCCATGATGTGGGAGTAGTACGTGTCGCCGTTGCTGACGATGACGTTGCTCTTGTCGTCGGTAGCCAGTCCGTAGTCGGCCCAAGCCTTACCGTCCTTATACTCCTCGTAGTAGCCCTGGCCCTTGGTGTAGTGCAGGGTAGCGTTGAGGCTCCACTTGTCGCCGAACAGTTGGTTGAGGATGAGCTGATAGTTCTGCTGATGATAGTTGTCGGTCTGACCGTCGTAGTATTGCATGTTGCCGTCCTGGTCCCAGTACACACCGCAGGAGTTGTAGCGGCGTCCATAGAGGCTCTGCTCGTATTTCGAAGCGTAGTTCCAGGCGTGATAAGTGCGTTCCGTGCCGTTGAAGGTAAGGAATTTCACCATTGTGTTGTCGGTGAAGTATCCGGCCTGGAGGAAGTAGGAGTTGAGCTTCGTCGAGGCGCGGTCGAGGTATCCTTTCGACCCGATGTTAGACAGTCGGCCCTGCAATCCCCAGTGTCCGCCAAGCAGACCGGTGCCGAAGCGCAGTGTCTCCTTGTGGCTGTAGTACGATCCTGCGCTGGCGTCGAGGCCGATATAGGGCTGTGTGCCGATATTCTCGGTCTGCATGTTCAGCGTAGCACCGAAGGCGCCGGAACCGTTGGTCGACGTACCTGCGCCGCGCTGTATCTGCATGCTCTGCACCGATGAGGCGAAGTCGGCCATGTTGACGAAGTAGACCTGCGAGCTCTCGGCGTCGTTGACAGGCACGCCGTTGGCCGTGATGTTGATGCGGCTGGGATCCACGCCACGCACGCGGATGGAGGTGTAGCCAATGCCGTTGCCGGCGTCGGAGGTGGTGGTGACGGAGGGCGTCAGTGAGAGGATATAAGGAATATCCTGTCCGAAGTTCACTTGTTTGATTTGTTTCTGAGTGAGCGTAGAGAAGGCCATAGGTGTCTTCTTGCCGGCGCGGGTGGAGGTCACCTGTACGCCTTGCAGCTCATACGTGCGGATGGAGTCTGCCGGCTCGTTGTCGGCAGCCCATGAGGTGGTGGCGGCACAAGAGAGTGCGGCCAGCATCAATAAGTGTTTATCCATGACTGTTTAAAATAATTAGATGTTTTCTTTTTACCATAAGCACATATATATTAAAGAGGTGAAAAGAAAATCTCGTCCCTGCGTCGGTATTGTCCGTATCAGGTTCAACGGGTATGATCTCAGCGAGGGCAAACGCCCAAGCACCCCAATAATGTGTGTTGTGCCAAACAGCTTTCGCTGCTAAACACAATGCAAAGTTACAAAGAAATCTGAGAACAAAGAAGTTTTTGCAAAAAAATATTGCGATGAGGACATGGATCCTGTTTTCTGACGGTTGCAGCAATTGTTGAATTAACTGACATTTTAGGGCCCTTTTCCTGCCATTCTTTGCCAGCAAAAGGCCTCTTGCCCGAATTTTTGCGATTTTCGGGCGTTTTCTTAAGTCGTTGATTAACAGTGAGATAAGTTTTATACCATTTTTTAGTTCTTGTCAAAGTACCTTTTTGATGAAAAATTCTCTAGAGAATTTCTCATCATCTCGGTAGTTTCATCTCGTCAAAGTGCCTTTCTGACCCACTCAGAAAGGCACTTTGACCTCATCATCTCACTGTTTTGTTGATTTCATTCCACTTTTTTCTTGTTTTCATCTCACTTTTCTCTCAAAAAGTCCTTGCCGTGCACTCTAGATTGCGCTTTCTCTCGAACATGATTTTGTCAGCTATTTTTAAGCTTGACATCCCTTTATTTCTCCCTTAGTGTTCAGACATCCATTTCCAGGCCTTTACTACATTTACCTTTCCTGCCTCTGTGCTGAATTCGTCCTCATCGTCAGCAGTGATGATGAATCCCTCGTGTAACTGATATTTCCGCATAGCTTCAGTCAGCCCGTTCATCTCGCGTTGGAAATTGTCGTCATTGAGTTCATAGCATACTTGTATCAACAGCTCGGGATGGTTGGCCGTGTCGACAGCTACGAAGTCACACTCGCCGTCTCCCTGCTCATAGAAGATGTGATCCAAAGCGTAGTGATGTCGGAGCCAGATAAACACCATATTCTCCAACAGCCGTCCTTTGTCAGGCGTCTTTGACAGCGACAGGCTGGCAATCAAACCTGTGTCATAGCAATATACCTTCTTGGGATTGCGGGTGGTGACCTGCAAGGAGTCACTGTAGAGACCGATGCTGCCGATCAGGTAGGCGTCTATCATATAGGAGATGTAATCAGAGACTGTTGTTGAGGAAGCTACTCCGCATACCGATTTAAGACGGTTGGCAGAGTAGGGCTTACCAATGTTGGACAGCAGATAAACGGCCAGCTGGCGTAGTGACTGCACGTTGCTCACACCTTTGTTGACAGCGATGTCGCGTATCAGAACGTCGTCAAGAAGAGAGCTCAGAATGAGCGGCTCTTGAGTCCGCAGGTATTCAGGGATGCCACCTTTCAGCATGTATTGTTGAAAGGTGGCAGCCGATGCTTCCAGTTTCTCAAAAGTTAAGAACTCAGTGTAGGAGAATGGAAAGAGCTCGTTTTGAAGATGGCGCCCGGTGAGATGGGTGCCTAAGTCTACACTGAGCAGTGTGGCATTGGAGCCGCTGATATAGATGGTGTAGTCTTCCCGCAGCAGTTGGTGGATAAAGATCTCCCATCCTTTCACCAATTGTATCTCGTCAAAGAAGAGTTCCTTTGCTCCTCTGGCTCTTATCTCATTGTAAAGTCGATTGAAGTCATCGGCTTCGAAAGCTGTCAGACGGATGTCGTCGAAGTTCAGATAGGTCACGTGCTGATATTTCTTGGATGTGGCAATCTGGCGTAGCAGTGTGCTCTTGCCCACGCGTCGTAGTCCCGTGATGATGCTGGCATACTCTGGGATGTTCTTGATAAGCGGTAATTGCTCCCGTAGTATCTCGCCATGGCGTGGCTTGTATGTTGCCTCTTGTATGTCTATTACTTGTGCTATCTGATTCTGTCTAAGCATAGCCTCTCTCTTTTTTGTTATGATGCAAATTTAGGTAAAAAACAAATATCTTCCAAACAAAATGGAAGATTTTTCCCATTCTCAATGGAAGAAATCTCCCATTCTGAATGGAAGAAGTTGCTTCCGCATCTTATATTCCTCATTTTCCCGTATCAGTATTTTGGTATCTTGCGTTTGGCTTCCTCGCTGCTTGCGTCCTAAATTTCCTCATAAGTAGGGATTGTGAATATCCTTGAAAAGCCGTAACTTTGCAGACGTAAATCAGAATCACACAACTAAATCATAAAAAAGACTTTAAAGACAATGAAGAAACTGTTTACCCTCATGCTGCTCTTCATGGCAGCCGTGATGACAACCGCCACATTCACTTCTTGCGGCGATGATGATGATGACAACAAGACTGCATCTGTGGCAGGCACCTACACCGGTAAGGACACGCTCAGTTTTTCTGTCATGGGCATGGATCTCAAGCAGCCTAACACGGCGGACGTGAACTATGTCATCAACCAGAACAACGACGGTACCATCAGCGTGGTTATCCCGGAAGAGACGTTTGACTTCACAGCACAGAAGATGGGAACCATCGTGCAGGGAAGCTACTCTGTGACCAATATCCCTTACGACAAGACGAAGAATGCTTACTACCTCGACTATAGCAATAATGCCAGTGCAGACGTCTTTGTCTATGGCAATAAGAGAAACTATACCGTCACCGTGGGAAAAATCACCGTGACCTTCAGCGGCAACAAAGTGGCCATCGTCAACGAGCATAAGTTCGGCGGCATGCCGATGACCATGACCGGCACCTTCGTCGGCACTCGCAAGTAACTCTCATTATTATATATAGTGAACCACATCAGCCGACTTTTAATATATCTGCTCGCAGGGTGCTGCCTTTCCTTGGCGGCATCCTGCGACGGCGTCTTTGGCGGTATCTATGACGAGGACAAGGGTAGCTCGACCGAAGTGAAGGCCGGACAGCTCTACATCAACGCTACCAGTTGGAACGACTGGTACTATGTAGACCTTGACTCGCTCTTAGAACTGACTGATAAAGGCGATATCTCTGCTTTGCAACAGGCACAGACAAAGTTCACGCCGTGGCCTATCCCGCAGACCGAGAACGCTGAAGCCATGCGAGACAGCAGTGGCATGTATATCTACTGGTTCGACATCTTCGGCAAGGGCATGTCCAACTATGAGCTTCGTGGCTACAAGCCCACGGTGCCGCAGCCCGAGCCTGAGCACTGGACCTTTGCCGTGCACCGCGACAACGTACGCACCAACGGCGGCAGTGCCTTGGAGACAGCCTACACCTCGATGGATGAGGTGCCCGACTCAGTACAGGCGTTTGCTGGTAAGACGTTTACGCCCGACACGTGGACAGAGCGCGACGTGTGGGTAGACCGCACGGAGATGCTTAACTGCATCATGGGCAACCAGGGCATCCGCATCAACCAGGTGCTGTCCTCGTGGCTCGTCTTCAACATCCCGCCCATTCCGCCCACCTATTCGTTCAACAACCATGTGTTTATCCTGCGTACCAAGGAAGGCAAGTACTTTGCGCTGCAACTGCAAGACTATATGAACGAGCAAGGCACCACCTGCTGGCTGAGAATCAACTATAAGAAAATCAAATAATGCACCATACGTCACTCTTCACGGTTTTTGCCGCTTTTCTCTCTTCATCTCCGTTGCTGGCTGCTGAGGCTCCCGACTCCCTGCTCACGGGACAAGAGCTCTCGCAGGTGGTGGTCACGGGAACGCGCTCACCGAAACTGCTTTTGGAGACTCCCGTGCTCACACAGGTCATCAGCCACGCCGATATCGAGAAGACCGATGCCACCAACCTCAAGGATGTGCTGCAACAGGTGATGCCCGGCGTGGAGTTCTCCTTTGCTCAGAATCAGATGGTGCATCTCAACTTCTCGGGCTTTGGCGGTCAGAGCGTGCTCATCCTTGTGGATGGTGAGCGCCTCGCAGGCGAGACGATGGACGACGTGGACTTCACACGCTTGTCGATGGACAACGTCGATCACATTGAGATCGTCAAGGGAGCGGCATCGGCACTCTATGGCAGCAATGCCAACGGTGGTGTCATCAACATCATCACTAAGGAAGCTGTAAAGAAATTCAGCGCTACGCTCGACGCACGTCTGTCCAAACATAACGAGCAACGCTATGGCTTGGCTCTGCAAAGTGGAGGCAACCGATGGAGCAATGTGTTCAACCTGAATAGGACGACGCAAGACAACTACGACGTGCATAGTGCTGACGGTGCGATTGCACGCACCATCACCACCATCTTCGGCGACCGTACATGGAACCTCGCCGACAAAGCCATCTGGCACCCGTCGGATCAGCTGAAGCTCACGGGACGCGGTGGCTATTTCTTCCGTCAGGTGAAACGCAGCGTGGAGTCACCGGAGCGCTATCGCGACTTCAACGCGGGCGGAAAGGCTCAGTGGACACTCTCTGACAATGATGTGATAGAAGGGTCGTACAGCTTCGACCAATATGACAAGTCGACGTGGCTGCGCCGACAGAACCTTGACGTGCGCAGCTACTCCAATGTGCAGAACAGTGTGCGTCTGCTTTATAACCATACTTTCGGCGATAATGTGCTCACGGCCGGAGCCGACTATCTCTACGACTATCTCAACAATACCAAACTCGATGCGGCACACCGTCAGCAGAGCATCGACACCTTTGCGCAGTTCGACTGGAAGCTTAATAGACGTTGGGAGTTTGTGGGTGCGTTGCGATATGACTATTTCTCGGACCATCACATCCAGCGCGTCACACCGAAGTTCAGTGTGCGTCATACGCCCATTGACCATCTCAACGTGCGCTTCGGCTATGGCATGGGCTTCCGTGCACCGACATTGAAAGAGAAATACTACGATTTCGACATGATAGGTATTTGGATCATCACGGGCAATCCACTGCTGAAACCGGAGGTGAGCCATAACTTCAACCTCAGTGTGGAGTATGTCAAGAGTAACTACGGTTTTCTGTTGTCAGGATACTGCAATCGTGTGACCAATAAGATCACGTCGGGAAATCCTTATTACGCCAGTGCCACGGAGACGATGCCGCGACTGCCTTATGTCAACATCGACCGGCTTTATGTGGCTGGTTTTGAGGCTACGGCGCGTGCGCGGTGGAACTGTGGCCTCGACGCCCGGCTGTCCTACGCCTTTGTCGATGAGCAGGTTGGACATAAGGATGGACAAAAAGTCGCCAGCCCCTACCTGCCTGCACGCAAGCACAGCCTGACGGCACATGCCGACTGGACTCACCGCTTCTCTACGTTGCTGGATGGAATTGTGGCTCTGGACGGTCGCTTCCTGTCGGGTATAGACAACCAGGAGTTTAAAAACTATTATAAAGTGGAGGAGGGTACCATCACGGTGCATTATCCGGCTTATACGCTGTGGAAGTTGTCGGCACAAATGGGCATCGGCAAACATCTGAAGCTGACTTTTGCCGTCGACAACCTGCTGAACTATCGTCCGAAATACTATTACCTCAACAGTCCGATCGTCGACGGTACCAATGTGATGGTGGGCTGCAAGGTAAGGCTCTTTTAGTCGTCAAGCGATTTCAGCCATTTCTCTCCACTCTTAGTGTGGAGCCAAATGGCGAAGAGAATGGCAACGATACCAGTTCCTCCTAATACGATAATTAATCCATCAAGTCCTTGTATCATAGTTTTTATTTCTTTAATATATAATTTGCCACGTAAGCTGTCGCTATAGTAGTAACTAATCCAACGATAAACAAACTGAGGAAAGTTGCTGTCTTGACATTAGCCATAAAGTACGTCACCACCGCCCCCACGACCATCGCCGTGAAGCAGGTCTGAGCCAGATTGTAGAGAAACTTGCCAAGTGACTCCCGTCTGCTCTTCTCACGTTCTCTGTCTTCTTTCAATGTCATACCGCAAAGATAAGACTTTTTATCCAAACGCGCAACTGTTGAAGAGATTATTTGCCGTTTGGATATTTTTCGTTATCTTTGTGGGAAAATAAGGTAAACAATGATAGAGAACATCGTTTTTGACTATGGCGGCGTGCTGGTGCAGTACGACTTTGTGGCTTTCTTCGGCAAGTTGTTGGGGAGTCGGGAACAGGGACAGTGGTTCATGGACCACGTGCTGCCGGAAGAGGTAGGCGCAGCCATGGACCGGGAGCTGCATCCTTTCGACTATTATATCCGTCAACAGCAGGAGCGATGGCCCGAGTACGCAGATACGCTCAGCTATTTTGCCAGTCACTACACCGATGTCTTCACAGTGGAGACACCGGGCATTCGCGAACTCATCCTGCTGCTGAAAGAGCGTGGCTTCCACGTTTATGGACTGAGCAACTGGTCGAGCAAGCTGCTGGAGGTGAAGGCTAAGTTCAGCATTTTTGGCCTCATCACCGACGAGCTTGTCTCTAAGGATGTGCATCTGCTCAAGCCTGATCCAGCCATCTACCAAGCTTTCCTCGGCAAGTTCCACCTTAAGGCAGATACATGTCTGTTCCTCGACGACAAGGCCGAGAACATCAAAGGCTGTCAGTCTGTGGGCATGCAGGGCATCCGCTTCAAGAGAGAGAATCCGGCAGAAACAATCCAGGAAATAAAAAAGTTATTGGAGATTCATGATTAACATAGCTGTTTTCGCCTCGGGCAACGGCACCAATTGTGAAAACATCATCCGCTACTGTGCCCAATCTGATCATATCAATGTAGCGCTGGTATTGTGCAACAAGTCCGGCGCCCCTGTCTTGGAGCGTGCCGAGCGGCTGGGAGTGCCTACGGCGATCATGCCGCGCACTGATTTCAACGATTCTGGCAAACTGTTGCCTTTGCTGCGGGAGCATGGCGTGCAGTTCATTGTCTTAGCGGGGTTCTTGCTGATGATACCATCGTTTCTTATCCAGGCTTTCCCCCATAGCATCATCAACATCCATCCATCATTGTTGCCGAAGTTCGGCGGCAAGGGTATGTACGGCCACCATGTCCACGAGGCTGTGTGGGCAGCGCACGAGCAGGAGACCGGTATGACCGTGCACTGGGTCAACGAGCAGTGCGATGGCGGTGACATCATTGCGCAGTACCGTGTAGCCCTCACGCCGGAAGACACACCGGAAACGATAGCTGACAAGGAACATGAGCTGGAGATGAAACATTTTCCCGGGGTCATCGCGCATGTCCTCACCGAGACTTTTGCTCATCCAAATGAGTGACATCTGGAGTTTAGCTATAGTATCTCTTCGCTATGCTCTTGATGACGCTATGGTTGGGCACTGTAGCGCCTTTGGCGTTATAGGTGAGTAGCATCTCAGGAGCGTAAAAGTCACAGCCTTGGCAGTTGTCGGGACTGTCGAAGACATTGCAGGCCAGTTCGCGCTGCACGGCGAGCAACGCATTGGCGGGGTAGGAGGCACGGTGGCGAATATAAGCCCAAACGAGATCGGTAAGGTCATGGATGTAGCTCTTGATGTCCTTGTTGATTCTGATGTTCATCTTCATGTTCATTCCTTTCTGTTAGAGGTTATCTTTGCATCACTAATGAGGGTTGACCAGAGGTTTTCCTTGTAGAATGCAATGCAAAGATAAGATATTCGTTGCTATATGTCGTCGTTAGTAGCGATAGTTTAACGATGTTTGCCGTTCTGTAGGAAATTTATGTTATAACAGCGGGGAATAGGTTAATTTTGACATTCCCCGCCGTTATAGTTGTACAGACTATTTCGTCTTCTTGATAGGCAGCTGATAGAGTATCTTGCCGTATTTGTTGATGGCAGAGAGTGTCAGCTGCTGTTTGTCGGCACTGATGATAGTAATAAAGTAAAACGATAGGGAGAAGAGGGTAATAGGTTAAAAGCGTTGAATCGTTTGCAGATGTGGGGAAAAGGTGCTAACTTTGTCTGATGATGAGCAGTGAACTGAATCTACGAAGGATTATCCACATTGACATGGATGCCTTCTTTGCCAGCGTGGAGCAGCGAGACCACCCTGAGTGGCGCGGTAAGCCGTTGGCTGTTGGTCATGACAGTTCAAGGGGCGTAGTAGCCGCGGCGAGCTATGAGGCCCGCAAATATGGCGTGCACTCTGCAATGTCTATTCAGACAGCGAAACGGCAATGTCCCGATCTCATCATTGCTCCGGGACGCTACGAAGTCTATCGCGAGGTGTCGGCAACCATTCATCGTATCTTTCACGACTACACGGATTTGGTGGAGCCTATCTCGCTTGATGAGGCTTTCCTCGATGTCACGCAAAACAAAAAGGACATGGACTTGGCAGTGGACATCGCCAAGGAGATCAAGCAGCGGATACACGAGGAAACGGGGCTGACAGCTTCGGCAGGTGTTTCGTACAATAAGTTTTTGGCTAAGATAGCGTCGGAATATCGTAAGCCCGACGGGCTCTTCGTCATCCATCCCGATCGGGCGCTGGACTTCATCGCCACGTTGCCCGTGGAGGACTTTTGGGGTGTGGGCGGTAAGACTGCTGAACGTATGCACCGCTTGGGTATCTATAATGGTGCACAGCTACGTAGCATCTCATTAGGTTATCTTCTTCATACTTTTGGTAAAGCGGGGCGGACTTTCTATGACTTCGCCCGTGGCATAGACGACCGGCCGGTGGTCTCTGAGCGCATTCGCAAGTCGGTGGGATGCGAGCACACGTTCTCCCAAGATATTTGTCTGAAGTCAGCGGTTATCATCGAATTGTACCATGTGACGTTGGAACTTGTGGAACGGCTACAAGAGTCTCAGTTCAAGGGACATACGCTTACGCTGAAAGTGAAGTACGGCGACTTTACCACCATCTCGCGTAGCATCACGCAGGCAAAGGTCTTGCGCACCAAAGACGACATCCTGCCGTTGGCTAAAAAGCTCATGAGTCGTGTGGACTACGATGCCAACCATCCTATCCGCCTGATCGGTCTTGCTGTCGTTAACCCTCATGCCGGAGAGTACCGCGAGAAAGAGCGGTGGATCGAGCTCGATATAGATTTCTAATAGGAGACAGAGTAACAAAGGAACAGATGACTTGCTACCAGTAATGGCGTTTACAAATCTGTGTTCCTATGTTACTCTGTCTTCTTATAGAGATTATGTGTTGCTATGTTATTCTGTCTTCTTAAAAAGATCTATGTTACTCTGTCTTCTTTATGGGCTCATCGATCTCACGGATATATGCGCGGTGCCTTCTGTGTTGCTCGGCTTCGAGATATTGCCACTGGTCAAGTACACCATGGTTAGTCTCCATCTGCGGCATAGCCTCGGCCCATTTGAATCCATAACGGCGGTACCAGCCGATGAGGTCGTTGAAGATAAGAGCGTTGGCGCCCTTCATGCGATATTCGGGCAGCACGGCAATGAGCAGCAGATCCACGGTGTCGGTCTTGTGCCATTTCATCACACGAAGCAAATGCCACCAGCCCATGGGCAGGAGACGGCCGTCGCGGGTATGCTGCAGAGCACGCGAGAAAGAGGGGAACGACACGCCGAAGCCCACCATGCGGTCGTTGGCATTGGCATCGACTACGCAGGTGACAAGGTTGAGGTCGGCACGACGGATGTAGTCGTTGACCAAACGCGAGATCTGGTCGTCAGAAAGATGGGAAAAACCGTAGAGACCATCGTAGGTGCGGTTGACGATGTCGAAGAGTTCTTTGCCTTTACCGCGCTTTACAAAGTCAAGAACACCGTATTTGCGTACTTGCAGGTTATAGCGCTTCTGTACCAACTCTGCCGTAAGCGCAAACTTGCGGGGCGTCACCTCCGGCACCTTTATCCGGCATTCTACCCAGTCGTTGTCTTTGCAGAATCCAAGCTGATCCATGAAACGGGGATAGTACTCATTATTATAATTAATATATAAGGTGGAGAGACGGTCAAAGCCTTCGACCATCATGCCCTCGCGATCCATGTCCTCAAAGCCAAAGGGACCGCCGATGCAATCCATGCCTTTGACTTTTCCCCATTGGGCTACGGTGTCGAGCAATGCACGGCATACGTTGATGTTATTGATGAAGTCGAACCAGCCGAAGCGCACCATATGCCTGTTCCATCGTTTATTGGCCCAGTGGTTGATCATGGCAGCCACGCGACCCACAACCTTCCCGTCACGATAAGCCAGAAAATAGTCGGCTTCACAGAATTCGAAGGCCGGATTTTTATCCTTGCGTAGTGTCTTCATCTCCTCACCATATAGATAAGGTACTGCGCAAGGGTTGTCGCGGTAGAGGTCGTAGAAGAACTGGATAAAGACTTTCAGTTCATGCAGCGTCTCTACCTTTCTTATTTCAATATTACTCATTTCTTATAGATCGTTTACATGAAGCCCTGATGGTGCAGTGCTTTCTTCAGTCCCTTGCTCATGGATTCACAGTCTTTGGCGGTATAGCGGATGTCGGTGAACACCTGTGCGAGCGTCTCGGTGTGGTTGATTTCCACAAACTGCTTGTTCTCCGGCAGATTCTCCTTCGGCTCATAGATGTTGTCGATCTGTTGTGGCGTGTAGTCGTGATAAACCTCTTCGTGGACGATGCCGTCAAGAGGCAAGCGGTCGCTTTGTGCCGGATCCTCATCTGGCCAGCCTAATGTGATGGTAGCCACGGGGAATACCAAGGGCGGCAACTCTAATAAATCGATGATAGCTTGCGGCTGATAGACAGTCGTGCCTAAGAAGCAAGTGCCCAGTCCGGCTTCCTCTGCCAGGTTACAGAATGTTTGGCAATAGAGCAGGGCATCAGTGGCGGCATTGACAAAGCTCAGCAAGTTGTCGTAGCCGGGATGACCTTTACGCTGTTCGCCCCAAAGCGTCGTGCGACGATAGTCAGCGCAGAAAGTTAACACTACAGGAGCACCCATTACCATCGGTTGACCAAAGTGAGCGGGCGCCAAGCGCTCTTTCATCTTTGGGTCGCGTGTGACGATGACGCTGTAGAGTTGCAGGTTGCCCATGGTGGGCGTGCGCTCAGCCTGCTCCAGTAGACGATGCAACAGTTGCTCTTCGACCTCTTTATTTTGGTACTTCCTAATACTTCTACGGTGTATTAAACTTTCCATTTCTTGTTCAATTTAGTAATTGCAAAGATAGGAAAAATTTCCAAAAAGGAAAAGTTTTCTCCTAAATATCTTTAGAAAGTTGATAGAATTAGAGAAAACTTTTGTAGCTTTGCAGTCTACATTTAAAAGCAAATAATTCATCAACACAATCATGCAGCCCCCAGTCTGAAAGGATTGACTTAAGGGGTTATCAACCAATGGAAAACAAACAGACATACACTTATGAAGAGGCTTACGATGCCTCTTTGCAGTACTTCGGCGGGGACGAGTTGGCGGCACGTGTGTGGGTCAACAAGTACGCCATGAAGGACGGCTTCGGCAATATCTTTGAGAAAAGCCCGGAGCAGATGCATTGGCGTATTGCCAATGAAATTGCCCGTATTGAGAAGAAGTACCCCAACCCACTCTCTGCCCGGCAGGTTTTTGATGTGCTCGATCATTTCCGCTACATCATACCGGCAGGCAGCCCGATGACGGGTATTGGCAATGATCATCAGGTAGCATCACTGAGCAACTGTTTTGTCATCGGACTCGATGGCAATGCCGACAGCTATGGTGCTATTATGAAAATCGACGAGGAGCAGGTACAACTGATGAAACGTCGTGGCGGTGTAGGCCATGACATGAGTCAGATTCGCCCGAAAGGCAGTCCGGTGAACAACTCCGCACTGACCTCTACCGGCTTGGTGCCTTTCATGGAGCGATACAGCAACTCCACACGTGAGGTGGCTCAGGATGGTCGGCGTGGTGCGCTCATGCTCAGTGTGAGCATCAAACATCCCGACTCCGAGGCTTTCATCGATGCCAAGATGACGGAGGGAAAAGTCACCGGCGCCAATGTCAGCGTGCGCATCGACGACGCATTTATGCAGGCTGCCGTTGAAGACAAACCCTACACTCAGCAGTTCCCAATCGACAGCGACCATCCGATGGTGAGCAAAGAGATGTCTGCCCGCAAGCTGTGGGAGAAGATCGTGCACAACGCATGGAAGAGCGCTGAGCCCGGTGTGCTGTTTTGGGATACGATCATCCGTGAGAGTATTCCTGACTGCTATGCTGACCTCGGCTTCAAGACGGTGAGCACCAATCCTTGCGGTGAGATTCCACTCTGCCCTTACGACAGCTGCCGCCTGCTGAGCATCAATCTCTATAGCTATGTCGAGCATCCTTTCACCAAGGAAGCTAAGTTCGACTTCGATAAGTTCAGCCGTCATGTACAGCTTGCTCAGCGTATCATGGACGACATCGTGGACTTGGAGATGGAGAAGATCGAAAACATCATGGATAAGATCCGTCGCGATCCTCAAAGCGAGGATGTGAAGCACACGGAATACCATCTTTGGGAGAAGATTAAGGATAAGAGCGGCAAGGGTCGCCGTACAGGCGTGGGCATCACCGCTGAGGGCGATATGCTGGCTGCCATGGGGCTGCGCTATGGCACGCAGAAGGCTACTGACTTTGCCGTGAGTGTGCACCGTGATCTTGCCATCAACGCCTATCGCTCTTCTGTGAAGATGGCTGAGGAGCGTGGCGCGTTCAGCATCTATGACGCTGACCGTGAGAAGAACAATCCGTTTATCCTCCGCTTGAAGGATGCCGATCCTAAGCTCTATGAGGACATGGTGAAGCTTGGACGCCGCAATATCGCCTGCTTGACGATAGCTCCAACCGGCACCACATCGCTGATGACACAGACCACGAGTGGTATCGAGCCCGTGTTCATGCCCGTCTATAAGCGTCGCCGCAAAGTCAACCCCAACGATGCTGACGTGCATGTGGACTTTGTCGATGAGGTGGGCGACTCCTTCGAGGAGTATATCGTCTACCACCGTAAGTTCCTTGAATGGATGAATATCAATGGCATCGACACGGAGAAGAAATATACGCAGGAAGAGATCGACGAACTCGTCGCCCGCTCTCCTTATTATAAAGCTACCGCTAATGATGTGGACTGGCTGATGAAAGTGCGCATGCAGGGCGCTATTCAGAAGTGGGTGGACCACAGTATCTCGGTGACCGTCAACCTGCCCAATAATGTCGATGAGACACTTGTCAACAAACTCTATATTGAAGCTTGGCGCTCAGGCTGCAAGGGCTGTACCATCTACCGCGACGGTAGTCGATCGGGTGTGATGATCGCCGTGCCAAAGAAAGAAAAGAAAGACGCAGACCATAAGGAGACACCGGAGCCTGTCACAGCACCATCGATCCCCCGTCCATCTGTACAGGAGATCCGTCCGAAGGAACTCGACTGCGATGTGGTGCGCTTCCAGAACAACCGTGAGAAATGGGTGGCCTTCGTGGGATTGCTCGATGGTTATCCTTACGAGATCTTCACCGGTTTGCAGGATGATGATGAGGGCATTGTGTTGCCGAAGAGCGTTACAAAAGGTAAGATCATCAAGCAGACCAATCCTGATGGTACGCACCGTTATGACTTCCAGTTTGAAAACAAACGTGGCTACAAGACCACGGTGGAAGGATTGAGCGAGAAGTTTAATCCGGAATACTGGAACTATGCAAAGCTGATATCCGGCGTGCTTCGCTACCGCATGCCTATCGACCATGTCATCAAGCTTGTCGGCTCTTTGCAACTTAAAGACGAAAGCATCAATACATGGAAGAACGGTGTGGAGCGCGCGCTGAAGAAGTACATCACTGACGGTACCAAGGCAGTGGGTCAGAAGTGCCCGGTCTGCGGTCAGGAGACACTCGTCTATCAGGAGGGCTGCCTCATCTGTACCAACTGCGGTGCCAGCCGTTGTGGATAATCACGCTATAGGTTTGACGTATGAAATGCGAATCAAGCTATATCCTCTTACGTTCCCTGCGTTTCCATGCCTTTCACGGCGTGGAGGCGCAGGAGCGTCTTGTTGGTAACGACTATGAAGTCAGCCTCAGACTGAAGGCTGATGTGAACCGTGCCGTAGAGAGTGACAAGGTGACGGACACCATCAACTATGCCGAGGTGTATCAACTGGTGGCCAAGACGATGTCTGAGCCTGTAGATCTTGTGGAGCATCTTGCCGGAGTGATCGGTGAGCGATTGTTTCAACGTTGGCCTCAGATTGATGCGATAGACGTGACAGTTTTGAAGCTCAATCCTCCTATGGGTGCTGATTGTCAGGGAGCGGGCATCGAACTGCATCTGACCAATCGCTAAGTGCTTGCATCATTAATAAATAATAAAACTCATTGCTTCTTTTCAGTTTCCTAATGTAAAATCCGTAACTTTGCATAAAATTGATACAAGTTTACGCTTGTTGGTACTGCAAAGGAAAGAATCATCGATATGTTGAAAAGGATACTTCTCATAATTCCTGTCTTCTTCTTTTTTGCACTTGTGAGCACAAGTGCTGCCTCTCGCTTTACGCTTGTCGTTGATGCCGGTCATGGTGGCAACGACTTTGGCGCTCTTGGTGCGGTGTCCAACGAGAAAGATCTGACGCTGAAATACGCTTTGGCGTTTGGTCGATTTGTGGAGATCCATTGTCCCGACGTGCGTGTGATCTATACGCGCAAGACCGATGTCTTCATTCCTCTTCATGAGCGCGCTGACATTGCCAACCGCAACAAAGCTGATCTCTTCATTTCCATCCACATCAATGCAGTGGACGGCTCACACACGGCACACGGTTTCCAAAGCTATACCCTGGGCCGCGGAGAGCGTTCCGGCGACCGTGGTATCCGTGAGAACCTCGACGTGGCTAAGCGTGAGAACTCCGTGATATTCCTTGAGAAAGACTACCAAAAGAAATACAGCGGACTGGACATAAACTCGGCAGAAGGCGACATCATGTTTGAGTTTATCGCTGACAACAACCGACAGCATAGTGTGGAACTCTCTCGCCTGATGCAGCGCTGTGTCTGTCAGGCTACAGGAAGACAAGACGGTGGCTCTCATCAAAACAATCTTGCCGTATTACGACTCACCTCCATGCCTGCCATCCTTCTGGAGCTGGGTTTTATCTCTACTCCCGATGAGGAGCAGTTCTTGAATTCTGACTCGGCTGTGGACCTCTATACAAAAGGTATCTACAATGCTTTCATCACCTATAAGAATAAGTACGACACCCAGTCGACACTGCCTTATCAGAACAATGTGATAGAGGTAAGTGCACCTGTCAACGACAAAACATATGATGACCAGGCCGTAACAGACGACTATCAAAGCAGCAGATCGACAAGGACGACCGTTCAAAGAAAATCTGTTGCACGGAAGGGAAACAGCGATACTCCGCAAAAAAGCAGCAGTACCCCGCAAAAGCGTGAAGTCACTGCTCTCAAGGCTTCTGGCAAGAATACTTCGAAATCCGACAAGGCAGGCAAGACTGACAAGCAGACAAAGAAAGACAATGACAGAAAAGTCAGTCAGCAGGCTGCTCATGCTCCGGTATTCAAGATTCAGATACTTCAAGGCTCATTAAAGCTACGCGACAACGACCGTCAGTTCAAGGAACTCACAGGCATCGAGCGGATGGAGGACGGAGACAAATGGAAATACTTCTACGGTAGCAGTACCAACTACAATGCTGTCAACCGCTCCCGTAGGGAGATTCTCGACAAGTTTCCCGATGCATTCATCGTAGCCTATAAAGACGGTAAGCAGGTGGATGTCAACGAGGCGATCAAGGAGTTCCTCTCAAATAAACGAAAGAAATAAAAATCATACACACATGAAGTTTTTCACCAATGAAGTCAAGATTGCCCTTGTGGCCATCGTAGGTATAGCGCTGTTGTTCTTCGGCATGAACTTTCTCAAAGGCATGTCGGTGTTCTCCAGCGATAAGTCCTACTATATCAAGTTTAAGGACATCAGCGGCTTGTCACGCTCCAATCCTATCTATGCCGATGGCTATCAGGTAGGTGTGGTGAAGGATATCAACTACGACTACGACGGCAATGGCGATATCGTCGTGAAGTTTGATGTGGACAACGATCTCCGCATTCCCAAAGGTTCTTCTGCTGAGATTGTCAGTGACTTGATGGGCAATGTGAAGATGAATCTGCTCTTGGCCAATAACCCACGCGAGCGTGTGGAGCCGGGCGATACGATCCAAGGCCAGATCAACGAAGGTATGATGGGTTCCGTGCGCACGATGTTGCCGGCTGTGAAACAGCTCATCCCCAAGATTGACAGCATCCTCACCAGTGTCAATGCTTTGCTTGCAGATCCAGCTCTGGCTCATTCTCTGCATAATGTGGAGGCGATTACCAACAACCTCAACACCACATCACGCAATCTTAATACGCTGATGGCTCAGGTCAACGGGCGCGTGCCGGGTATGATGAACAAAGCTGACTACGCGCTGGGCAAAGCCGGTGCCACACTTGACAATACTTCGCGCTTGACGGCTAATCTTGCCTCCATCGATGTAGCCAATACGATGGCAAAGGTCGACCAAACACTTGCCAATGTACAGGAAGTGACGGCTAAGCTGAATGGCAAAGATGGTACGCTTGGATTGCTGATGAATGATGATAAGCTCTATCACCGGTTGAACAAAACAGTGGGCAGTGCGGATTCTCTACTGGCAGACTTGAAGGCACATCCTAAACGTTATGTCCACTTCTCACTCTTCGGTAAGAAGGATAAATAAAGAAGGCAAATAAAAAATGCGTCACCAAATCTTTTGGTGACGCATTTTTTATTTGCTACTCTGCAGCGTCTTTCAGTTTGAACGAATTTTCGATGCTTACGATCTCAGCCTGGAAAGCGCGGTCTACCTGCAAGCGCTTTTCTACCTGCGCACAGCTGTGGATCACGGTGGAGTGGTCGCGGTTGCCGACAAGTTTGCCAATGCGGCTGGCTGGCATCTTGGTATATTTCTGTGCTAAGTACATTGACACTTGACGTGCCATCACATAGTCACGCTTGCGGCTCTTGGAACTCACCTGTGTCTGCGTGACATTGTAGTGGTTGCATACCTTCTCCATGATGTCGTCGATGGTGAGCGGACGGTCGTCGATCTTGATGGCTCGTTTGATGACACGCTCAGCCAACTGCATGTCGATGTCGCTGTTATAAACAATGGAGTAGGCCATCAGCGAGTTAACCACACCTTGCAGGTCACGCACGCTGCCACTGGCCGTCTGGGCAATAAAGGCGATGACATCGTCGGGAATCTTCAGTCCGTCGCGGCAAATCTTATTGCGCAGGATGTCGATACACAACTGACGGTTGGGTTTCTCCAACGGAGCAATGACGCCGCATGAGAAACGGGTGAGCAGTCGGTCAGGCATACCTTTGAGGTCTACCGGCGGACGGTCGGAAGCCAGAATGATGCGCTTGCCGTTTTTGAAAAGATGGTTGAAGATGTGGAAGAAAGTATCCTGTGTCTTCGGCGAGTTAATCCATTCCTGGATGTCGTCGACGATGAGCATGTCGATCGTCTGATAGAAGGCGATGAAGTCATTGAGATGGTTCTGAATGACCGCATTGGAGAACTGCACCTGGAAAAGACGGGCACTGATATACAGTACGCGCTTCTGAGGATAGAGGTGCTTGGCGTGTATGCCGATGGCATTGATGAGATGGGTCTTTCCGCAGCCCGAAGGTCCATAGATAAACATAGGGTTGAACTGCAGCGTGTTGGGGTGCTCGGCGATAGAGAGTCCCACTGCACGCGGTAACTTATTGCTTTCTCCCTCGATATAGTTGCTGAAAGTGAGATGCGGATTGAGTTGCGGGTCGAGCTGCGGCACGGCAGCGTCGAGCATGGTCGGCGACTGGTTGGCGCGTGTCTTAGGCTGTGGCTTGGACAGCGCGTCAGTAGGGTCAGCCTCAATGTTCTGCGTGAGGTTATGCTCCTTGTCAGTGACAACCTGGTAAAATAGTTTAGTGCCTGTACCAAAGCAGTGGTACATCACCTTGCAGAGCAGGTCGATGAAGTTCTCCTCCAGGTATTCATATACGAAGGGACTCGGTACAGCCACCTGCACCGTCTTGGTCTGCTCATCGTATCGCACAAAGTCGATGGGCTTAAACCATGTATTATATATCTGCTCGGTGACATTCTCGCGTATCAGCGCAAGACTCCTGTCCCAACGAGCATCGGGATCTGCTTTCTTCATGAATAATGTATGTTTCAGCGGTTGTATCTGAAAAGGATCATGCCTTGTTGGTTCAATAGTGACTGCGAGCATGATGAAATATCATTCTCTGTGCTCCGTCATCGCCTATCTTTTGCAAAGTTAGAAAACTTTTCCCAAACGTGCAAATCTGCTCTTTTTATTGTGCCTTTTGGGTATAGATACACAAGTCGTTGAAACATACAGAGTTAATCTTTTAAGTCTTTTCTTGTGAAACATCTTTGTAGCAACACGCATGTTGGTAAGAATGAACGCTTTTCATTATTTGCCTTACCTTGTGAAACATCAATATTTGCGATTTAAACAAAATTAAGTTTTTGCGCCCTCTTTATGTTCGCTCGCCTTTGTTAATCTTTGTATAAGCTCTTGCATGATTAAAATAAAAAGTGTAATTTTGCCAATATCTAACTTTCGTATCACTAACATCCTAAACAAAAACATGCATTACAAGCAACTACTTTTCACTACTGCTTTGCTGACAGCCATGCAGGCATCAGCACAAATCACAGTCAATGTCAACACGACGCAGAAGGGGCATGAAGTGTCGCCGGATCTTTACGGCATCTTCTATGAGGACATCAACCACGCTGCCGACGGCGGACTCTATGCCGAGCTCGTGCGCAACCGCTCTTTTGAGGACAACACCAAGGCGGCTGACCATTGGAGCACAGTCGGACAGGCTGCGATGCAGCTCACCGCCAAAGGACTGCTCAATGCCAAGCAGCACCAGGCTTTGCAGGTGACTTTCCACCAGTCGGACGACGGCATCGCCAATGAGGGCTTCTGGGGCATTCCCGTCGTACAGGGTCGCCGTTATCGTCTCTCCTTTTGGGCTAAAGGCAAGCTCAAGGGGCAGCTGCGTGCTGTGCTGACAGATGCTACGGGCAAGCAGGCGTTTGCCTCTGCCACCTTCGCCGGCAAGAGCTTCGGCAATAAGTGGACACGTTATGAGGCGGAACTGACAGCCAACGGCAACGACAACAAGGGACAGCTGCAACTCGTGGCCGACGGCAAGGGGCAGTTGGCTTTTGACGTGGTGTCACTCTTCCCGCCTACTTTCCGCAACCGGCAGAATGGTCTGCGTCCAGAGCAGGCCGGTATGCTCAACGACCTTCATCCTAAGTTCCTGCGTTTTCCCGGCGGTTGTTTCGTCGAGGGTCAGGAGAGTCCCGACAATGCTTTCCGTTGGGAACGTACCATCGGTCCCGTGGAGCAGCGCGAAGGCCACTGGAATGTCAACTGGGGCTATCGCACCACCGACGGACTGGGCTTTGACGAATATCTCCAGCTCGCTGAGGACTTGCATGCCCAGCCGCTCTATGTTGTCAACGTGGGTATCTGGCATGGCGGCTTCACTCCGCTTGACTCCATACAGCCCTGGATCGACGAGACGATGAACGCACTGGAGTATGCCAACGGCCCCGTGACAAGTAAGTATGGTGCCTTGCGTGCCAAGAACGGACATCCTGAACCCTATAACATCCAATATCTGGAAATCGGAAACGAGAACAACCAGCCTGACCAGCGCCAGCAAAGCGACCATTACTACGAGCGTTTCAAGCTTTTCCGCGATGCTGTGCTGAAGAAATATCCCAATATGCATATCATCGGCAACGTGGCTGCATGGGGCACAGACGAGCCGAAGTGGGAGTCAAAGGAGCAGACTGAGCTTGTCGATGAGCACTACTATCGCTCTCCGGCGTGGTTTGCCGAGCACTTCTATCACTACGATGGCTACGACCGTCGTGGCCCGAAAGTCTATGTCGGCGAGTATGCCGTGACGCAAGGCTTCGGCAAGGTGGGTGACTTGAATGCCGCTTTAGGCGAGGCTGTGTTTATGATGGGTATGGAAAACAACTCCGACATCGTGCGCATGGCCAGCTATGCGCCTATCTTCGCCAATGTCAACGAGACACGTTGGCGCCCAGACATGATTCAGTACGATGCTACCCGTGTGCTCGGCACTCCTTCTTATTATGTCCAGAAGATGATGGCCGACAACGTAGGCACACGCACCGTTGCTACAACACTGACGAATCCCTATCAGATCGCCGAGGCGCAGCAGCAGGTCAAGCCGCAGATCTGCCGTGTCGGTGTGGGCACGTGGGCTACGCAAGCCAGCTTTGCCCAGCCATCGCTGACAGCCGGAGACGGCAAGGTGGAGCAGGTTGGTGGCAAGGTAGACATCCGTGGCATGTGGCAACAGGGCAATGGTGTCGTCAGTCAGCAGTCTGCTTCCGAGGGCGCATTGCGTCTGAATCCTCAGCGCACCGACGGCAACGAATACGCCTATCATGTGCGTGCCCGTAAGGACGGTGGTGCCGAGGGCTTCCTCATCGTGTTCAACTATGTAGATCCCGATAACTATTGCTGGCTGAACATAGGCGGTTGGGGCAATACGCAGAATGCCATCGAGCAGGTCGCCAACGGCAGCAAGTCGCAGCTTGTTACCGCAGCCGGAAAAGTAGAGACCGGACGTTGGTACGACGTGGATCTGCATGTCAAGGGTGACAGCATCTATGCTTCGCTCGACGGCAAGCAGCTCTTTGCCACCAAACTCAAGCCGAGTACCTTTGCGGGACTCTTCCAGAATGCTACTTATGACGAGGCTACGGGCGAGTATATCGTGAAGCTTGTCAATACGCATTCTCAGGCTACCACAGCCCGCATCGCTCTCACTGGTCTGCATCCGACGGAGGCACGTCTCATCCGTCTGTCCGCTCCGAAGGGCACCGACGAGAACACGCTCGACACACCGACACGCATTGTTCCGATGACTTCTACGTTGAGTCCTGACGGTGACGGCGTGAGCCTGGAGTTGCCGGCTAATTCGCTGAATATCGTAAGGATCAAACAAAAGTAAAAGACCCTCTCTAACTCCCCCTAAGGGGGGGGAAGAGCCTCACCCCCGCGCCCCTCTCCAAGGAGAGGGGTGTTGCTACTTGGTTAAACAGTAATTAGTCTTGTTTCGGACTTCGTGTCCTTTTGGTATTGAAGAATGATAGGTGGGAGATACTATACGGCAATCTCAATGCCGACCTTTGTATGAATTTACTCTCTTTCTGAACGATTTTTGGGCTTATACTATTAGATATTTCGTACTTTTGCAATCATAATATTTAATAGTAAAAGCAAATGAACAATCACAAACCTAAGCAGTGGCTTCGGCCACAGACAGCTGCAAAAGCTGTACCCTTCTTATTATTACTGACATTGATACTCGGATCCTTCAACTCTGCCACACCGGTAATTTACATCATTGGCGATTCCACGGCAGCGAACAAAGACACCACCGAGGGACGCATCGAGCGTGGGTGGGGCATGTACCTGCATGAATATCTCGACGATGGTGTGCGGGTAGAGGACCATGCTGTCAACGGACGCTCCTCGCGCAGCTTCTATACTGAGGGCCGTTGGAAGAAAGTTATCGACAAGGTGAAGCCAGGTGATTACGTGATCATTCAGTTCGGACACAACGACGAGAAGCCGTCACCGGACCGGCATACCGATGTAGGTACCACCTTCGACGCTCATCTCGCGCAGTACGTCATCGAGACGAAGACTAAGGGAGCCACTCCCATACTGATGAGTCCCGTGGTGCGCCGCAACTTCCAATGCGACACCCTCGTTGACACGCACGGAACCTATCGTCTGGTAGCTGAGAAGGTAGCCCGACAGTATGGTGCCGTCTATATCAATGCCAACGCGATTACCCACGACATCGAGCAGCGTTTGGGCCCCGATGGCTCGCGCAAACTGCACATGTGGGTGGAGCCTGGCAAATATAGTTGGGCAAAGGATGGCCGCAAAGACGACACACATTATAATATATATGGTGCGCATGTCGTGGCGGCAGCTCTTGCCAAAGCCCTTGGCGATGCTGTACCCGCACTGAAAAGCCGCGTGCGCACGAATAAAAAGTAATCAAGAATGATCGCATCGCATAACCATGAACAATCGTTTTCCCTTCAAGCCTCTTGCCCTTGCTTTCCTTTTGCTGATGACACCGAAAGGAGTCTCGGCGAAGCCCGTCACCTGGTTCGACGGCATCCATACGGTCAGCCTTTCAGTGCCTCGCGGCGTTGATCCCGTCGTAGATGTTGCTTCCCACATGTTCAAGGGCGACATAGCACAGGTGACGGGCATCGCACCAAAGCTGACCGACCTGGCTCAGCAGGCCACGATACGCCTCTGGCAGTTGGACCGCCTCTCCCGTCGCCAACAGCGTGAATTGCGGGATATGGGCGTGCCGGTAGAAAAATTGCAGACGCTGACCGACGGCTTCCATATTCGTGTCCACCAAGGGCAGATTGTTGTTGTGGGGACCAACGGGCGTGGCACTGCTTATGGACTGTTGGAGTTGTCGCGTCAGGCAGGCGTGAGTCCTTGGGTATGGTGGGGAGATGTCGTGCCCGGGCATCGTTCACGGCTGACGCTCGACGATCAGTTCACGACGACGCAGGGCGCATCGGTCGAGTACCGCGGCATCTTTCTCAACGACGAGGACTGGTCGCTGCGCCCTTGGAGCTGTGGCCATTCCGACAAGACTCCGTTTGGTGTCATCGGGAAGAATACCTATAAAAAGGTGTTCCAACTGTTGCTCCGTCTTCGTGCCAATGCAATCTGGCCCGCCATGCATCCCGGTACGGTCGCCTTCTTCCAGACGCCGGGAGCCAAGGCCATGGCCGACAGCTGCGGCATCGCTATCGGCTCTTCGCACTGTGAGCCCTTATTGCACAACAATGTGGGGGAGTGGAATGAGAAAAAGCGTGGCGCTTTCAACTATATCACCAACCGGCAGGCTGTGCAAGACTATTGGGCAGAGCGGTTGAAAGAAGTAAAAGACTCCAAGGGCGGCAATCTGCTCACCATCGGCATGCGCGGCATTCACGACGGCTCGATGGAGGGCGTGAAGACCATGAAGGAGAAGTTCGACGCCCTGCAACTTGTGATCGATGACCAGCAAAAGCTTATCGGGAAATACCTTGGTGATCCGAAACAGCAAACGCAGGTGTTCATACCTTATAAAGAGGTACTCGACATCTACAACATGGGGCTCAAAGTGCCCGACTACGTCACGCTGATGTGGTGCGACGACAACTACGGCTACCTCACGCGGCTGCCCGACAGCACGGAGCAGCAGCGCACGGGTGGCGGTGGCGTTTACTATCATCTCAGCTACTGGGGCCGCCCCCACGACTATCTGTGGCTGACCACCACACAGCCGGGACTTGTCTATAACGAGATGCGCACGGCCTATGACCACAACGTGCGGAAGATGTGGATCGTCAACGTCCACGATCCGAAGGTGGCGGGCTATGACTTGGAACTCTTCTTCGACATGGCGTGGAATATCGACTGCGTCAATGGTTCTACACTCAACAACCACTATCGTCAGTGGCTTTGCCGTCAGTTCGGCAAGCAGGCTGGTGATGCGCTCTTCCCGGCTATGCACGAATACTTCAGGCTTTGCGGCGAGCGTCGGCCTGAGTTCATGGGCTGGAACCAGACCGAGGTGTCTAAGGATCTCTACGACCGTGGGCTGAGCCAGGTGCGCAATAGCGAGTTCTCGCAAACCGAGTTTGGTGACGAGCTTGACGACTACCTCAGTCACTTTTCCGCTGTGGCGGAGCAGATAAGAAAAGCCAAGGCTTTTGTCCGTCCTGAGTTGCAGGATGCTTACTTCGCAGCCATCGCGTATCCCGTGTGTGCAGCTGAGGCTCATGCCCGCAAGATGCTTTGGGCACAGAAAGCCCGTCAGCTGGCCAACGGTTCAACGACAAAGGATATGTCCGCCCATCAGTCTGAGCTCTACCATGCTTGTGCCGAGAGTCAGCAAGCCTATCAGGAGGTGAGGGCGCTGACGGAATACTATAATGAAAAGATGGCTGGCGGCAAGTGGCACCGGTCGATGAACATGCGCCCGCGTGACCTTCCCGTCTTCGGTGCCCCCGTGCTTCCCACGCTGCTCACCGACGTGCAGATGCAGGAATGGTTGAAGAAGGGAGAAAAGTCCACTGACAGAAAACTCACAGATTGGAGCGATACCTTAGGCGTGGTGGCCCGCAATGCCGCTGACTGGCTGCAGGCTTCCGAAGGCACGCAGGTAATTGAAATGTTGGGTCACAGCATGCGGGCGGTAGCTCTGCCTCAGGGTGGCAACGTGACGTATGCTTTCTCCACAGACCGCGATGGCGACCGCGTGCTGCGTGTGGCGCTTATCCCCACACAGCCCAACGACAAGGGCGACCTGCGCTTCTCGGTGAGCATAGACGGCGGACAGCCTACGGTGTTCTCGCTCAAAGAGCCATTTCGCTCAGAGCGTTGGAAACTCAACGTGCTGCGAGGCCAGGCTGTCCGTGAGCTGCCGCTGAAAGGTTTGAAGGCGGGCCGCCATACGCTGACCCTCCACGCCCTTGATCCGCATATCGTGCTCGACCAGTGGATGGTGGACAACAAGGCAAACCGCCGGTTCTATCTCTTTCCTGTCAGACAGACTTCCGGGCAGTAAGGTGTTGGGCGACGTCTTGTATACAGTCCAATGAATGTTTAGAAAACTGACAAAAAACAGGCCTTATTTTGGCGTTCTTTTCCACGAAAGTGTATCTTGGCTCTGATTTTGCGAATTTTGGAGGAGTTTTAGTAATCGTCTTATAATCAGTATGTTATATCAGTTCTGACTTTTTGAAAGGAAGAAATTGGTTGAAGTTTAGGGTCAAAGTGCCTTTCTGACCAGAAATTCTCTAGAGAATTTTGTGAAAGAAAGGTACTTTGACCTTGTCATCTCGGCTTTCTGATGAGGTAAAACTACCGAGATGATGCTATGAAACAAGTGTTTTCTCACCCTCAAAGTCCCTTTCTGACCAGTAAACACCGATTTTCAGACTTCTTCATTCTCTAGAATGCAAACTTTGGTGGAAGTACTTTTGTTGGAATAATTACGTGGATAAAGGAAAGCCTCACCCCCGGCCCCTCTCCAAAGGGAGAGGGGAGTTAAATGCTTAGTGTGCGAAACTGCTGTATACTGAATGACGTTGGAGCTTCATACCCTAGAGGGGACATACGATGAAGCCTCGGGTCGCCGGGGGCTGGGCAATGTCCTCGGAAGACTTACGTGGACAAAATAGGCAGTATTCTCCATGCGTCCCTGATCCACCTCCTCAAAAGCCAAACCACTGGAGTTCCTCACTCTTTGTTCTGCTTCTCATTACACCTTTTTAATCTCCCGTTAATCTTTTTTGCACCGTGTCTTTTCTTCGTCATCTATGAATGGCGTAACTTTGCAGCCGATTTAGAGACTCGGAAAGAGTTGAAAGAGAAAGAAAGAGAATAATAGAGAAAGATAAAGTCACGGAATGGAAAGACAAGTGTTTCAGACCGACTCACGCTGCCGCTGGAGCCGATTTAAGTGGACGATGCGTTTCTTCGCCACTATCATCGTGTTATTGGTTATCGTCTTCATCACCATGTTTGCGCTGGAGGGCAGTCCGAATATGCCTTTCCGCCACGACTACCGTGGGGTGATGACAGCCTCGAAGCCGCTCATGCGCGACACCAAGCTCACCAAGGCTTACCGTTCGCTGCGCGATAACTTTCTGGAACAACGCATGCACAATACCTACCAGGAGAACTACGAGAAGGCTCATCGTTTTGTCGGACATGGCAGGGGACTCACTCAGAAGTTTATCAACGAATGGAATGACCCGCGACTTGGCGTGCGCGCGGCATGGTATGTCAACTGGGATGCCCATTCCCTGCGCTCACTCAAACAAAATATGAAGCACCTCAACATGGTCATCCCTGAGTGGTTCTTCATCAATCCCAAGACCTGCCGGCTGGAGGTAAAGATCGACAAGAAAGCACTGGCTGCCCTGCGCAAAAGCGGAATGCCCATCGTGCCGATGCTCACCAACAACTATGGTGACGATTTCCGTCCCGAGGGTATCGGCCGCATCATGAGCGACAAGCAACTGCGCAAACAGTTCCTCAACACCCTCGTCACCATCTGCCATCGCAACCGGTTCCAAGGCATCAACATCGACTTGGAGGAACTCTCCATCAATGACAATGCCCTGCTGACCAATTTCGTCAAGGAGCTCTCCATGCTCTTCCATGACAACAATATGTATGTCATGCAGGACATCACACCGTTTAATGAGGATTATGATGTGGAGCCGCTCGCCCGCTACAACGACTACCTCTTCCTCATGGCCTATGACGAGCACAACAGGGAGAGCCAGCCCGGCGACATCGCCTCGCAGCACTGGGTGGAGCGCGCCACTGACTGGGCCGCAAAGAATATCCCCAACGACAAACTCGTACTCGGTCTTGCCGCCTACGGCTATGACTGGGCACAGGGCGACAAGGGACAGACCGTGTCCTATGACCAAACGATTGCCTCCGCTCTCGATGCCGGCGCACAGATTCAGTTCGACGACGACTCCTACAACCTCTCTTTCTCCTACGACGACGATGACGGGCAGCTCCATCAGGTCCACTTCACCGATGCCGCCACCTTATATAATATCATGCGCTTCGGTGCTACCTATCATCTCGCGGGCTTTGGCCTTTGGCGTCTTGGCACGGAAGACCACCGCTTGTGGAACTTCTATGGCAAAGACCTGGCATGGGAGCAGGTGAAGTGCTGGAACATGAACCACGTGCTGAGGCTGACCGGTTACGACGATGTCAACTTTGTGGGCTCCGGCGAGGTCCTCGACGTGGAGTCAGAGCCTAAGCCCGGTAAGGTCACCGTGTCCATCGATCCCGACGATCAGATTGTCACCGAGGAGCGCTACCACAGCCTGCCCTCCACCTACACCGTCTCGAAGCTCGGTCACTGCGGTCCCAAAGACCTGCTGCTCACCTTCGACGACGGTCCCGATGCCCGCTGGACACCCTCTGTCCTCCGTACCCTTAAGCGCTATCATGCTCCTGCCGCCTTCTTCATGGTGGGCTTGCAGATGGAGAAGAACCTGCCGCTGGTGAAGAAAGTCTATGACGAGGGCTACACCATCGGCAACCATACCTTCACCCACCACAACATGATTGAGAACTCCGATGGCCGCACCTATGCCGAGTTGAAGCTCACACGTATGCTCATCGAGAGTGTCACCGGTCAGAGCACCATCCTCTTCCGTGCGCCTTACAATGCCGACGCTGATCCTACCCAGCATGAGGAAATAGAGCCGATGATCCTCGCCAGCCGTCGCAACTATCTCTTCGTGGGTGAGGAGGTAGATCCTAATGACTGGCAACCCGGTATCACGGCTGACGAGATCTATCGCCGCGTCATCGACGGCGTGCACCGTGGCGACGGACATATCATCCTTATGCACGATGCCGGTGGCGTCACCCGTAAGCCGACGATCACCGCCCTGCCCCGCATCATCGAGACGCTGCAAAAGGAGGGGTATCACTTCATCTCGCTGGAACAGTATCTCGGCATGTCGCGTGCTCAACTCATGCCGCCGATTCCCAAGGGTAAGACCTACTATGCGATGCAGGCCAACCTGACGCTGGCAGAGATCATCTATCATCTGAGCGACTTCCTCACCGCCCTCTTCATCATCTTCCTTGTCCTCGGCTTCCTGCGCTTAGGCTTCATGTATTATCTGATGATACAGGAGAAGCGTGTGGAGCGCCGCCGGCACTATCCGTCACTGACCAAGGCCAACGCGCCCCATGTGTCGATTATCGTACCCGCCTATAACGAGGAGGTCAACTGTGTGCGCACCGTGGAGACCCTGCTGCGCGAGGACTATCCCTCGTTCGACGTCATCTTTGTCGACGATGGCAGCAAGGACCATACTCTGGAGCGCATCCATCAGACTTTCGACGGCAATGACAAGGTGCGTATCTTCGGCAAGCCCAATGGCGGAAAGGCTTCGGCGCTGAACTACGGTATCGCCCATACCGACTCGGAATATGTGGTGTGCATCGATGCCGATACCCAGCTGCGCCCCGATGCCGTGAGCAAGCTCATGCAGCACTTCCTGCTCGACAAGGATCATCGCATCGGTGCCGTGGCCGGAAATGTCAAGGTCGGCAACCAGCGTAACATGCTCACGCGGTGGCAGGCCATCGAGTACACCACCAGTCAGAACTTCGACCGTATGGCCTACTCCTATATCAATGCCATCACCGTGGTGCCCGGTGCCATCGGTGCTTTCCGCAAGGAGGCCATTGAGCGGGCAGGCGGACTGACCACCGACACGTTGGCTGAGGACTGCGACCTGACGATGCGCATCAACGAAGCCGGTTATATCATCGAGAATGAGAACTATGCCGTGGCTATGACTGAGGCGCCGGAAAACGTGCGGCAGTTTGTCAAGCAACGTGTGCGCTGGTGCTTCGGTGTGATGCAGACCTTCTGGAAGCACCGCTCCTCGCTCTTCAATGCCAAGAAGAAAGGCTTCGGACTGTGGGCCATGCCCAATATGCTCGTCTTCCAGTATATCATTCCGACGTTCTCGCCGCTGGCCGACGTGCTGATGTTCATCGGACTATTCTCGGGCAATGCCCTGCAGATCTTCCTCTACTACCTGCTCTTCCTCGCCGTCGATGCCAGCGTGAGCATCATGGCTTATCTCTTCGAGCACGAGCGGTTGTGGGTGCTGCTATGGATCATCCCTCAGCGTTTCTTCTATCGTTGGATCATGTACTACGTGCTTTTCAAGAGCTATCTCAAGGCCATCAAGGGAGAGTTGCAGTCCTGGGGCGTGCTCAAACGTACAGGAAATGTGAAGATGTAGCTTGGTAGTACCAGTTTTTTTTCGTAAGTTTGCAGGTAATAACTAAAAGCACTTACGATGGAAAGCAAGGAGAAGACATGGACACCTGATCAAGACCAACAGGAAATCATCGGCCTGCAACATGGCCGTCACCTCGTTTTGGCACCGCCGGGATGCGGCAAGACACAGATTCTTGCAGAGCGCATCCGCAAGGCTCATGCCGGGGGAGTGGCCTACGGCGATATGCTTTGCCTGACGTTTACCAACAGAGCAGCCCGTGGTATGCGCGAGCGTATCAGCTCCAATCTCGGTGATCCCGAAACGGTACAGGTGTTTGTGGGCAATGTCCATCGCTTCTGTGCCCGCTTCCTCTTTGAGAATGCTGTGGTGCCCGGTGAGACTTCGGTCATCGATGACGACACGGCGGTGAGCATCCTCGCTACCTATCTCAATGAGGATGAAGACAAGGTGATGGGCAATTACCGGCGTCGCAGCGACTACAACCGTGTGGTGTTCATCTCCCATCTGATGTTTGAAATTGAGCGCGGACTCCCTAAGGCCATGCGTCAGCATCCCGACTGCCTGACCAGGGAGGACATCACTGTGTTGCGCGCCATCTGCAAGATGCAGCACAGAGAGTTTACGCGCGAGGCGCTGCTCGACATCTATCATCACAATGACTTTTACCGTGATGCCGTGCTCCAGCCCGATTTCGACGCTGTACTGCGTCCGTCTGCCCAGCGGATCTTGCAGTTTCTGCGCTATGCTCATGCTTACCAGGCTTATAAGCGACAGAACCTGCTTCTCGACTTCGAGGATCTCCTGCTTCTTACTTATCTCGCGCTCCACGACAATAAAGACTATAAGCGTTATCCGTGGATACAAGTCGACGAGGTGCAGGACCTCAATCCTTTGCAGCTTGCCATCATCGACGAACTTGCTACGGCTTCCCTTGCTGCGGCAAGTTCCGGGCACGAATCGCGGCCACAGTTCGGTGAGGGCTGCGTCATCTATCTTGGTGATGAGCAGCAGGCAATCTTCTCGTTTATGGGTGCGAAGCTCTCCACCTTAGGACTACTCAAGGAGCGTTGCAAGGGCAACATCCATTATCTCGGACAGAACCATCGCTCACCGAAATATCTCCTCGACCTTCTCAACCGTTATGCTGTGGACGAATTGTATACTGATCCGGAGCTCTTGCCGCAGACAGCAGACTGCGACGATAAGGCCAATGGTCGTCTCGCCATCGTGGCCAGTGACGATGTAGACAGTGAGTTCAACGACATCACCCATCTCGTTGAGCAGTTGCGGCAAGCCCATCCCGACGAGACAGTTGCCGTGATTGTCAATGCCAACCGCGACGCCGACGCCATGAGTCGGGCCCTCGCCGCACGGGACATTCGCCATTTCAAAGTCTCGGGCAGTGATCTCTTTGCTTCCGATGAGGTGAAGCTGTTGCTGGCTCATCTCACCGTGCTGGACAATGACCGGCAGTTTTTGGCTTGGGCACGGCTGTTCAAGGGCTTGCAGGCCTGCGCCACTCATGCCTCAGCCCGAAGGCTGATGCACCAGCTCAAGGAGCGGGCCGTCTCACCGGCGGAGTTGCTCACCGGTGACAAGACGATGTTGCAGCGCTTTGTGGAGACGTATCAGCAAGAGGACATCGTGGTCTTCGACACAGAGACTACAGGACTGAATGTCTTTGAGGATGATGTAGTGCAGATTGCAGCGGAACGCATCCGACAGGGTAGGGTGGTGGATACCTTCTCGGTATATGTAGAGACGGATCGCGAGATACCTCAGATGCTTGGCGACATCGTCAACCCGATCATCGAGGAGCACAAGCATCAGCAGCTCCACACTCATGCTGAGGCTTTGAGGATGTTTCTCGACTTTGCCCACGGCAGTGTGTTGTTGGGACATAATGCCGATTATGACTACCATATCATGCAGTGCAATGTGGAGCGCTATCTGCCTGAAGTCAACTGGGCGGAGCGGCAGTCCGTCTGCTTCGACTCTCTGCGGCTCATCCGTTTGTTGCGTCCCGATTTGAAAGCATTCAAGTTGAAACAGCTTTTGCTGGAGCTTCATCTTGAGGGACAGAACTCCCACCTGGCCGACGACGATGTCTTCGCCACCGTGTCGCTGGTCAATTACTGTTATGAGAAAGCCCAGAAGGTGGTGCCCCAGCAGCAGGAATTCCTGTCACGCAAGGGCGTTGCCGCACAGATTAAGCTCTTGCGCGACCACTATGCGTCGTTCTATATTGAAGCTCTGCAACGGCTCTATCAGCGTCGGCAGTCCACAGAAGATCCTGCTTTGGTGGCTGAATTGCAGCTTTTCAGTGATTATACCGTGAAGAATGGATGGATGAAGCGTGTGAAGAAGCTGCCCGTTATCCTTCGTTTCCTTGCCTATGATATCATTGACGTGGAGCAGGAGTACTCGCTCAAAGAGCAGTTGAACCGCCATGTCATGGAACTCAACACCTTCAAGGAAGCCGACCTTTGCGGTTCTTCTACAATACAGGAGCACGTCTTTGTCTCCACCATCCACAAGGCTAAAGGTTTGGAGTTTGATAATGTCATTGTCTTTGACGCCGTTGACGGCCGCATCCCTAATTACTACAATGGTGACAACCAACAGCTCAACGACGAGGATGCCCGCAAGCTCTATGTTGCCATGTCGCGTGCCAAGCGCCGTCTGTTCATCTCTTACAGCAAGGCTAAGTTGACCGCTTATGGCATCAAGCCCCAGCGTCTCTCCCGCTTCCTCGATAGCGTGAAGAAGATGATGGAGTAATGGTCAAGATGCTTACATCATCTTCCTTCTGATCCACTGCTCAAATACGGGGTCGGTGATGGTGATGCCAGTCTGTGGCGAAGAGTCGATGAGGTCGGCATTGATGAGGGCAGTCTTCAGTCGAGGGATGTTGGAATAGCTGCCGAGATGGTATTGTTGACGAATGTCCTCCAAGGTAAAGTCCTTGTTGATGCCTGAGGCAACGGCGCGCAGGAAGTTCATCTGATACTCTGTCAGTGGTTCCACGGCTTGGATAAACAGCACGTCGTTGATAGCCAATAGGTCGTTGAAGCCGCTGGCAATCTGCTCGTCGGTGATGACGCAGCCCTCTTTGGTCTGAGAGTAGATGATCCAAGCCAACTGCTGCACATAGGCCGAATAGCAGTCCACCAATATGGCAATGCGTGCCGCTTGGTCTTTGCTGATCGTGCGGTGGCCATCGGCAAAGTGCTGGCAGATATAGTCCGCCCAGTCATCTACACTGATTTTCTTCAAGGCGATGAGGTCACCGAACTGATAGAAAGGCATGCTCTTGTTGAGGAATATGCTGCCCATGAGATGGTGCTTGCTGCCGAAGAGGCAGTACGACACCTGTTGCTGGTGCTGCCATACGCCACGCATTCGTGCCTGGATCTGTGTAGAGTCAGGCAGCTCACCGACCTGCTGAAATTCGTCGATGCACACCAGCAAGCGCTTGCCTTTTTTTTCCGCTATCTTCTCAGGCAGACTCAGGATCTCTTCCGGCGTATGCGTCTTCGGCGTGATGCCCAATGATACGCTGTATTCAGAGTAGGGGTCGGGAGAGATGGATATTTTCGGTGACAGCCGATAGATAAAGTCTTTGGCCTCTTCCAGCCATAGCTGACGTTGGCTGGCCGTCTGCTGAAGGATGGCGGAAGCCAGCTTGTTGTAGATCTCATATTCACTCTTGCAGCCAAAGATATCGGCGTAGACCACCTGGATCTGTTCGCTGTCCACCTGCTGTAGGGTATGTTTCACCAACGATGTCTTGCCCAAGCGACGGGGCGACATCAGTATAACGTTGATACCGCCTTGGAAGTCAGCCAACAGTCTGCGTGTCTCTTCCTCGCGACCCGTGAAATTATATCCGCTGACGGGCACACCGTAAACAAAGCTCTTCTTTTCCATCTCTTTCCATTTTAGTGGGTTGACGTTGCAAAGATACGAATAAAAATCGAGTCACACAAGTTTGTGTCATACAATGTTGTGTGACACAAGTCTGTGTGACTACGATAATCAGTTAATGGCGTAAGTATGGAGAATAAGTGCTATTGCGGTGAACCGTCATCCGGAAGCTCCTTTGCATCAGCGTTCTCAATGGGTGGCAGATAGTCGCTTGCCTTTGCACTGGAGATGATCGTGTGGCCAAGCTGCGACTCCAGTTTTTCCCTCGCCACCTTAGCCACGCTTCCGCCATCTTTCGCCACGCCTTTCTGTTGGCTGTAGCCTTGAGGATCGCGTTGTTTGGAGAGCTCGGTGGCTGAAGCCTCTGCAAGAATATTGAAGGCCATCTCAAGATTCGTCATGTTGTCACGGAGGTTCTCTTTCTTCAAGCCTTTGTGCTGCTTGTACTGCTTCGTGGTCATGCCACTCCACTCCTTGGTGATGATATCTGTGAGGGAAGCATATTCCAGTCCTTCCTTTACTCCTGTTCGCTTCCATTCGTCGGTGAGCTCTTTGCGCACCTCTATCGACTTGATGCGCTGATTAATCCAATTATCGGAGTAGCCCAGACGCCTGTAGTCGGCAATGGCCTGCTGGATGTCAAGCTCCGGGTCTTGCATCTGGTCGACACGCGTACTTGCCACTTGCGCCATCCACTGCTTGAAGGGCTCAGCCTTAGGAGAAGGGATAGACTGGATGAGGCGGAACATACCCTTCGTGTCAGCCGCCATCTGTTTACGTTTTTTGCCATCCGCACCCTTCATCTGAACTAGGGTACAAATTGTACCCCAGTTGGCATCAAGTTGTGGGTCACGCCTTCGCATCTTCTTGATATACTGTTTGGGGTCTGCACTGTCAGTGAGAACCTCTACCACGTCCACGATAGAGAAGTACCACTTCTCTTCCTTGTCGTCCCACACGGTGCGAATATTTTTTTCACCGAACAGTTTGATCATCTGTTTCCTTGTCATAGCTTAGCCATTTAATTGTCCTTTTCTGTTCTGTGTGACTTTTTTCCCGTTATAAGGTCTTACTTCGTTGCCTTGATGAAATAAGTGATCAGACAGATGTAAGCCACCAGTGAGCAGACCTCAGAGAGCGGATTGGTCCACCAAGTGTCGGCAATGGAGCACTCGATGCCACCGAACTTTATCAGTGCGCTCACCACGCCCATGAGGGCGCCACCGGCAATGAAACCGCTGGCGATGAGTGTGCCTTTCTCGCCACGAGCCTTGTTCACGGCTGCATCCTTCGAGCGAGTGGTGACAAACCAGTTGATGACACCACCCACGACGAGCGGAACGTTGAGTTCCAATGGGATAAACATGCCCAGAGCCACGGCGAGTGCCGGGATACGAAGACGGTCGAGGACGATGGCGATGACCGCTCCGATGCCGTAGAGCACCCAAGGAGCGCCGACACCGTTCATCAGCGGATCGATGACGGCAGCCATGGCGTTGGCCTGCGGTGCAGCGAGCTTGCCACTGGCAAAACCATAAGTCTTGTTGAGCACGATCATCACGCCCACCACCGTGGCGGCGCTGACGAGGGTGCCGAGGAACTTCCAAGTCTCCTGCTTGCTGGGCGTCGTGCCCAACCAGTAACCGATCTTCAGGTCAGTGATGAAGCTGCCGGCCATGCTCAGCGCCGTGCAGACCACACCACCCATGACGAGTGCGGCGAGCATGCCACCGGGACCACGCAGTCCCACGGCCACCATCACCACGCTGGCAAGGATCAGTGTCATCAGCGTCATGCCGCTCACAGGGTTGCTGCCCACAATGGCGATGGCGTTGGCAGCCACCGTGGTGAAGAGGAAAGCGATGATAGCGACGAGCAGGATGCCCACGACGGCAAAGAGCAGATTGCCGTGCATCACGCCCAGCCAGAAAAAGAGGAATGTGATGGCAATCACGGCGATGCTGCCAATGGCGATGATCTTGAACGAGATGTCGCGCTGTGTGCGTTTCACGGCTGCCGTGGCGTCGCCCTTGCCCTTCATCTCTTTGGCAGCAAGCCCAATGGCTCCTTTGATGATGCCCCAGCTCTTAACAATGCCGATGATGCCGGCCATAGCGATACCGCCAATGCCGATGCTGCGGGCATAGGCCTTGAAGATTTCTTCAGGACTCATGCTGCCCACCGTGGCCGTGATGGTCGGATCCCACATGTTCAACACCTGGTCGTGGAAAGCGAGCGACATGCCCGGTACGATCAGCCACCACACGGCGAGAGAGCCCAGGCAGATGTAGAGTGCATATTTCAGTCCGACGATATATCCCAAACCGAGCACAGCAGCACCCGTGTTCACCTTGAAGACAAGCTTCGCCTTGTCAGCGAGTACCTGTCCCCAGCCGATGAAGCGGCTCGTGAAGTTCTCGTTCCACCAGCCAAAGCTGGCCACGATGAAGTCGTAGAGGCCGCCCACGATGCCGGCGATGAGCAGTGGTTTGGCCTGACTGCCACCCTTGGCACCACTGACCAGAACCTGCGTCGTAGCCGTAGCCTCCGGGAAAGGATACTTGCCGTGCATGTCACTGACAAAGTACTTGCGGAAGGGGATGAGGAAAAGGATGCCGAGCACACCGCCCAAGGCTGAGGCCAGGAACATGTGAAGGAACGATACCGTCATCTCCGGGTATTTGGCCTGGAGAATATAGATGGCGGGCAGGGTGAAGATGGCACCGGCCACCACAGCACCTGAGCAGGCGCCGATGCTCTGGATGATCACGTTCTCACCGAGTGCCTTGCTGCGGTGCGTAGCCGTCGACACGCCCACGGCGATGATGGCGATAGGGATGGCGGCCTCGAAGACCTGGCCCACCTTCAAGCCTAAGTAAGCGGCGGCGGCCGAGAACACTACGGCCATGATCAGACCCCATGTCACTGACCAGGCGTTGACCTCGGGATAGGTGTGGTCGGGGCGCATGATGGGCGTGTACTCCTCGCCCTCTTTCAATTCTCGAAATGCATTGTCGGGCAGTTGCACTGCCTCTTTTTCTTTTTCGTCCATGCTGTATTGTTGATTGTTAGTTTTTATTTTGTCTTTGCTCTTACGTATTTGATGTCCTTATAGAGTTCCTGCATGCCCTGTTTGCTCTCGGGCAGCAGATGGAGCTTCACGCCATGGATGTGCTGCGTGGAGCGGAAGGCCTGCGGGCTGGCGACCTTCTCGCTGTCGATCTCGAGCTTGGCCAGACCCAGTCCCGGGATGCGCACGCGGTCGCCATCTTTGAGGTGCCGTACCAGCGTGTCGGTGAACTCAGCCATCACCAAGTCCACGTCGGACTTCTTTGCCGAGCAGTTTCGCTCGATCTCCTCGGCAATCTCCTCGGGCGTGACGGTCTTGTAGTGCATGGCTACAGCCTTGTATTTGCCGTAGTTCTTGAGCGTGGGATGTGTCTCTTTGACAATCTTGTATTCCATAGATTCAATATTCGGTAAATTTGTTTTACGTTTACTTCTCTCTTCCGGGCTTCGCTGCTGTTGTGAGTGAATCCGTGTCTCAGCGAGTGAAAGCTTTTCTGATAGACGAAACGTAACTCTCTGATCATCAGAGTGCTATTATGGCCTAAAAAATTCTCTAGAGAATTTTTCGTCAAAACGGTACTTTTATCGGCTCATCTCGCCTTTCTGAGCAAGAATTCTCTAGAGAATTTTTCGTCATCTCAGTGATTTCATCTTTTCAAAGCATTTTTCCACTCGTTTCGCAAAAGTAATCATAAGGTTTGAGATATGCAAATTTTCAGACAGATAATTGGCTGATGACCTGTCAGATTGCGTAGGAGCACAAAAAAAGCCGGCTCTTTCCTTTGCGTGAAAGAGCCGACTCGGTGGTATAGGATTGGAAAGCTGCGGTGTTGCCCCCAGCTTTCTGCCTTAGTTTCTAAACTGCATGCCAGCGCCATTGGCATCAATGACGATGGGCTTGTCGCGCTTCACTTCCTCAGCGAGAATCTTCTTCGAGAGGTCGTTGAGCACGTAGTCCTGGATGGCACGCTTCACAGGACGGGCACCAAACTCCGGATCGTAGCCGACCTTGGCAAGATAGTCGATGGCAGCGGGCGTCCATTTCAACTCAAAGCCCTGCGGCTCGAGCATCTTCTTGACGCGGTTCATCTGCAACGTGACCACCTGTGCAATCTGAGACTGCGTCAGCGGCAGGAACATGATGATGTCGTCGATACGGTTGAGGAACTCGGGTCGGATGGTCTTCTTGAGCATCTCCATCACGTTCTTCTTCGTGTCGTCGATGACCTCCTTGCGGTTGCTGTCATTGAGATTCTCGAAGCGTTGCTGGATGTACTGGCTGCCAAGGTTCGACGTCATGATGATGATCGTGTTCTTGAAGTTGACTGTACGGCCTTTGTTATCGGTCAGACGGCCATCATCGAGCACCTGCAACAGGATGTTGAAAACATCGGGATGAGCCTTCTCGATCTCGTCGAAGAGTACCACGCTGTAAGGTTTCCGACGCACAGCCTCAGTCAGCTGACCACCCTCGTCATAGCCGACGTACCCCGGAGGTGCACCGATCAGACGGGTGACGCTGAACTTTTCCTGATACTCACTCATATCGATTCGCGTCATCATATTCTCGTCGTTGAAGAGATACTCAGCCAAAGCCTTGGCGAGCTCTGTCTTACCGGTACCGGTCGTACCGAGGAAGATGAACGACGCGATCGGGCGTTTCGGATCTTGCAGTCCGGCACGGCTGCGGCGCACGGCGTCAGCGACAGCCTTGATGGCTTCGTCCTGTCCGACGACACGCTTGTGGAGTTCCTCCTCAAGATGGAGCAGTTTCTCACGCTCGCTCTGCATCATGCGTGTCACGGGTATGCCCGTCCAGCGGCTCACCACCTCGGCGATGTCGTCGGCGGTAACCTCCTCGCGCACCATGGCCTCACCGCCCTGGGCCGACTTGAGTTGCTCTTGGATCTTCTTGATGTCGTCCTGCAACTCTTTCAGCTTACCGTAGCGGATCTCTGCCACCTTGCCGTAATCGCCCTCGCGCTCAGCCTTGTCGGCCTCGAACTTCAAGTTCTCAATCTCCTGCTTGTCTTGCTGGATCTTATTGACGAGTCCTTTCTCAGCTTCCCATTTAGCACGGAACTGATGCTCTTTCTCCTTCAGCTCGGCAATCTCCTTGTCGAGTTGCTGGATCTTGTCGGTATCGTTCTCGCGCTTGATGGCCTCGCGCTCAATTTCAAGTTGCTTCAAGTGGCGGGTGATCTCGTCGAGTTCCTCCGGTACCGAGTCGCGTTCCATACGCAACTTAGCGGCAGCCTCATCCATCAGGTCGATGGCCTTGTCGGGGAGGAAACGGTCAGAGATATAGCGCTCAGAGAGTTTCACGGCTGCGATGCAGGCATCGTCGGTGATACGAACCTTGTGGTGGTTCTCATAACGCTCCTTCAATCCACGCAGGATAGAGATGGCATCGATCTCATCCGGCTCGTTGACCATGACGGTCTGGAAGCGGCGCTCCAGTGCCTTATCCTTCTCGAAGTACTTCTGATACTCGTTGAGCGTCGTGGCACCGATGGCACGCAGCTCACCACGGGCCAGTGCTGGCTTGAGAATGTTGGCGGCATCCATGGCACCCTCGCCACCGCCGGCACCTACCAAAGTGTGGATCTCATCGATGAAGAGAATGATGTTGCCCTGAGCGTTGGTCACCTCTTTGATGACGCTCTTCAGTCGTTCCTCAAACTCACCTTTGTATTTTGCGCCGGCGATCAGGGCACCCATGTCGAGGGAGTAGAGTTGTTTATTCTTCAGATTCTCCGGGACATCACCGCGCACGATGCGTTCGGCAAGGCCCTCGACAATAGCCGTCTTACCTGTACCAGGCTCACCGATCAGAATAGGATTGTTCTTGGTACGGCGCGAAAGAATCTGCAGCACACGACGGATCTCCTCGTCACGTCCGATGACCGGGTCGAGTTTGCCCTGGCGGGCGGCGTCGATGAGGTTACGGGCGTATTTCGAGAGCGCCTGGTAGTTCTCATCCCCACTGGCGCTTTGTACTTTCTGGCCCTGACGCAATTCGTCGATGACCTTCTTCATCTCCTGCTCTGTGCAGCCCGCGTCCTTCAGGATGCGGCTCACCGTGGTGTTTACCTCCAGCAAAGCCAAGAGGATGGGCTCCACGCTGACGAACTCGTCGCCCATCTTCTGCGAGTCTGCGACGGCACGCTCCAGCACTTTATTGGTGTCGTTGGAGAAATAAGGCTGTCCGCCTTCCACGTGTGGAAGATGTTTTAACTCCTCTTGTACGAGTTTCTCAATCTGCATGGCGTTGACACCTAACTTCTGAAAGATGAAGTTGGTGACATCACGGCTTTTCACCAGGATGCCTTGCAGCAAGTGCACCGGTTCGATGGCCTGCTGTCCAGCCTGCTGAGCTGTGTTGACAGCTTCCTGCACGGCCTCCTGCGCCTTGATTGTAAATTTGTCAAATGTCATGTTGTTACTCCTTTCTTATTTGTTATTTTTATTTTCTGACACGACATTCCCAAATGATGTGCCCCGTAGGTTTAATGCGACAAAATGGCATCTCTGCATTGTTCCATCAGCCATTTTGGCGTACTGGTAGCTCCGCAGATGCCTACGGTCTCGGCCTTGTCAAACCAGCTGAAGTCGATCTCCTCAGGACTCTCGACCTGATGGCTGTTGGCGTTGACGGTGAGGCACTCGTTGAAGAGTACCTTGCCGTTGCTGCTCTTGCGGCCGCTGACAAAGAGGATAACATCGTGGTGCTTGGCAAACTCGGCGATGTTGGGCATGCGGTTGGCCACCTGACGACAGATGGTGTCGAAGCTGCGGAAGGTCGCCGTGGGGGCAATGTGGTTCTGGATGTAGTCGATGATGCGGTGAAACTCGTCGAGGCTCTTCGTCGTCTGAGAGTAGAGATAGATGTTGCGGTTGAAGTCGAGATGCTTCACGTCGTCGAACTTCTCGATGACGATGGCGTGCTGGTCGGTTTGGCCGACGAGTCCGAGCACCTCGGCGTGTCCGTTTTTACCGAAGATAACGATTTGAGCTGTTGGGTCATTGTCGTATTGCTTCTTGATGCGGCGCTGCAGGGCGAGGACCACGGGGCAGGTGGCATCGATGATCTCGATGTCGTTTTGCCGGGCGATCTCGTAGGTGGAGGGTGGCTCGCCGTGGGCACGGAGCAGCACCTTGGCGTGATGGAGTTGCTTGAGTTGCTCGTGGTCGATGGTGACAAGACCGTGGCTGTGGAGGCGTTCCACCTCCATGCCGTTGTGCACGATGTCGCCGAGACAGTAGAGCGTCTTGCCCGCTGCAAGTTCTTCTTCCGCTTTACGGATGGCAGTAGTCACGCCGAAGCAGAAGCCGCTGCCGGCATCTATTTCTATTTTGAGGTTCATGGGTGTCGCTTGTTTGCTGATTGAATTATTCTACGTTGACGTTGAGAATGACTTTTGTTTGATTGGGATCGTTGGTGATCATCAGAATACGGGGCTTGGAGCGAGCCGAGCGCAACTGTTTGGCATAGGCGGTAACCTTGAGTTTTGCGCTTTCTCCGGGCTCGATCTGTGTCTTATTGAGCGATACCTCCAAGCCTGTGGTGAACATCTGCAGTGAGCGCACCTTCAGCGTTTGCTTGCCTGCGTTGTTGATTTCGAGTACTCCTTTCTTCTTGTCCTTACCGTCAAAGTGTCCAAGGTCGATCTTCTCGGCACTGAGAACCATCATTGGCGCGTTGGCGCGCTGGGCATCGGTGAGGTGGTCGAAGTCGGGGAGGATGACAGCCGAGATGGAGATTTCTTTCTCCGGCGCCACCTTGTCACCAGGGAACATGCCAAGGTAGATGGACGACTGGGTGAGGCCAAAGTCGCGGATGGCCCGCGAGTTGAGCATCAGTGTCACCACGCCGCTGTGTCCGGGCGCCAGTTGTGTCGGTGAAACAGATGCCTTGAGATAGCTGGGCAGATGCATGACGACGGGTTGCAGCGTTTGCTCTCCTTTATTAATAATGTGTATTTGTTGGATGGGCTTGTCGCCACGGTTCACGTCATCGAACTCTACGTCGTTGTGGTCGAGGCGCAGGTCACCGATCTTATAATCATATTTCCCCACAAAGGTAGCCAGCGAGGGAACGACGACACCGTGCAGCGAGAGCACCATCATTGTGTCGGCAGCATTGCTCTCTATGCCTATCTGCTTGTTGAAGTGGCCCATGGTCTGGGCTTCGTAGCGCACGGTGATCTGGAAGTTCTTGCCTGCGGCGATGGCTGCAGAAGGCCGGTCGACGGTCGTGCAGCCACAACTGGTGCGCACGTCATTGATGGTCAGCGGCTGGTTGCCGCTGTTGCGCACCTCGTAGACGGCGGTCACGGGATGGCCGAAGAGCACCTGACCACAGTCGATGGCGGCGCTCTCTGTAGAAAGGCGTTGGGCGGAGAGGGAAAGAGGGAGGAAGAGGGTGGGGAGGAGAAAGGGCAAGGGCCTCAACAGACTCTCCAGCCTCCCCCCCAGCCCCTCTCCAAAGGAGAGGGGAGAGATATGCTTGATAAACAATTTCTTAGCGTTCATGCTTGGTTTCTTCTTTATATGGTTTTTTATAGAGGCTATAGTTTTTATAGTTTCTATAGCCTCTATTGTGTTTCGCTTATTGCTCGCAGGCGATTTTCTGAGCTTTGTCACGAGCGCTGAAGGCCGGACTGTAGGCGCACTGCACGGTGCAGGTGCCTGTCGTGTAGGAGCCGGCGCGGTCGACATAGTATTCGGTCTCGATGACATGCTTGCCCTTGGAGAGTGTGTTGAAATAGTAATTCGTCACATTGTCCTGCGGAGCCAAGTAGTAGCCACCATAATAGCCGCTGAGCTGACGGACCGGCTGTAGGCAGGCAGCACGCTTGTCCTGAACAGCCACGAAGTCGTAGTCGCGGTCAGCAACAATCGTGATGCGCACACGTACCTTGTCGCCCACCTTCAGCGTCTTGCCGTCGTGGAGGATCTCACGCTTGACGGTCATGCCGCTACCCGTGGCTTCCGTCTCGGTGACGGGCTGCCAGTACTGGGCATAGAGCGCACCCCAGGAAGTGCCGGCAGCAGGCTTGTCGATAGTCAGCGTCTTGTTGTTGGCAGCCTTGTCAATGGTGGTCTTGACATATCCGAGCCCGGCCGTAGCCTTTGGCATCATCAACGTCTGACCGTCAACAGAGAAGGTTGGCTTCTGAGTCAGCGGAGCAAGGAGCGACAACTGCGCCTCACCCTTGTCGTTGGTGAGGAAGGCATAGACGGCGTCGGCCGTGTTGAGAGGCGTCGACCAACCCGTGGTGCGCTTTTCCTGCAAGAGCCAGCGCTGCATCTCCTCTATGGTCGTAGCGTCAGAGGGCTGCAGGCGCTTCAAGGCTTCGATGGCTGCCACCTGAGAAGGAATGCGATAGTCGCACCAACTGTAAAGAGCCCGCGGCGTGTCGAAGTAGCGGCCCGTCTCCTCTTTATAGACAGTGTATTCTTTCAGACTTTGGAGATACTCCTTTGCGCGTTGGTTCTGACCATACTGACTGAGGATGACAGCAGCACCGGCCTTACCGTAGATGGTCAGCGCTGTTGGCATCTTCTGCAGCAGACCGACGAGATAGCTCATGTCGGCGGTGCGCGGACGGTTGGCCAGGGCGCAGGTATAGAGATAATGGCAAGCGGTCTCGCTCGGAGCAAGATGCTTGATACCTTTCTTCTCAGCTTTCTTCAGTTCGGCTACCTCTTCGGCGATGTACTTGTCAAGGAAGGGAAATGAGCGCTTGACCATGTCGTTCACCTCCTTTGAGGCACCGGTCATGGTGTTGAGACGGGTGAGCATTTCGGCCACGCTCATGGTCATATAGGCGCTGCCCGGCATGCCCGGCCACCAGGCAAATGAGCCGTCGGAGAGCTGGAGCTTGCGGAGCTGGTCGGTGAAGTTGCTGAGACGATGGTCGATCTGCGTGCTGTCGAGATAGTTGATGAGCTGTTGCTTCTGTGCGGTCTCGCTTTCAGTGTCAGCGACCCAAGGCGTCTCGGAGAGTGCCAGATTCTTGAGTTCCTCGTTGGTTTGCAGGCTGCTGGTGAGCGAAGTCTCCTTTCCCGTCTCCTGCTGCCAGAGTTTCAACGTCTTGCCGATAGCGGGATCGGCATTGATAATGCTGCGTGCGATGGTGTTAGCGTAGAGCGCTGCGGCCAGTGAGATGGCGTCGCGGCTGTTGGGATTAGCCACGGTGGGCAGTGTTTGAACCATCAGCCATGCGGGATTACCGGTGTATTCGATCGTCAGCTTGCTGTCTTTGGCCTTCTTGGGGAAGAGCAGGCTGAGGTCGAAACTCGTGGTACCGGTGTTGCTCAGTGTGAACGGACGCGTGTTACTGACATATTCCTGGCTTGGCATTACGGCCATGTAGTGCTGTTCGCCATCGCTGAAGCCCTTGCCATCAGCCAAGACGCGGGCGATGACCAGGCCTTCGTGACGGGCATCAGAGGGCAACTGATTACCGGCAAAGTCAAAGGTTACGGGTACCGTCTTTCCGGCTTCTACCGTAAACGGCTTCTCCCACTCGGCGAGCACACGCTCGGTTTCAGCGTCGAGCAGTTGCAGATGGGCACGTCCGTTGACGTTGCGGTTGCTGGTGTTGGAGATGAGTGCTGTGGCTTGCGCCTTATCATCAGTACGGATGAAGCGCGGCAAGTTGGGCTGTACCATCACCGTCTTCTGGGCTACAATCTCGTCGTTGCGCAGGCCGTAGTTCATCTCCTTGTCGTGAGCCAAGGCCATGAACTGCCACGTGGTGACGCTCTCGGGCAGGGTGAACTTCAGGCTCACGTTGCCATTGGCGTCGGTCATGAGGTTGGGGAAGAAGAAGGCCGTCTCATTGAGGTCCTCACGCAGTGTAGCAGGTGTGCTGATTTTTGATGTCGCAACATTCTCTTGGTCCGCAGCCTTTGGTGCATAGCCAACGACGACATCATGGTCTGCCGCGGCCTCATAAGCAACTTTGCTGTCTGCAAAGTTGGCGGCACGTGACTTCTGCATCATTGCCATCTTGCCTCCGCGAATGTGGATTTGTTCTGTGGACATCAGCACTTCGCTAACTGCTATGAATGAATTGAAGATGCCCTCCATAGCGGAGTCGAAATGGCTGAAGCTGAGATCGCGTGTGTTGTAAGCCCGATAGTTCTGATAGCCATAGAGTCCGATGGCCGGCCAGCGTGTCGTGTTCCACTGAGCCGACAACATGCTGGAGGCAAAGTCGAGCGAGAAGTTCCAGTTGTGGGGATAGATGGCATCGAGACTCTTGTCGTACATGGCGGCCAGCAGTTGTGCTTTGGCAGGCTTAGCCTTGGCGTTGGTCACCTGCAGCGTCCACGTCTCTTTCTGTCCGGGTACGAGCTTGTCGCGGAAAGTCTTCCATGTCAGATGGAGCTGTTTATCGGGCTCGGGACGGGTGAGGACATCGTAGTGGGTGTAGCATTTGCCGTCCTTGACCCAAGCAAGGGCCAGCGTGAGGACGTCGCCGTACTCGGGTTTATACTGAATCTTTTCGGTTCTCACCTCATTGCTGAGCGTGCCCTGTCCCTGCTTGATGATCTTGTCGGAAGCAAAGACAGTGTAGAAGACGTGGACGTCTTTGTCGGAACTACCCACCTGAAGGTAGATGGGACTGCCCTCTGTGAATTGGCGGGAGGAGAGATAGTACCAGTCGTGTGTGGTAGTGACAGGATGACGGTCGGAATAGGTAAACACTACGATGTCGCTCCGCAGCGTGTCACCCTGGCAGATCGCTTCAAGATGGTGTTCACCCGAAGTGAGTTTCCTATATATATTAATAGGTGTGTCTGTCTGTACGGTTGCCCATGCACCGTCGTTGAAGCGGTAGCTGACGTTGGCCTTGACAGCTTCGCCACTCATATTCTTGCAAGAGAAGAGGAATGTCTTCAAGCTGTCGCGCAGGCACTGCTTAGGCAAGGTGCTGGAGAGAATGGCAGAACGGTTGGCCAGCGGCATCATCGTCGTGGCCTCCCGTGTCTCGCCGGAGGGACTGGTGACTTTGGTTTCGGCAGTAATGCGATAGCCGAACCGCTGATTGAGATCGATGTCGTCGGGGTAGGTCATCGGCAGTTTGACGTTAAATGAACCGTCGTCGGCAGTGACCGTGGAGTCGGTCAGAAGTGTCTGCCGACCGACTACGGTGCGATACCACCACAGCATGGGGCTGCGGCGAACCGTGTAGACGACCTTTCCACCCTGTACGGGTACGCCGGAATAGGTCTTCGCTACACCCCGAATGCGAAGTGTGTCGCCGACCTGATAGGTCTGAGTGTATTTGTCAAAGTCGATTTGGAAGGTAGGACGCTTGTACTGTTCCACATGCACGGAAGCGTAGCCCATTGACGAGTTGTCGCTGCCGGCCGTCAAGGAGAACGTACCGGTGAGGCCGTGCTGCGGCAGGGCAAAGTCAGCCGATGCCGTACCGAAGTCGTCGGTAGTGACGGTTTGGTGGTTCACCTCCTTGCCGTTGGCGTCGCGCAGCGTCAGCGTGATGGCCTTGCCGGGCGCAACAGCAGATTGCATCGTGCTGTCGTTGACATTGTAGGCAATGGCCGTGGCGTGCAGCGTCTGGCCGGGACGGTAGAGCGATCGGTCAGTGAAGAGGCTGATATTGTGGTGCTCACGCTTGTTGTCCCAGTAGTAGAAATTGTCGTAAACGTTTTGGATGGGCAGTGCCTTGTCTTCGTCGGTGTAAGCCACATAGTAATTGGGGCGCTTGTCACCGTAGTGCAGTACGGCCTCGCCGTTGCGGTCGGTGGTCAGCGTTTGCAGCGTCTTCTGTGTGTTACCGTTGTCGTTGAAGAAGCGCAAGTGCGCTCCGGCAATAGGTTTGCCGGTGGTGGCGTTGACCGTGACAAAGCGGATGGCCTTTCCGGGCTGAGGCTGATGGAGCACGCTGAGGTCGCTCACACGCAGCAGCGTGCGCTGCGGATCAATGCCGGTGTTGCTGGTGGTGGTCTCGATCAGGTAGACACCTACGGGCAGCGCTTTGAGACGGATGGAGTCGGTGTTCTCTTTCCATGCAGGCTGACCATAGTATTGACGTGTGACGGATTGGATCTCGCTGGGGAAAATCCGTTTGGCAATGCGCTCATAGTCGTGTTTGCTGTTGGGATTGAGCTTGGTGTCACCGTTGAGGTTCAGACGGTAGACCTTCAGCGTGAGCGTATTGATGTTTCTGATGGAGTTGATGCGCACGAGTCGCTCCTGGTTGGACAGCAGCACGCCGTCGCCGGCGTTGATGCTGAACGAAGGAGCCTGCAACTCTTCGAGGGCGTTGCGCAGCACGTTCATGCGCTGCCAGTCGCCCCAGCGGCTGAGGGCGTAGTTGATGAAGTTGACACGGTGCTCGGCTGTGACGTCGCTGGTCTGGCTCATCGCATTGTATCGGGCAATGGCGATCTCACCGCATTCGCGCAAATCCTGGTAGGCGTTCATCAGCGAGTCGAGGCATTGCACGCATTTCGACTTACGCAGGGCGCAGTCGGTCTGCTGGCCTTTGGCCTGCTGCATCCACAGTGCAGTCAGACAGGCGGCCGGTCGGTTGCCTTGCTTGACATAGTAGTCGTGAAGCGTCTTATAGTCCTCTGCTTCGAGTCCGATGACGTGGAGCAGATCGCCGTAGAAGATCTTGCTGTCAATGCCTTCTACGATGGCGGGTTCATAATCCTCACATTTGTGTTTGGCCAACAGGTCGGAGTTTGCAAGCGCGCGGCCAAACCACAGCTTTTCTTTAGCTTGGTTGTCCTTGTCGTAACTGCCCTGATAAGCTTTGCCGAGTGCGGCGGCATAGACAGCGCGGAGCGTTGGGTCGGTCAGGTGGGTGTAGTCCGCCTCTAACCGTTGCCGCATCACGTCGAGCGAGTCGGGAGCAACGCGGTCTTGCGCCTCCACTTCCATCCATTTGGCTTTCAGCAGTTGCCCGTAAGCTTTTTCTTGTCGGGCTTTCCTGACAATCTGATCCAACCATTGTAGTTCTGTCTTTGGTAAGTCCTTCTGCTGGGCAGTGGTGACTTGCTTCCAAAGACCTGAGAAGCTGTCGGCATACATGCTCGCCGACAATGCCAAGGCGGCTAAAACACATACTATCTTTTTCATATTGAAGAATTTACGCTTGATGTAAATGCAAAGATAAATATATTTTTTTGATTAGCCCTCATCTGCTAACTTTAATTAGTAGCTTTTACAATAGAGCATAGGTGTGGAATGCATGACTGACGAGTAGTTTCTCAAGAGCTCAAAGGCGGAGTAGTGTATAGAAACAAAAAAAGAACCTGCCCTCACGGGTGGGTTCTTTAAAAAACAGTAATTAACTCAAAATTTATAATCTATTGACTTGCTTTTGTCCCTAATTTTATTTTGTATTACTATCCGAGTATTCCTCTATGTAGTACACGTACGACGATTCTCTATCATCATCGTTTTCGAATGCAAAGGTAAGAAAAAGTTTTGTTTCCGCAAACAAACTTCAACAAAAAGGGATATTTCTTCAGTAAATAGCCTATTATATACCTTTTATTCTAATAAAAGCTGTATATTTCTACAATTTTCGTTTGATGAGACTCATTACTGAGACGAAAAGTGCCGGCAGCACTGTTTTGCGGGAGAGCCATCTATGCGGGCAGATGTCGGAGATATTGCTCATAGAGCCATTGATCCTGCTCTGCTATCGTCATGTGACTGTTGTCCAGTTCCACGGCATCATCGGCTTTCTCAAGCGGTGAGACCTCGCGGTGCGTGTCGATATAGTCTCTCTCCTGCACATTCTTCAGGATGTCGTCAAAGTCAGCGGGCATCCCCTTGGCTTTCAACTCATCGTAACGGCGTTGCGCACGTACCTGTGCTGATGCTGTCACGAAGATTTTCAGTTCGGCGTCGGGAAAGACGGTCGTGCCGATGTCGCGGCCATCCATGACGATGCCTTTTCCCTTGCCCATGGCCTGTTGCTGTGCCACCAATGCTTCGCGGACGAATGGGATGGCGGCGATGGGGCTTACATGCTGGCTGACTTCCATGCCTCTGATCTCTTTCTCCACGCATTCGTCGTTAAGGACAGTGCGGGGATTGCCTGTTGACGGATCCAGTTGGAAGCGAATATGAATGTTGGGCATCAATGCTTTCAGCTCTTTCTCTTTCACAGAGCCGTCGGCGTTGAACAGCTGATGGCGCAGGGCGAAGAGCGTGACGGCACGGTACATAGCACCCGTGTCAATATAGACATAACCGAGTTTCCTGGCCAGCGCTTTGGCCATCGTGCTTTTTCCGCAAGAGGAAAATCCGTCCATTGCGATTGTAATCTTTTTCATGGTGTGAATGATTGAGCTATTGTGCGTTTTTAAAGTTTGCTATATATATAATAAGGTGTAGGGGACTTGATTAAAGAGAAAAGGCAGCACTGAATATCAGACTCGAACTGGAAACATGGTATTTGCCATAGCTGACGCCAATCTTCAATCTGTTGAGGTCGAGACCGGCACCGAGTGAGAGTCCGGCGCCATGACTGCTGTCCTTGTCACCGTCGGAGATCTTCATCTCGTCGGTGCGCCGGAAGTTATAGCCCATGCCGAGCCAGAGGTTGTCGCCAATCAGGAAGTCCCCGCCAACGACGACGTGGTTGAGCAGCTTGTAATGGGGATGGTTGAGATCCACCAGCGTCAACGAAAGTCGAAGAGGGAAGCTTGAGAGTCCCTTAGTCACACCCGCTTGCAGGTCAAATGGCATTTTTTCATAGTTCTCGTCGTAGGCCTTGAGCTGTCCACCGAGATTTTTGGCCGTAAGAGACACTGACAGCTGCCGGTCATCATCGTAGTAGTTAAGTCCCAAGTCCACGCCGAAGCCAATAGAATTGTAGTCACCGATGTAGGAAGCGATCAGCCTTGTAGTGATGCCGCCTGCGATTTTGTCAGTCAGCATATAGGCCAGGGTACCGCTCACTGCGATGTCGCGTGCCGAGAAATCGCCTGTCTGTACGTTGTACTCATCGGTCTGCTTCATCTTGCCATAGTCGAGATACTGTGCACCGACGGCCCATGTGGCTCTTTCGCCACTTGCCCAGTTAAACGCGGCACTGGCTGCCTTGACACCTTGCATGTAGCCCATGTAGTTGAGCGCAACGGTTTTGGGCGTGGAGGAAGAGAGTAGAGCAGGATTGTTGAACAGCAGGTTCTCGTCGTCTTCCACCAAACTCACATTGTCGCCACCGATAGCTGCTGCATGAGCCCCTACAGGCAGACGCAGGAAATTGTAAGCGGTCTCGCTTTCAGACTGCGCCCATGAAGGGGAAACGCAAAGAGCGAGAAGAATGGAGAAAGCGGCTTTTTTCATTTATTTACCCTAATTCTTTGGCAAAGATACGCTTTTTTTCGAGATTTGCAGTAAATTTGCAGTGTGAATCTTTGATGATAACGGAAAGACAGGTAGATTTATTATAAATCATGGAAACGAAGAAGAGCGACAAAGCCAATTTGGAGCGGCACCGGAGAGAGTACTTTCTCATGGGGCTGATCTTTGCGCTTGCCCTTTTGTTTACCGCTTTGGAATATACGACGCGGCCGCAGAATGTTGCTGACGACAGCGACCTCTCTGACGACGTGACGGAGGAGATGGACATGAAACCGGCCATGGACATGAAGGACATGATATCCGCTGCTCCGGCTCCGGCATCAAAGTCTATTACTGACAACGTGAAGACGGTGGAGCATACAAGCAACAGCACGGATCAGATAGCGCCCGTTACCAGCAAACTGCTCATCGGCGACGGACAGGGCGTGGCCAAGGATGCCAATGTCACGGAGGCCTTGCCGCAGATAACTACCGACAAGGACTCGCTGGAAGAAAAGACGTTAGAGCAGTTGCCAGAATTCCCCGGTGGCATTGTGGAGTTTATGAAATGGCTTACGCGCAACCTTCGTTATCCACCGTTGGCGCGGCAGCAGAAGATAGAGGGTAAGGTGGTGGTGAGTTTTATCATCAACACTGACGGGTCGATCGCTTCGCCGAAAGTACAGAAGTCGGCCAATCCCATGCTCGATGCAGAAGCGTTGCGTGTCATTAAGATGATGCCCAAATGGAAGCCCGGCATCATGAACGGAAAGCCTTGTCGGACAATGTTCGCCATACCCGTTAACTTTGTAATTTGACAAGAGCGGGCAATATAGTGGAAACGGAACTGTTGTTTACGCAATTACGAATGATCAATTTATAGATGATGAATGTGGAATTATCAATGAAGTCAGCCTCTGAACTGTTGGGAGAGGTCAATGATTTCTTGGCCCGGTTGCCTTACGACCGTCAGCCATCCAGCCTTTATGAGCCTGTGAAGTATGTGTTGTCAATGGGTGGCAAGCGCATGCGCCCCGTTCTGATGCTGTTGGCATATAATCTGTATAAGGATGATCCTGAGAGCATTCTCATGCAGGCTGTGGCTTTGGAGACTTACCACAACTATACACTGTTGCACGATGACTTGATGGACAATGCCGACTTGCGCCGTGGGCACGAGACTGTACATAAGCGGTGGAACGCCAATCAGGCCATCCTCTCGGGCGACTCGATGCTCGTGCTCGCTTATCAGCGGATAGCAGAATGCCCTGCAGACAAACTGTCGCAGGTGCTTGAACTCTTCACCACCACAGCTTTGGAGATAGGAGAGGGACAGCAATACGATATCGACTTCGAGACCCGTATGGACGTCAGCGAGGAGGAGTATCTCGAGATGATACGTCTGAAGACAAGCGTCTTGCTGGCCTGTGCCCTGAAGATGGGTGCACTGCTGGCCGGAGCGCCTCATGATGATGCCGAGCGTCTTTATCAGTTTGGCGAGTGGATCGGTTTGGCTTTCCAGTTGCAAGACGACTATCTCGATGTCTACGGCAATGAGAAAGTGTTTGGAAAAGCAATAGGCGGTGACATCACCTGCAATAAGAAGACCTTTATGCTCATCAATGCCTATAACCACGCTAATGCTGCGCAACGTGCAGAATTGGATCGCTGGATCTCAGCAACAGACTTCGACAGGGATGAAAAGGTGAAGGCGGTGACGAGACTCTATAATGAGATAGGTGTCGACAAACTCGCCCAAGAGAAGATTGTCAGTTGTTTTGAGCAGAGCAAGGCTTATCTCGATACCGTGAAAGTCAACGAGAGTCGCAAGCAGAAGCTGCGCCAGTATGTCGAACGCCTGATGAACCGTAAGTTCTAAAATATCTGTTGATGATACCTTTTATAGATACGCACGCCCATCTTGATGGTGAGGAGTTTAAGGAAGACCTGCCGCAGACCATACAGCGGGCAAAGAATGTCGGAGTAGGAGCCATTCTCATCCCCGGCATCGACGAGGCGTCTATAGTCTCGGTGATGGAGGTTTGCCGCCAATATCCCGGTTATTGCTATCCGATGATTGGCTTGCAGCCTGAGGAGGTACGTGAGGACTGGTCGCGTGTGCTCGATGTCATGCAAAAGAAGTTGGAGGCAAATCGTGCCTCTTTGTCGGCCGATGCTCCCCTTCGCTACGTTGCAGTGGGCGAGTGTGGACTGGACTTCTATTGGAGCCGCGAGTTTGAGCAGCAACAGCTGAGGGCTTTCGAGCGTCAGGTAGAATGGTCGGTCAAGTATCAGTTGCCTTTGATGATCCATTGCCGGAAGGCACAGAATGAGCTCCTCCATATCATGAAACCCTACGAGAAAGAACTTCCCGGTGGTGTCTTTCATTGTTTTACGGGTAATCAGAAAGAGGCAGAAGCCTATTTGCGCTTTGACCGCTTCTGCTTGGGTGTGGGCGGTGTGTCTACATTCAAGAGTTCCCATCTTCGTGAAGACCTCCCCGCGGCAGTGCCGTTAAACCGTATTGTACTTGAGACCGACAGTCCCTATATGGCTCCGGTGCCTCATCGGGGCAAGAGAAACGAGAGCGCTTATGTGGCAGATGTCAGGCAGACGATAGCTGAAGCTTATGGCGTGTCAGCAGACGAAGTGGCTCAGGTGACCAATCAAAACGTAGAAAAGCTCTTCGGAGTACGGCCGTTGGCGGTATGAGTACAGTAAATTGGCGATATAAAAGCTGCAAATCAGTGGTTTGATTACCGGATCTCATTTGTATGACAACCGCAAATTGACGGTGAGATGGCGACATGGTTGCAGATAAGCAGTCTTGAATTCTTAAAGAGTTTTAAAAACTTTTGCGTTTCGTTTGTGGTTTGCGATAAAAGTAATACTTTTGCAGTCGCTATTGAAAAATGGTATTCAAACACGAAAGGGAAAGATGCTCGAGTGGTTGAAGAGGCACGCCTGGAAAGCGTGTAAACGCCTAAAGCGTTTCGGGGGTTCGAATCCCCCTCTTTCCGCAGAACAAAGGGGTTACCGCTATCGGTTGCCCCTCTTTTTTATCCCTGCGGTTGCACAAGGCTGCACAAAAACGGTCTTTTCAGCTGCAAATAAACTGCAAATGAACTGCCCATGATTTCATTGCGTCTCTATCTCGATTCCCGTGCTGTGAAAAAGGGCGAGTCATGCCCCATAAAACTCATGCTCAATCATCGGAGTAAGACAGCTCTGCTCCCTCTTGGGGTTTCTGTGTTGCCATACCAGTGGGATGCGAAGTCTCAGCAGGTTGTCAACTCTCCATCCCGTGATTCCATCAACGCCTACCTGTTGGAGCGCAGGGCGACGGTACAAAATCTCATTTTGCGCATGACCTCTTCCGGGGAGCTGCTGGGGCTGTCCATTACCGAAGTAAAGCGCAAGATTGAGGAGGCTCTGTCTCCGACTATCGACCGCTCATCCATGCTGGTGCCCCGCTTCGAGGACTTCATCTCCAGATGCAAGGCCAAGCGCACCCGTGAGATCTACCAGGCCACCCTGCGGAAGGTGCAGGCCTTTGAGCCTCATGCTTCGTCTCTGCGCTTCGAAGCCGTCACGAAGGACTGGCTGTCACGGTTCGACTCGTTTCTTGCTGATTCCGGCTGTAAGTCTCTGAATGCCCGTGCCATCCATCTTCGCAATCTCCGGGCAGTCTTCAATGATGCTATCGACAACGGTGTGACCTCTGTCTATCCTTTCCGCAAGTTCAAGATCAAGACCGAGGCGACCGCCAAGCGTTCACTCTCGGCGGAGCAGCTGCGTTCCTTGTTTTCCTGTGAGGTGTTGCCCTGGCAGCGCAGATATCTCGATGTCTTCAAGTTGACTTTCTTCCTTATCGGCATTAACACCATCGATCTGCTGGCCTTGAAGAAAAGCTCGGTTACTCCCGATGGACGGTTGCAGTACCGACGTGCCAAAACGTCACGGCTCTATTCCATCAAACTCGAGCCGGAGGCATTGGAGCTCATCCACCGCTATCGTGGCATCGGCCACCTTTTGTCTTTCGGTGATGCTTACAAGGACAGCCATGCCTTTTGTGGCAAGCTCGACCGTGGCTTGAAATCCATCGGGCATGTTGAGCATGTTCCTAATCCGAAGTATTCGGGGCATGGATGTGGCCACCATCGGGAGCTCACCCGATACTCACCTCTGTTCCCGTTCATCTCCATCTACTGGGCAAGGCACACCTGGGCTTCGGTTGCCGCCGAGCTGGATGTCCCCGTCGAGGTCATTGCTCATGCGCTTGGTCACGGCTTTGGCAATCGGACGACTGCCATCTATATCGACTTTGATCTTAGGAAGGTGGACGCTGCCAACCGACGGGTGTTGGACTGGGTGCTTTACGGTAAGCGTTGATAGTCTTCCTGCCGTCGGGGAAACGATAACAAACAAACAGAGGCACCCGTGCTCACATACAGATGCCTCCGCCGTCTCCGTTGAGACAATTAATCTTTTAATCGTAAAAATAAAATCAAAGAACTAACCTAACCTAAAAACATAACCAATAAAAAACAAAACCTAACTTACATTATTGCAAAACATCAAGTTCAAAATATCCTTATCCATCCGCCCACGCCCACGAACACGTCCGGCTTCTTCGTGGTCAACCCGTAACCCGCACCGCCTATGATCCCTGCGCCTGCCTGCTCTCTGCGCCAGTTCCGTTTTTCCTTTTTGGAAACAACCACCGTCCGTGTCACCGTCCGTCTGTAGACGTGTATGGAGTCGAGTAGTGGCCTGTATCCGCTCACCCAAGCCGTATAAGTGCTGTCCTCGTATCTTTTCTGCGTCCGTGGTATAGTTGCCCACACCGTATCAGATACACGATTTTTACCCCGTTTCTGCGCCTCTGAGAATAGACTGTCAGGTTCCCATACCTTCACGGAAGCTTTCGGGACAACCGGTTCGTCAGGCTCATACGCCGGAACGATGACCGGTATCCTTATCACCCCCGTCTGTATACTGTCCTTAGCCATCGGCATGGAGGCCTTCACCGTGTCACGCACCGTGTCAACCGATACGACCGAGCCTCCAATCAAAGATTCCCGTCCTTTGTGATACCCAATGCCATAACCTGCCAAGAGCCCGCACAGCAAGCCGGTCAAGCCCACGCAAAAAAGCCCAAGAATGAAAAATCTTCTGTGAATATAAACGTCTTTCATGGATCATAGTGTTTTTATGTAATCGTTTGCCCTCTTGAGCCACCCGAGCCTGTCTTGCAGGCCGTTCGTGCCCCCGTTGATACGCCTTGTCAGCTCGGTAAACGCGTCATTGTCAGCATACCTGTTCAGTTCCCGCTTCTTCCAGAACCACAGCGCCGAAAGCAGTGCATAGTGCGGCTGCTCCAGCATCTCAGGATGGTTCACGCAGTCAATCTTCAGGTCTTTCGCCAACAGTTCGTAGTTGGCTCTCCCTGTAATCTGTATGTAACCACGTCCCTTGTAGTGCACGCCGTCGCCCTTGTGCGTGTTGCCCAAGTCCGTCCGCCCCTCGTAGGCCTGACCGCTTGCGAGCTCTCTGGTATAAACCAGAGAGCAGCTCTCATGGGCGACCTGCGCCAGAAAGTACCGCAGTCTCCGAAGATACACGTCCCTCTGGTAAGCGTATGGAGGCTTGAACCCGTATTCATCGGCGTGAGCCTCGAACGTCTTTACAAAGTCGAAAACCTTTGGCCATGGAGCCTTAGGCATCATGTCTTTCAATTCCTGTGCTTTCATAAATTTCTTTTTTTTGCTGTTATGGGCAACTTCGGCCGCCCGTCTGTTTCCGTTGTTTGTCCGGAGTTTCTTGCATCTTCTCGAACGCCTCTTCCACGGCATCACCCGCCTGGTCGCCGACTTTCTGACGGGCGAACGTCACGGCTAAGGCTTTTGCAAAAGCCATAATGTACCCCTTGATGTTCCGCTTCTCAATCTTCACGCCGTGAATATACAAGAAGTGACCGCCGGCGCTGCTGAGCTCGCAACCGCAGGCCATCAAGCCTCCCGCCCACGCTCCGTAGATGTAGTTCACGCCCACGTATGGCAGGAACGCCGCACCGATAGCCTCCGAGACGAGCATCAGCAATATGTAGTCCACGAACTTGTTCGCCGACCTCCTTATCGCCCTCGACCGGTGGAAGCGGTATATCTCGCTCAGCACATGGTTCCCCGCCTTATCCGCCTCCTCCTTATGCTTGGCGCTGTCCTTGCATCCGAGACGGAAGTCCAGCAGGCAGCAGAACACCACGGCTATCATTATCCATCGTGAGTCTATGACCATCTGCGTTATCTCCGAGTAGAGCATCGTGACCCCCGCCGCCCTCGCACCCGTATGCAGTCCGTTACCCCCTAACCCTAATATGTTGCTTTCCATCTATATCTGTTTCTTTATCGTTATCCGTTATCTGTTCCTTATCTGTCCTGCCTCGGTGTGGTGCCCTTCAGGGTGCCGTTGCCCCGTCCGTCATCTCTGTTATATCTGTAGAACGCCCAATCGAACAAGCGGACAAGCGCATAATACATGTAGGCCACAATGCGCTGCATCGTCGTCCCGCTCGCTTCAAGGCATCCGCACAGGAACAGCAGGTCGTATAGCTCTCTCGCAAAACCGTCTCCTCGTGTGTCATAGCACTCATCATGCTTGCGAGCCGCCTTGTCAAACCGCTTGCGATAGGGAAGTAACATACGCAGCCACATAGGACCCACGCCGAGCCCGTCCGAGCCCTCATGCCATAGACAACCGCGAAGCATCAGAATACTAACTTATCAGGATAACCCTTTGTGATGTCATAGCTCTTCACAGACTCGATGTCGGTCATTGTCTCAACCTGCGCCTTGAACTGTTCCTGTACCCCGCTGAGGGCTTTGAATGCCTTCTCCGTGTTCTCTGCCGTAGCGCCGTAGAGCTATACTGGAGAACGCCGTTGTACATCGACGTGGAGAAGTTCGCTGTCTGTGCGCCGTCATAGGCGATGTTGCCGTTGGCACTCAGCACCGTCTTCCGCTGTTCGTCCAACTCAAAGTTGCCGTTCACCGTCAGCTTCTCGTCCGTACCGTCAACATAGCTGTAACCATTGTTCGAGCTCTTGCTCAGAATTGTCATTGTTCCCATAATCGAATCTTTTAAGTATGTTATAAGTTATAATATCCATATATTGTTCCCGGAATGCCGTCCCGTGCCACGCCTTCCCAAGGCGGGAAAAACGGTGCATCTCAATCATTCATGTAGTGCATTACCCAGTGCTTGCCGTCGCTCATAAGAATAT
>ERZ833963.474-NODE-474-length-59540-cov-23.850702_pt1 | contig 59540 bp, 45 predicted proteins | sample MGYA00519693_ERZ833963 | MGnify/ENA primary metagenome ERZ833963 (study PRJEB31850, sample SAMEA3708748) | human gut metagenome | biome: human gut; feature: human-associated habitat; material: faeces | place: China | collected 2014 ...
TGGTCATGCGGCGCAGCGTGTTGCGCCAGAACAACAACTATCCGTTCTGGACGTCGCGTTCGCACACGTGGTTCGTCGCCTGGGAGGGGGAGATCGTCTTCGGATTCGTGCCGGTGGAGATTACCGACTGCGGAATCGCCAAAATCAACAACTACTACGTGTCGGGCGACGATCCGCGGCTGATCGCCCGTTTTTTGCAGGAGATCGTGCGCTGCTACCACCGCGACTATACGATCCGTTCCGTTACGCTGACCCGCCATGCGGAGGTGTTCCGGGCCGAAGGGTTCGTGCCTGTGCGGGAGTGGAAGGAGTACGTGGCCATGGAATACGGGAAAAACCGCCGGCCATGAACGTCTACGAGCGGACACAACGGCGGCTGAAAACCGTTTTCGAGGCCTTCGACAACGTCTACGTCTCCTTCTCCGGAGGCAAGGACAGCGGCGTGCTGCTCAATCTCTGCATCGACTACATCCGGCGGTACGGGTTGAAACGCCGCATCGGCGTATTTCACATGGATTACGAGATCCAGTACCGCGACACGCTCTCTTACGTGGACCGGATGCTGGCGTCGAATCCCGACATCCTCGACGTCTATCGGGTCTGCGTCCCGTTCAAGGTGCCCACCTGCGCCTCCATGTTCCAGCGTTACTGGCGCCCGTGGGAGGAGGGCAAGCGGGAGTTGTGGGTTCGCGCGATGCCGGCCGGAAGTTACACGCGCGGCAGTTTCCCTTTTTTCAGCGAGGAGATGTGGGACTACGAGTTCCAGAACCGGTTCGCCGAGTGGCTGCACCGGCGGTGCGGCGCGACGCGTACCTGCTGCCTGATCGGCATTCGCACGCAGGAGAGTTTCAACCGCTGGCGCACGATATACAGCGACCGCAACCACCACCGTTTCGAGGGGCGGCGCTGGATACGCCAATGGGCCGACGCGGGAATATGCAACGCCTATCCGATCTACGACTGGCTGACGACCGACGTGTGGACGGCCAACGGACGGTTCGGGTGGCCCTATAACCGGTTGTACGACCTCTTCCACCGTGCCGGCGTACCGCTGGACACCCAGCGCGTGGCCAGCCCCTTCATTTCGCAGGCGTTGTCGAGCCTGCACCTCTACAAGGCGATCGACCCCGACATGTGGGGGCGTATGATCGGGCGGGTCAACGGCGTCAATTTCGCGGCGTTGTACGGACGGACGTCGGCGCTCGGCTGGCAGTCCGCACGCCTGCCGAAGGGGCTGACGTGGGAGCGTTACATGCACTTCCTGCTCGCCACGCTTCCCGCCGAGACCCGCCGGAACTATCTGGAAAAGCTCTCCGTAAGCATCCGTTTCTGGCGCGAGAAGGGCGGATGCCTCGCCGAGACGACCATCGCCAAACTGCGCAAGGCCGGCGTTCCGATCGAGGTCGGCGGCCGAAGCGGTTACCGCACCGACAAGCGGCAGGTGCGCATGGAGTATCTCGACGATCTGGATATTTCCGAGTTCAGCCAGTTGCCGACCTTCAAGCGTATCTGCATCTGCATCCTCAAAAACGACCACGCCTGCAAATATATGGGATTCTCGCCCAACAAGAGCGAGAGGCTGCGCCGCAAGAAAATCATGGAGAAATATGAAGCGTTGTTACGAATCTGAACCGGACGGGGAGTACCGGAGTCCGGTCTACGGCGTCCGGGCCGTTCCGGTGGAGAAGGTCGTGGCGAACAGCTACAACCCCAACGTCGTCGCGCCGCCCGAAATGCGGCTGCTGGAACTGTCGATCTGGGAGGACGGCTATACGATGCCGTGCGTCTGCTACTACGATGCGGCGAACGACCGCTACGAACTCGTGGACGGCTACCATCGTTACCTGGTGCTCAAAACCTCGAAGCGCATCTACGAGCGCGAACGGGGACTGCTGCCCGTGGCCGTGATCGACAAGGATCTGTCCGACCGCATGGCGTCGACCATTCGCCACAATCGGGCGCGCGGCACGCACAACATCGAGCTGATGAGCGAGATCGTCGCCGAACTGACGCGGGCGCAGATGTCCGACCAGTGGATCATGCGCCATATCGGGATGGACCGCGACGAACTGCTGCGGCTCAAACAGATCACGGGGCTGGCCGCACTCTTCGCCGACAGAGAGTTCAGCCTCGGCGATGCCGACGAAGAGGCGGTCGGGGAGACGGCCGAAGCGCTCCTCCAACCGTGACCCGTGCGTCTCAGTGCGTGACCGAGATCTTCACGACGGGCTGTTCGCGCACCTCGTCCAGCGGGTGGGACTGGTATTTCACCCGTCCGAAATCGATCTCCGCGAGGTCGATGCAGCGGATCGAATTGTCGTAGGCCGTCTTGTAGTAGACCCTGCGGTGGGTCAGGTCGATGGCGGAAGTCCACTGCGTGGCGCTCGGGATGTCGGGCGCGTCGCCCTGCGGGTGGTCGATGCCGATGGGGATGTCGAAGCAGTTGAGCAGGTGGAAGCATTGCAGCACCGTTCCGAAGGCTGTGGCGCGCTGCGGCGCCGTGGCGCGGTAGAAGGCGGCGCGCACGAAACGCGAAGGCGGCGTCGCATCGCCCGGAATGCCCAGAAATCCCGAATTGCTGCCGGTGGGGCGCAGCGTGATGCCGCTCAGTTGTCGGACGGGAGCATCGCCGGGATAGAGGTTCACGTAGTTGTCGAGGTTCGTGAGCTGCCACTCGAAGCCCGGAGCGTTGGTGAGTACGCCGACCTCGTTCTCGTAGAAATGCGGCACGCCGTCGACGATTTCCAGCACGACCTGCCGTCCCGAAGCCTCTCCGATGCGCCAGTGCACGACCGAACTTTTTTCCAGCGCGACGATGCGCACCGATGCCACGGCGGCCTTCACTTCGTCGATCGTGGCGAATTGCGTCAGCATCCATGCCGCTACCTGCAAATCGGCCAGCGTGCGGTCGTTGCGGTCGGGGTCGTAGGATTCGTAGCCTCCGTATTGCGGGAAGAAGAAGAGACCGGCCGAGAGTCCCGCCTCGTTGATTCCCTCGGCGATGAACTCCTGCTGCTCCACGGCCAGCCCGACCGTGCCGTATCGGGCGGTGAAGGCCAGTCCGTTCGCACCGGTCGGGGTGAACGACCGGAGCTGCTGGCCGCGCGGGATGACGACGTATTGGCTTCGGAGAACGCCGCGCGACCATTCGATCGTGCGCGACTGCACGTAACTGCCGTCGGCGGCCGAGAGTGCGATGCCGGTGCAGGCGCTCGTCCGGTGAAGGCCGCAGCAGAGGGCGGCGATCGTCGATAACAGAATCGCTTTTTTCATAATTTTACAGGGGTTTAGGTTGTTTCGTTCAAATTCCATGCAAACCGTGCGGGTTACAGTGCGGAAGCGGGGCCGTATTTCCTCCGCCGGCGATCCCGTTCCGAAGAGGCGGGGCGCCTCCGGCGGTTCAAGGGTTCCGCCGTCCGGCAGCGGGGTCGGGAACGGACATCGGGTGCGCGGCGAACCACGCGATGAAGTCCTGCCATTGTACGGCGTGTTCGTCCCGCCACTGCCGGAACTCGTCGGGAAATCCCTGTGAAAGCACCCAGTAGTTGTAGGGTCTCATCATGCCCGCCTCTTTGACCTGCCGCTGGTAATCCATCAGCGGCCGTGCCGCGTCGTCGTCGAAAAGCATCCGGTCGTATTTCTCGAAGTAACGGTCGACGAACCGTTCGCGCATGTCGCTCAGCACGTCCAGCGTCAGGCTGTCGGGAATGCCGTCTGCCGTCAGTGCCGCCCGTGCGGCGACTTCGAAGACGGCCGTCCCGAACGGAATCCGCAGGCGCAGTCCCTCCCGTGCGACGCGGCCGTTGCGGCTGAAAGTCATGCGTACGGCCGTGTCGCCTTCGATGCGGATGTTGTCGCGGTAGGTCCGCGCGAGCGTTTCGCTCATGGCGGAGGTGCGTCCGGAGCCCCGTTCGAGGTTCATGAACAGTTCGCCCCAGACGAGTGTCCAGACCGGTTCGGTCGAGATCGCGTAGAGCAGGGCCAGGCTGCGGTAGTTCGACGGGTGGGCGGGATCGACCGTGGCGCCGCGGCGGTAGCAGGCGAGGGCGCGGTCGTACTGTCGTTCGGCGTAGGCGATATTGCCCAGTTCGAGGTAGAGCCGTCCGGCGTCGGGGTTCTCACGCAGCCCCTTTTCATAGGTCTTGACGGCACGTTTGCGGTCGCCTGCCATGTCGTAGGCGTTGCCGAGCAGCTGGTAGAGCGGCGGGTAGTCCTTGCGCTTGATGCGGCGCAGCACTTCGACGGCCTCTTCATAGCGCTCCTGCATGTAGAGCAGGTAGCCCGTTTCGTAATTGGCCAGGAAGTTTTTCGGATCGGCGGCCAGCACGGATTCCAGCAGCCGTGCGGCTTCGTCGTAGTCGCCGTCGTCCATCCGTTCGACGGCGCGGGCGATGCGTTCGTCGCGGGGCGTCTGCGCCGAGGCGGTCCCGATACAGAACAGCGACAGGAGTGCGAGTAGGTGCGTTTTCATTACGCGGAGGGTTTGTCGTCTCAAATATATCGTTTTTTTGCGAATATTCGCCCCGTCCGGCTGCGGAATCGGATCGCGGCGGCCGGACGGGGCGGGGCGCGATGCGGCATTCCGGTGTCCCCTGCTATTTGGTTAATTTGTTGTTATGTAATATTTTACTTTGTTTCGAGTGCGGAACGGGCCGTCCGGATCCGATTCAGCCTTTTTATATTAGGATTGAGCCTTTCGTCTTCCGGTACCCCGATACGGGGGCGGAAAAGTTTCACGGTTCGGATTTTTTCGTTATCTTTGCTCTCGATGCATAAATGGCTCACCATATTGCTTGCTTGTATCGCCGTCCTGTCGGGCGGCGGGGAGGTTACGGCCTCCGCATCGTCCGCTGTGAAGCGGTCGGTGGCGGTCGCTTCACAGCCGGCGTCGCAGGAGCGTGAATTCAGGGTCGGCAGGCAGAGGCTCGTCGACTCGATTGCGGAGTACGCTTCCAATCCGGCGCATTCCGACTGCGGGCCTGAGACGTTCGGCCGTTTGCTGCGGTGTCCCGTAACCGCTCCTTCCGGAATCCATTTCATGCGTTGCGGCGGTCTGTCCGAGGTTTCGTCGGACGATGTCCGGTGCCGTATCTTTTCTCATTTCAACACGCGGATACCTTGTGCCGTACTGCATCCGGTGGACTATTACGTCTTCCGTATGCGTCGGCTGCTTATTTGACCTTTCCCGTTCGTTATCGGTCGACGGATTGGGATGCGCTCCCTGAAACGCAGGGAGTTTTCGAATTGTCGGGAAGTGCGGAGCGATCCGGCGGATTCCCCCGAAGGGTGTCTCCGCAGAAGTCGTCCCTCTTTCCCGAAAGGTTCATTTTCATGCACCTTTTCCCGCCTTGGCATAATCCGTACAAGCGTGATTCTGCGCTCGGCTTATCGAAAAGGTTAAATAAGTAGTATCGTTATGAATAAGAATCAAATGGCGGAGCTGCTTTATGCGCTGCCGGACGGGGTCGTCGTCAAAGGACGCAAATCGAAAGTCGTACCCCTTTGTCTGACGCTTGCGGGCGTCGTATTGTTGGTCGTAAACGGTCTGTTGCCCGCAACGGCGGGGTATGAAGACCTGAAATCGGCGCTGGTGCTTTTCGGCGGCGTAATCTTTGCAACGGGCGTACTGCTGTTGCTCGTCCGGCTCTTCGGCGACAGCGGAGTGCCGCTCTACGGCGAGAATCGCGTGCCGCTGGTCTGGTCGGAACGCTATTATCCCAAATCGGCCGCCTCCGCCGTGGCCGACTGCCTGACGCGTCACGACTGGGCGCGCCTGCGCAGCATCGCTCAGAGCCAGGTCCCTGCCATCCGGCTCGTGGCCTACCATACGCCCGACGAGGGGTTCGTGGCCTGCCAGGCGTTCGAATACGTCGAGTTGGAGGAGCGGCCCCTCACGGAGTTGCACATCGTGCGTTCCGGCCACGAGGCGTAGCGGAGTACGTCGTTATGCGGCGGAACCGGACGGTGTGCGGCATCGTCCGGTTCCCCGCGATTTCGGGAGCCGGCCGGATTGTTGGAAATAAATGAAATAGATATGTTGTTAACCACTGAGAATATCATTTTGATCGGGGCGTTGCTGCTGCTGGTTTCCGTCTTTGCCGGAAAAGTGGCCTACCGTTTCGGCGCTCCGGCCCTGTTGCTGTTTCTCGGCGTCGGCATGTTGTTCGGGTTGAGGCTCATCTCCTTCAATTCGGCTCCCGTGGCTCAGTTCGTGGGCATGGTGGCGTTGTGCATCATTCTTTTTTCGGGCGGTATGGACACCCGTTACCGCGCCATTCGTCCCGTGATCGGGCCCGGCGTGGTGCTGGCCACCGTCGGTGTGGCGCTGACGGCGCTGATCGTGGCGGGGTTCGTCTACGTGGTGGCGCCGTGGTGCAATGCCGAGATGTCGTTCCTGCTGGCGCTGCTCTTTGCCGCCACCATGTCGTCGACCGACTCGGCGTCGGTCTTCTCGATCCTGCGCAGCCGCAGGCAGGGGTTGAGCGAGAATCTGAAACCGTTGCTGGAGCTCGAAAGCGGCAGTAACGACCCGATGGCCTATATTCTGACCATTTTGCTGGTCGGGCTGCTGACGCCGGGCGAAAGCATGGGCTTCGGTACGAGCCTGCTGCTCTTCGTGGTGGGGATGACGCTCGGCGTCGTGGCAGGGTATGCGTTCGGCCGTCTGGCCGTCTGGACGATCAACCGGATCAATATCGAAAACCAGTCGCTCTACGCCGTACTGCTGCTGGCGTTCGTCTTCCTGACCTTCTCGGTGACCGACCTGATCCGCGGCAACGGCTATCTGGCCGTCTATGTCGCGGGACTGGTTGTGGGGAACTATCCGATCGTTCACAAGAAGACGCTCGGAACGTTTTTCGACGGCTTCACGTGGCTGTTTCAGGTGATCCTTTTCGTCACGCTGGGACTGCTGGTCAATATCGACGAACTGTTGCAGCCCGAGGTGCTGCTGCTGGGCGGCCTGACGGGTCTGTTCATGATCCTCGTCGCACGTCCCGCCGCGGTCTTCCTCTCGCTGCTGCCGTTCCGCAAGTTCACCACCCGCGCCCGCCTCTACGTTTCGTGGGTGGGGCTGCGCGGCGCCGTGCCGATCATCTTCGCCACCTATCCCGTCGTGGCCGGCGTGGAGGATTCGAGCCTGCTGTTCAACATCGTCTTTTTCGTGACGCTGTTGTCGCTGGTCGTGCAGGGTACGACGGTCAGTCTGATGGCCGAATGGCTGGGGTTGGCCTATCCCGAACGGGAACGCATTTTCAACGACGAAGTGATGAACCGCATGCTCGACGATGCGACGACCGAGCTGACCGTCACCGAAGCGATGTTGGAGCCGGGACACCACTTGCGCGACATCGTGCTGCCTGCGGCGACGCTGGTGGTGATGGTGGCGCGCGACGGGACGTTTTTCGTCCCCAAGGGCAATTCGGTGCTCCGCGTGGGCGACAAGCTGCTGGTGGTGACCGAGAACAAGTCGGAGGTGAAGTCGGTCGTCCAGCCGCAGGAGTGAAGCGGCGGGCGACGGGCCGCCGAACAGAAAATCCGCCCCTTCCGCATTTTTGCGGAAGGGGCGGATTCCCGTATGGACTTGTCCGCCTGTTCGGCGGCTGTCGGAGCGGCATGGGCCTCGGCGGGTTGCAGGCTGCCGCACGGGGCGGCGGCCTTCCTGCCGGGCGGCGCGATGCGTGCAGTCGGGAGGATCGCGGGGGGCTTTCGGCGGACGACTATGCGTGGCGTGCCGCTAGTTCCCGTTCGAGGTCGGCGATCGAACACCCCGTGGCTTCGAGCAGGACGAGCAGGTGGTAGACCAGATCGGAGGCTTCATAGATCATCGCCTCGCGGTTGCCGGCGACGGCCTCGATGACCGTCTCGACGGCCTCCTCGCCGACCTTCTGTGCGATCTTGTTCACGCCGTGCGTGAAGAGCTGCGCCGTGTAGGAGCCTTCGGGCATCGCGGCGTGGCGTTGGCGGACGACGGCTTGCAGGCGGCGGATGAACCCCTCGGTTTCGGGCACGGCCTCGCCGAAGCAGCTCTGCGTTCCCGTGTGGCAGGTGGGGCCGTGGGGAACGGCGCGGATCAGCAGCGTGTCGCGGTCGCAGTCGGCCGCCACCGAGACGATGTCGAGCCGGTTGCCGCTGGTTTCGCCCTTCGTCCAGAGGCACTGCCGCGTGCGGCTGTAAAAGGTGACGCGCCCCTCGGCGAGGCTCTTTTCGTAGGCTTCGCGGTTCATGTAGCCGAGCATCAGCACTTGCAGGGTGCGGTCGTCCTGCACGATGGCGGGGATCAGCCCGTCGGCCTGCTTGCCGACGGCGAGTTCCTCAAAGGGAATGGCTTCGATTTTCATGGTGTTTCTCGTTTATGCTTCTCCGCATGGTCGTCTGTCGTCCTGTTTCGATGTCGGCGGTCCGCCGCATGGGGCGGCGCATCGGGTGCCGAAGAGGGATGTCTTGCGGATGGGCGGTTTCTTTTTTCGGGTTGTTATAATCTTACGGGAATATTGCGTGCACGGAGTTCGCGTTTGAGCACGGGGATCGGAATCTCGCCGTAGTGGAAGATGCTGGCTGCCAGCGCCGCATCGGCGCGTCCGAGCGTCAGCGCGTCGGCGATGTGCTGCACCGATCCCGCGCCGCCCGAGGCGATGACGGGGACGGGCAGGAGCGACAACTGCGCGAAGGTGTCGCAGGGATAGCCGTTGCGCGTGCCGTCGTGGTCCATCGAGGTGAAGAGGATTTCGCCCGCGCCGCGCCGGCAGGCCTCCTCGGCCCATGCGAAGAGCTCGCGGTCGGTGAGGCGGCGCCCGCCGTGGGTGGTGACGCGCCAGCGGCCGTCGATTCTTCGGGCGTCGATGGCCACCGTGACGAACTGCGAGCCGTACTTCGCCGCTACGGCGTCGATGAGCGAGGGATCGGCCACGGCGGCGCTGTTGACGGTGATCTTGTCGGCGCCGGCGTCCAGGAGCCGTCCGGCGTCGTCGACCGAGGCGATGCCCCCGCCGACGGTGAAGGGGATGTCGATGCGTGCGGCGATGCGCGACACCAGTCCGGTGAAGGTGCGGCGACCTTCGGCCGTGGCGCTGATGTCGAGGTAGACCAGCTCGTCGGCACCTTCGGCGGCGTAGCGGGCGCCCAGCTCCACCGGATCGCCCACACTGCGCAGGTCGGTGAAATTGACGCCCTTGACCGTCCGGCCGTCGCGGATGTCCAGGCAGGGGATTATTCGTTTGGCAAGCATCGTCCGAGATCTTCGAGGGTGATACGTCCTTCGTAGAGCGCCTTGCCGACGATGACGCTGCGCAGCCCCGCGCGGTCGAGAGCCGTGAGGTCGCCGAGCGTTGCGATACCGCCGCTGACGGTGATCTCCACGTCGGGAAATTCCGCTTGGAGGGCGGCGTAGAACGATGTCGCGGGGCCGCAGAGCATTCCGTCGCGGGCGATGTCGGTGCAGATGACCTGCTGCAATCCCTGCTTCCGGAAGCGGCCGATCAGTTCGGCCGCTCCCAGCGGCGTCTCCTCCGACCAGCCTGCGATGGCGATCCGTCCGTCGCGCAGGTCGGCGCCGAGAATCAGGCGCTCGCCGCCGAACTCCGCCAGCCACGCGGCCAGGCAGTCGGGTTCGCGCACGGCGACGCTGCCGCAGACGGCGCGTCTGGCTCCCGCCGAGAAGACGTCGCAGAGCGCCGTGCGGCTTTTGATGCCGCCGCCGTACTGGATTTCGAGCCGCGTGCGTGCGGCGATGCGTTCGAGCACTTTCAGGTTGGCCGGACGCTGCGTCCGGGCGCCGTCCAGATCGACCATGTGCAGCCGCCGCAGCCCCGCCGCTTCGAAGCGCAGGGCCGTGTCGAGCGGGTCGCGGCCGTAGGTCGTGCGGCGGTCGTAGTCGCCCTGTGCGAGTCGCACGCAGGCGCCGTCGATCAGATCCATCGCGGGAATGATTTCGATATTCATCTCATTTCAGTGTTAGGAAGTTGCGTAGAATCCGGCTGCCCGCCGCCCCGCTCTTTTCGGGGTGGAACTGCGTGCCGAAGAAGTTGTCGCGTGCGAGTGCCGCGCTGAACCGCATGCCGTAGTCGGTCGCGGCGATCGCGGCGTCGCAGAGCCGCGGCGCGTAGGAGTGGACATAGTAGACGTAGGTCTGCGCGTCGATTCCCTCGAAGAGCGGCCCGCGCAGCGTGTCGACGGTGTCCCAGCCCATGTGGGGGACTTTGAGCGGCCCGTCGGCCGTACGGTCGGGAAGCCGCACCACGTCGGTGGGAAAGATGCCCAGACAGGCGGCGTCGCCCTCCTCGCTCGACCGGCAGAGCAGCTGCATCCCGATGCAGATGCCCAGCACGGGGCAGGTCAGCGCGGGAACGAGCGTGTCGAGCCCCTTTTCCCGAAGTCTGGCCATTGCCGACGACGCTTCGCCCACGCCCGGCAGGATCACCCGCTCGGCTCGGAGCAGCGTCGCCGGATCGGCGGTGACGGTGAATTCGGCGCCTGCGCGGCGCAGGGCTTCGGCCACGGAGCGCAGGTTGCCCGTGTCGTAATCGATGATCGCTGTCATAGGACTCCTTTGCTGCTGGGAATATCGTAGGCGAAGGGGATGCGGGCCACGGCCATGCGCAGCGCCCGTGCGAAGGCCTTGAAGATCGCTTCGGCTTTGTGGTGCTCGTTGTCGCCGCGGGCGGCGACGTGGAGGTTGCAGCGCGCGGCGCAGGCGAACGAATGGAAGAAGTGACGCAGCATCTCGGTGGGCAGTTCACCGATGCGTTCGCGGCGGAATTCGGCCTCCCATTCGAAGCCGATGCGGCCCCCGAAGTCGATGAGCGCCATGGCACGGCAGTCGTCCATGGGCAGGACGAAGCCGTAGCGGGCGATACCCGCCTTGCTGCCCAGCGCACGGTCGACCGCTTCGCCGAGCACGATGCCGACGTCCTCGACGGTGTGGTGCTCGTCGACCCACAGGTCGCCTGTCGCCTCGACCGAGAGCGCGACGCCTCCGTGGTGGGCGATCTGGGCGAGCATGTGGTCGAAGAATCCGATTCCCGTGGCGATGCGCCCCGCGCCGGAGCGTCCGTCGAGGTCGAGCGTGAGCGTGATTTGCGTCTCGGCCGTGCGGCGCGTGAGGGTGACGCTGCGTTCGCCGCGGCGGATGAACTCGGCGATCCGCTCCCACGACGGGGCGACCAGCGCGCAGGCCGCTTCGGCGCCGGCTTCGCGCAGCGCACGGCGGCCCGCCTCCTCGTCGGGGGCGAGCAGGATGCCCCGCGCCCCGAGATTGCGTGCCAGCAGCATGTCGGTCGGCCGGTCGCCGACGACGTAACTGGCCGCGAGGTCGTAGCTTCCGTCGAGATAGCGGCCGAACATCCCCGTGCGGGGTTTGCGCGTGGGGGCGTCGTCGGTTTCGAAGGTGCGGTCGATGAGCTGGTCGTCGAAGCGGACGCCTTCGCCTTCGAGCGTCGCGAGCATCCGTTCGTGGGCGGGCCGGAAGGTCGCTTCGGGGAACGACGGCGTGCCCAGCCCGTCCTGGTTGGTGGCCAGTACCAGTTCGAAATCCAGTCCCGACAGCGCGCGCAACCCCGAGATGGCGCCCGGTACGAAGCGGAGTTTTTCGAGGCTGTCGACCTGCCGGTCGACGGGCGGTTCGACGATCAGCGTGCCGTCGCGGTCGATGAAGAGTGCTTTTTTCATGGGCGGAAGGTTTTGACGGTTCGGAGCAGGCGGTCGTTCTCGGCGGGCGTTCCCACGGTCAGGCGCAGACACCCTTCGCATCCCGCTGCGCGCGAGCGGTTGCGGACGATGATGCCCGCTTCGATCAATGCGTCGTAGAGAGCGTCGGGCGCCGGTGTGCGCACCAGCAGGAAGTTGGTCTGCGAGGGGTAGACCCGCTCTATGCAGGGGCAGGAGGCCAGCTCGCTGGCCAGTCGCCGGCGCTCGCTGCGGATCTCGGCGATCTGCGGAGCGAGGTCGCGGCCGAGCATCTCCTCGGCGACCCGCTGCGTGGGGCCGGGAATGTTGTAGGGATATTTGACGCGCGAAAAAAGCGCTGCGACCTCTCGTGCCGCGAAGGCCAGCCCGATGCGCAGTCCCGCCATGCCCCACGCCTTGGAGAGCGTTTGCAGCACGATCAGGTTCGGGAATTCGTCGAGCCGCGGCAGGAATCCGGCCCCGTCGGCGAAATCGACGTAGGCTTCGTCGAGGACGACCATGCCGTCGAAGCGGCGCAGCAGCCGTTCGATCTCCGTCGCCGGAAAGGCGTTGCCCGTGGGGTTGTTGGGCGAGCAGAGCCACAGCAGTTTGCTCCGTTCGTCCGCCGCCGCGAGCAGCCGTTCGACCGGCAGCGAGAAGTCGTTGCCGAGCGGCACTTCGCGCAGTTCGACGTCGTTGACGGCCGCCGCGACGCGGTACATGCCGTAGGTCGGTGCGATCGAAACCGCGTTGTCGATGCCCGGCCGGCAGAAGATGCGGTAGGCCAGATCGATCGCCTCGTCGCTGCCGCTGCCGATGAAGATACGGTCGGCGGCGATGCCCTTGCGTGCGGCGAGCAGTTCCCGCAACCGCTGCTGGCGCGGATCGGGATAGCGGTTGACGCCGTTGTCGTAGGGACTTTCGTTGGCGTCGAGCCACACGTCGATGCGTTGGCCGCCGTACTCGTCGCGTGCGGTGGAGTAGGGGGCGAGCGTGCGGATGTTGGGGCGGACGAGTTCTGCGAGCGGTCTCATCGCACACCTCCTTCCAGCCGGATGCGGACGGCTTCGGCATGCGCGTCCAGTCCCTCGGCCCGGGCCATGGCGACGACCGTCGGGGCGAGTGCGCGAAGCCCTTCGCGCGTGAGTTCCTGATAGGTGATGCGGCGCAGGAAGCTGTCGATGTTCACGCCGCTGTACGCGCGGGCGCACCCGCCCGTGGGGAGCGTGTGGTTCGTCCCCGAGGCGTAGTCGCCGGCGCTTTCGGGGGCATAGTCGCCCACGAAGACGCTGCCGGCCGTCGTGATGCGGCGGGCGGCGGGCCACGGGTCGCGCAGCGAGACGATCAGGTGTTCGGGGGCGTAGGCTTCGGCGAAGTCGAGCATGTCGTCCTGCGAATCGAATACGACGATCCGGCTTTGCGCGAGCGATTCGCGGAGGATCGCATTGCGGGGACTCGCGGCCGTCTGCCGGCGGAGGGCGTCGTTCACGCGGCGTGCGAACGCGACGGTGCGGCAGACGAGCACTGCCTGACTGTCGCCGCCGTGTTCGGCCTGCGAGAGCAGGTCGGCGGCCGCGAAGTCGGGCGAGGCCCCTTCGTCGGCGAGCACCAGCACCTCCGACGGTCCGGCCGGAAGGTCGATGGCCGTGCCTTCGGCGCCGACGAGTTGCTTGGCGCGGGTGACGTAGCGGTTGCCCGGCCCGAAGATCTTGTCGACGCGCGGCACGCTTTCGGTGCCGTAGGCCATGGCGGCGACGGCCTGCGCCCCTCCGAGCGCGAAGACGCGCCGCACGCCGCACAGCGCGGCGGCGTAGCGGATTTCGGGGGCGATGCTGCCGTCGCGGCCGGCAGGGGTGCAGAGGACGATTTCGGCGCAGCCGGCGATCGCGGCCGGCACGGCGAGCATGAGCACCGTCGAAAAGAGAGGCGCCGAGCCGCCCGGGACGTAGAGCCCCACGCGGTGGATCGCCACGGCGCGCTGCGAGCAGCGGACGCCCGGCATGACCTCGACCGCAACGGGGCGGGGCAGTTGTGCGCGGTGGAAGGCTTCGATGTTGGCCTTGGCTGTCGCCAGCGCCGTTTTCAGTTCGGGCGAGATGCTGCGGGCGGCTTCGTCGAGCTGTGCCTGCGGCAGTTCGAAGCGTTCGGGCGCGAAGCCCTCGATGCGGCGGGCGATGCGGCGCAGCGCCTCGTCGCCGCCGGTGCGCACCTCGTTCAGAATGGCTGCCACGCGGCGGTCGATCTCGGCGTCGTCGCGGGTGACGCGGGCCGTCAGCGCAGGCCACGCGTCGCGCGGGGGATTGTCGTAAACTCTGATCGGTTCCATATCGTTCGCTGTTTTCTATCGGATCATGTTTTCGAGCGCCAGCACCAGAATGCCTTCGGCGCCGATGGCTTTGAGCCGTTCGATGCGCTCCCAGAGCTGCGCCTTGCCGATCACGGCGTGCAGCGAGCACCACCCCTCTTGCGCCAGCGGCAGGATCGTCGGGCTGCGCATTCCGGGGAGCAGGGCGGTGGCTTCGGCGACCTTTTCGACGGGAAGGTTCATCAGCACGTATTTCATGTCGCGGCTTTCGCGGATCGATCGGAAGCGGAAGACGAGCTGCTCGGTCTGGCTGCGTTTGTCGGCGTCGAGCGACGGGCAGGCGATGAGCGCCGCTTCGGAGCGGAGAACGGTTTCCACTTCGCGCAGGCCGTTCGAAACGAGCGTCCCGCCCGACGAAACGATGTCGAAGATCGCGTCCGACAGCCCTACGGCCGGTGCGATCTCCACCGATCCCTCGATGGTGTGGATCTCGGCTTCGATGCCCTGCCGCGCGAAATATCCGCGCAGGATGTTGGGATAGGAGGTTGCGACGCGCCGTCCGCGGAAGTAGTCGGGGCCCGTGTAGTCGGCCGCGTTGGGGACGGCCAGCGAGAGGCGGCAGGCGCCGAATCCGAGCGGCATCGCCTGTTCGACGTCGTATCCCTTTTCGGCCACCTCGTTCTGGCCGACGATACCCAGGTCGGCGACGCCCATCGAGACGGCCTGCGGGATGTCGTCGTCGCGCAGGAAGAGCACTTCGAGCGGAAATCCTTCGGCGCGGGCGATGAGCCTGCGTTTGCCCTCCGCAACGGCGATTCCCGCTTCGAGGAGCAGGCCGAGGCTCTGTTCGTTGAGCCGGCCTTTGGCTTGAATGGCTATTCTTAACATAAGTCGTTTGGTTTGAATTTTCGTTTCAACCGCCCGACCCCGGCGTGCAGACATGAAAAAAAGCCCGCCCGCAAGGGGTGAGCTTCTTTTGTATTTGCCGGAATATCAACGCATATACACGATCGATTCGCCCCTTCGGTGAAAGTGATGATGATGATGGATATGGTTGAAATTCGTCATTTTTCGATAACTCGTCTGCCGCAAATGTAGGATTTAATTTCCGGAAAACAAAATTTCGGGTCGTTTTTTTGTCTGTCGGCCACGGGCGGGGCTACGGCCGCGTCTGCCCGTCGCCGGCGATCAGGTATTTGTAGGAGGTCAGTTCGCGCAGCGCCATCGGCCCGCGCGCGTGGAGTTTCTGCGTACTGATTCCGATCTCGGCGCCCATGCCGAACTGCGCGCCGTCGGTGAAGGCCGTCGAGACGTTGGCGTAGACGCAGGCGGCATCGACTTCACGCTGGAACGTGCGGATCGCCTCCGCGTCTTCGGCTATGATCGTCTCGCTGTGCTGCGAGGAGTAGCGGGCGATGTGGGCGAGCGCCTCGTCGAGCGAGGCGACCGTGCGGATCGAAAGGCGCAGGGAGAGAAACTCCGTTCCGAAGCTCGCTGCGTCGGCCGCACGCAGCAGCGCTGCGGGATAGTTTCCGTGCAACGCCGTCCGTGCCGCTTCGTCGGCTTGCAGTTCGACCCCTTTTTCGGCCAGCGGACGGCAGAGGCGCGGCAGGTCGGTCAGGCGGTCGCGGTGGACGACGAGCGTGTCGAGCGCGTTGCAGACGCTTACGCGGCGCGTCTTGGCGTTCAGGACGATCGCCGCGCCCTTTTCCGTGTCGCCCGACCGGTCGAAATAGGCGTGGCAGACGCCGGCGCCCGTTTCGATCACCGGTACGCGGGCGTGGTCGCGCACGAAGTCGATCAATCCCCGCCCGCCGCGCGGAATGACCAGATCGACCAGTCCCGTGGCACCGAGCAGCGCGGCCGTCGCTTCGTGCGTGGGAGGCAGCAGGGCGAGGGTGTTCTCGTCGAAGCCGTGCGCCGCGAGCGTGCGGCGGATCAGCGCGGCGATCGCCGCATTGGAGTCGCGGGCGTCGCTGCCCCCTTTGAGGATGCAGGCGTTGCCCGACTTGACGCAGAGCGCGAAGACGTCGAACCCCACGTTGGGACGTGCTTCGTAGATGACGCCGACGACGCCGAACGGTACCGAGACTTTGCGGATCTCCATGCCGTTGGGGCGCACCGTGCGGTCGAGGATGCGTCCCAGCGGCGACGGAAGCGCCGCCACGTTGCGCAGATCGGCGGCGATGCCCAGCAGCCGCCCGCGGTCGAGCAGCAGCCGGTCGTAGGCCGGATCGGCGGGGTTCATCCGGCTGCGGTCGCGGGCATTGGCCGCCAGCAGCTCCTCCGTGCCGGCCTCCACCGCGTCGGCCAGCGCCAGCAGCAGGCGGTCGATCCGTTCCGAGGCGGTGCGGTTGAGCGCGCGGGCGGCCTCGCGGGCGCGTCGAAAAATGTGTTGCGTCTCCATGGGTCAGTCCAGATAGAGGTAATCGTAGTGTATGAGTGCCCGTGCGCCGCGGCGGCCGATATTGCGGCGTGCCGTCGTGCTGTCGCAGGAGACCTTGCCGGCGCCGACCGGCCGGCCGTCGGGGGCGACGATGCGCACGATGTCGTCCTTCTCGAAGACACCCTCCACGCGGCTCACGCCGACGGGCAGCAGGCTCACGGCGCGCGGGCCGCCGAGCGCATCGAGAGCTTCGCGGGTCACGTGCACCTCCCCTTTGGCGAATCCTTCCGAGTGGGCGATCCACTTCTTGACGCCCGAGATGGGGTGGGGCGAGGGGAGGAAGCGTGTGCAGAGGGTGCGGCTTCCCTCGGCCAGCAGGTCGGGCAGGATGCCGTCGCGGCGGCCGTCGGCGATGATCGTCTCGATTCCCTCGGCGGCCACCTTGCGGGCGATGCGGCTCTTGGTGAGCATTCCGCCCCGTCCGAACGACGACTTCGCGTCGCGGATGCAGTCCGGCAGGTCGCGCTGCCCGGGTGCGATTTCGCGGATCACTTCGACGCCCGGCGCTCCCGGCATACCGTTGCAGATGCCGTCCACGTTGGTCAGCAGGACGAGCGCCTCGGCGCCGATCATCGTCGAGAGCAGCCCCGAAAGTTCGTCGTTGTCGGTGAACATCAATTCGGTGACCGCCACCGTGTCGTTCTCGTTGACGATCGGGACGACGCCGTTTTCGAGCATCACGCGGATGCTGTTGCGCTGGTTGAGGTAGTGGCGGCGGGTCTCGAAATCCTGCTTGGTGGTGAGCACCTGCCCGCAGACGATTCCCCGTGCGTCGAAGAGTTCGTAGTAGCGGCGGATCAGCTTCACCTGCCCGACGGCCGAGTAGAGCTGGCGGGCCGACACGGCGTCGAGCCGGTGGCCGGCCGCGATCACCCCGCGCCCTGCGGCGACAGCGCCCGACGACACGACGATGACCTCGACGCCGGCACGGTGCAGGGCTGCGATCTGGTCGGCCAGCGCCGCCATGCGGTCGGTATCGAGCGTGCCGTCGGCGCGGGTCAGCACGTTGCTGCCCACCTTTACGACGATGCGTCGGAAGCGGCAGCGTGCCGCGTTTGGTGCGATGTCCGGATTCTCCATGATGTTTATCGGCTGAGCAGATACTCCTTGAACGCTTCGAACTCGGCGCCGAGCGCGACCGTGCGTTTCTCCCCCTTGACGAACTCCTGCAAGCGCTGCGGAATCTCGACCGGCCGGCCGGTGATGCTTTCCACCGTATCGAGGAACTTGGCCGGATGGGCCGTTTCGAGGAAGATGCCCGTTTCGCCGTCGCGCAGTCCGTCGCGCAGCGCACGGTAGCCGCAGGCGCCGTGCGGGTCGAGCAGGTAGCCCGTGCGGGCGAAAGTGTCGGCCACCGTGGCGCGGATCTGGTCGTCGTCGCAGCGGAACGCCGCGACGTCGGCGCGCAGCGCGTCGAGCGAACGGCCGTAGAGGTCGAGGATGCGGGCGAAGTTGTTCGGGTCGCCCACGTCCATCGCGTTGGCCAGCGTCGGAACCGACGGCCGGGGGCGGTAGCTGCCCGTGCGGAGGTATTCGTAAAAGGTGTCGTTGGCGTTGTTGGCGGCGATGAAGCGGTCGACCGGCAGCCCCATGCGTCGGGCGAACAACCCTGCGGTGAGGTTGCCGAAGTTGCCGCTCGGTACGCTCACCACGATCGGCGAGGTTACGCCCTGTGCGCGCAATTGCGCATAGGCGTGGAAGAAATAGAAGGTCTGGGGCAGGAACCGCGCCACGTTGATCGAGTTGGCCGATGTGAGCCGCATCCGTCGTTTGAGCTCCGTATCCGCAAAGGCGCTCTTGACCAGCCGTTGGCAGTCGTCGAACGTGCCTTCGATCTCCAACGCCGTGACGTTGCGTCCCAGCGTCGTGAACTGCTTCTCCTGAATGTCGCTTACGCGCCCTTTGGGGTAGAGTACCACTACGTCGATGCCCTCGACGCCGAGAAACCCGTTGGCCACGGCGCCGCCCGTGTCGCCCGACGTGGCGACGAGCACCGTGACGGGGTGTTCGTCGTCGCGGCCTTCGATGAAGTGGGAGAGGATGCGTGCCATGAAGCGCGCGCCTACGTCCTTGAAGGCCATCGTCGGGCCGTGGAAGAGTTCGAGCGCCCAGATGCCGTCGTCGACCCGGACAACCGGAATGTCGAAGCAGAACGTGTCGCGGACGATGCGCCGCAGCGTTTCGGGTTCGATCTCCTCGCCGAAAAAGGCGTCGGCCACGCGGCAGGCGATCCGGTGGAGGTCCAGACGGGCGATCCCGTCGAAGAATGCGTCGGGCAGCCGCTCGATCCGTTCGGGCATGTAGAGCCCGTTGTCGGGTGCCATGCTGGCGACGACCGCCTCGCGGAGCGAGACTTCGGGCGTGCGGCGGTTTGTGCTGTAATATTTCATCGTGTGGAAACTTGTATTTTTCGTCCGTTATTCGGTACCGTGGATGAAGAGGTCGATGAAGGCATCGCCCCGCAGGTGGCCGTAGCGGCCCCGTCGGGCGCTCTGTTCGTCGTAGGCCCCCACCATGTCGGGATGGCAGCCGCTCCGCCAGATCGTGAAGGGGACCGGCGCGGCGGTGTGGGTGCGCAGCAGGCAGGGCGTCGGGTGGTCGGGAAGGATGGCCAGCGAGACGGGACACTCCCATGCGGAGACCGCTTCGAAGATCGGCCGCACCACCCGTGCGTCGAGCGCTTCGATCGTCCGTACTTTCAGTTCGGCGTCTCCTTCGTGGCCCGCCTCGTCGCTCGCTTCGATATGCAGGAAGACGAAATCCTCGTCGCGCAGCGCCCGCAGCGCGGCCTCGGCCTTGCCTTCGTAGTTGGTGTCGTAGAGCCCCGTCGCTCCTTCGACTTCGACGGGCGTCAGTCCGGCGCAGACGCCGATTCCGCGGATCAGGTCGACGGCCGAGATGACCGAACCGTTGCGGATCGGGGCGTAGCGCTCCTGCAAGGTCTGCATACGGGGGCGGTAGCCCGGCGACCACGGCCAGATGCTCGTGGCCGGCTGTTTTCCGGCAGCCCGGCGCGCCCGATTGACGGGATGATCCGCCAACAACTCCTGCGAACGGAAGATCAGTTCGCGGAGCTGTCGCGCCGTAGGTTCGGCGGCAGCGTCGGCGGCCGACGGCAGCACTTCGGCGAAGGGGCGGTCGGGTACGTCGTGCGGCCCGACGGTGTGGAGCCGCTTGTCGCCGCCGCGGATCGTGAGCAGGTGGCGGTACGAGACGCCCGTGCGGAACCGCACGTCGTCGCTGCCCAGCCGCCGTTGGAGGAAGTCGATCAGTTCGGCCGCTTCGGCCGTGGAGATATGGCCGGCCGAATGGTTGCGGATGCGCTCCTGCTCGACCGTAATGAGGTTGCAGCGCATGACCATTTCGCCGCGCCCGATTTCGACGCCCATGCCGGCCGCTTCGAGCGAACCGCGTCCTTCGAAGACGGAGGGAACGTCGTACCCCAGCAGCGAGAGGTGTGCGATTTCGCTGCCCGGAGCGAACCCTTCGGGCACGGTGTCGAGGATTCCCGAGGCGCCGAGCGCTGCGATGCGGTCGATCGTCGGCTTGCGGGCGGCTTGCAGCGGCGTGCGGCCGCCGAGCCGTGGAATCGGTTCGTCGGCCATTCCGTCGCCGAGGATGATGAGGTACTTCATGGTCTATCGGATATTGGCGATGCGGATGATATCGGCGAAGACGCCTGCGGCCGTCACCTCCGCGCCGGCGCCGTACCCCTTGATCTGGATCGGGTATTTGCGGTAGCGTTCGGTGGTGATGAGGATGACGTTGTTGCTGCCCGAAAGGTGGTAGAACGGGCTTTCGTTGTCGACCTCTTCGAGCCCGACCGAGGTGCGTCCGTCCTCCATGCGGGCGATGAAACGCAGCCGTTTCCCTTCGGTTTCGAGCCGTCGCCGCCATGTTTCGAAGCGGGCGTCCGTTTCGGGCAGGCGATGCCAGAACTCGTCGATGCTCCCCTCGAAGCAGCTTTCGGGCAGGAAGGTGCGCCGCTCCACGTCGCGCTGTTCGACGGCATAGCCCGCTTCGCGCGTGAGGATCACCAGCTTGCGGATGACGTCCGTGCCGCTCAGGTCGACGCGCGGATCGGGTTCGGCATAGCCTGCCTCCTGAGCCATGCGTACGGCGCGGCTGAACGGAATTTCGGCGCTCATGCGGTCGAAGATGTAGTTGAGCGTCCCCGAAACCACCGCCTCGATGCGCAGGATGCGGTCGCCGCTGTTTATCAGGTCGGAGATCGTGTTGATGATCGGCAGACCGGCGCCGACGTTGGTCTCGAAGAGGAATTTCGCGTTGCGTTTGCGCGAGACGGTTTTGAGCTCGCGGTAGAGGGCGTAGTCGGACGACGCGGCGATCTTGTTGGAGGCCACCACCGAGACGTTGTGGTCGAGCAGCGAACGGTAGAGCGCCGCCACCTCCGCGCTGGCCGTGCAGTCGACGAAGACCGAGTTGTAGATGTTCAGGGCGAGGATTTCGTCGCGCAGGCTCTCCGGCGTCGAGGGCGTTCCCTCCTCTTCGAGCCGCCGGAGGCAGTCGTTCAGGACGATGCCTTCGGCGTCGATGAGCCGTTTGCGGGAGTTGGCGATTCCCACGACGCGGATTTGGAGTCCGTTGTCGGCCATGAGCGTGCGCCGTTGCAGGCGGATCTGTTCCAGCAGGTCGCGCCCCACCTGTCCGACGCCAGCCACGAAGATGTTGAGTACCTGATACTCCGACAGGAAGAACGAGTCGTGGATCACGTTGATCGCCTTCGGAAGGCTTTCGAGCGTCACGACCACCGAGATGTTGGTCTCCGAGGCGCCCTGCGTGCAGGCGATGACGTTGATGCCGTTGCGTCCCAGCGTCCCGAACAGCTTGCCCGCGATGCCGGGCGTATGTTTCATGTCGTCGCCCACCACGGCGATCGTCGCCAGGTCGTGTTCGGCGGTGATGCTGCCCACCTCGCCGATCTCGATTTCGGGGGCGAACTCCCTGGTGAGCATCGCGATGGCCAGATCGGCGTCCTCGTTGCGCAGTCCGATCGACGTGGTGTTCTCCGAGGCGGCCTGCGACACGAAGAAGACGCTGATGCCGGCCCTGGCCAGTGTGCGGAAGATGCGGTGGTTGACGCCGATCACGCCTACCATGCCCAGCCCTTGAATGGTCACCAGACAGGTGTTGTTGATCGAGGAGATCCCCTTGATCGCCTTGTCGCGCCCCTGCACCCGCTCGCGGGAGATGAACGTGCCCGGCGCTTCGGGGTTGAAGGTGTTCTTGATCAGGATGGGGATGTCGCGGTGGTAGACCGGGAAGATCGTGGGCGGATAGACCACCTTCGCGCCGAAGTTGCACAGCTCCATCGCCTCTTCGAAGCTCAGCCGGTCGATGACATAGGCATCGCTGATGACGCGCGGGTCGGCCGTCATGAAACCGTCGACGTCGGTCCAGATTTCGAGCGTCTCGGCGTTCAGCGCGGCGGCGATGAGTGCGGCGGTGTAGTCCGATCCGCCGCGCCCCAGATTGGTCACGTCGCCCGTGGCGCAGTCCGAGGCGATGAAGCCCGGCACTACCGACACGCGGGGGCGGTCGGCCAGACGCTCCCTGATGAGCTTTTCGGTCAGATCCGGTTCGGCGATGTGCTTTCCGAAGTCGGTCTTCGTGCGGATGAACTCCCTCGCGTCGTAGAGCCGCGAGCCTTCGAGCACGGCGGCCACGATTCCCGACGAGAGGCGTTCGCCGTAGCTGACGATCGCGTCGCCCGTGCGGGGCGAGAGGTCGCGGATCAGGTAGACGCCGCGCAGGATATTGGCCAGTTCGTCGAGCAGTTCGTCCGTCCGCCGGCGGATCGCGCCGCGCCGCTCGGACGCCACCGTTTCGTCGATTGTCGTGCGGTGGCGGGCCACGATTTCGGCCAGCGAGTCGGTGTAGTCGGGCTTTCCGGCCGCGGCTGCGGCCGCCGTGGCCAGCAGACGGTCGGTGATGCCGCCCAGCGCCGAAACGACCACGACGATCTGGCCGTCGTTGGCGGCGACGATCCTGCGCACCTGTCGCAGACCTTGTGCGGAACCTACCGACGATCCGCCGAATTTCAATACTTTCATCTGTTTCGTTGTTTTACTGCCGGAGCAGTCGTAAATACTCGGAGTTATCCGTCCCGTCGTCATTCGTCCCGGGCGGTGCGGTGGACGTCCTGCACGGCGCGTCCCGACGGATCGTCGAGGTTGCGGAACGATTCGTCCCACGCCAGCGCCTCGGCCGTGCTGCACGCCACCGAAGGCACCGACGGCACGCACTGTGCGGCCGTCTGCGAGGGGAAACACTCCTCGAAGATCGTGCGGTAGTAGTACTCCTCCTTGTTGCGCGGCGGGTTGACCGGAAAGCGGTCGGCCGCCTGCGCCATTTCGCGGTCGGAGACCGCGGCCTCCGTGAATGCTTTGAGCGAGTCGATCCAGCCGTAGCCCACGCCGTCGGAGAACTGCTCCTTCTGCCGCCAGACGATCTCCGGCGGCAGGAGGTCTTCGAACGCCTTGCGCAGAATCCACTTTTCGATGCGTCCGTTGCGGGGGCGTTTGGCTTCGGGGGCGATGCGCATGGCCGTGTCCAGGAACTCCGTGTCGAGGAACGGCACGCGGCCTTCGATCCCCCACGCCGCGAGCGACTTGTTGGCGCGCAGGCAGTCGTACTGATGCAGGCGGCCGATCTTGCGCACCGTCTCTTCGTGGAAGGCGCGGGCGTCGGGGGCCTTGTGGAAATAGAGGTAGCCGCCGAAAATCTCGTCGGCACCCTCGCCCGACAGCACCATCTTGACGCCCATCGACTTGATGACGCGCGCCAGCAGGTACATCGGCGTCGAGGCGCGCACGGTCGTCACGTCGTAGGTTTCGATGTGGTAGATCACGTCGCGCAGGGCGTCGAGCCCCTCCTGGACGGTGTAGTGGATTTCGTGGTGCACCGTACCGATGTGGTCGGCGACCTTGCGTGCGGCACGGAGGTCGGGAGCGCCTTTCAGGCCGACGGCGAACGAGTGGAGGCAGGGCCACCACGCACCGTCGCGTCCTTCGGTCTCGATGCGGCGGTCGGCGAAGCGTTTGGCTACGGCCGAGATGATCGACGAATCGAGTCCGCCCGACAGCAGCACGCCGTAGGGAACGTCGGACATCAGCTGTCGTCGGACGGCCGCTTCGAGCGCCGAGCGCAGCGCGGCAGGGTCGGCGTCGCCCTGCTCGACGGCTTCGTAGTCGAACCAGTCGCGCGTGTACCAGCGCGTCGTCTTCCCCTCGCGGCTCCACCGGTAGTGCCCCGGCTCGAAGGGGCGGATGACGTTGCACACCCCTTCGAGCGCCTTCAACTCCGATGCGACGTAGCACCGTTCGTCGGCATCCCAGCCGATGTAGAGCGGAATGACGCCGACGGGGTCGCGGGCGATGAGGTACTCGTCGCGCTCGATGTCGTAGAGCGCGAAGGCGAAGATGCCGTTGAGCCGGTCGAGCAGCCCCGCGCCGTATTTGCGGTAGAGCGGGAGGATCACCTCGCAGTCCGAACCGGTGCGGAAGTCGTACTCGCCGGCCAGCTCGCGCCGCAGTTCGCGGTGGTTGTAGATCTCGCCGTTGACGGCCAGCACCAGCCTGCCGTCGGGGCTGTAAAGGGGTTGCCCGCCCGACTGCGGGTCGACGATCGAGAGGCGTTCGTGAGAGAGCACGGCGCGCGGGCCGCAGTAGATGCCCGACCAATCGGGCCCTCGATGCCGGATTTTTCCCGACATCCGCAGCACCTGCGCACGCAGGTTCTCACCGTTTCGTCCGATTTCGAACACTCCGACAAAGCCGCACATAACAGTAGGTTTTAGTTGTTTTCGGGGCGCAGCTTGCGCACGACGGCGCCGGCCTGCCACATTTCGCTTTCACGCAGTTCGCGCAACTCCTCTTCGAGCTTCTGGCGGTAGTCGGGCTTGCTGTTCAGGTCGATCGACCGCTGTGCCTCGCGACCGGTGGCCACCTCTTCGTAGAGCTGTTCGAAGACGGGTTTCGCAGCGTCTCGGAAGCGTTTCCACCAGTCGAGCGCGCCGCGCTGCGCCGTGGTCGAGCAGTTGGCGTACATCCAGTCCATGCCGTTTTCGGCCACGAGCGGCATGAGCGACTGCGTGAGCTCCTCGACCGTCTCGTTGAAGGCCTCCGAGGGGGTGTGGCCGTGTGCGCGCAGCGTCTCGTACTGGGCGGCGAAGATGCCCTGGATGGCGCCCATGAGCGTGCCGCGTTCGCCCGTCAGGTCGGAGTAGACCTCGCGTTTGAAGTCGGTCTCGAAGAGATAACCCGAACCGACGCCGATGCCGAGGGCCACCACGCGCTCGAAGGCGCGTCCCGTCGCATCCTGGAAGACGGCGAAACTCGAATTGAGACCGCGTCCTTCGAGGAACATCCGCCGCAGCGAGGTGCCCGATCCCTTGGGGGCGATCAGGATCACGTCCACGTCGGCCGGCGGGACGATGCCCGTGCGCTCCTTGTAGGTGATGCCGAACCCGTGCGAGAAGTAGAGCGCCTTGCCGGCCGTGAGGTGTTTGCGGAGCGCGGGCCACACGGCGATCTGGCCTGCGTCGGAGAGCAGGTACTGGATGATCGTGCCGCGCTCGGCCGCCTCCTCGATGCCGAAGAGCGTCTGCCCCGGTACCCAGCCGTCGGCGACGGCCCGTTCCCAGCTGCGGGTGCCCTCGCGCTGGCCTACGATGACGTTGAAGCCGTTGTCGCGCAGGTTGAGCGACTGTCCGGGGCCCTGTACGCCGTAGCCGATGACGGCGATCGTCTCGTTTTCGAGGACTTTGCGTGCCTTCTCCAATGGAAACTCTTCGCGGGTGACGACGGTTTCGTTTACACCGCCGAAATTGATCTGTGCCATAGTCGTAACTGTTTTTTATGAAAGTTTTCTGTCGTTTCGTGCGAGTTCTTCGAGATATTCGTTGAGCAGTTCGCGCCGCGATTTGACGATCGCCACCGTGCCGCTGCGCACGAACTGCTGTACGCCGTAGGGTTGCAGCAGTTCGAACAGTTCGCGCGTTTCGCTCTTGTAGCCGGTCTTTTCGACGACGATGTAGTCGTCGTCGATTTCGAGGATGCGCACGTTGTGCCGGCGGACGAGCTGTTCGACGTTGCGGCTGCGCGTGACCTTGTAGAGGGCGATCTCCTGCTGCACCACCTCGTCGGAGGTGAAGACGAAGACTTTGAGCACGTCGATGCGCTTTTCGACCTGTCGCGCGAGCTTTTCGATCTTTTCGGGATCGGTGCGCACGACGATCGTGAATTTGTGGATGCCCGCGAGCGCCGATTCGGAGGTGGTCAGACTCTCGATATTGACGTTGCGGCAGGTGAAGACCGTGGTGATCTGGCTCAACAGACCCACCTTGTTCTCCGAAAAGACGGTGATGATGTATTCCTGTTCCATACTGTCGTTGTTATTCGAGCCGGATGTCCGAGACCGGAGCGCCGGCCGGAACCATCGGGAAGACGTTTTCCTCGTTTTCGACCCGCACTTCGAGCAGATAGGCGCCCGCATGGGCCTTCATGGCGGCGACGGCCTGCGGCAGCTCCCCGCGCCGCTCGACGCAGCGGTATTCGATTCCGTTGGCGCGGGCGATCAACCCGAAATCGGGGTTGACCATCTCGGTCGACGAGTAGCGGCGGTCGTAGAAAAGTTCCTGCCACTGGCGCACCATGCCCAGGAAGGAGTTGTTGAGCAGGACGATCTTCACGCAGACGTGCGACTGGAAAATCGTCGCCAGCTCCTGAATGGTCATTTGCAGCCCGCCGTCGCCCGCGAAGAGGACGACCTCGCGGTCGGGAGCGCCCAGCTTGGCGCCGATGGCGGCCGGGAGGCCGAACCCCATGGTTCCCAGACCGCCCGACGTGACGACGCTGCGGCTGCGGCGGAACCCGAAGTAGCGGGCGGCGAACATCTGTTGCTGCCCCACGTCGGTGACCATCACCGCGTCGCGGTCGTAGGCGCGTGCCACGGCGTCGACCGCCTCGCCCATGCGGATGCGCCCTCCGTCGGGACGGATCGCCCGCCGCACCACACGCTCGTACTCGATGCGGTCGCAGGCGCGGAACTCCTCGATCCATGCGCTGTGGTCGCGCGGGCGGATGCGTTCGGTCAGCAGCGGGAGCGTGCGCTTGACGTCGCCCACGAGGGGCACGTCGGCATGGACGATCTTGTCGATTTCGGAGGGGTCGATCTCCAAATGGATGATCCGGGCGTTGGGGCCGAAGGCGGCGGGGTCGCCCGTTACGCGGTCGTCGAAACGCATTCCGACGGCGACGAGCAGGTCGCACTCCTTGTTTTTGATGTTGGGGCCGTAGTTGCCGTGCATCCCCAGCATTCCCACGTTGCGGGGGTCGTCGCTCGGCAGCGCCGAGAGGCCCAGCAGCGTCGAGGCGGCCGGCATGCCGCTGCGATCGAGAAAGGCCCGCAGTTCGGCTTCGGCGTTGCCCAGGATCGCTCCCTGGCCAATCATTGCCAGCGGCCGCCGGGCTTCGTCGATGAGCCGTGCCGCTTCCTCGATGCGTCTTGCGTCGGGCGTAAGGGCGGGTGCGTAGCTGCGGATCGAGGTGATCCGTTCGTAGCGGAAGGGCGCCGTCGCGCATTGGGCGTCCTTGGTGATGTCGACCACGACGGGGCCCGGGCGCCCCGAACGGGCGATGTAGAAGGCTTTGGCGATGGCCGCCGGAATCTCTTCGGGGTATTTGACCTGGCAGTTCCATTTCGTGACAGCCTGCGTGATCCCGACGAAGTTGGTCTCCTGAAAGGCGTCGGTTCCCAGCAGTGTCGAACCTACCTGTCCGGTGACGAGTACCAGCGGCGTGGAGTCCATCAGCGCGTCGGCCAGTCCGGTCACGGTGTTCGTCGCACCCGGGCCGGAGGTGACCAGGCAGACGCCCACGCGGCCGCTTACGCGGGCATAGCCCTGCGCGGCGTGGACGGCGCCTTGCTCGTGGCGCACGAGGATGTGGCGCAGCCGGTCGCGATAGTCGTAGAGCGCGTCGTAGACGGGGATGATCGCGCCGCCGGGATAGCCGAAGAGGGTCTCGACGCCTTCGCGCAGAAACGATTCGATCAGGGCTTGCGATCCGGTGAGCAGCGGCGCTTCGGCCGTTTGCCGTTCTTCGGGTCGGAAGGGTTCGGTCGTATTCATATCCAATCGGTTTTATGCGTTGTCGGGTGTATCGATCAGGCGCACGGCGCCCTTGTCTGCCGAGCTGACCAGCAGGGCGTAGGCGCGCAGCGAGGTCGGGACGCGGCGTTCGCGTGCGGCCGGCGCATACCGTTTCACGGCGGCCTTGCGCGCGGCGATCTCCCGTTCGTCGACCAGCAGCCGGATCGAACGGTTGGGAATGTCGATCTCGATCGGATCGCCCGTGCGCACGATGGCGATCTCGCCGCCTGCGGCGGCTTCGGGCGATACGTGCCCGATCGAAAGCCCCGACGTGCCGCCCGAGAAACGTCCGTCGGTCACGAGCGCGCATACCTTGTCGAGCCGTTTCGATTTGAGGTAGGAGGTGGGGTAGAGCATCTCCTGCATTCCGGGGCCGCCTTTGGGCCCTTCGTAGCGGATGACGACTACCTCGCCCGGCCGTACCTCGTCGCCGAGAATCCCCTCCATGGCCTGCTCCTGCGATTCGTAGACGCGGGCCGGCCCGCGGAAGAGCAGCAGTTTTTCGTCGACGCCGGCGGTCTTGACGACGCAGCCGCAGCGGGCGATGTTGCCCGTCAGCACGGCCAGCCCTCCGTCGCGGAAATAGGCGTGCTCCGTGTCGCGGATGCAGCCCGCCGCGCGGTCGGTGTCGAGCGTTTCGTAGCGGGTGTCCTGTACGCCCAGCTGCCGGTCGCCCTTGCCGGCGGGGGCGCTTCGCCAGCGGCCGAGGGCGTCGTCGCCCACCGTCGCGCTGCGCAGGTCGCAGGCGGCGATCGCCTCGCCCAGCGTGCGGCCGTCGATCCGCCGCACGGAGGTGTCGACGAGTTTCGCGCGGTCGAGTTCTCCCAGGATCGAGAGGATGCCTCCGGCGCGGTTGACATCCTGGATATGGTAGTGCGAGTTGGGTGCGACCTTGCACAGCACGGGTACCTTGCGCGAGAGGCGGTCGATGTCGTGCATCGTGAAGTCCACGCCCGCCTCGTGGGCCACGGCCAGCAGGTGCAGCACGGTGTTGGTCGAGCCGCCCATGGCGATATCGAGCGACATGGCGTTCTCGAAGGCCGCCTTCGTGGCGATCGAGCGCGGCAGCAGCGAGTCGTCGCCTTCGAAGTAGTAGCGTTCGGCGTTGCGGACGATGAGCGCGGCGGCCTCTTCGAACAGCCGGCGGCGCGCGACGTGCGTGGCGACGATCGTGCCGTTGCCCGGCAGCGAGAGTCCCAGCGCTTCGGTGAGGCAGTTCATCGAGTTGGCGGTGAACATCCCCGAACACGACCCGCAGCCCGGGCAGGCGCAGCGTTCGATGCGTGCCGCCTCCTCGTCGCTGCAACGGTCGTCGGCGCCCATCACCATCGCGTCGATCAGGTCGACGTCGCGGTCGCCGAAACGGCCCGCTTCCATCGGCCCGCCCGAAACGAAGACCGTCGGGATGTTGAGCCGCATGGCGGCCATCAGCATCCCGGGCGTGATCTTGTCGCAATTGCTGATGCACACCAGTGCGTCGATGCAATGGGCGTTGGCCATGTATTCGACGCTGTCGGCGATGATTTCGCGCGAGGGGAGCGAGTAGAGCATCCCGTCGTGTCCCATGGCGATTCCGTCGTCGACGGCGATGGTGTCGAACTCGGCAGCGAAACAGCCGCACGCTTCGATGCGCTGTTTGACCTGCTGGCCGATCTCGTGCAGGTGCACGTGGCCCGGGACCAATTGCGTGAACGAATTGGCGATGCCGATGATCGGCCGGCCGAACTGTTCCTCGCGCATGCCGTTGGCGCGCCAGAGGCTTCGGGCTCCGGCCATCCGACGACCGGTCGTCGTCACGGCGCTTCTGAGTGGATGTTTCATGGTTGTCCGTTCGTTTTCAACAGTCGTTTTCCCGCCGCGGCGCGGTTTCCGCAAGTGCGGCTCCGCTCATTCGGCTTGACGAAAACGGCTCCTTTTTTTCGTGTTTCCCTTTTAAACGGCGAAGCCCTTCTCTCGGGGGAGAAAGGCTTCGTCTATTCATATACATATAAACCACCCTTCTCCCGTCATGATTCCGTGACGACGAGCAGCAAATTAATGACGTGGATATATGTATGGTTCAACGTGTGCATGTACCGTATCCGGTTGCTGGTTACGAAGCAAAAGTAGGAATATAAAATTACATTACCAAGCTAATTCGTAAAAAAATATAATAACATAACAATCAATCGGAAAGTTTTCGACGGAGGTTTTTATTTTATTCCGATTCCGCTCGTTTGGTTACAATCCGTAACCGGCGTACGGAACCGGCTAAACCCTTTTTCGGCCGATCGTGCCGCACGGGAACTCCGTCGGTTCCGATTCGGGGATTACGATCCGTCGTCCGGTCGCTGCCGGAAGGGCGCTCATATCTGCGCGGCGATGAAATCCCCGACTGCCGACGTGCGGTAGCTGCGCTGGCCCGGGGCGGTGAGGTCCTCGGTGACGACACCCGCGGCGAGGGTGCGGTCGATCGCCTTGCGCACGGCCCTGCCTTCGGCTCCGAGGCCCAGGTGTTCCAGCAGCAGGGCGGCCGAGAGGACGGCGGCCATCGGGTTGGCGATGTCCTTGCCTGCCGCCTGCGGATACGATCCGTGGACGGGTTCGAACAGAGCGCACTTCGCGCCGATGCTCGCCGACGAGAGCATTCCCAGCGAACCGCTGATGACGCTGGCTTCGTCGGTCAGGATGTCGCCGAACATGTTCTCGGTCACGATCACGTCGAAATCGGTCGGCCGGCGGATGATCTGCATCGCGGCGTTATCCACGAACATGAAATCGACCGTCACGTCGGGATATTCGCAGGCGGTGCGCTGGGCCGTTTCGCGCCACATGCGCGACGTCTCCAACACGTTGGCCTTGTCGACTACCGTGAGGTGCCGCCGCCGTGTCCCGGCCAGCCGGAAGGCGACGCGAAGCACCTGTTCGATCTCGTCGATCGTGTAGGTGCAGGTGTCGTAGGCGCGCGTGTCGTGCCGGTCGCGTCCCTGCCGTCCGAAATAGATGCCGCTCGTCAGCTCGCGCACGCAGATGAAATCCGTGCCGCGCACCACGTCGGCTTTGAGCGGCGAACGGTCGACCAACGGTTCGTAGACCGTCACCGGACGCAGGTTGGCGAAGAGCCCCAGGGCCTTGCGCATACGCAGCAACCCCTGTTCGGGACGAACCTTCGCTTTGGGGTTGTTGTCGTATTTAGGATCTCCGATGGCGCCGAACAGCACGGCGTCGGCCTCGCGGCAGATGCAGTGGGTCGTGTCGGGGTAGGGATTGCCGGTGGCGTCGATCGCCGCGGCGCCTACCAGCGCCTCGGTGTAGCGGATGCGGTGGCCGAATTTCGCCGCCGTGCGGTCGAGTACTTTCGTGGCTTCGGCGATGATCTCCGGGCCGATGCCGTCGCCGGGCAAAAGAGCGATGTTGATATCCATAGTCGTTGCAGGTTGTTTGGTCTCGTGAGGATGTTATCGTCGGGAGGCTTCGAACGCCTCGATCCGGTCGGCGATGCTCAGCAGGTAGTCCACGTCGTCGTAGCCGTTGAGCAGGCATTTCTTTTTATAGGCGTCGATCTCGAACCGCTCGCTGCGGCCGTCGGAGAGGGCGGTCAGCGTCTGCGCTTCCAGATCGACCGTGAAGCGGGATGCCGGATCGCGGCGCAGGTCGTCGAAGATCGCGGCGAGAAAGTCGTCGCTCACGCGCAGCGGCAGCAGGCCGTTGTTGAGGGCGTTGTTGCGGAAGATGTCGGCGAAGAAACTCGACACCACCACGCGGAAGCCGTAGTCGGCCAGCGCCCAGGCGGCATGTTCGCGCGAGCTGCCGCAGCCGAAGTTGCGGCCCGCGACGAGAATCCGCCCCTCGTAACGCGGGTCGTTGAGCGGGAATGCGGCGATCGGACGCCCCTCGGCGTCGTAGCGCCAGTCGCGGAAAAGATTGTCGCCGAATCCCTTGCGTTCGGTCGCTTTCAGGAAGCGCGCCGGAATGATCTGATCGGTGTCGATGTTCTCCGCCTCGACGGGCACCGCCCCCGAAGTGAAGGTCGTGAATTTGGGAATAGCCATTGTATTACGCGTTTGTTTTTCAGCAGTCCTTTTCTCGCCTCGGCAGAGCTCGCGCAAGTGCGGTTTTGCTCATTTGGCTTAACGAAAAGGTTCACATTCGTGCACCTTTTCTCGCCTCGGCATAGTCCGAACTTCGTTCGGCTCTGCGCTCGGCTTATCGAAAAGGTTCGTTTGCAACGTTCGTTTTCAATCGTCCGGCGGGAACCCGAACAGCTCCCGCGGGTCTGCGATCCGGCCGCTGACGGCGGCGGCCGCCGCTACGGCGACGCCCGACAGCAGCGTGCGTGCTCCCGGCCCCTGACGCCCTTCGAAATTGCGGTTGGAGGTCGAGACGCAGTACTTGCCGGCGGGAATCTTGTCGGCATTCATCGCCAGACAGGCCGAGCAGCCCGGCTGGCGCAGTTCGAATCCTGCGGCGGCGAGAATCCGATCCAGTCCTTCGGCCTTCGCAGCGGCCTCCACGGCCTTCGAGCCGGGGACGATCCATGCCGTCACTTCCGGAGCTTTGCGCCGTCCCTCGACCAGACGGGCGAAACGCCGCAGGTCTTCGATGCGGCCGTTGGTGCAGCTGCCGACGAAAACGTAGTCGACGGGTTTGCCCAGCAGCCGTTCGCCGGCATCGAATCCCATATATTCCAGCGCTTTGGGATCGGCGTCGGCGGGAATCGCCGCGTCGACGGCCATCCCCATGCCGGGATTCGTCCCGTAGGTAATCATCGGTGCGATCTCGGCGGCGTCGAACCGGTATTCGCGGTCGAAACGTGCGTCGGCATCGCTGTAAAGTTCCCGCCACCGCGCTACGGCGGCGTCGAACGCCTCGCCCTGCGGCGCGCGTTCGCGTCCGCGCAGGTAGTCGAAGGTCGTCTGGTCGGGGGCGATCATGCCGCCGCGGGCGCCGCACTCGATACTCATGTTGCATACCGTCATGCGTCCCTCCATCGAGAGCGAGCGGATCGCCTCGCCGGCGAATTCGATGAAATGGTCGGTTCCGCCCGAAGCGGTGATGCGCGCGATGATGTGGAGAATGATGTCCTTGGCCTCCGTGCCCGAGGGCAGCGTGCCGTCGACGGTGATGCGCATCGCGCGCGGCTTGCCTTGCAGGATGCACTGGCTGGCCAGTACCATTTCGACTTCGGAGGTTCCCACGCCGAAGGCGACGGCCCCCAGCGCGCCGTGCGTGGAGGTGTGGCTGTCGCCGCAGACGATCGTCATGCCCGGCTGCGTGAGCCCCAGTTCGGGGCCGATGATGTGTACGATCCCCTGCCGCGGATCGCCCATGCCGAAGTGCTCGATGCCGTAGCGGGCGCAGTTGGCGCGCAGCGTCTCGACCTGATGCCGCGACTGAGGCTCGGCGATGGGGAGGTGCTGGTCGACGGTGGGGATGTTGTGGTCGACCGTGGCGGTGATGCGGTCGGGATGTACCACGCCGACGCCGCGCCGCGCGAGTCCGGCGAAGGCCACGGGCGAGGTTACCTCGTGGATGTACTGCCGGTCGATGTAGAGCACCGTGCGGCCGCCCTCCTCGGTGCGCACCGTGTGCGCATCCCAGATTTTGTCCAGAAGCGTCCGTCCCATGCTACTCCTCCTTCTCTTTGCGTTCGGTGACGTTCAGCACGCGCAGCGCGTCGAGAAATGCCTCGACCGACGCGCGCGTCGTATCGGTGTGGGCTGCGAAGCCGTGCACGGTGCGTTCGCCGCATTCGACCTGTACGTGGACGCGCCCCACGTCGTCCGAGCCGCGCGTGACGGCCTGCATCAGGAACTCCGAGAGGGTGACCCGCTCGTTGACGAGCTTCTTGATGGCCGAGACGGCCGCGTCGACCGGTCCGTTTCCCGTGGCGATCGACATGCGTTCGTGGTCGCCGAATTTCAGTACGACGGTGGCCGTCGGAACGAGGGTTCCGGTGGTCACTTGCAGGAATTTGAGCGCGATCGACTGTTTGCGGATGCGGTCGATGTCGCCTACCAGGTAGAGCAGGTCGTAGTCGTGGATCTCCTTTTTCCGGTCGGCCAGTGCGAGGAACTTGTCGTAGGTGGCGTTCAGTTCTTCCGGCGTGAGGTCGTAACCCAGCAGTTCGAGCCGGTGCACCAGTGCCGCGCGGCCGCTGCGGGCCGTCAGGGCGATGACCGATTCGTTGAGCCCGATGTCCTGCGGGTCGATGATCTCGTAGGTCTGCCGGTGTTTGAGCACGCCGTCCTGGTGGATTCCCGACGAGTGGGCGAAGGCGTTGCGTCCGACGATCGCCTTGTTGGGCTGCACGGGCATGTTCATCAGGCTCGACACCAGATGCGAGGCCTTGGTGATGAGCTGCGAGTTGATGCGCGTGTCGATGTCGAGTTCGCGGTGGCAGCGCAGCGTCATCACCACCTCTTCGAGCGAGGTGTTGCCCGCCCGTTCGCCGATGCCGTTGATCGTTACCTCGGCCTGCCGGGCGCCGTTGAGAACGGCGCTTAGCGTGTTGGCCGTCGCCATGCCCAGATCGTTGTGGCAGTGAGTGGAGATGATCGCACGGTCGATGTTGGCGACGTGTTCGACCAGATAGCGGATCTTCGCTCCGTACTCCTGCGGCAGGCAGTAGCCCGTCGTGTCGGGGATGTTGACCACCGTGGCGCCGGCCGCAATGGCCGCTTCGACCACGCGGGCGAGGTATTCGGGTTCGGCCCGGCCGGCGTCTTCGGCGTAGAACTCCACGTCTTCGACGTAGCGTTTGGCGTATTTTACCGCGTCGACAGCCGTTTCGAGTATCTTTTCGGGCGTCGAACGCAGTTTGTCGTAGATGTGCTGGGGCGAGACGCCGATACCGGTGTGGATCCGCTTGTGCCTGGCCAGCCGCAGGGCATCGGCCGCTACGTCGATGTCCTTGCGTACAGCGCGTGTGAGCGCGCAGATCGTCGGCTCGGAGACGGCCTTCGAAATTTCGAGCACGGAGTTGAAGTCTCCGGGGCTGGAGATCGGGAATCCCGCCTCGATGATGTCCACGCCGAGGCTTTCCAGCAACTTGGCGACCTCGATCTTTTCGATCGTGTTCAACTGGCAGCCGGGAACCTGCTCGCCGTCGCGGAGCGTGGTGTCGAAAATGTACAATCTCTCACTCATATTCTGTCGGTCTTCTGATGTCGGGCGATCGTTCGATCGCTCCGAATCCGTGTTTTCCTGCAAAAAGCCGTGTGTCCGCCCGTATCCGCTGGGCCTCCCGCTGTCGGAGTCCGCTCTTTCCGCTGCGAAGAAGCCGAAGCCTGCCGGAATCTCCGCAGCCGGCCCCGGCCGGATGTCATGTATTTCCGAAAGGGTGAACCTTGTCGCCCGATCTTTCGTCGCCGGCGTGCGAAATGGCCGGTTCGGCGGATTTTGATTACGATTCGTAACTGAAACGGGTGAAACAGATGCTAAATTTATAAAATATCATCCTGCTTAGGCACGAAATGAAACTATATATAGTTTCGTAATCCATTCATTCATTTGCAAATATATAAATTATTCAAGAATTTCAAAAATATTTTCCGTGAAGTTTCGAATAATAATACGATCCCGTTTCGGTGCGACGAAATTCCGTCTGTTTTCTTTCCGGCACCGAATCCATCCGGCCTACGAACGTCGTGCGTCGACAGCATTTCGGCGGCGGACGGGGTGGAATGCCGTGGGAGAATATCCCTCCCGCGGTATCTTCTCGTAATCGGAACTAATTTGGAATTGGGTGTTATTTTATTGATTTATAGCAAGTATTGGAGTCGTTGTGAGGTCGGCCTCGAAAATTGTCTCCGGCGAGCGTGCCGGAAGCGGGCGTGCCGGAATATTCTTCGGCGGCGGAAGCGGTACGTCCGTCGTCGAACGAGTGGCCGGAAGGAGGCAGGTACGGCCGGTTATAAATCGTAACTTCCGGTTTTTCCGCTCTTTGGGACGGGTCTGTGGATTCTTTCTCTTCGGCAGGAGGCGCGCCGCAGGCCGGAACTGTTCGCAGAAAAACGGGGGCGGCGGACATCCGTCGTCCGCCGCCCCCGTTTTTCATCGGTGATTGCGCGTTTATCCGATCTCCCACGTCTCGCCCGCGTGGAGCAGGTCGTCCATGCAGCGGATCGGGTTGGAGTTCCGGACTTCGGCGACCTGTTCGGCCACCTTGCGGTCGTAGACGTGCGTGTCCTCCACCTCGCGGATCACGCCGACGGCCACCGGCATGTCGGGGTATTTCATCGCCGCGAGCATCAGATGCAGCGAGGTATCGCGCTCGTGTGCGTCGTGCGTGAGAACGTCGTCGATCGTGTATCCGTCTTCGCCGACGGTCACCGCTTTCAGCTTGCCGTTCTCGCGCACGAGGCCCTTGTCGCGGTTCGTGCCGAAGAGCATCTTCTCGCCGTGGCGCAGCACGATCGTGCGTTCGGCGCGGGTGGCTTTGTCTCCGGCGAAATCGGCGTGTGTCTTATTGTTGAAGATCACGCAGTTGACCAGACATTCGACCACCGACATCCCCTGATGGCGTGCGGCGGCCAGCAGGCACGACTTGGTCAGCTCGACGTCGGCGTCCACCGTGCGGGCGAAGAAGGTCGCCTTGGCGCCGATGGCCAGTTCGCCGGGATTGAACGGCTTTTCGATCGTGCCGTAGGGCGAGGTCTTGGTGACCTTGCCCAGCTTGGTCGTGGGCGAGTACTGCCCTTTGGTCAGTCCGTAGATCTCGTTGTTGAAGAGGATGCAGTTGAGATCGACGTTGCGCCGGATGGCGTGGATGAAGTGGTTGCCGCCGATGGCCAGCGAGTCGCCGTCGCCGGTGCAGACCCAGACGCTCAGGTCGGGATTGGCGACCTTGACGCCCGTGGCCACGGCATTGGCGCGGCCGTGGATCGTGTGGAACCCGAAGGTCTTCATATAGTAGATGAAGCGCGACGAGCAGCCGATGCCCGAAATGAAGACGAACCGGTTGTGCGACGTGTCGAGCGCATCGGCGATTTCGGGCATGGCGCGTTGCACGGCGTTCAGCACTGCGTGGTCGCCGCATCCGGGGCACCATTTGACCTCTTGATCCGATTTGAAATCGGCGGGTGTGTAGTTGTATGTTGCCATAATCGTTATTTTCGGATTGTACGTTTATCGGTCGGCAGCATCGAGCCGATTTCAAACCGCTTCGCTTGAATATCGACAAACCCTCCAAACCTCCCTTTGAAAAGGGAGGCTTCTGCGGCGGGTGTGTAGTTGTATGTTGCCATGAGCTTGTTATCTATTTCTCGTTCAAAATCCGGTTGAATTCCTCTTTCAGTTCCACGACGGTGAAGGGCAGGCCCTCGCACTTGTTATACTGCCCGAAGCGGAATTCCTGGAACTGCTGGCGCAGGTAGGAGGCCAGCTGCCCTTCGTTGAGCTCGCAGACGACGATGCGGCGGAAACCGCCGAGGATCTCGCGCACGCCGTGCGGCAGCGGGTGGATGTAGTTGAAGTGGCACAACGAGATGCGCTTGCCCTCCTCCTGCAACTGCTCCACGGCGCTCTGCACGTTGCCGCGCGTACCGCCCCAGCCGATCACCAGCAGGTCGCCTTCGGCCGCGCCCATGACCTCCTGACGCGGCAGGTCGTCCGTCACGGCCGCTACCTTGGCGGCGCGGGTGCGCACCATCTCCTGATGGTTGGCCGGTTCGTAGGAGATACACCCTTTCAGACAGTGTTTTTCGAGGCCGCCGATGCGGTGTTCGAGGCCCGCCTTGCCCGGGAAGGCCCAGCCGCGGACGTGGCGGGCGTCGCGGGCATAGGGCATGAACGCCTCGCCCTCGGGGTGCGGTTCGACCACGGGCGGACAGATGGCGGGGTAGTCGCTCATCTGCGGGATGCGCCACGGCTGCGAACCGTTGGCGATGAATCCGTCGGTGAGCAGGATCACGGGCGTCATGTGCTCCATGGCGATCTTGCCCGCTTCGAAAGCGAAACGGAAGCAGTCGCCGGGCGTCGAGGCTGCGAGCACCACCACGGGACACTCGCCGTTGCGGCCGTAGAGCGCCTGCATCAGGTCGCTCTGTTCGGTCTTGGTCGGCAGACCCGTCGACGGGCCGCCGCGCTGGACGTCGACCACCACCAGCGGCAGTTCGGCCATGACGGCCAGACCGAGCGCTTCGCTTTTGAGCGAAAGTCCCGGGCCGGAGGTCGTCGTGACGGCGAAATTGCCGGCGAAGGCGGCGCCGATGGCCGTGCAGATGCCGGCGATCTCGTCTTCGGCCTGCACGGTCTTCACGCCCAGCTCCTTGTGTTTGGCCAGCTCTTCGAGAATCACCGTGGCCGGCGTGATGGGGTAGGAGCCGCAGAAGAGCGGCAGCCCCGCCTTTTCGGCGGCGGCCATCAGTCCCCATGCCGTGGCGACGTTGCCGTTGATCGAGCGGTAGGTGCCCTTTTCGAGCGGTGCGGCCGGTACGGCATAGGTGTTGGCGAACTGGTGGGTATTGGCTGCGAAGTTGTAGCCCGCGTCGATAGCCCGTTTGTTGGCCTCGGCGATGAGCGGGTTTTTGCGTGCGAATTTCGAGTCGAGGTACTTCTTGGCGTGGTCCTCCGGACGGTGGAAGAGGTAGAAACAGATGCCCAGCGCGAACATGTTCTTGCACTTGACCACCGACTTGTTGTCCAGTTCCAGCTCTTTGAGCGCCTCGCGGGTCATGGTCGTGATGCCGGGCACGACGAGGTTGTGACCGTCGAGTCCCAGTTCTGCGATCGGATCGTCGGTCGTGAAACCGGCCTTGCGCAGATTGGTTTCGGTGAGCGAATCGCCGTCGATGATGACCGTCGCTCCCGCTTTGAGCCAACGGCGGTTGGCTTTGAGCGCCGCGGGATTCATCGCTACCAGTACGTCGCAGTAGTCGCCGGGGTTGGTGACGCGCCGTGCGCCGAAATGGACCTGGAAGCCCGATACTCCGGCCACGGTTCCCTGCGGCGCACGAATCTCGGCGGGGTAGTCTGGAAAGGTCGAGATGCCGTTGCCCATGAGCGCCGAGGTGTCGGAGAAAAGCGTCCCCGTGAGCTGCATTCCGTCGCCCGAATCGCCCGAGAAGCGGATGACGACGTCTTGAAGCTCTTGTACATGCTCTTGATTCATCGCTTTATCGTTAAATGAATGGTTTGTTTTCACGTTTTGTATCCGGCACTTCCGGCGGGGTTCCTTTCCGGAAGGCGTCGAATGGGAGGGGCGCCTCTTCGGGAATCGCCTCTTTCGACGAGGTTTTCCGGCCGGAAACGGTATCCGCCGGCCTTGTTGCAGGATGGGTAAACCGTGGGCAAATATATAAAATTTCCGGCATATTGGTACGGCGAAACTGAAAAACGGACGCTCTTTTCCTGCCTCGGTTTTTTTATCGAGCCTTTTGTTCGTTAAATTATTTAAAATATATCGGCCGGTTCATTCGCTTGCGATTCGCACCGTTCGCGTCGGCCTGGAAAGGGAAACGGCGTGTTTTCCGGCGGGAATTCCTCTGTCCGGCCCTCCTGCCCACGGAGAAATAATTATTGATTATTTTTATTTATTCGGAAGGCTTTATGAGTCGTCCGACTGCAAATTTGCGATTTTTTAGCACGATATTTATTTATCGAGATTTCGTTTTTATGGATTTGGCGAACGGGCGTGGCTCGGGTCGCATGTTTTTCGTTAAGATGTATGGGATTGCGCTTTCTCCGGCCATGCCAATGCCATAGCCGGAGAAAGGTTGCCGCAGACGAACTTCCTTTCGGCGCACGGATTGCAAAAGGTCCGTTCCGTAATTCGAAAGCGATCCGAAGCCGTTGATTGTCCGAAACTTTCCGGATTCGGGACGGGCGGTTTTCACCGGATCTTCCTTATTCCGCTTACGATTCGGAACGAGCGGAGCGCTTTTCGGGAGAATATTCCTTTAAAACGGCCGTTCGGCCGATGTATTATCCGTTTAGATAGCAGATGCGTTTTTATGATATATCTTTATATCGTTGTCGGGCCGGATAATTTGTCGTACATTTAACAACTCCCTCTTTTCGAGTCCGGAACGGCGGGCGGGTTCCGTTTCGGGCAGGGACGCTCGCAGGCTGCGGTATGCCGGACGCGGAAGAGGGAAAATGAATTTCAATCATCAAAATTTATGTTGAAGCCTATGAAAAATTTCAGACTATCGGCGCTTTTGTGTTGCGTTTCGCTGTGCGGTTTCGCCGCCTGTTCGGACGACAAGACCGACGATCAGCCGGAACCGCAGGCCTATCAGGTCACGCAGTTCGAATCGAGTACGATTCCGGCCTCGATTCCCGGTGAAGGGGGGGGGTATAAACTGACCTTCGTCATCAGGACGGAGACGCGCTCGACGGGCGCGACCTTCGAACCGTGGGCTTATCGCCTGACGCTCGGCGACGCGGTGGGCGACGCGGTGACGGTCTCGAAGCCCACGACCGAAATCGCGATTACGATTCCGCCTAACCGCAGCAAGGAAGAGCGCGGCGTGGCGGTCGAGATGGCCTCCGGGGTGAAGGCCGAGACGTGGACGAAGATCGTCGAGGCGACGCAGGAGGGTTCGCTGAAAGATTACCAGGTGACCAAGTTCGAGTCGACGACTATTCCGGCGACGGTTCCTGCCGGCGGCGGCGATTACGATGTGCTGTTCCGGCTGGAGGTCGAGACCCGTGCGGCTGCGCCGCTGTTCGTTGCATGGCAGTATCGCGTGACGCTGGGCGATGCGGTCGGCGATGCGGTCGAGGTGACCGAACCGACCGAGAAGATCGGCATACATATCGACGCCAGTGAGAGCGTCGAGGAGCGTGCCGTGATCGTGGAGATGGCCGAGGTGGCCGAGACGCCCGTGTGGACGAAGATCGTCGAGGCGAAGCAGGAGGCGGGCAGGAAGGAATACGAGGTGACGGAGTTCGAGTCGACGACCATTCCCGCGTTGGTACCCTTCGCCGGCGGCGACTACGAAGTGAAGTTCCGCACGAAGATCGAGACCCGTGCCACGCCGCAGTTCGAACCGTGGCAGTACCGCTTGACGGTGGGCGAAGCGGTGGGCGAGCCGGTTGTCGTCGACGAACCCACGGAGAGCGTGGCCGTGCATATCGGCGCCAACTATTCGGAGAAGGAGGTCGACGTGATCTTCGAGACGGCCGCTGCGTCGCAGACGCCCGTGTGGACGAAGGTCGTCGAGGCGAAGCAGCAGGCCGGCATGGAGCTGCTCGGCGGTTTCTACTGGACTAAGAGCAATGTCTCGGTCAAGAACGACCGGTTCGTACTGGCCGACAAACCGTCGGATTCGGGCCTCTTCTTCCGTCATGAGAGCGGTTACGGCGTGCCGTCGGACGAAGCGACCTATGCCGGGACGGCCTATACGCCCGCTCCGGTGCAGATCGCGATCGACGCGATTCCCCAGAACGAAGGCGTCGATCCTTGCAGCCTCATCGATCCCGCTCTGCGAATGCCGACTTACGCGGAACTTTCGGAACTTTACTACGGCGAGGACGTACAGCGCACGCAGGACGGCGTTACGGGAATGGGCTATACGGGCGTATCGCTCTTCCTGCCCTATTGCGGTGTCATGAGCACCGAAACCGGTACGTCCGTCGGAAAGTCGACGTTCGGTGGTTATTGGGGCTTGGGCGGCGATTTCCACGGCAACGGCGTGATCTATTCGCTGAACGGCGAGATAGGATATTCGCTCCTGGATTACGATGCGGTCGGTACCAACATGGCCATGGTGCGCTGCGTGCGGAACGTTCCGCAGCCGAAGTACGTCATGCACACCCTGCCCGAAACGGTCGATTACAAGGCCTTCTCGCTGAACGTGGAGACCGATCCGGGTGCCTTCACCTACTACGATGTCACCGTATGGGGCGACGACGGCACCCTTACGCAGACGGGGGCTACGGACGCCCGGCCGCAGGTGTCGGTGGGTATCCCGAAGAACGATACGAAGCAGGACCGGACATTGCGCCTCTTCGTCAACCATATCTATACAGGCGTCGAATTCGTACAGCCCGCAATGACCGATTATGCGCTCTATGTCTCCCATACGCCGGCTTCGGCCGAATACGGAGCCTTCACGCTGAGCGTGACCTGCGACAGCGACATGGCTTCGTTCCCCGTCGTGGTCAAGGGCAGCGACGGCGGCGAGTGGTCGGGTACCGGTTCGAAGGAGAATCCGACCGTCGAAATCGCCATTCCGGAGAATACCGGCGAGGAGCGCACGCTCTCGATCTGGGTCAACGGCGTGGATACGAAGAAGACCGTGAAGCAGGGAAAACAGGTCGTACCGCTGGTCTACTCGGTCGTATGGAGCGAAGGGTATCTGACCGTCAGGGACGGCGCTTATGTCTTTGCGGCCCCGAAGGAGCGCGGAATGTATTTCAAGTATAAGAGTCAGTACGGTTTCGCCCTGCCTGACCCGCTTGAATCCAAACCGAAGTATGGCGGTGTGGTGTATGGGCCGACTGCGACGGAGATGGCGTATGCCGACATTCCGTATGGCGATACCGATCCCTGCTCGCTGGTGGCTCCCGCCGGCACGTGGCGGATGCCGACAGCCGATGAATTGATCGAACTTACATCCGAAGGTTCGAAGGAATTCGTTGTCGATACCTACCGGTTGTGCAGCGACGGCGAGCAGGATGTCTACCTCGTACCGAGCGGACAGAGTACGGGATCATCCCTGATGCTTCCCACAGCCTCGCTGATGTGGTCGTCGGACGCGGGCGATGCAGGGAAGGCCCGTTATCTGGCGTGGTCGAATACCGCGACCGGCAAGCCTATGGTTTCCAGCGGCGGTACGAGCCAGGCCAATTCGATGATGGTACGTTGCGTCCGTGCGAAATAACGCTCCGTCCGGCAATAATTGAGATATGCCCCGAATATTCGGGGCATATCTCTTTTTGCGGGTTCGTCTTTTCGCGTGTCGTAGGTTCCGGGACTTCTTCGTCGCAGCGAGGAACAGCATTCCGCATCGGATTGCTGCGGGTGCCGGTGTCCGATGCGGAGCCGCGTCTTTCGGTGCGGCTCCGCATCCGTCGCCGTTCGGCCCGACGGTTCGGGTCTCAGCGCATGGAGTTCATCCGGATGCTGGCCTTGACGAGCGCCAGTGCACGGATGCGGGCGATCTCGACCTCTTTGTCGGCGTGGTGGGGATTCTGGCTGACGAGCTTCACGTAGCCTTTGCGGTCGGATTTCTGGATGTATTTCACCGTGACGTACTCCTCGCCGTCGATGTCGATCGACAACAGATACATGTCGCCCCAGAAGACGTCGCCGATGTCGTGCAGCTGCTTGTAGAGGACGATGTCGCCGCTTTTGAGCAGCGGATACATCGAATCGCCCACGATGTAGATCGCGCCGTCGCATTTGGGGAGGTTGGGGATGTGGATGAAATTGACGGGTTTGAGCTGCGCCTGGTCGCTGAACAGCGGCACGAGCCCCGCCGTCCCCTCGATCGAATAGAGCGGCACGCTCTGCAACGGCAGCGAGTTGTCCGTGCGGTGCAGGTAGGAGGTCAGGCCGGGTTCGGCGTTGAACATGCAGCCCTTGCCCGTTTCGAGCCAGTCGGGGTTTACGTTCAATTCCTGAACCAGAATGTTGCGATTGCGCGACGAGAGCGCCGCCTTGCCTGTTTCGATCATCGAGAGTGCGGCTTTCCCAATCCCAAGATGTTGGGCCAGTTGCTCTTGCGTCATTCCGAGCTCTTTCCGTATCAGTTTTACCCGTTGATTCATGGCAATTTTATTAGAAAAATCGATACAAATAATTGAACTTTTTATTGTAAAATCAAATATTTGAACCTATATTTGTCTTCGCAAAGTTAAACTATTTATTTATAAAAAACAAAAAACACCTTAAAATCTTTTCCTTGCCATGTTTCAAGTTTCATCCGAACTTTACGATGAGATTGCGATCCGGTTGCGCGAAGCGTTCGGCGGCGGCGGTTTCTATTCGGGAAGCGTCGAGTGTGCGGTCGGGGAGACCTTGTGCAGGTTGACGGCGTCGCTCGTTCTCTACCGCAGCGACGACCGTTGGCCCGAAGGGTGTCGCCGACGGCTTACGGACGTGGTTCCCGTGTGGTGGGAATTCCACACCGTGACAGCCGACGGGGAGGTGCTCAACGATTTTTCGTTCGCCGAACTGCGGCCCTGCCTGCTCGTGTAGTCTCATCGGCGAAGGTCGCTGTTCCCGCTCCGGGAGCGACGGCTCCCGACCTTCGCCTTCGGTGCCGTGTTCTCGTCCGGCCCGCCCGTACAGGGGTGCGCCCGGCCCGATGAAACCGGTTCCTGTGCAGACCGCCCGTCGGGGCCGTCGTCCCGAAGGTCTGCCGCCGGCAGCTTCGACATCCGGTCGAGGCTGCCGGATTTTTATTCCGTTCGCAGTCGAATGGCGCTCGTCCGATCGGGCGGTTTTGACGTATCGTCCGGTAAGGTTGGGGATGCCGGCGGCGGAATGTTTAGTTTCTGAGGGTTCCGATGTGGAGATCAAACGATGTGGAAGCGCTGGGCTGTTTGTCCGATGCGTTGCGGGACGAAGACTGCGGAGTGCTTCCTTTGGAGTGGGCTCTGTGGGCGAGACTTCGGCCCGCGCGATACCTACGCGTTATGGATGATAGGCGCCCTCCTTTGTCAGTCCGCAGTCGGCGAAGGACGCGTCGGGCGGGACGATGCAGCCCTCCGCATGGGGCGGCTGCGGGCTGCCGCTCTTCGGCTGCGACCGAAGAGCGAGACTTTCAAAACTGTATTTCGCCTGGCGGAGTTTGCGGTGCGCTGCGCACAAACAGGATGATCTATTTCCCCAAGATACCGGCTTGCGAATTGGCCTGTCCTATCTGCGGACCGAAGACTGCGGAGCACGCATATTGCGGGCCTCCGCCCGCGGAGGCTTCGGCCCGCGCGGCGCTAAGGCGCCGCAGTGTTGCGGACGGATGTCGTAACGTCTCGACAAAGTATTATTTTCAATTCTTAATTTTTCATTTCTCGTCGATGATCTCTTTTACCGATTATGCACTTGCGGTCTATCCGTTTCTGGAATTGGAGTGGTTCCACCGCACCTATTATCGCGTGCTCGAAGCCTTCGCCGAGGGGCGCGTCCGCCGCCTGATGATCTCCATGCCGCCCCAGCACGGCAAGAGCGTCGGGGCGACGACGCTGCTGCCGGCCTATCTGCTGGGACTCGATCCCGATTTGCGGATCGCCATCGCCTCCTATTCGGCGTCGCTGGCGTCGAAGTTCAACCGCCGCGTGCAGCGCATCCTCTGCTCGGCCGAATACAGCGAACTCTTTCCCGACACGACGATCAAGCGCGGCTCGAAACCGCCCGAATACATCCGCACGGCCGACGAAGTCGAGATCGTGGGGCACGAGGGCAGTCTGCTGTCGGTCGGCCGCGAGGGTTCGCTCACGGGCAACCGCGTCGACTGTTTCCTGCTCGACGACCTCTATAAGGATGCTATGGAGGCCAATTCGCCGCTCGTGCGCGAGAACTGCTGGGAGTGGTACACTTCGGTGGTGCGCACGCGGATGCACAACGACTCGCGCGAGCTGCTGGTCTTCACGCGCTGGCACGAAGAGGATCTGATCGGGATGCTGCGACAGCGCGAGCCGGTGGTCGAACTGCGTATGTGGGAGGATATGGAACGGGTGTCCGCCGGCGGCTGGCTGGCACTCGATTTCGAAGCGCTCAAAACGACCCCGCCCTCCGCGATCGATCCCCGTGCGGCGGGCGAGGCATTATGGCCCGCGCGGCACGACGCGGCGTTGCTCCACGCCAAGCGGGCGCTCGATCCGCTGCGTTTCGAGTGCATGTACCAGGGGCGTCCCTCCGTGCGCGAAGGATTGCTCTACGGCGACCAGTTCGCCGAGTACGACGCCCTGCCGCGTGAGATCGTCCGCCGCGCCAACTATACCGATACGGCCGACACGGGCGACGACTACCTCTGCTCGATGTCGTATGCCGTCGATACGGACAGGACGATCTACGTCACCGATCTGGTCTATTCGCGCGAGGGCATGGAGGTAACCGAGGGACTGGTGGCCGACCTGTTGCTGCGCAGCGATACGCGCACGGCCGCTGTCGAGAGCAACAACGGCGGCCGCGGATTCGCCCGCGCCGTGCAGCGGCTGGCCCCTGCGGTGCGTGTGGAGTGGTTCCACCAGAGCGCCAACAAGGAGGCGCGCATCCTCTCCAACTCGGCCACGGTGCTCCACACGCTGCGCATGCCGCGCGGCTGGAACCTGCGCTGGCCGGAGTTCTACGCCCACCTGACGACCTACCGCCGGCAGTTCCGCGCGAACCGTTGGCACGATGCCGCCGACGTCGTGACCGGCATCGTCGAGCGCGAGGTCGGCGGCGGCCGCCGGGGGCAGTGCCGTGCGCTGTCGTTCCTTACGCGGCGGGAGTGACGCGGTACGGCCACGGGAACGAATGATGCGGGCCTCGTCTTTCGACGAGGCCCGCATCGCTTTACGGCAGCGTCAATTCACCGCGGCCGTGTCGGAGACCTCGCAGTCGAGGTGGGCCGAATCGGGCTGGATCAGCTCCTCCTCCGTGACGCCCAGCGAACGGTAGTAGGCGTTCAGCTCGGTCAGCACGGCGTCGCGTTTGAGGTAACCGGCCATCGAGTAGAGATTGCCCAGCAGGTCGAGTTTCTCGTCCAGTGCGTCGGTGATCGAATCGTATTGCCAGCCGTCGAACTGGAAGTAATAGTCGACGTACTCCATCAGGTTGCGGGCGTAGTCCAGCATCAGGGCGTCGCCCTTGTCTGCGGCGCCGGCCGCATAATAAGCTTCGATGAAGGGCAGCGTGTTGTTCGAGGTGTAGCGCACCTGCGCGGGCGGCATACGGCGCATCCCCTCGTCGAGCAGACGGATCGCCAGCTCGCGGTTGGTGGCTTCGGTGATGCCGAGGCTGTCGGGGAAGTTCGGCTTCTCGTCGCCGCGGCGGATCAGCTCCTTGGCCACGCGGGCGAAGGCTTCGCGGGCGCGGGCGGCCGAGAGGTTGTACTGCGTGAAGTAGTCGGAGTAGACCTTCTCGTCGTCGAGGTTGCCGTAGCGGAAGACGTCGAGCAGCAGCGGCACGGCGTATTCGGGGTCGATGCGTCCCACTTCGCCCGCCTGACGGTAGGGCGTGAGGATCGGTACGAAACGGTAGGCGTAGCCGTCGAATTGCAGGTAGTCGACCAGCCCGAACTTCTGGAAGATGTAGGGCTGCGTGAGGTAGATCGGGCGCGTCCAGTCGTAGTTCGAGAGCATGTCCACGATCATCAGCTCGCCCTTGTTGAGGTAGTCGCCCGACAGCTTGATATAGACCGTGTCGACGATCAGATCCTTGTCCTTCTCGGCGACGATGCCCGAACGCAGGACGTTCTGCTTGTCGACGGGCAGCATGAGCGTCTTCGAGGGGAGGTAGTCGCTCGACGAACCGTCCGACAGCTGCACCTTGGTGCGCTGGTCGTCGCTGGCGAAGAACTCGATGGCTTCGCGCGCCTCCACCGGACGGTTCACACGCTCGTAGACGGGTACGTAGTCGTTGCGGTACCAGTATTTGCTGCGCGGCAGGGTGAAGGGCACGCCGGCGGCTTCGTTGGCCCGGGTCTTCATCTCGTCGATGTACCATTCGCCGCCCAGATAGCTCGTGTTCATGATGCGCACGTCGGGGCGCAGGCCGTCGACCTCCTGGTTGAGCCACAGCGGGAAGGTGTCGTTGTCGCCGTAGTTGAGGATGATCGAGTTGGGAAGCGTCGATTGCAGGTAGTTCCAGCCGATGTCGTGGGCGTAGGTGCGGCCCGAACGGTCGTGGTCGTCCCAGTTCTCGGCGCAGAGAATGCCCGGCACCACGAGACCGATGACGGTCGCCGCCACGGCGGCCGTGCGGTCGTCGCGCTTGGTGAGGCGGACGATGAGGTCCTTGAACGCCATCACCCCGAACCCGATCCACATGGCGAAGGCGTAGAACGATCCGGCGTAAACGTAGTCGCGTTCGCGCGGTTCGCCGGGCGAGGTGTTGAAGTAGACCACCAGTGCGATACCCATCATCACGAAGAGCGACAGCACGATCAGGAAGTTCTTCGGGTCGCGGTTGAGCTGGTAGATCAACCCGATGAGGCCCAGGATGAAGGGTAGGAAATAGTAGGTGTTGCGCGCCTTGTTGTCAGCCACTTCGCGCGGCAGATTCTCCTGCGGCCCCAGGTAGATGCGGTCGATCGCGTCGATTCCCGACAGCCAGTTGCCGTCGGTGATCGTCGTCGAACCGGTGGGTTGGATGTCGCTCTGGCGGCCGACGAAGTTCCACAGGAAATAGCGCCAGTACATGTAGTTGAGCTGGTAGGAGAAGAAGTAGTTGAGATTCTCCAAAAAGGTCGGCTCCGTGATGACGCGCGGCTCGGAGTAGCCGTCGTCGTAGGTGCGCTTCGTGCCGTAGTCGAGCACCTCGCCGCGCAGCGGCTGCCCTTTCTCGTCGCGCAGGACGTTGCCCTGCTCGTCGCGCAGCGTCTCCACCTTGGTGCGGTAGGCTGCCCACTGTTTGTATTCGTCGGGGCTCTTGGCGTAGTTCCACATGCGGGGGAAGAGGTGCATGAACTGCTGCGGGTGGGTGTAGCCCGTGGGGAAGGAGGCCGTGGCATAGCGGCCTTCGTCGTCGATGTAGTAGCGCGTCGACTCGACGACGCTTTCGACCGGCGCCGAGTAGTAGGCGCCGTAGAGCAGCGGCCGGCCGCCGTACTGGTCGCGGTTGAGCACAGAGAAGAGCGCATGGGGATTCGACGGGTCGTTGCTGTTCATCGGAGGATTGGCCGCCGCGCGGATCGTGACCGTAGCGTAGGAACTGTATCCCAGCAGGATCATCGTGGTGGCCAGCAGCAGCGTGTTCCACACCACGCGGCCACGGCGGTGGGTGTACCACACGCTCCACCCGAGCAGGGCGAAGAGCGACAGTGCGAAGACGGCGATGCCCGAGTTGACCGGCAGGCCGAACGTATTGACGAACAGTACGTCGACCATCGCCCCGATGTAGACCGTGTAGGGGATAATCAGTCCGTTGATGAACCAGAGGATCGCCAGCGCGATGACCGATGCGATGCAGAATCCCTTGAAGGTCACGGTCGCGTATTTGCGGAAATAGTAGATGTAGACCAGTGCCGGAACGGTCAGCAGATTGAGGATGTGAATGCCGATCGAGAGTCCCATGAGGTAGGCGATCAGGATCAGCCACCTCGTCGCGTGGGGTTCGTCGGCCTGGTCTTCCCATTTGAGCATGAGCCACACCACGAGCGCCGTGAACATCGACGAGAGGGCGTAGACCTCGCCCTCGTAGGCCGAGAACCAGAAGGTGTCGGTGAAGGTGTAGGCCAGCGCGCCGACGGCGCCCGCACCCAGTACGGTCCACATGTTGGCGTCGGTCAGCTCGCGGCCCTGCGCCGAGTAGATGCGGCGGCCGAGGTGGGTGACCGTCCAGAACATGAACAGGATGCAGAAGGCGCTCGCCAGCGAGTTCATGGCGTTGACCATCAGCGGCACGTACTCGGTCGAGGGTGCCAGCATCGTGGCCAGACGCGCCATCATCATGAACAGCGGGGCTCCGGGCGGATGTCCCACTTCGAGCTTGTAGGAGGTGGCAATGAACTCCGAGCAGTCCCAGAGGCTTGCCGAAGGTTCCATGGTGGCCAGGTAGGTCAGCGCCGCGACGGCGAAGACTGCCCATCCCACGATGTTGTTCCAACGGTTGTAACGTTTCATGCGGATCGTCTTAGGGTATGAAGCATATAATCGGACAAAGATACGAATAAGTGAGTGCAATGTCAAATTTATTTGAACATTGCCGTGCGGCAGTATCTTCGGCGCAGCCAAAGATACGAATAAGCCGGGTGCGATGCAAATTTATTTTGCGATTGCCGGGGCGGAGTGTCTACGGCGCATCCGCCGCCCGTTCTTCTTCCCGATTTTTCGCGAGGCGGAGACTTCGGCTTGCGGATGGCTGGGCGCGGCAGGTTGTCCGACGAATTTTCGGGTTGTCGTCTTTCTCCCGCCGTACAGGGAGGCGGTTTTTTCGGCTGTCCGTCGGGTGGAAAAGGCGGGGCCCGAAATCAGGCCCCGCCTCGCGGATGAATATTGATGATGTAGGGGTTTCGTCGGATTTTACAGCAGCGGGACGACGGTCACGTAGATCGCGGCGATAATGGCCGAGGTGATGACGCCCGTGATATTGGCGCCGAGCGCATCGGCCAGGACGAACGACGTGGGGTTGTCGTGCGAGACGATCTTCTGGGCGACCTTGGCCGTCGTGGGCACGCAGCTCACGGCGGCGATGCCGATGACGGGGTTGAAGTTGCCCCGTTTGAGGAAATACATGGCATAACCGCCCAATATGCCGCCGATGCCCGAAATCAGCAGGGCGAGGATGCCCAGCACGAGGAGTTTGAGCACCGTGGGGTCGAGCAGCGTATGTGCGTCGCAGAGAATCCCCAGCAGGATTCCCAGAAAGAAGGTCGAGCCGTAGAGCATCGGCCCGCTGATGAAGTCGCAGACGTGTTTGAGTCCTGATTCCTTGATGACGATGCCGATGAAGAGCGAGAAGAAGAGCGGAGCGGCCACGGGAAAGAGCAGGCAGAGAATCACGCACATGACCACGGCCAGCGAGATTTTGGTGGCTGCGGAGTACTGTTTGGGCGCTTTCTTGGGCGGCTGCATCTTGATGGCGCGCAGCCGTTTGGGAACCATCGCACGCACCAGGTAGGGATAGCCGCCGTAGGTGAGTCCGAGGTAGAGGTAGGCTACGACGGTGATCGGCACGAAGATGCTTTTCGAGAGGTTGAGCGACGCGAAGAGCACCATCGGCCCGTCGGCGCCGCCCACCATGGCGATCGAGGCGCTGTCGTTGGGGCTCAGCCCCATCGCGAAGGCGATCGGTACGACGGCGAACGTACCCAGCTCGGCGCACAGCGCGAGGAACATGCTTTGCAGTGGCTTGGCCAGCAGGAAGTTGATGTCGAGCATCGTCCCGATGCCCATGAAGATCAGGCAGGCGATCAGACCGTTACTGAACATGAAGGTGTAGACCGGTTGGAGGAAGTCGATTTGCAGAATGTTCATCAACTGGTCGGTGTCGGTGACCATCGGGTCGAGGAACAGATTGCCCTGTACGCCGCCGGGCATGATGAGTACGCCGGCGTTTACGGCTGCCATGCCCAGTCCCATGGGGATCATTACCAGCGGTTCGAGGATGCCCCGGCGTCCCAGATAGACCAGCAGGATGCCGAGCAGGATCAGTCCGATGCGGGCGTACATGATCGACGGGTCGGACTGCAACAGGGTCGAAATGCCTTGGAAGATATTGTTCAGATCAAATTTTTCCATGGTGGAATTCGTATAAACCGTTCATGTTCCCGTCTTCTTTACTCGATTCTCCGGAATTACCGAAATGGTATTCGGCCAGTTCCTGCATGGTGCGGATCATGCAGGCGTCCGTCGCCGCAGGCCGTTTCTGAGGGTCGTCGTTGCGGGCGATCGAGCGGATGTATCGGTAGGTGTGGGCGACGTTCATGCGGTAGGCGCGTTCCCATATGCGGCTTTTCCGCAGCAGGACGGGAAGGTCGTGCCCGTTGAGGCGGGAGAAGAAGAAGGTCGTCAGTTTAAGCGCGTAGGCGAATGCGATTCCCACGATGAAGGTGAATCCCGCCATCAGCAGCGTCTCTTCGATTATATAGGATAAGTTCATTTCTGTTCGGTATTTATGGATGTGAAAATGGATTTGTCGCAGGGGCGCATGTTTCCGTCCGAGACCGCAACCCCTCCTCTGCGGGAGGGACGCTTCCGGTCGGGAAGGTTCGGCCCCGCAAGATTCCGCCTGACGGGTGGAGTCCGACCCGCAGGTAGCCGTAGATGCACACACGAACGATCGCTTCGGGAGCGGGCGTGTCGTGTCGTCGAAGTGGAAAGGGATGGCTAAATGACCAGAATGCCGAATTTGAGATAGTCGGCGCTGTGGGACGGCAGCGGACGGTGCGCGTCCGGCCGTAAGGAGGCGACGGACTGCGACAAGTCGTGGCGCACGGATGCGAAGTACCGTTCGCAATAGAGCACCGGCATTTCGTGGATCGTACGCGACGACCGTTCGTTCGACTTGCGCAGGGCGCGCGAAGGAGCCGGCACGGAGAGCTGGAACGTCTCCGTGGCCACGAAGTCGGAGTGCTGTGCCGAGATCGAGGAATTCTTTACCGTCTGACGAAGGTCGGAAGCGGCCGCCGCGCCGGCTTCCGCTCCCCGGCTCATCAATGCCGGAAGGGAGGCCAACAGGAAGAGGAGTATGAATGCCGACTTCTTCATTTCGCAGGATTCTCTGTGACAAAATTAGCATAAATTCCGCAAACCGGCAAGCCGATCGCAAAATTCTTTTCGCCGCTTTCCGTCCGCTTTTTCGCGGCGCGGTGGCGAACGAGGAGTTTCGTCCCCGCCACCGGCTTCGCCGGCGCGCACGGCACGGAGGGCCGGATGCAAATTTCGATTCGACCTCCGCAAATCGCGGAATTGTAGAGAATATTTCCTATTTTTGCGGAAATTTCAGCGATTATGGAATCGAAACTCGTTTTATACAATACGCTTTCCCGCCGCAAGGAGGAGTTCGTGCCGCTGGCTCCGCCCCGTGTGGGCATGTACGTCTGCGGGCCGACGGTCTACGGCGATCCTCATCTGGGGCACGCGCGTCCGGCCGTGACCTTCGACCTGCTGTTCCGTTATCTGCAAGCGCTCGGCTACAAGGTGCGCTACGTGCGCAACATCACCGACGTGGGGCATCTGGAACACGACGCCGACGACGGCGAGGACAAGATCACGAAGAAGGCGCGGCTCGAACAGCTCGAACCGATGGAGGTGGCGCACTACTACACGGAGCGTTACCATCGGGCGATGGATGCGCTGGGCGTGCTCAGCCCCTCGATCGAGCCGCGGGCTTCGGGGCATATCATCGAGCAGGAGGCCTTCGTGCAGAAGATTCTCGATGCGGGTTACGCCTACGAGTCGAACGGATCGGTCTATTTCGATGTGGAGAAGTACGACCGCGACCACCGCTACGGCGTCCTTTCGGGGCGCAATCTGGAAGACATCGTGGCCAACACGCGCGCGCTGGACGGGCAGTGCGACAAACGCAACTGCTGCGACTTCGCGCTGTGGAAAAAGGCGTCGCCCGAACACATCATGCGCTGGCCTTCGCCGTGGAGCGACGGGTTCCCCGGCTGGCACATGGAGTGCTCGGCCATGAGCACCAAGTATCTGGGCGAACGGTTCGACATCCACGGCGGCGGCATGGACCTGATGTTCCCGCACCACGAGTGCGAGATCGCGCAGTCGACCGCCGCGCTGGGACACGATTCGGCGAAGTACTGGGTGCACAACAACATGATTACGATCAACGGACAGAAGATGGGCAAGTCGCTGGGCAACTTCATCACCCTCGAAGAGCTCTTCACCGGCAGCCACAAGCTACTGGCGCAGGCCTATTCGCCCATGACGATCCGTTTCTTCGTGTTGCAGGCGCACTACCGCTCGACGCTCGACTTCTCGAACGATGCGTTGCAGGCCGCCGAGAAGGGGCTCGACCGCCTGATGAAGGGCGTCGAGACGCTCTCGAAGCTCCACCCGTCGGAGGATTCGACGGTCGATCCCGCCGAGTTGGAGTGCCGCTGCCGCGAGGCGATGGACGACGACTTGAACTCGCCGATGGTCATCTCGGCGCTCTTCGACTGGGTGCGGATCATCAACCAGATCGCCGAGGGGCGGCAGCGCATCACGGCGGCCGACCTGGCGGCGCTCACGGCCACCGTCAAACGGTACGTCTTCGATATTCTGGGTCTGCGCGACGAGAAGGCCGCGTCAGCGGGCGGCGGCCGCGACCGGGTGACGCCGCTGGTGGAGATGCTGCTCCGTATGCGCATGGAGGCCAAGGCCGCGAAGGACTGGGCGACGTCGGACCGTATCCGCGACGAACTGACGGCCATAGGTATCCGCGTCAAGGACCGCAAGGACGGCTTCGACTGGGAGATCGAGTAACCGGACGGAGGGAACGGGGTATGGCCTACGACATCTTCATCAGTTACCGGCGCCGCGGCGGTTTCGAGACGGCGAAGCACCTCTACGACCTGCTGACGAAGGACGGTTACCGCGTCAGTTTCGACATCGACACGCTCCGCAACGGCGATTTCGACACGGAGCTGCTGCGCCGCATCGACGAGTGCCGCGACTTCATCCTCATCCTGAGCGAGGGGGCGCTCGACCGCTGCGTCGATCCTTCGGCCGTAGCGTCGGCGGACTGGGTGCGGTGCGAACTGGCCTATGCGCTCGAAAAGAACAAAAATATCGTCCCGATCATGCTGGCCGGATTCACGGCTTTTCCCGACAATCTGCCCGACGACATCCGCAAGGTCGTCCGCAAGAACGGCCCGAAGTACGACAGTTACTATTTCGACGATTTCTACCGCCGTCTGAAAAGCGACTTTTTGGAGACGAAGCCCGAGGAGCGGGGCGATGAAGACGCCTATGTCACGCAGCTGCTCAAACGGCTCTCGGTATTGAAATCCGTGCCGGAACCGACCGACGGGCAGCAGGCCGAACTGGGCGAGACGTATTATGAACTCGGCCGGCTGGCGTCGCTTCACAACCGCCCCGACATGCTCGATTACCTGCCGCAGGCGTTGGCGATCTTCCGCCGGCTCGCCGAAAAGGAGCCCGAGCGTTACCGTGCGCGGATCGCCGAACTGGAACCGCTGGTGCGGCGGAACAGACGGACGTTCAGGCTCTTTACGGGACTGTTTCTCCTCTTCGCCGTCGCGCTCTGCGTATTGCTGCCGGCCGGTCTGCTCTACTGGATCGTCCGGGCGGGGGCGGCGCACAACTATCCGCTCATGGCGGCGGGCGTCGCGGTGCTGGGCGGAGTCTTCGCCCTGTTCGTTTACCTGATCCGAAAAAACAGATCCGAATCGTGACCGAACTGGAAAAAATGCTGGCCGGCGGGCTGTACGACTTTTCGGATGCCGAACTCGCGGAACAGTTCCGCGAGGGCCGGCGGCGGGTGGAGCGTTTCAACCGCACGCCGGCGGACGATGCGGCCGCGTATGCCGCTGCGCTCGGGGCGCTGATCCCGGGCATCCCCGCCTCGGCGAAGGTCGTGCAGCCGTTCTACTGCGACCTCGGCTGGCGGATCGAACTGGGCGAAGAGGTCTTCGTCAACATGGGCTGCACGTTCCTCGATTGCGGCGGCGTCAGGATCGGCGACCGCACGAAGCTCGGCCCCAACTGCCAGCTCTATACGCCGCAGCACCCCGTCGACTATCTGGACCGCCGCCGTCCGGTGGAGACGAGTTTTCGCATCACGATCGGCGAGGACTGCTGGCTCGGCGGCGGGGTGGTCGTCTGTCCGGGCGTCACGATCGGCGACCGTTCGGTCGTTGCGGCGGGCAGCGTCGTCGTGCGCGATATTCCCGCCGATTCGCTGGCGGCGGGCAATCCGGCGACGGTGAAACGCCGGCTGCGGTAGGTCCCGACGAACGAAAAGCTCCCGACACCGAGTGTCGGGAGCTTTTCGTTATGCGCACGGGCGGTTATTTGCAGACGCCCTCCCTGACGGGTTCGGCCGCCGCCAGTTCGACGCGCGCGGGGCTGAAAATGTTCAGACCCAGCCGCACGGAGATGTATTCGAGCGCCTTCTGTGCCTTGACCGAGTTGCCCGCACTGTCCAGGGGAGGCGCGAACGCCGCCAGGCCCATTACGCCGGGGATGACGGCCATAATGCCGCCGCCGACGCCCGTTTTGGCCGGAAGCCCCGTGTTGAAGAGCCAGTCGCCCGTATGCTCGTAGAAGCCGACGGTGGCCATGAGCGAAGCGATGTGCGGGGTGAGATTGGGATGGAAAACCTCCTCCCACGTCACCGGATTGGTGCCGCAGTTGGCGATCGTGGCGGCCATGACGGCGAGCTGTCTGGCGGTGATGCCCAGCGAGCACTGGCGCGTGTAGAGGTCGAGCGACATGTCGGGATCGTCGTAGATGCGGTTGTAGTTCTTCAACAGCCATGCGATGGAGCGGTTGTTGAAGTTGGTTTCGCTCTCCGAACGGTAGAGTTCGTCGAGTACCGACACCTTGCTGCCGCAAAGTCCCGAAATGAAATCCACGATCGCCTTCCACTTGGCCTCCGCGTTGCCCGTCGGTTTGATCATCGAGCAGGCCGAGATCGCGCCGGCGTTGACCAGCGGCGTCGAAGGATGGTCGTTTTCCAGCAGGATCGCCATGATTGAGTTGAAGGGCAGTCCCGTTGCGTCGGCGCCGATCTGGGAGAGCACCTTTTTGGCGCTGTACTGGTTCATCGCCAGGATGGCGGTGGGGACTTTCGACACCGATTCGATGCCGAAGCGGTAGTCGGTGTCGCCGACCGTCACGCTGCGGCCGTCCGCGAGGCAGACCGAGATGCCGAAAAGGTCGGAGGGTACGTTTTTCAGATAGGGGATGTAGTCGGCGTTCTTGCCGCCCTTCTCCTCGCGGAAATGGGCGTGGGCGGCTTCCACCGCCTCTTTTACGGCCTCGATGGTAATGATGCGTTTCATAGCGTCGTCTTTTTTTGAAATTGGTCAATTGGTCGGGTAACTATTTCCTGTTTTACACCGGCGTTCCGCCGAAGCCCGACTACCGAAGCGGGTCTTGTCCGAAGCCCCCGCCGAGGCGGGGGCTTCGGGGTGGGTCCGATCTGTAAACGCGGCTCTGCCGCGAGTGCTCCGACAGTCGGTCGTGTGCAGCGGATCGGAAATCCGATGGGGTGTAAAGTCGTATGTAGCTGCCATCGGCTATTTGCGGCCGTCGGCCGGTTTGGCGGCGGCGTTCGTGCCGGCAGCGTTCGCTGCGGCGATGTTAGCGGGCGTCTGTGCGGCCTGTTCCCAGTGGAAGGGTTCGAACTGCGCCTGCGGATTGCGCCACGACGGTTTGCGGGCGGCGTAGATCAGGAACGGAGCCCCCACCACGACGATACAGCCGATGACGAGTACCGAGAACCATACGGTATTGCTGCCGGTCGAGATCTGCGAAGGCGGAATGAAACTCAGGATGAAGGCGAGCAGCGCGCCGCAGAAACCCATGCAGCCGAGCAGCCACATCAGGCCGTTGCCCTTGCCCAGGCGGAACGGACGGGCGAGATCCTTCATCTTGTAGCGCAGCACGATCGCGGCCGAGAACATCAGCATGTACATGATCAGGTAGAGCAGCACGGTGAGCTGCGAGAGGATCTGATAGAACGACTGCACCGAAGGCATCACCACGAACAGCAGCGCCAGCAGCGTTACGACGCCGCCCTGAATGAGCAGGATGTTGCGCTGTACGCCGTTCTTGTTGGCCTTCTGGAAGAAGGGAGGCAGATAACCCGCCTTGCCCACGGCGAAGATACCTTTCGAAGGGCCTGCCACCCACGTCAGCACGCCTGCCAGCACGCCGAACATCAGCGCGATGGCGATGATGGGCGACGCCCACGACATATGCAGGTACTTGAAGTAGTTGTCGAAACCGATCAGCAGCGATTGCGTCAGGCTGATGTCCTTGGCCGGAATGATGAAGCCCAGCGAGAAGGTGCCCAGCACGAAGATGCAGACCGTGACGAGCGAACCGATGATGATGGCTTTCGGGTAGTTTTTCGACGGATTGTTCACGTCCATCACGTGAATACCCATCATCTCCATACCCGCGTAGAAGAGGAAGATACTGCTGGCCAGCACCAGGTTGTCGAACTTCGTCAGGTCGGGGAAGAAGCCCTGCGACATGTCCATCTGGTTGTGACCGCCCGAGGCGATGTAGACGATGCCCAGCAGAATGAGCAGTCCGGCGGGTATGATCGTGCCGATCATACCGCCCCATTTGCTGATTTTCCCGACCCAGCCCAGACCTTTGAGCGAGATGAAGGTAGCCAGCCAGTAGATGGCCAGCACCACCACCAGCGTGAAGATCTTGTTCGACGCCAGGATCATGTCCGCATGTTGGTTCAATCCGATGAAGGCGATCGACACGGCGCCGAAGGTCAGCACCGTGGGGTACCAGATCGTCGATTCGATCCATTGCAGCCAGATGGCCAGAAAGCCCGTGCGCGCTCCGTAGGCTTCGCCCACCCAGCGGAAGACGCCGCCCTGCTTGTCTGCGAACATCGCCGCCAGTTCGGCCGCCACCAGCGAGGTGGGGATCAGGAAGACGATCGCCGCGAAGAGGTAGTAGAAGGCCGATGAAGGGCCGTAGACCGCTTCTGCCGGCAGGCCGCGCAGACTGACGACCGCCGTGACGTTCATGATGGCGAGCGTCGCTACGCTGAGCTTGAATCCCGTACTTTTTTTTGCATCCATACGCATTTATGATTTAAAGAATGGTTTCCTGTGGTCTTCATCTCCGGTGTCCGGCGTGACCGTCGAACGGGCTGCATGCCGGCGGCGTCCGGACGTTCGCGTTCCGATCCGCTTCGGAGCGTTCGCTCTCCGCCGGATCGGGTCGCAGCGTCGGTGAAGAGGTGCGGCGCTGCGGCGAAACACCTCCCCGACAGGTGCAACTATTGTGCAAATCGCTCCGCAGGTGCGAAGATTCTCCCGTCGGGGCGGGGTTATTGCGGGGATTTTGTTACATTTGCGGTAGTTATTTTAATCCGTATTCCGATGAAACGCATTCTGTGGATCGCACTGGCCGCATTGCTCGTGGCGGCCTGCGGCGGGAAAAAGAGCCGACCGGCGCAGTCGTCCGCCCGTCCGGCGCCGCGCACGTTCCGCGCCGTGACCGTTCCTTCGACCGTCCCGCCCGAGGAGCGGAGGGCCTATCTGCGCGATCACTACTGGGACAACTTCGATTTCCGCGACACCACGCTGCTGGCCGAAGTCGATACGGTGGCGATGGTGCGGGCGTTGTTCGCCTATGTGGCCAATTTCGTCGCGCCCGACGACCGGGCGGCGATCGACACGCTCATGCGGCGCGCCTCGGCTTCGAAGCCGATGACCGAATATTTCGCCATGCTGGCCGAGCGCGTGCTCCACGATCCCAATTCGCCCGCACGCAACGACGAACTCTACATTCCGGTGCTTGAAGCGCTGGTGTCGAGTCCGTGGCTCGACCGCTGGGAGCGCATCGCGCCCCAGCACGATCTGCGCATGGCCTCCCAGAACCGGATCGGCCGACCGGCCAACGATTTCCGCTATACGACGGCCGACGGGGCGACCCGCCGCATGTACGACATCCGCGCCGAATACCTGCTGCTGTTCATCAACAATCCGGGGTGCAACATGTGCAAGACGGTGCGCGAGGCCATTTCGGCATCGCCGATGCTCAACGAACTGATCGAGCGCGGCAAGTTGAAGGTGCTGGCCCTCTTCCCCGACGAAGACCTCACCGAGTGGCAGGAATACCGTCCGCAGATTCCCGCGCGCTGGATCAATGCCTACGACAAGGGGTGCGTCGTCCGCGATCGGGAGCTCTACGACCTGAAAGCCATTCCGGCGCTCTACCTGCTCGACCGCGACAAGCGGGTGATGGTGAAGGACGCCGTCGACGTGGGGCTGATCGAGTGGGCCATCGACCACGACGATAGGAAAAACTGATGCCGGTATCGGAAAATATGATCGGGCGATCGCTTGGAGCCGTCCGCAAAGTTCGTATCTTTGCTTCTGTAAAAAATACGTTCACACTTAACAAAACGGAAAGATTATGGCAAAGAAATGGCGTTGTACCGTCTGTGGTTATATCCACGAGGGTCCCGAGGCACCCGATCAGTGCCCGATGTGCAAGGTAGGCAAGGAGAAGTTCGTCGAGGTCGTCGAGCAGGAGGAAGGGCTCACGTTCGTCACGGAGCATGTGATCGGCGACGGCAAAGGTGCGTCGAAGGAGCTTTGGGAGGGACTTCAGAATCACTTCATGGGCGAATGCACCGAGGTGGGCATGTATCTGGCGATGAGCCGTCAGGCCGACCGCGAGGGCTATCCCGAGATCGCCGAGGCCTACAA